>CEQK01003410.1_pt1 | contig 141493 bp, 133 predicted proteins | sample 531051 | NCBI WGS metagenome assembly CEQK01 (sample SAMEA2621229, study PRJEB7988) | marine metagenome | biome: marine biome (ENVO:00000447); feature: deep chlorophyll maximum layer (ENVO:xxxxxxxx); material: "saline water (ENVO:00002010), including plankton (ENVO:xxxxxxxx)" | depth 150 m
CTCTTTCAAAAACTGGAAATTTTTCTTCTTTGACCGAACATTCGGAAATGACATTCGCTCTTTCGAAATATATTTCCGGACATAATTTAAAATTACAGGCCAGTGCCGGTTACCTTGATTATGTTTCCAGAGATGACCTAATGAGGTTCCAAGTTCATATGGAGATCGCTTTTTAAAATATTGGATATTGCAGGGCTGAACTACTTCTTAAATACTTCGGTTTGGTGTTTTGATATGTCGCCTGTACCGTTGCTTTGTATTAGAAACGGACCTCCCCGGTTCCGAAACAGATTCTTTGGTTCTGAGTAGTTCGCCCCCTCCTTGGATAAGGAGGGGAATCCCAGAGTTGATTCTAATTTTTATCAACGAGTCCTCCTCCTGTTGCAGGAGGGGACAAGGAGGTCTTTACTTAAGGATTGTAAGTAAATTTAATTGATATGTGTACTTTTGTGCCGCTACTTTTTATTCCACAGCACAGGCACCAGTCCCAAAAACTCTCGACAAGAATTATTGGCGTGAACTCCGAAACCTCGTTCCTACCTCAGTAACCAAAATCCGTCAGCCGTGCAGAGTCCGACAGTCGGAGAAATAGCTATCCATCATTTCGCTGAAAGCGGGGTGATGGAGTTGGTGGAAATAATTCTAATGGTCGAAATATTTGGAAGTTTTTCTGAAATACTGAGGTTAATTAGCGATGAAAAAGCATCAAACAAGCTTCAACAAATAACCAAGCAGCGCACCGCCGGCTACGATCCACATGGCGTTTAATTTTTTAGGCCCGAAGGTAAAGAAAACTCCCAGTAAAGCAATCACTAAGGCTCTCCAGTCAGTGAGAGTATCTTGTCCCATCACAAATAATACCGCAACCATAACTGCAACCGCGGCTACATTCACTGAATCGAGGAAAAAACCTAGTGTTTTAGATTTTCTCATTTTTGGGATCAAAGGATTCAGTATCCACACAAAAAGGAAAGAAGGGAGGAAGATCCCAACCGAAGCAGCGATTGCACCTTCCCACCCAGCTAACTGATAACCGATAAAAGTAGCGGTGGAAAGAACAGGTCCCGGAGTAAATTGTCCAACTGCAATTGCATCTATTAATTCAGGACGAGTCAACCATCCACTCATAACCAGTTCTGCGTCCAAATAAGCAAACAGAACATAACCACTTCCATATAGGATCGATCCTACTTTTAAGAAACTCCAGAATACATTAAGAGCTGTTATCTTTGATACTGTTGCTGAACCTGCCTGAAGAAATAAAAAAGGAAGAATGGATTTGGGAGAAGCATCGAATTTTGATTTTGTAGTGAAATATAAAGTCCCTACAACACCGGCTGTGAGCAATGCGATAATCTCATTTACTCCTGATATGCTTGCAACCAAAACAAAAGCTCCGAGTACTCCAAGCTCCCATCCTTTAAGAGCTTTTTTCCCAAGCTTAACAACAGCAGCAGCAATGATAGCTAATACAGCAGGTTTAATACCAAAGATGAATGGTTCCACTTCCGGAAGTTGACCATATTCAACATATAAGAAACCAAGAATTCCTGTAATCACTACCGCAGGAAATATGAAACTGATTCCTGCAACAAATAATCCGGGAACACCGCCTCTCTCATGACCGCAGTGCATAGTCATTTCGGTTGAATTCGGTCCGGGAATTAAATTGGTAGCACCGATGAGATCAAGAAAATGTTGTCGAGACATCCACTTTCTTTTTTCGATTACTTCTTCTTCCATCATTGCTATATGAGCAGCGGGGCCACCAAATGCAATACACCCTAATTTGAAGAATAGTTTGGCAATTTCAGAGAGAGATCCTTTTTCTTGGGACATACTTAGGTTTAATTTTTAAAGCTTACAATCGAAAATAAAACTTATTTCGTTCAATTCAGTTTAAATAAATTATTACCAATAGCTTTAAAGAAGGGCATATATGGAACACTGCTCATAATCTTTAAATCTTGAACAAAGCTGGAATCTTCAGAAAGAAAACTTAGTACAGCGTCGAATCTATTCTTTTTAAAAAGGTCACGGAATATGGCAAGGCTGTCTTCAGTAGAACTGGATAAAATGTGTAGTAAAAGGAGATCGTAATACCGATAACGGAATTTTGATTGAGGTGGAAGTAATGGACTGTTACCCGAAATAATTGAATATGCCAATTCTTTAGTGTATTCCTGAGCTCTTAGAAAAGTGTAGCCGGTGCTGGGTTTTGTTAACCCTCCCATAGTTCCAAGATTAATAATATTTTGTTCATACGTAGGTTGGTAGTTCAGGTCCTGCATTGGAATTTCACCGTATTCGGTTCTTTGTACTTTGTATTCCGAAACATGAAGTCCATATTTTATATCCATGTAGTTTTCAATTTTCTTTTCATACACTTCTTTATCTAATGTGGAATTAGAGAATACTGTAAACTCAAGAAGTGCTTTGTTATGATTGAATGGAAGTACATACATAAAGGCTACACCTTCATTAAATGAAGGGTCGAAATCCATAATTGTAAAAGTAGCAGGATCAAAAACTGAATGCTCTGTATCAATTTCAAATCCAAGAAAATGCTGAATGAGAGGATATTTTGGTTTTTTCCAGTCAGGTCTGAATACACTTTGAAAAATATAATCAGATAAATATGTATCGCCATTTTTTGTTAATAAAACAGCTTTACTAGAGTTTGAAGAGACACTCAGAATATTTTCTTCTAAAAGCGTGAAATTTGATTGTTTTCTAAGTTCAGTTAGCACTAGTTCTTTAAAATCACCACTCCTAATTGCGTGATAAGAGTAGTCTTTCAAATATAGGAACGCGTTCATGTCCAAAGCAGAAAAAAAAGCTTTGTTCCAGGTTCTGTAAATGATTTGCTTAAAAGGAGGGGCTTCTTTAGTCCAGAAACACCAGGTTTTTTCATTGATGGGCGCAAAAGTAGAGTCAACAACCAGAACTTCTCCTTTATAACCACCTTTTGCCAAATACCAAGCAAGGCTTAATCCTGACATTCCGCCACCGGCTATGATCAGATCGTATGTGGTTTCAATTCTCAAAGCCTTCTCTGAATTTAATATTTTGCTGATGCTCGGTATTCACATGAAGCTGAAAAACATCCGGTCTGGAATAATGTCCATTGGTATCTATAAACAGATTTCCCTCACTTAGTATGGAAAGATCCAGATCTGCATAAATGATCGTGTTTTCATTTTGAACCGGCACGACTAAATATTCTGAATTTGGTTTGATAACAGAACTTCCACCTTTCAAAAGTAAAGTTTCATCTCCTTCAGGGATTGAACGTATCATCTCCAAAGCTGCATTTTCTTTATCAGAAACTGAAATAATTCCATCTATCATTTGCTGTTTGGTGAGTGTACATCCTGCTGCGATCACATAACACTGTCCTTCAAATGCATACTGTCTGCTTGCAATTTGGTGAAGGTCTTTCACCATTGGCCACTGAGCAATATGGATATCTTCTCCGTTTTGATGAACAGCTGCTCTTGCAAGTGGCATCCAGTGTTCCCAGCAAATTAGTCCGGTAATTTTCACATCATTATGATCAATAGTGGGAAGCGTGCTTCCATCACCCATACCCCAAACCAATCGTTCTGTGTATGTGGGCATTATTTTTCGATGAAGATCATAGGTTCCATCGGGTTTAAAATAAAAAATGGTGTTATACAATGTTCTTCCAACCCGCTCATTTGCTCCCATCACGATCAAACAGTTGTTTTTTATAGCAGAATTTGAAAGTGCTTTAAAATATTCATCCTCAATTTCGATGGAATTTTCGAACAACAATCGGAACAAAGTTTTGGTTGGAGGATGATCCCAGATTCCGGCTTCAGGTGCATAATCAAGCCAAACAGGATAACCGGGAAGCCATGTCTCGGGAAAAACTATCATTTGAACGTTTTTTGAAGCCGCTTCTGTAATATATTTAAGGGCGAGTTCAACACTTTCTCTCAGATTTAAATATACAGGAGGGTGTTGAACAACGGCAATTTTATACGGATTATCCACTGATAAAAATAAATGCGTTTTAAAGGGGTATCAAATTATCCTAAGCAATTGAAAAAGCAAAAAAGAAAATGATCGATTTACGAAGTGATACAGTTACCAAACCAACTCAGGAAATGTTGGATTTTATGATACGAGCTGAAGTTGGCGATGATGTATTTGCAGAAGACCCTACAGTAAGCATGTTCGAGAAAAAAGTATCTGAAATGTTTGGGATGGAAGCCGGGTTGTTTGTGCCAAGTGGTACGATGAGTAATCAGTTGGGAGTTAATGTATTAACCAACCCAGGCGATGAAATTCTGATCGATTATAAAGGCCATATTTTTAATTATGAAACGGGAGGAGCTGGTTTCTTATCCGGAGTTCAGATCAATCCGATTCATGGAGATAAAGGAAAACTGAGCCCTGAGGACATTAAAAACTCTGTGCGTGGAGGATTTGACTGGGAGCCAAGAACTTCAGTCTTGTGTTTAGAAAATACAACGAACAAAGGCGGTGGGGTTTGTTACTTAAAAGATGAACTTGACTCACTAAAAGATTTCGCTGATGAGAATAACTTAAAGGTTCATTTGGATGGAGCAAGAATTTGGAATGCAATAGTTGCAACCGGAATAGAAGCTTCTTTCTTTGGAGGTATAGCAGATACAATTTCTGTTTGTTTCAGTAAAGGGTTAGGAGCTCCGGTAGGGTCTATGTTGATATCTTCTGAAGAAAACATAGCTAAAGCTCGACGTTTTCGGAAAATGTGGGGAGGAGGAATGCGTCAGGTTGGATTATTGGCTGCAGCCGCAGATTTTGCTCTGGATACTAATTTTACAAAGCTGCAAAAAGATCATGAACGCGCTAAACAATTAGCTGAAGCTGTTGATGGTTGTTCGAACCTATCTATTGATCTGAACAGTGTTGAAACTAACATCGTGATCTTTGATGTCAGGAATGAATCAGCGTTGGAAGCACTGGCTAAACTCGAAGAAAAGGGAATACGCATGGTTCCATTTGGGCCGAACACAATCAGAGCTACGTTCCATTATCAGATCATGGATGCTGAGTTACAGAAAGTAGTTGATTCAGTGAAAGAATTATTCGACTAATTGCCTATTTAAATTATTTAGGAGGTAGGAAACCACTATTCCCTTTTTTCTTTTCTGCTTTAGCAGCTCTTTTCTCTTTTAGAGTTTTTGCCGGGGCGGTTTTACCTGAATTTTTCTTTATCGATTTTCCTTTTGACATATCTGACTCCAATAGTTTAAAAGCGTATTTCTAAAAGAATTTCCTTTAGCAATGATGCTTCAAATCAATGTAGCACATAAAAGCTCATAACCTACTATTTACTTTATGGTGGTAAGAACTAAAGTCCCAAACCAACTTTGTCATTGGGGTAGAGGTAGCCTTTTTCTAATCTGAACAATCCTTTGAAGGGATCTTTTTCAAAATCGAGATGACTATCAAGATCGGCAAATTCAACATTAGGTCGGCTAAGCGCAAAATGCAGTCCCATTGATATTCCCAGGCTGCATTCATCCAGACAGCCAACCATGACTTCGTTTCCGGCAGCTTTTGCTACCGAGTTGATATGCATTCCTTCCAGAATTCCTCCGATCTTCATCAATTTAATATTGATCATATCAGAAGAATTATTCTTAGTTAATCGATGGACATCATCCAAAGTTTTTAAACTTTCATCAGCCATTACCGGATGTGTTATCTTTGAGATAAGAGGTTCCAGTAAATGCTCATCATCAACACTGAGAGGCTGTTCAAAAATTTGAATCCCGATCTCTTTAGTGGCTTTTGAAAACTCAATACTTTGATCTACAGAATAGCCCTGATTCCCATCAAAACGGAGGATCACTTTTGGATATTTATCCCTGATCAATTTCATTTTTTTGATATCCTCTTCTACATCAAGGCCACCTTTTACCTTCAGAATGAAAAAGCCATCCTCAACAAATTGACCAGCTTTCTTAAGAGTGTCATCAACAGGTAAAATACCAATCGTTACACTGGTGGGGATAGAAGATCTGTATCCTCCCAGAAGCTGATACAATGGAACATCTGCTTTTTTTGCCATCAGATCGAAAAGTGCAGCGTCCACCATAGCTAAAGCAGAAGATCTAACTTTTCCGGTTGCTCTCAGATCATCTAAAATTCGGGCATAATGAAATGGATTAACACTTTTTAAAGCAGGAATAATTGTTTCATTTAAACTCTGTTCCAAGTACTCCGGAGATTCTTTAGTTATTGCAGGGTCGGGAGCAGCACACCCAAATCCTGTGTAGCCGGAATCGGTTTCAAGTCTTAACACATAATTGGTTGCTTCAGAAATTGTTTCGTAGGCAATGGTATAGGGTTCGGTCAATTCCAGATCGAACCGCTCAAATGAAACCTGAGTGATTTTCATTATTTGCGGATTTTCTCTTTTAATATCTCGATTAAATCATCCGCACCATGAGCAAGTACATCAAAACAAGGAAGACCGGTTTCTGCTGTGATTTTTTTGCAAGTAGGTTCAATCTCTTCCGGTTTAAGCCCTTCGTGATTTAATGTTACAGCAATCACTTCTTTACCCGAAATTACTTTAATAGCATTGATTTGTTCATGCAGTGGATGAAGTTTATAACCCGGAAATCCGTCATATTCCAAACGAGTAGGGGCATGTTGCAAGATCACAAAATCAGGTCGACCTGCAGCAAGGATTTCAAAACCACCGGGGTAAGCAGGGTTCATTAAGCTTCCCTGTCCTTCAATAACTACAACATCGGGATCAGCTTCTTTCCATGCACTTACAACAGCATGTTCTATTTCACCGGACACAAAATCGTTTATGCAGCTATCCATGATCATAGAATATTTAGCGCCTTGCATCCAGCCTGTTTGTCCGGTTCCTATCATTTCTGCTTTATACCCTTCTTTTTGGAAACCATGCACTACCAACCAGGCTGTTGTGCGTTTTCCAATGGCAGAATCTGAACCAAGAACAGCTAATTTCAGGCAATCTACTTTTTCAATTTCTCCGGTAAAGAAATGGAGTTTATCCCTATCAGGAGTTTTACGTACGTCTCTGATCCTGCAATTATGTTTCTCAGCCAGTTTAACTAATTCTTTATCGTTGGTAAGGAAATCGTGTAGTCCTGAATCTACATTTAGTCCCGCTTTCAAAGCAGCAGCAATTTCTTGTTTCGCTGATTTTGGAAGTCGGCCACCATCCGGAGCAAGACCAACCACAAAATTTTTAATTTCAACACCATCTTTACTCAATTCGGAATAAGCAGTACCAAAGTCTTTGAAAATTTTGATTCCATTTGGCTTGTTATCCAATACTTCGCCGGCATCTTTTCCTGCATATCTCTCATCAATAATTCCAACAACATTATAGCGTTCAGTAAACCGAACAAGTCCATGAGAAGTTTTTCCTTCAGGAGTATTGAACATGCCCTGACAGTAAACAATTGCGGTTCCGTCTATAGATTCTTTGTGTTGCATTGTAGTTGGATTATGAGGTGAAGATAATTCTTCAGAACTAAAGTTAGTTCTTTTTCAGATCATGTAAATGATTATGAAAGAGGGATTTGAAATTAATTTTTTGCTGTGAGTACAGCTACATATCGATCAGATTCAAGCGGCTCAGTTTCATTCAGATTGAGCAAACCGATTAAACCCGCCGTTGATGCCGGTAGTATATTTTTTCCTTCATGCTGTTTCAAATAGGTGCTCATCTTTTTCATATTCTTATCACTGATGTTGTAAGCATATCCATCAGTTTCAATGATTGCAGAAAGAGCTTCATCCCCGTCAAAACTATGCCAGTTAATAAGAGGTTCATTTACAAATGTTTCTTTGATCTTTTTAGGATCAAGGTCTTCACACTCTGTTAGATTTTTCTTGAAAGAATGAACGATTGGATTTTTTAAAGTAGAAGAAGCTGCTAAAAACCGGGGAATTCTTGACGTTTTTCCTCTTTTATAAAGAGACACAAACCCACGGTGTATCCCGGCAAGCAAAGTTCCATTGGAAACTGGAACGGCGCAGATCTTGGGAGCATCCCTAAGCTGATCATATATTTCGAATGCAATTTGTGAATAGGCAATGATCTGCAGACTTTTATTTTGTCCACCGGGATTGGCATCATAGCTATCTTGTTCAACAGCCAATTCACTGCTCTTTATAACGGTGTCTTCATAACTGCCGGGCAACCTGAATATGTTTGAACCCAACGATTCCATTTCTACGATTCGATCGGTGTGGTATCCATCCGGTATGTAGATATTACATTTTAATCCGGCAAGATTTGCAGCCAAGGCTACAGAGGCTCCGTAATTCCCACAAGTTGCTAATGTGATAGTATCGAATCCTCGTCGTAACGCATCATAAACCTGAGCAAAACCGATTCGGTCTTTTTGGGTACCGGTGGGATTGTCGCCTTCAAACTTCAGAAATAATTGCCTGAAATCATGATCTCGTTCAATATTTCTGGATCTGCTTAAACTTGTATCACCAACTTCCAGATTTATAATGTCTTCAAAAGCTACAAGGCGTTCTGCAAGCGAGTTTTGATCATCACAAACTATTTCACTTAAAGTTCGAGCTTCTCTGGAGACTTTATTCTCTGAAATATTTGACAGATCGCGAAGATTCATGAATTGAATTAAGTAGTATTTAAATGAGTAGAATTTAATAGTACTTACTTTTACACAGATAGCAAAGTAATAAGAAAGAGTGCCTAATGACGAAAGGGTGTTGGATGTTCAATCCTCAAAGTTCTATCTTCTTTGCTTATGAGAAAACTCACCAAATCTGAAAAAACTGTGATGGAACGTCTGATCTTCCCGGAATCATTTGATGTGATCATGGAAGAAACGAATATGCAATTTGGTGAACTTCGTGATGATCTTATGAATTTGGTTAACCATCGTTTTGTGGAAGTAGTTAACTTCGATGATGGGCTTGACAGCAAAATGGCATTTTATGATAGTGACAACATCAAAGATTTCTCGTTCAGAGCCACAAAAATCGGACTTAAAAGTTTAAATAAAACAACGATATGAAATTTGAAGCACGCGTTTCTGAAGAACCCATTGAAGTAGAAATTTCTGAGAAGGATCAGTCATTTAAGTCTGGTGACTTAGAGGGGAATTATGAATTTATTTCCCAAAATGGAAGATATCTTCTGAGAATTGGAACAAAACTCTACAAAATTGATAATGTAAGTTATGATGGTTCTGAAATAGAGTTTTCAGTTAATGGAGACTGGTTCAAAGTTTCTGTTAAAGACGAACAGGAATTGTTGCTTGACCGACTTGGATTCAAGACCGGAAATGCAGTAGCTGAAGGTTCTCTGAAATCTCCAATGCCGGGTAAGATACTTGATATATTGGTTTCTGAAGGAGACCAGGTAACAAAAGGGCAACCTGTAGTGATCCTGGAAGCCATGAAAATGGAAAACGAATTGAAAGCTGCTATCGACGGAACCATTGCATCAATTTCAGTAGAAGTTGGTCAGTCACTGGAAAAAAATTCACCCATTTTGGAGATCGAAAACATTGGATAAATTTATTATAGAAGGCGGAACCCCCTTAAATGGAACTATCAAAATAAGCGGTTCAAAAAATGCAGCGCTACCCATTATTGCAGCTTCACTACTGGGAGATTCAGAAACAACTATTACAAATATTCCTCGCTTACAGGATATTTATACTTTCAACAATGTACTGCGAGTAGTTGGTGCAAAAGTCGATTTTCAGGATAAAAAGAATACACTGATCATTGATCCTACGAACGTTTCACATTTAGAAGCTCCTTATGATCTTGTGAGAAAAATGAGAGCATCTTTTTATATGCTTGGGGCTTTAGTTGGCAAACATGGCTACGCAAAAGTTTCTCTTCCCGGCGGATGTGCTTGGGGACCCAGACCGGTTGATCTACATCTTAAAGGGATGGAAGCCATGGGAATAGATATCGATCTGGACAAAGGATATGTAATAGCTAAAGCAGATAAGAATTTAAAGAAATCCAGTTTTAAGCTGGAACCAAGTAGTGTTGGAGCAACGGTGAACTTGCTTCTTGCAGCTGTTTTAAGAACAGAAGAATTCACCATCGAAAATGCAGCGATGGAGCCGGATGTAGTACAATTGTGTAATGTTTTGGTGAAAATGGGCGCTGATATTTCCGGAATTGGTACTGATAGAATTACCGTTCGTGGAGTTGAGTCTTTAAATGGTGTTGAAATTGCAAACGATCCGGACAGAATTGAAGTGGGAACGTTTATGATAGCAGGAGTTCTTAATCCCGATTCTGAATTGACACTTGAAGGGTGTAATGTGGATCATTTAGGAAATCTTCCTGAATTACTTTCAAAAACCGGAGCAAAGGTTGATGTGGATGGAACAACTATAAAAGTAAAAGCTCCAAAAGAACTGGAAGCTGTCTCTATTGCTACTGAAGTGTATCCGGGTTTCCCAACCGATATGCAGGCGCAATGGGCTACAATGATGACACAAGCTAACGGAGTTTCAACGGTAACTGATACTGTTTACTATGATAGATTTAGCTATGTGCCTGAACTAACCCGCTTAGGCGCTGACATGAGATTGGAGAAAAACACAGTCACGATCTTCGGAAAAACGGATTTTGAAGGCGCATCTGTTATGAGTACAGATCTGCGAGCTAGTGTAAGTTTAGTACTCGCAGCGATGGTTGCAGAAAATGAAACAGAAGTTTTGCGTGTGTATCACTTAGACAGAGGCTATGAAAACCTGGAGCACAAGCTTAATGCAGTAGGGGCGAAGATCAAAAGAGTGGATGAGTAGTTTTGGGAGTGAAAAGTGAAAAGTCAAAAGGGAAAGGTTAAAGGTGAGAAGAAAAAATACTTAAGTAGCTAAAATTAAATCCTGAAACATTTTCATTGAGTGCTGGTTCAAGGTGTTGAATCACAAACAATTAAAAGATCAATGAAAAAACTAATACTACTTACAGCATTTATATTTACTGCATTTTTAACAACTGATTCTGTGAAAGCACAGGATGGGTTCTTTTCGAACGCAAGAACACTTGAAAAAGGAGTTGGATCTGTTGCTTTACAACCGGTTTTTCTAACTAATCAGGATGATTTCATGTTCATCATCAGAGGTGGATATGGACTTACCAATTCTGTTACAGGTCATTTAAAACTGGGACTTTTTGAAGATGAAACCTTTTTCGGTGGTCATTTTGAAACAGCACTGAACAATAGCGCAGAAAGCAACATCGACGTAGCTGCACTGGTTGGTATACATTCATATGGTGACTTGGGTCTGAAACTCGGTCTGAATCTAAGTACAGATCTGGATGCAGTTAGCATTTATTCAGGAATTAACTATCAACCTCTGTTTATTGAGAACAATACTAATCATGCTATTTTAGTGCCGATTGGATTTGACGTTCACTTAAACGAAGGATTTGACATCATGTTGGAAGGTAATATACCTGCTAATGACGATGCCAGATATCTTGAAGCGATCACTTTTGGAACCAGATTTTACTTCTGAAACAAAGAAAGAGTCTGAATTTAAAGCCTGTACATTTAGTTGTGCAGGCTTTTCATTTGCTCTAAAGTTATGTGATGCTCATAAAAAGCTTTTCCAACTACCACAGCATCTATATCAGCTTCATCAAGTTGAATCAGATCTTCCTGATCAGAAACTCCACCGGAAGCAATTAACTTAATTTCCGGAAAAGCTTTCTTTATAGATATATACAATTCTGTATTTGGTCCGGATAAGGTTCCGTCTTTAGAAATATCTGTACAAAGTACTTCTTGAAGTCCCTCATCAATCATTCTTTCCAAAAAGTGATAAGTATCTTCTTCAGCAGTCTCCAGCCAACCGGAATAAGCAATTTTTCCATCTTTAAGATCCATACCCAGAATCATTTGCTCCGGGTATTTCTTAAGTGCTGCAATCCAGTCTGCCTCATTTTTGATCGCCATAGAACTGCAAATTACTTTTGATAGTCCGGCATCCAGAAGGAATTCAACATCGGCTAACTTTCGTATTCCTCCTCCTGTTTGAACGGAAATGCCCAGATCAGAAATAATATTTTTTATGTACGGAAGATTGACAAATTTACCTTCTTTGGCTCCGTTAAGATCCACAATGTGAATATGATCAAAGCCGGCTTCTTTAAATTGAGTAGCAACATTCAAAGGGTCTTTGTCATATATAGTAGCTTCTTCGTATTTACCTTTGTGAAGACGGACAACTTGTCCGTTGAGCAAGTCGATTGCCGGAATTACTTTCATTCAATTCTTTTGTGTAGTTACTTTTCTTGTGAATAAACCAGATCTAAAAAATTCTGTAGAACTTTAGATCCTATGGAGCCTGATTTCTCAGGATGAAATTGTACTCCCATAAAATTGTCTTTTGCCACAACTGCTGAAAATGGAGTGATATAATTACACTCTGCAACAGTATGCTCAGAAACAGGAGCGTAAAAACTGTGTACGAAATATAAGTGCTTCTTGTCTTCCAGGCCGTGTGTAAGATGGTGTTCTTTTAATTTTTTGATAGTATTCCATCCCATATGAGGAACTTTATCAATTTCTGAATCGAATTTTTTAAGATGCCCCGGAATAATTCCAAGCCCTTTTGTATCACCTTCATTGGAGCCTTCATACATTAATTGCATTCCAACACAGATGCCTAATACAGGTTTGCTTGTAGTTTTAAGCCATTCATCTATTCCAAGTTCTTTTAAGGAATCCATAGCGGCTTTTGCATGCCCAACTCCGGGAAAGATAACGGCTTTGGCACTTTCAAGTTCCTGAGCAGATTGGGCAAAATAGTAATGTGCACCCAGCCTGTCTAGAGCATTTGAAACAGAAGCTATGTTACCAGCCTTATACTTGATGATAGCGATCATAGATTATAGTGAACCTTTCGAACTCGGTATTTGATTTTTAATGCGCCCGTTCTGTTCTATAGCCGTTTTTAGAGCCCGGGCAAAGCCTTTAAAACATGCTTCAATTTTGTGATGATCATTATCACCAGTACAGCTAACATGAAGAGTTGCTTTCAAGTTCATTGCCAGGCTATAAAAAAAATGTTCTAACATTTCGGTTGGGAAATCCCCAACATATTCACGCTTTACAGGTACATCAAAAACTAAGTAAGGTCTGCCGGATAAATCAATAGAAACTGTAGCCTGTGCTTCATCCATAGGAAGTACGAAACCATAACGCTCAATTCCTTTTTTGTTACCCAAAGCTTGAGTGATTGCATCGCCTAATGCAATAGCTACATCTTCAATCGTATGATGTTCATCAATCTCAAGATCTCCTTTGCAGTAAATATCCAAATCTACCAATCCATGTCGGGCAATTTGTTCCAGCATGTGATCGAAAAACTTTAGTCCGGTATCAATGTTTGACTTTCCGGTGCCGTCCAGATTCAGATCTATTTTGATCTCAGTCTCTTTGGTTTCTCTTTTTACAATAGCAGATCGGTCAGGCGAAAGTAGGGCAGAAGAAATAGTGTTCCAATCGGATGAGCGTATTATTTCATTATTTTCTCCATCCCTTACCACTAACTCAGAATCTTCGATCAATACGGAAAAGTTAATTTCTTTAAGTTCAGAAAAAGAAATCCCCTCTTGTAATAACAACTTCAATTGTTTTTCTGATAGAGCTTTTCCGGAAATAGAGATCTTGAAACCGCCACTTATTATTTCCTTTAATGAAGAAATAACATTCTCCCGAAACAGAAATTGATTTAGGTCAGGTAAAAGTGTGTTACTTTCTATGGATACATTCATATTAAATGTTACTTAAATGTGAAGTTTAAAAGTGGGTGTTTAACTAAAATCATATAATTAATAACTAAATTGTGGAACAATGAATTCAAAATTTAACATTCTGTTTTGGGTACTCAGAGTCGTTGCTGCTGGAATTCTACTGCAAACGTTGTTTTTTAAATTTACCGGTGCTCCCGAAAGCATATACATTTTTGAAACCGTTGGTTTGGAGCCATTTGGTAGATACGCATCAGGGATTACTGAATTATTTGCTGCAATTTTTCTTTTGATACCAAGATTCAACTGGTTAGGTGCTCTGCTTTCACTTGGAGTTATGAGCGGAGCCATTTTGAGCCACTTAACAGTTCTGGGAATTGAAGTTAAAGGCGACGGCGGATTACTTTTTGTACTGGCAATTGTAGTTTTTATCTGCTCTGCAGTTCTTCTATACTTCGAAAAAGAAAACATACCTGTCATTGGAGAAAAGTTTAATAAAGAATAAAAGTCTCCTCTTGAGAGGGGATTTAGGGGTGTGTTAAACATTTAACCAAGTATTTTAATAAGAGAACTCAAAAACTGATCATTTTCCTGAGTAGTGCCAATAGTCATCCTGAGGCAGTTTTCACAATGAGGTTCATTGCCTCTGTATCTTACTATTACTCCTGAATCAGCTAATTTTTTGTATACATTCAGTGCATCATCAACTTTGAACAATAGAAAATTAGCATCAGATGGAAACACCTTTTCTACATGAGCCAGATTTTCCAATTTTGCAACGATCCGATTCTTTTCTGAGTTAATGGATCCGATATTTTTTTGAACTGATTCCAAATTTTCAAACCCATTCAAAGCAGCTTGCGATGTAAGTTTATTTACATTGTATGGAGCTTTAACCTTCATCATATAATTGATGACCTCCGGGTTAGCGATTGCAATACCCAAACGAATTCCAGCCAATCCAAATGCTTTTGAAAGTGTTTGAAGAACCACAAGGTTTGGATAGTTTTTTACTTCTTCAGCAAAACCGGCCTGCTCGGAAAAATCGATATACGCTTCATCTACTACCACCAGCCCATCATAATTTTCCAAAAGATGAATTATATCCTTCCTGTCCATATCGTTGGCAGTAGGATTATTAGGCGAGCACACAAAGATCAGCTTGGTGAAATCCGTAACTCTGTTCAGAATCTGCTCAGTCTGAAGTTGAAAATCCGGAGTCAAAAGCACCTCATCAACTTTTATATTATTGATATTCGCTGATACTTTATACATCCCATATGTTGGTGGATTGGTAATGACTTTATCTTTACCCGGACTGCAGAAAATTCTGAACAACAGATCAATGGCTTCATCACTTCCTACACCAACAAACACATTCTCTGTATCTACTTTTCTGTATTCAGCTATAACAGATCGCAATTTCTCCTGATAGGGCAGAGGATAGCGATTCAATTCCAGATCACTTTTTATGGGCGATCCACAGCTGTTTTCATTGGCATCAAGAAGTATTCCGGAGTCAAAATCATCCCTTGCAGAACGATAAGGTTTTAAGTCTAGGATATTTTTCCGAACTATTCTTTCTAGGTTGAATTTTTTATTCATTTAACTGATTCCAAATAAGTTGTCATCATCTCGTCCGCCAGTTGGTGGACAGGATGACCTATGCTTTTAGAATAATATGAGTTTATCATTTGGTTCATTGAAGTAAACCCACAAATTTGTCATTTCGATTGATCATACAGAAGCATGAGATTGAGAAATCTAAAGAATTTAGTGGCGTTTCTGAGTTTTTCAGATGTCTCACATCCGTTCGACATGACAAAGAATTCGTTCGACATGACAAAGAAAAAGTATTATTCATCACTATTCCCCAAAGCTTTTAAACGAATACTCACAGCATTTTTGTGAGCTTGTAGTTCTTCAACTTCAGCAAGAGTTTCAACGGTTTTACCGATGTTTCTCAAGCCTTCTTCGGTTAAAATTTGCACGGTTATGGACTTTTGATAAGAACTCAGATTTACTCCACTATACATTTTTGCATATCCGTAAGTAGGTAAAGTGTGGTTGGTTCCTGAAGCATAATCTCCAACACTTTCGGGAGTCAGATTTCCTAAGAAAACCGATCCTGCATTGATGATATCATCTTTGTAGTCTTCAGAATTTTCAACATTCAGGATCAAGTGTTCCGGAGCGTATTCATTGGAAAAAGAAAGTGCTTGTTCAATGGTATCAACTTCTATTACAAAACTCTGATCAAGAGCTTGTTGAGCAATTTCTTTTCTTGGTAATGCATTCAGCTGAGACTCTAATTCTGAATTGAATGAGTTTCTATCGAAGTCGGGAGTTGAAACCAACACTACCTGACTGTCTTTTCCATGTTCGGCTTGAGAAAGAAGATCCGCAGCGACAAATGCAGGATTAGCTTGTTTGTCTGCAATCACCAACACTTCTGAAGGTCCCGCAGGCATATCAATACTAATTTGGGCATCGCTGTTTTGAAGGATCATTTTTGCGGCAGTCACATATTGATTTCCGGGACCGAGAATTTTATCCACTTTAGATACAGATTCTGTTCCCAATGCTAAAGCTGCAACCGCCTGAGCTCCACCAGCTTTAAGGATATAATTGACCTTAGCTTTTTGAGCGATATAGATGATCTCAGGTGCAATATTCCCATCTTTTTGAGGAGGAGTAGCTAATACAACCTGTTCACATCCGGCGATCATGGCAGGAATTGCCAACATCATTGCAGAGGAAGGCAATACTGCAGTTCCTCCGGGAACATATAATCCAACTCGTTGGATAGCTTTGGTAACCCTCGAACATTTTACTCCCGGCATGGTTTCCACATCCAGTTGCATGGTTCGTTGAGCACGGTGGAATCTGAAAATATTATCAAATGCAGTATCGATAGCTTTTTTTACTTCTTCATCGAGTTCAACTTCGATCTTATTTGGATCAAATATCGGGTTATCGATATCAACGCCATCAAACTCTTTCGTGTACGTTTTTAAAGCCGAATCCCCATCTGTTTCGATGCGATCAATAATCGGCTGAACTATACCAAATATAGATTTGAAATCGATCTTCGGTCGTTCAATCAATCTCTTGATTTCATCAGGTCTCAGGTTTTTATAAATGTAATTCTTCATTCGATATTCGTTGTTCAATATTCTACAAGATCATGCTTTCAATTGGCAACATCACAATATCAGTAGCACCAACTTCTTTTAATTCTTCCATCACTGTCCAGAATTTTGTGATCGGGATCACAGTGTGTATTGCCACCATATCACTTTCAGCTAAAGGTACAATGGTCGGACTTTTCATGGATGGAATAATTGCTTTCACTTTTTCGATGGAATCGGTAGGAGCGTTCATCATAATGTAACGGCTCTTTTTAGCCTGCTGATAACCATCAATTCTTACTAAAAATTTCTCGATAAGTTCTTTCTTACCTTCTGAAAGCTCCTGATTTGTTTGAATTAATTCAGTTTCAGATTCCATAATGGTGATCAACTCTTCCAAACCGTTTGCCCGGAGAGTTCCACCTGTTGATACCAAATCAGCAATAGCATCTGCTACTCCAAGCTGAGGAGTGATTTCAACAGCACCGGATATCTCAACCAGTTTTACGTTGATATTCTGATTTTCAAAATATTTCTGAGTGATAAAAGGATAGCTGGTGGCTATAGTTTTTCCTTCAAAATCAGATGCGGATTTAAGACCACCATTTTTTGGTGCTGCAATAGATAATCTGCAACGACCATAATTCAGGCCTCTCAGTACAGTTACATCCGAATTTTTTTCTGTGCGCTCATTGGCACCTACAAACCCAAGATCACAAATTCCGTCCTGTACATATTCGGGAATATCATCATCACGAAGTAACAAAAGCTCAACATCGAAATTGCGGGTTTTAACCATGAGGTTGCGTTTATAATTATCAAATTCCACGCCTATTCCTTGTAACAAGCTCACAGTTTTATCAGTGAGTCGGCCACTTTTTTGAATAGCAATGCGTAGAGAAGTCGAAGAATCTTTCGATCGGGTCATAAGTCAGTAAAATTGTAGTAATGTAAAGTTTAGATAGAGTATGTGAAAAAGGCGCTATTTACGCGTGATGATGTCCTTGATGAAGATGATGGACATCATGATGGGGATGGGAAATATGTAATTTTGTTCTTTTCACTGTTCAAAAGATAAGGATTAGATCGTTACGGAGAAAGTTGTAAATGTTAAATAATTGATAAACTGTTCAACCTATTTTCAAACATTAAAGTTTCCTTAATTTAAAGATGGCTTTGAAGCCTATTAAGGAGATGGTTACCTTAAAAGAAAAAAATTAAGACTTATGAAAACGATAGCACAGCTAACATACATTCCGTTAGAAACTCACAATCCAAGAGAGAAAGTTCAGGAAATATTAGAGCATCTCGCTCAATTTGATGTTGAAATTGAAGTAGGTTACTTAGGCACTACTATAATAGGACATCCGGATGTTGTTTTTGAAGCCATTCAGGAATTGTACAAAATCATGGCTATGGAGTCTGCAATGTTCAGATTTCATGTTGAGTTGCTGAGTCCCGAAGCGGGTTAAAAATAATTTAAATTTTTTTGTAAGGAACTGGCTTGAAACTGTCTTACTTGCAAAAAGGATAAATTGTATGAGACCAAAATATTACATCTATATAGTCAGTAATCGCTCTAAAATGATCTATATCGGGTTAACTAACGACCTGAAAAACATCTTAAAAAAGCATCGTGCTCTGAAAATGAATTGCTATAAAGGAAATTTCGGGCTAAATAAATTGGTATATGTTGAAGAGTACTACGATATCAATCAAGCTATTGAAAGAGAAAAAGAGCTAAAAGGATATCCCAGGTCTTTTAAATCCAATTTGCTTTCCTACTCCAATCCAAATTGGGAGTGCATTCAAAGTTATTGGATGGAGAATATGGAAAGGGCTGTTGCTAAATAATCAGTTTGTTTAAACAATCGCTTTAGTACCTCATTCGTTCTTTGTATCTTTACAGGCTTATAAAGAGACGGACTAAACGCATACATGAACAACATTCGTAATTTTTGCATAATTGCTCACATCGACCACGGGAAATCTACGCTCGCTGATCGACTTTTACAATCAACAGGAACTATCAGTGAAAGAGAAATGCAAGAGCAGGTTCTTGATGATATGGATCTGGAGCGCGAACGTGGTATTACGATTAAGAGTCATGCCATTAAAATAGATTATAAACGTCCGAGTGGAGAGCAATACAGTTTTAATCTGATTGACACTCCCGGTCACGTTGATTTTGCTTATGAAGTTTCCAGGGCATTAAAGGCTTGTGAAGGAGCTATTTTAGTTGTGGATGCCGCTCAGGGAATTGAAGCTCAGACTATTTCGAATTTATATCAGGCAATAGACCAGAATCTGGAGATCATTCCTGTTCTCAATAAAATTGACCTGCCCGGCGCTGACCCGGAAGGAATTGGTCAACAAGTGATTGATCTCATCGGTTGTGAAAGAGAAGAGATTCTGCATGTATCAGGGAAAACCGGAGAAGGTGTTCCCGCTTTACTTGAAGCTATTGTGGAAAGAGTTCCGGGACCAAAACAAGAAGTTGATAAACCACTTCGTGCGCTGATTTTTGATTCCGTTTTCAACACATACCGAGGCTCAGTGGCTTATGTACGTGTAATGGAAGGAACTTTGAAAAAAGGGCAGGCTTTCAAATTCATGGCGAACAAAGAAGAATATAATGCAGAGGACATTGGTTATCTAAGAATGAAATATGAGCCGGCTAAAGAACTTAAAGCTGGTGAAGTTGGCTATGTGATCGGAAGTGTGAAATCTTTACAGGATGTAAGGGTTGGTGATACGATTACTACCGTTAATAATCCTGCTACGGAAGCAATTCCGGGATATCAGGAATCAAAGCCGATGGTTTTCTCAGGAATTTATCCTACACAAGCAGAAGATTTTGAAGATTTACGTTCTGCATTAGAAAAGCTACAGCTAAATGATGCATCTCTTTCTTATGAGCCTGAAACATCGAAGGCGTTAGGATTTGGTTTCCGAGCAGGATTTCTTGGGCTTCTTCATATGGAAATTGTGCAAGAGCGGTTGGACAGAGAGTTCAATATTGACATTATTACAACGGTTCCTAACGTTCAATACGAAGTTAAGCTGGAAGAGGGCAAATCTATTCAGGTGGATAACCCGAGCCAAATGCCGGAAGTGGGAGATATCGATGCCATTTTTGAGCCTTATATAAAAGCCAGCATTATTACGCCAGCGGATTATATCGGTCCGATCATGAAATTGTGCCAGGAGAGAAGAGGTGTTTACGTAAATCAGATTTTCATGCAAAATAATCGGGTCGAAATTACGTATGAGATACCGATGGCTGAAGTTGTTTTTGATTTCTATGATAAGCTGAAATCCGGAACCCGAGGTTATGCTTCATTGGATTATGAATTCATCGAATACCGAAAAGGAGATCTTGTTCGATTAGATATTCTATTGAATGGGGAACAGGTGGATGCACTTTCGAGTATTACTCACCGTGATAAAGCATATTATCAAGGCAGACGTGTTTGCGCTAAACTGAAGGAATTAATTCCGAGACAACAATATGAAGTTGCTGTTCAGGCTGCAATTGGTAGTAGAATTATTGCAAGAGATTCTGTGAGAGCTTTGCGAAAAGATGTTACAGCAAAATGTTATGGTGGAGATATTTCACGTAAAAGAAAACTTCTGGAGAAACAGAAAGAAGGTAAAAAGAGAATGAAACAAGTAGGTTCTGTAGAAATTCCTCAAGAGGCATTTTTAGCAGTTCTTTCTATGGATGAGGATGACAGATAAATGATAGATTTTTTAAGGATATTGTTACCGGTTTTTATAGTCGGATTTTTTCTAAGCACTTCTGCAATCGCTCAGTTTGAAGAACCGGAAATAATGAAAGTTGAAAACGAAGACGTAGCTGATTACGAAGCAAAGATCAGAAGTTTCAATTTAACAGGGCAAGGTCTATACGGACAAACGACCATTGATGGAATGTCTTCACTTGAGATCAGAGCTCTGTTGCAGGGCGCATTTGGTGATCCGACTAAAACACTTGAAAGTCTTTCAAAAGAGAAGAATTTCAGATTAGCAAAAGCAATCCAATTCGAATATTGGTTTTTTGTGGATGATCCTATTGCAGATGAACCTGTGCCTTTACTAGTGCTTGATTTTACAGGTCCTTTCGGAAATGGCGTAACTTTTGGAGCCGCCAGTAAGTATGTAGACCTGATGCCACAAATTATGAGAACTTTTGAGAAAGCTTTGTTGGAAGCAGAACCGGCTGAATTTTCAGATTACTATTTCGAAGAACAACGAATGAAATGGTACCTGATTGAAAGCGATGGTAAAAACCATGAGGTTAAACCAATTAAGCAACCTTCTCATATAAAATTAAATTAAAAGAATACATTGGAAGACAAAAAAACAGATGAGCATGAAAAAAGCTCATTTTGGCAAAGAAGGAAGGAAAGATTAGAAGAAGATAAAAAAGCTAAATCATGGCTTCGTGAATGGGTAGATGCTTTGGTATTCGCTTTTTTTGCAGCGGCTATTTTAAGAGCTTTAATTTTTGGTTCATATAAAATTCCAACGCCATCTATGGAACAAAATTTGATGGTAGGTGATTTTCTGATCGTTTCAAATCTTACTTACGGTCCGAGAACACCTATGGGGATTTGTGTTCCGTTTACACAATGGTGCTTGCCGGGTGTTAAACTTCCATCTACAAGAATTCCAGGATTTAGAGATGTGGAAAGAAATGATATCATTGTTTTTAATGTGCCTCACGAGATTAAACCCATTTCCCAAAAAACAAATTATATAAAGCGTGCTGTTGCTGTTGCAGGAGATACTCTGGAGATCAGAAATAAAGTCGTTTATATAAATGGAGAAGAAGAGCTCAATCACGAAGGATTGCAGAAGCATTACTTCCTAAAAATGAATGACAAAGTCCGTTTAAGTGAAGCCAAAATGAGATCTGTTGGTGCCGGTGCACTTCAGAATATTCCTGGTGGAAATGATGTTTTTATTGATTATATCGGTGGTGATACTTACTTGGTGAATTTGACCAAAGAAGCAGTAGAAGAAATTCAAAACTGGCCCGAACTTGATTCACTTTGGTTAAGTATGACTCCAGAAGGCGAAACGGATCGTGGTTATGCATCTACAAGATCAACCTATGATTTTGCAAAAGCTTTCCGAAGTCAGGACAACTTTCAGCCCGTGGTGATACCATTTGAAGGACAGGAGATCGAACTAAATAATCAGAATTGGTTTATTTATAAAGATCTTATCGAACGGTATGAAAACAACAGGCTTGAGCGTAAGGATGGTAAGATTTTTATAAATGGTGAAGAAACGAACAAATATGTTGTTCAACAAAACTATTACTTTGCGATGGGTGATAACCGAGATAATAGTGAGGACAGTCGTTTCTGGGGGTTTGTACCTAAAGATCACATAATAGGAAAAGGCTTTATTGTTTGGTACTCTCACGATAAAGGCGTTCCGAGATTCAATCGTATTCTTAAGTTGATAGAGTAGAGAAATTTTGTCATTCTGAGCATACTTGCGAAGAATCTTCACGAATGGTTAACTGCCGGTAATAAATTACTGTGTTCTTTTTCAATGAGAAGAGTCTGTGATTTGTAATAATTCTTACTCTTTATCTCTGTATGTGCCCTTTGGACAAATCAAAAGTAGATGCATTTGTACTAAATTTAGTCTTTTTTTGGGATTCAGTTTTTTAGTTCTATGTACTTTTGTGCCGCTACTGAGCTTCCTCAGCACAGGCGCCAGTACCAAAAGCTCCCGACAAGAATTATTGGCGCGAACTCCATTACATCGACTAATCATTACAAAAGATTTTCGCTCGTATGATACACATTCAAGAATCATCCTGAATGTAATGATTGCTCCTTCGGAGCCGTCGATTTCATTGCGTTCTTGGCTCGCCAATAATTCTAAAGGTCGGTTTAATTGTAAGCTTTTTCTGAAATCCTGAAGCGTATCAAAACCAAACCGTTATATGAAAAAAAGATTTACTATACTTTGTTTCAAATCAGAACAAAGCTTAAGCTTATTTTTAAAGTATGAGTGTATTTACTTATCATCTTGTAAGAACATCAATTGCTACTTCTCTTAAAGCTTTTTGGAAGCCTCCTAATTCTAATGATATATCAGGTTTAATTCATGCTGAATGTATGATGTCAATGAAACTGGGATCACCAGTTTTTTCACCATCCAGAATGTTGATCAAAGAACTAGCAGTTTTTGCTCAATGGGAAGATGAAGCCTCAATTGATAAGTTTTTGGAAACGGATAAACTTGGAAAAGTTCTCTCTAAAGGATGGCATACTAGGTTACAATATTTAAGGCAATGGGGACATATTGATGAATTTAAAATCCCAAATAAAAATATAGAAATAGATGCTCATAACGAGCCTGTTGTAGCTGTAACTATTGCAAGGATGAAGCTCTTTCAGGTGCCTAGATTTATTCGCTGGGGACGACCGGTTGAGGAATTAGTACGTGATCATCCCGGAACTGCTTTTTCCATGGCATCAATCAGGTATCCGAGAACAGTTTCAACTTTTTCGATATGGAAATCACAACAGGAAATGTTAGATATGGTCCATGGTCACAGTTCTATACCAAGACCGAAAAGACATGCAAAAGCAATGAAAGAAAGAGAGAGGAAAGATTTTCACTTTCAGTTTACAACGCTTCGGTTTAAACCAATTGCAGAATTTGGGGAATGGAAGGGACGTACTAATATCATTCCTAAACCTAACGTTGACCAATCAAAATGAGACTCGCTTATCATAAGCAAAAATTCCAGGATTGGTTTACTCAGCAATGGATTATAGTATGGGGTAAAAGAATCGAGTCAAAAACTGTTCCATGGTTGATGGGACCTTTTGGAAAAAGTGATTGGATATCAGATGAGTTCGTAAAAGAATTAGCACAAGATGAAGGATTAGTTATAGAAAGAAACGTCAAATCTTAGGGTCTTATCTCATCTATTGAACTGCTGGGATTAACTGAAGATGAGTTAAAAAAGCTTTCAACTAGTGTAATTGAGTTTTATCAAAAAACAGCTGATTACAATTTAGAATTGTCTGTAAGCTGGAACCTTGTTTTTAAAGTTTTTGGCAACCTTGTAAAAATGTTATTCAGCAAACGAATTGATCAACTCAATATTCCAACAGAAAGCATCTCTTCATCAGAGGAAATAAGTAGTGAAATAATTACACTTACAGATCCTGATTCTGAGGAAATAAAATACACAATTTGGTATCGAACCTTTAAGACGACGGGGCAAGTGCTATATTCAGGAGTGTATTCTGTATGTACATTACCATCCGGGTTGTCTTGCATTAAAGCGGTTTTCCCATTGCCCAAAGGAAATGCTACAGTAATTATGTCTCCAAGTGTAGGTCAAGATGGAGAACTTCATCTGTACTCATCAGGTAAGAAGTTTGGAGACCCCGGTTTTTATTTCCTGCTAGAAGATTCAAAAGGAGATTTATGGGCTCAATATATTCGTTCTTTTAGAGATCTATTAATAGTGTCTTCAAATGAAGAAGGTATTTCTGCAAAACAAACGTTAACTCTGTGGAATAAAGAAGTAGTTCAATTCCGGTATAAAATAAGTCGCAATAGATAAATACATATTGAATTTTCCCATTTGCCTCCCTCACCAAACCTTATCATATTCTTCGATCAACTAACTATATCTAAACGATGAAAAAACTCGGATTTTTATTCCTTATTCTCCTATTCCTAATTCCTGATTTATCTGCTCAAAATGGCTACCCGGAAATTCTTTCAATGAAAGAGCGTGCGGAAGTAATTGATGATCTACTGGAGGATAAAATTCAAACTGTGCTTCCCGATCTGATGAGAAGAACAGGTATTGATATGTGGGTTGTGGTTTCCAGAGAATACAATGAAGATCCTGTGATCAAAACATTGTTACCGGCAACTTGGTTGGCTGCAAGACGCAGAACCATCTTGGTGATGTATGATCAAGGGGAAGGCAAAGGAGTAGAAACTCTTGCTGTTGCCAGATATGATGTCGGAAAAACCTTCAAGAAAGCCTGGGATAAAGAAAAAGAACCGGATCAGTGGAATCGTTTAAAGCAAATCATAGAAGAAAGAAACCCTAAAACGATTGGTGTAAACCAAAGCGATGATTGGGGTTTAGCGGATGGCATAGTTGCTACTGATCTTCAGGAAATGAAATCTGCAATCGGGAAGAAATACTCAGACCGAATTGTTTCAGCAGAAAAACTGGCTGTGGGTTGGTTAGAAACACGTTCAGCAAAGGAAATGACCATCTATCCTCAAATTGTACGAATAGCTCATAAAATTATAGCTCAGGGATTTTCAGATGAAGTCATTCAGCCAGGCGTGACAACAACTGAAGATGTAGTTTGGTGGTTCAGAGAAAAAATAAGAGAGCTGAAATTGATTACTTGGTTTCACCCGAGTGTTTCTATTCAAAGAGCTGACCCTGAATCCTTTGATCATTTAAGATCTTTTTCCAGCCGACCTGATAATAATGTAATTATGCCGGGTGATCTTTTGCATGTAGATTTTGGAATCAATTACCTGCGTTTAAATACAGATACTCAACAACATGCTTATATACTTCGACCAGGCGAAACAGAAGTACCTGAATATTTAAATAAAGCTTTTGATAACGGAAATCGACTTCAGGATATCTTCACTAACAATTTTAAAGAAGGTAGAACCGGAAATGAAGTGTTGAAGATGTCGAGAGAACAAGCCATTGCAGAAGGGTTAAAACCATCCATTTATACTCACCCTATCGGATATCATGGTCATGCTGCTGGAACAACGTTAGGAATGTGGGATTCTCAGGGTGGAGTTCCGGGAAGTGGGGATTATCCATTACATTTGAATACTGCCTATTCCATCGAGTTAAATGCTGCTACAATGATAGAAGAATGGGGAAAGGAGATCCGGATCATGTTGGAAGAAGATGCTTTCTTTGACGAAACGGGAGTTTGGTACATCGACGGCAGGCAGAAAGAGATCATGATGATTCCAAGAGTACCGGCAAAGCAGTAAACGATAAGACCAATGAATTTTGATGGCTTAGAGAAAAGAATTAAGCATGCCAGATCTCTCTCAGAACCAATAGAGGAACTGGGAACTGATATCGTACAGCTTCTAAAGAAAGGAATCGGAAATACAGATACCTTTTTGATCTATCGGGATAAAGAAGGGAATAAAACTCATCTTAATTACAGAGAGTTTTATGATTCTGTGTTAGATGCCGCAAGGTTTTTTCAATCCAAAGATTTACAAGCTGGGGATAAGATCGCCACAATTTCTCATAATCACTGGCATACGGTTGTGCAGTATTTTGCAGCTTGGTTCTGTGGATTAGTTGTTGTGCCTGTAAATCTGAGCGAAGATGACCAGCGGATCGAATACATACTTAAGAATGCTGAAGTAAAGATGGCTTTGGTTCGGGATTTGTATGTTTCCAGAATAAAAGAAATCATTGAATCGTCTTCTGAATTATCAGGAATGAAATTGGTTGAATGCGGCAAAAGCACAGATTCATTTTCATCCAAAACCGGTGATCTTAAAGAAAGGGATTTTGATTCTGAAACGGATGCACTCATAGTTTTCACCTCCGGAACTACAGGGAACCCTAAAGGTGTCGTTTTAAGTCAACGTAATTTACTGGAAGATGCTCGGGCAATTAGCGACTGGCACAATATAACTTCTGATACAAGAATGATGTGTGTACTTCCGATTCATCATGTAAACGGGACTGTAGTCACGTTAATGACTCCGTTTCTGGTTGGAGGTTCGGTAGTTTTAAATGAAAAATTTCAGATAGATCAGTTCTTCCCTGTAATTGAAGAAGAAGATGTAAAGATCGTAAGTGTTGTTCCAACTTTGCTTCAGTACTTGACCAGCTTTTACGAAGACAAAGAAACACCGGAGCTCAATAATTTCAGTCATATTATTTGCGGAGCAGGTCCACTTACCGTAAATGTTGCTAAGAACTTTGAAGCGAAATTCGGCAAGAGAATTATTCACGGATACGGGCTTTCAGAAACCACCTGTTACTCGTGTTATTTACCGCTTGATATCAGCAAAGAAGAGCATCAAAAATGGATGCAGGATTTTGGGTATCCGAGTATTGGCGTTGCTATTCCTGCCAATGAAATGTCGATCCATGATGAACAAGGAAATGCCTTAGAAGAAGGAGATCGAGGCGAGATCGTAATTCGAGGGGTAAATGTGATGAAAGGTTATTTCAATAATCCTGAAGCAAACGAGAAAGCTTTTACAAATGGCTGGTTCAGAAGTGGGGATGAAGGGTTTTATCAAAATGATGAAGAAGGAAAGGCGTATTATTTCATAACCGGAAGGATCAAAGAGTTGATCATCAGAGGTGGAATAAACTTTGCTCCGTTAGAGATAGACGAGGTGATAAACAAAGCCCCGGGGGTAAAAGCCGGTATTGCTGTGGGCTTTGAAAATGACTGGTATGGAGAAGAAGTTGGAGCTTATGTTGAACTTTTGGAAGGAGAGAAAGAAAATTCAGAACAGATTATAAACTTCTGCAAAGCTCACCTTCCACATGCAAAAACCCCAAAAGTGATCGTTTTTGGAAATGAGATCCCGGTAACCTCAACAGGGAAATATCAACGGAGGAAAGTGGCTCATCTTTTTTCTGAATGGAAAGAAGTTCAATTCAGGAAGGGAGTTTAAATTAGGAATATGAGAATTAGGAATAGGTTAAGCTCATATTCCTAATTATTTCTCTTTTGGAGAAGGATTCAGATCAGGTTGACTATTTCTTCTTAAATACTAAGGTCAACTTAATCCATTGTTAAAATTACTTTTGCAATTACACGTGATTTCCCTATAATCCATTGATAATGAAGTAATTAATGCAAAATTTTACGAACTTAAATTCCAGATTGCACAAACTGATTCCAATATTTTCAGGATGGTTTATGAGTTATATAGGCTGAAAGAACTAGGAGTGAAGGTAAGCAAATAGAGTAGGAGATTAATTATCAAATTAATGACTTAATAAAAAATTATGGCAAAAAGAAAAGCATTATTTACGGTTGATCTAGGTAATAATGGTGGTAGAAAAATATTCTATTCTATTGAGAAAATTAAAGAATGGATTGATTATGAACACCAATACTGGAATTGGATTTCTCCTTACAATAGAGAGCATAACGTCCTAAAATATTATAATCATCATTTCCAGCATATTAATCAGATAAGACAGTTAGTTCATTTACTAAACCAACAAGAAGGTGAAGTAGAAGAAAACAAGATTAATGAGGTTCAAAGCCTTATTGTTAATGCTTATAAAAATAATAATATCATTCATTCAAAAAGTATTAAGGCTTTATATTTAGAAAAGCTAAGAAAAAAGAATGAGAGATATGCTGCGTATACTTTTTCTTATTTTTATGGCAACAGACAAAATCATATTGATTTTATTTTAGCAGCATTTGATGGATTACTTTTTGAAAAAGGTTATAGAGATTTAAATCTTCGAACAAATAAAGAACTTGCACATGAACTTATTGAAGATTTAAAAGAATCTAAATCTGAAGCTGAAGGATTGCTTGAACAATCTGTACTTGAATCTACTGATATAGTGGAGAGGTTAGAAATTATATTAGAAAAGTACAAAGAAGATTTCAGTACTCAACTTAAATCTCAGAATGATGAATTTGGCAAATTAGTTCAAACTACATCCGAAAGTTTATCCAATATTGAAGCTGTTTATGACAAAAAACTTGCAGTTCAGTCTTCTGTAAGATATTGGAAAGCTAAAGCAAAATCCCATAAGGACTTTTTAGATAAGTTTTATTGGATTTTTGGAAGTATAATTAGTGTAAGTGCTTTAATAATATTTCTTCAGATAAAATATTTGTTTAAGGGCTACGGGGTTGATACTCCTCCTCCATATTGGCTTGCTGCCATTGTAATCCTCACAATGGCAGTTGCGATATGGTTAGTTAGGGTTTTGGCAAAGATTATGCTTTCGAATATTCATTTACGAACTGATGCTGATGAAAGAAGAGTTATGATTTTAACATATCTTTCATTATTACGAAGAGAGAATGCGATAACTGAAGAGGATAGAAAAGTTATTTTGCAGACACTGTTTCGACCTTCTGCAACAGGAATAATTAAAGACGATAATTTACCAACGTTTCTTTGGGATAAATTTACTAGTACTTAAAACTACATAAATGAATATTATCTAATTAATAATTTCAAACTCAAAGTCCGGTTTAAATTTGGTACCTTTAACTTGTTATCAATGTTAAATTTTGATCTATAATTATTCATGTACTATCGTAGAAAAATACTACTCTCTTTATTAGAGATATTTGACAACGAACTGGAGAAGATTCGGCTACAAAAACTGCTGTTACTCTATACTCGAAGGCAAAAAAATCCTGCTTATGATTTTGTTCCTTATAAATTTGGTTGTTTTTCCTTTCACGCGAATGCCGACCTGCACACTATGATTAAATATGAGCAGGTGAGCAAAGAGAAGAAAAAATGGGTTCGAGTTGAGAAAAGGTCTTGGCTAAATGAATTGAAACCTGAGGATCGAAAAATACTATTTTTGCTCAAAAGAGATTACGGGAACAAATCGGTACAGGAACTTCTGGAGATTACCTACAAAATCTATCCGTATTACGCAATCAATAGTACGATTTTAGAAGATGTATTAGGAAAAGATGACCAAGATAAAGTAATGGCTTACACTCATCAGCAATCAGAAAAACCATTTATGTTCACTATCGGTTACGAAGGTATTTCTCTAGAAGCTTATATTAATAAGCTGATTCGAAATGGAGTGAAAGCACTTATTGATGTTCGTAAAAATGCAATGAGTATGAAGTACGGGTTTAATAAAAGTCAGCTTATAAGAGCTTGTGAGGGAGTGGGAATTCGATACATTCATTTTTCAGAAGTAGGAATCAAATCTTCAAAAAGGAAAGAGCTGAATACGCAGGAGGATTACGACCGTCTATTTGAAGAATATAAACAAACAGTGCTTCTTGAAACTTTGGAGACTCAAGATGATATCGTAGAAGTAATCAAAGAATACAAACGGGTAGCGCTTACCTGTTTTGAGGCAGAAAGTTGCCAGTGCCATCGTCGTCCGCTAGCAGAATTTGTAGTCCAAAATAAGGAGCTAAATCTTCAATTAACCCATTTATAATGGTATATGAGAAAAAACGAGAGAAAATACTTATAACAGTAAAAACCTATCCAACACTTTCGGGGAAATATGATGAGTTGGTTTGTACAGCAGGTTTTCGAGAAGACGGTAGCTGGGTGCGAATTTATCCTATTCCATTTCGAAAAAAATCCTATGAAGAACAGTACAGCAAATATGACTGGATTGAAATTGAACTAACAAAAAACACTAGTGATTTCCGTCCAGAAAGTTATCGACCATATTCCCATGATACGGAAATAAAAATCATTGGGAATATCAGTACCGGGAAGAAAAGAGATTGGGCAGTTCGTAAAGAAATAGTGCTTCAAAAAGTATACGACGACTTGTCGATTCTTGTTGAAGAAGCAAAAGATAAAAAGACATGTACATCACTGGCTGTTTTTAAACCGACGAAGATTTTAGACTTTTTTTGTGAAGAGGTTGAGCGTGAATGGGACAAAAAAAAGATTGAAAGACTAAAAGCTAATCGAGATCAGGGAAGATTATTCGAAAATCACGAAGATCCATTTGAGGTCGTAAATAAACTACCCTATAAATTTAAATATAGATTTGAGGATTGTAAAGGTAAACAAAGTAATATGATGATTGAGGATTGGGAAATTGGACAATTGTATTGGAACAGCCTCAAACGACATGAAGGAGATGAAGGACTAGCAATTGAAGATGTCCGCAAGAAATACTTAGATGATTTTGCCAAAACAAAAGATTTGTATTTTTATTTAGGAACAACTCAAGTTCATCATTTTGTAGGACAGAATCCATTTGTAATTATTGGAACTTTTCATCCTCCCAAAACGGATCAGATATCGCTTTTTTAACCTTATATCTAATTCCTATTAACAACCGCCATTGTACAACGGCTCACACAAACCAGTTTTCCGTTTTCATCTTCAATTTTGGTTTCCCAGATGTGAATTCGTGATCCTTTTTTTATGGGAGTGGCAGTCCCCCTAACCATTCCACCTTCTTGCACTGATCGAATATGATTAGCATTGATCTCCACGCCAACAGCTGTTTTATCATTTCCATCCAGAGAAAACCACGCGCCTAGTGAAGCGAGGGTTTCAGCAAGTACTACAGATGCTCCTCCGTGTAATAACCGAAAAGGTTGAACGGTATTCTTATTCACCGGCATGGTAGCTATAATCTTATCTTTACTGATGTATTCGAACTCAATTCCAAGTGCATGTCCCATGTGAGGATTACTCGAATTGAAGTAAAAATCTGCCTTTTCTTTTAAAGAATCTTCAATAAACATAAATTAGTGTTTGATTAACAGTGTTAAGTTAGTGAAATTGAGCAAAGAAAGCGCTTTTAAATGTAATTGGAAAGTGTTACTTACCAAAGAGTTATTAATTAGCTTTTTAATTTTATGAAATACGATCCGGAAATAGTCCCGAATATTATTGAAACGGGCATTAGTAAAAACACTACTGGAATTTTTTCAGCAGTAAAGCGTAATGGTGAATGGTTAGAAACCTCCATTGAAGAGTTCAGGACAAAAACCAGAAACCTAGCTCTTGGATTATATGAACTCGGTGTTCGAAAAGGAGACCGGGTTTCCATTCATTCAGAAAACAGCACCGAATGGTTGATATGTGATCAGGCAGTAATTAGCATCGGAGCGATTAACGTTGCTGTTTATACTACTCAGCCCTCTGATCAGATCAAATATATACTGGAGAACTCTGAAGCAAAGGTGCACATAGTTTCAAACGACGATCTTTTTGCTGAGACAAAGCCTCTGATGAAAGAGATCACAACGGTTGAGGCTGTAATTTCGATTCAACCTTCGAAGCACAAAAAGTTAAAAGGCTTTGAAGAAGTTATGGAAATGGGAGCTGCATTACATGAGAAAGAGCCCGAGCTTTTAGAGAAACTTAAATCTGAAATTGATCCGGATGATCTTGCAAATATAAATTACACTTCAGGAACTACAGGTGTTCCAAAAGGAGTAATGCTATCTCATAACAATCTGGCTTCCAATGTGTTGGCTTCTAATGAACGCATGGCTTACAGTGCAGATGATGCAAAAGATCCAAAGATACTTTCCTACTTGCCGCTGGCTCATATGTTGGAACGAATAGCATCTTATATTTATATCTACACCGGTGTTCCCGTTTATTACATTGAAGATGTAAATGAGATCAAAACCGATTTCATCACAATTAAGCCGATCTATTTTTCAACGGTCCCGAGGTTATTAGAAAAAATAATGGCGGGTTTAAAAGTAAGAGGACAAGAGTTGTCCGGACTTAAAAAGCAATTATACTACTGGGCAATAGATCTGGCAGAAAATTATGATCCGGAAGACCCACCTACAGGCCTGGAAAAAATAAAATTCAAAGTCGCTGATAAAGCGGTGTATTCTAAGATCAGAGATGGCCTTGGCGGGAATTTGGTTGGCATGATGGTTGGAGGAGCTGCTCTGGCTCCACCTGTGATGAGGTTTTTTAATGGAATCGGTTATAAATGCGGTCAGGGATATGGGTTAACAGAAACATCACCTGTTGCAACAGGAAGTTTGCCGGATTGGATCAGAATTGGATCTGCAGGAAAACCAATTACAGATGTTGAGATCAAGATCGCAGATGACGGCGAGATTCTAATTAAAGGTCCGAATATCATGCAGGGCTATTACAAGATGCCCGAACAAACCAAAGAGGTTTTTACTGAGGACGGTTGGTTCTGTACGGGAGATATTGGTCATTTGGATGAAGACAATTGGCTATTTATTACAGACCGAAAGAAATCCATGTTCAAACTTTCTACCGGTAAATATGTAGCTCCTCAGCCGATAGAAAATGCTTTGGTTAACAATGGTTTCATTGATCAGGCAATGGTTGTTGGTGCAGAAGAGAAGTTTTGTGCTGCTATTATTATTCCGGACTGGAAAAATATGGAAAAGCGATTCGAACGCTTTGGATATATACTTCCAGGTGAGAATAAAATTGAAAGTGAACATGTTCGAAATAGAATCCAAAAGGAAGTCGATAAGGTGAATAAGAAACTTCCGCATTGGGAAAAAATAAAGAAATTCGTTCTGCTGGAAGAGCCATTTACTATTGAAAAAGGGGAGCTTACAGCAAAAATGAGCATTAAGAGAGCAGGGGTAATGAAAAATCATAAAGAACTAATAGAAAGTATTTATCAAGACTAAATTATGAGCAAAGGACAACGAAGAATCAGAAAAGTAGCGGTATTAGGCTCCGGAGTTATGGGAAGCCAAATTGCTGCTCATTGTATCAATGCCGGACTTGAAGTTATTTTATTGGATTTGAAAAGTGACGATCCCAAACGTCCCAATAAAACTGCTGAGGAAAGCATCAAAAATATCCTGAAGATGAAACCAGCTCCTTTTGGGTTACCGGAGTTTGCTGATCGGATCAAGCTTGGAAATTTCGAAGACGACTTTAACCTGCTTAAAGAGGCCGACTGGATCTGCGAAGTGATCATCGAGAGAATGGATATCAAAAAAGATATGATGTCTAGGATTGAGAAAGTCCGAAAGCCTGATACTATTGTTAGTTCAAATACTTCCGGGTTACCGATTACAGAAATAGGCGAAGAATGCGGGAAGGATTTCAAAGAACACTTTTTAGGGACCCACTTTTTTAACCCTCCAAGATATATGAAGTTGCTGGAGATCATTCCGACAAAGCATACTTCTAAAGAAATTGCTTGTTTTATGCATGGATTTTGTGAACGGGTTCTGGGTAAAGGAGTGGTGCTTTGTAAAGATACCCCGAACTTTATCGCAAATCGGGTAGGGATCTTTTCAATAGGGAGTATGATGCCGTATTTCTTTAACGGCGATTTCAGAGCTGAGGAAATTGATCTGTTAACAGGAACGCTGACCGGGTATTCGAAGGCCGCTACATTCCGAACCGGAGATATGGCAGGATTAGATGTAACTCTGCATGTAGCTAATAATATTATTCCGTCTATTCCTGAAGATGAAAAGCAGAATGTTTTTGATCTGCCGGAGCAATTCAAAAAAATGGTGGAATCAGGAAAGATCGGTAATAAAGCGGGACAAGGATTTTACACCAAAGTTCAGGAAAATGGAAAAACTGAATACAAAGTGATCAATCCGGAAACACTGGAATATGAGTCACAGCAAGTATTAGAAGATCCGGTTTTAGTTGAAGCCAAAAAAATAAGAAATACTAAAGAGCGGCTAAAGTTTCTGGCTTTTCATGATAGTAAGATCGGGAAGTTTATCTGGGAAACTCAGCGAGAAGTGTTGTTGTACGCTGCTAATCGAGTACCCGAAATATCAGATAATCCTCAGGATGTGGATAGAGCAATGAAATGGGGATTTAATTGGGAATTAGGTCCGTTTGAACGTTGGGATGCTCTGGGGATTGATGAAGTCATTGATAGAATTAAAGAGGAAGGAATTCCTGTTCCTGCAATTATCACAGAAATGAAAAATGCGGGCTTTGATTCTTTTTATAAAGACGGAAAAGTTTACGATCCGATTTCTAAATCAATGAAAGATGAAAATCCATCAGCAGCTGGAGAAATTAAAGTTGCTGCTCTTAAAAAAGAGAATAAAGCGGTAATGGAAAATGATTCAGCCGCTCTATATGATATGGGAGATGGTGTAGCTTTATTTGAGTTTAAGACCAGAAATGCTACGCTCGGATTCGAGTTGGTTCAAACATTGGAAAATGCATTGGATGTTGTTGCAAAAGGTTTTGATGCAATGGTGATAGGGCATGATGGTGATAGTTTCGCTTTCGGCGCAAATCTAATGGAAGCAATGCAAGCAAATAAATCCGGAGATTGGGAAAAGGTAGTTGCAGCAGTTACGAATTTTCAGAGAACAGCTGTTGCTTTACGATATGCTCCATTTCCGGTTGTAGCAGCTCCTTTCGGAAGAACATTAGGTGGTGGAACAGAGTTTTGTCTGTATTCAGATAAAATAGTTGCCCATCACGAATTGTATATGGGTTTAGTTGAAGTTGGAGTCGGATTGATTCCTGCGGGAGGAGGAAGCACCGAACTTCTGAAAAGAGGAATGAATAAACTGGAAGAAGGTGCAGATCCTTTACCGTATGTACGAGAAGCTTTTAAAACAATGGGAATGGCAAAAGTATCCGATAGTGCACATAAAGCACGTGAACTCGGATTTTTGAAAGAATCAGACACTATTGTAATGAATAGAGACCTACAGCTTTCTATTGCTAAAGAAGAAGCTATATCTATGGTAAAAGCCGGATATCAATCACCTGCTAAAACTGATATAAAAGTTCTCGGCGAAACGGCACTATCTGCAATGAAGTTGATGCTGTATGTAATGCATGAATCTAAATTCATCACTGATTATGATAAAGTGGTAGTTGAAAGACTTGCGTTCGTGCTAGCCGGTGGAGATCTAAGTGAAGCTCAGAAAGTCTCGGAAGATTACTTGTTAAAACTGGAAAGAGAAGCAATTCTGGATTGTCTTAAAGATGACCGAACACTTGCCAGAATGGAACACATGTTAAAAACGGGGAAACCATTAAGAAATTGATGAATTATGAGTGTTGAATTTTGAATGAAGACACTCATAATTACTAATTCAAAATTAAGAATTTTATGAAAGAAGCATACATAGTTGCAGCAACACGAACCGCTTGTGGTAAAGCTAACAAAGGGTCGCTTCGGTTTACGAGGCCTGATTCTATGGGCGGAGCTGTTATAAAAGAACTTTTGAAACGAACTCCGGAAGTCAGTCCTGAAATGGTTGAAGATGTGATAATGGGATGTGCATTTCCGGAGGCATCTCAAGGATTGAACGTAGCGAAACAAATAGCGGCACTTGGTGGTCTTCCTGATGAAGTACCCGGCGTGACGGTAAACAGATTTTGTTCATCAGGATTACAAACCATTGCGATGGCAGCAGAAAGAATCATGGTTGGCGCTGCTGATGTAATTGTGGCAGGAGGTGTTGAGTCAATGTCTTTGGTTCCTATGGGTGGAATGTCGGTGCAACCAAATCCTGAATTGGTGGATAATAAACCTGAATTATATATCAGTATGGGATTGACTGCAGAAAATGTGGCTAAGAAATATGGCGTAAATCGTGAAGATCAGGACGCTTTTGCCTATCAAAGTCATCAAAGAGCAATCTCAGCTTGGGAAAATGGAAAGTTTGATTCCCAGATTACTCCAATCGAAGTTGTAGAAAAGAAAATCAGTGCTGATGGCGAGATCATCAAAGAGAAATTCACTTTCCGAAAAGATGAAGGTCCCAGAGCTGATACAAGTAAAGAAGTCTTAGCAAAATTAAGGGCAGTATTTAAAGCCGGAGGATCTGTTACTGCCGGTAATTCGTCCCAAATGAATGATGCAGCTGCTGGAGTAATAGTTATGAGTGGTGAAAAAGTAAAAGAACTCGGACTTACTCCAATAGCCAGATATGTTGGATTTTCCGTAGCCGGAGTTGCACCTGAATTGATGGGAATTGGTCCGGTAGAAGCTATTCCAAAAGTGTTAAAACAAACAGGACTTAAATTAAGTGATATAGATCTCATAGAATTGAACGAGGCATTTGCGGCACAATCATTAGCGGTGATACGTGAGCTCGGCATTGATCCGGAAATCACAAATGTAAATGGCGGGGCAATTGCTATGGGACATCCTTTAGGATGTACAGGGGCTAAGCTTACTGCTCAGATCCTTCATGAAATGCAATCCAGAAAATCAAAATACGGAATGGTAACCATGTGTATTGGTGGTGGAATGGGTGCAGCAGGAATATTTGAAAATCTTAGCTAATCTAGAAAAATTAAAGGAATAAACATGTTTACTAAAGACACTCTTTCAGGAAAAACGATTTTAATTACAGGAGGAGGAAGTGGCCTCGGATTAGCGATGGCAAAAGGTTTTGCTGAAAGTGGAGCTAATATTGCAATTTGCGGTAGAACTGAAGAAAAGCTTCAAAAAGCTGCAAAAGAAATTGAAGAAGCCGGAGAATCAACAAGGGCAGCCTATTATATTTGTGATGTAAGAGACCATGACGCCGTTACTACCATGATCTCAAAAATTGTCGAAGATTTTGGATCTATGGAAGGATTGGTAAATAATGCAGCCGGGAATTTCCTTTCCGCATCTGAAGATCTTACTCCCGGTGGATTTAAGGCTATTGTTGATATAGTACTTCATGGAAGCTTTAATTGTACGCATGCTTTTGGAAACTACCTGATCGACAACGAGAAAGAAGGTTCAATTCTGAATATAGTTACCACTTATGCGGAGAGTACAGGGTGTGCTTTTGTGCTTCCCTCAGCTTGTAGTAAAGCGGGAGTTCTTGCAATGACTCGTTCGTTAGCATTTGAATGGGCAGAATATGGAATCAGGGTAAACGCGATCGCTCCCGGACCATTTCCTACTAAAGGAGCATGGTCTCGTTTAGTTCCGGACAAACTGATCGAGAAAAAGTTCATCAACAAAATACCTATGAAGCGATACGGTGAACATAAAGAATTAGCAAATCTAGCAACTTTCTTGATGTCTGATATGGCTTTATATATGACAGGAGAGAGCGTAGTAATTGACGGTGGAGAAAGATTGCAAGCCGGTCAGTTCAACTTTATTAATGATTTGATGTCCAGGAAAAAACTCAAAAAGGCGTTTAAAGCTATGAAGCCTAAATAAAGGTTTAATCTAATGAATCTATTTTTTCTTCCAGAGATGCAATCTTTGTTTCAAGCTGCTTAATGATGATTTCATTATTACTGAGTCTTTTAAACTTGCCATCTATTTTAGTTTCTAACCAGATTCTTTCTCCTTTATCGTACTTAATTCTGGTTAACACATCTGCTGAATTATGAGCAAATAATGTCCAAATTCCATGATTAAGAAGTTGCTTGTCTACTAATAAGTATTCGCCACTTTGAATTACATTTCCATTTGAGGCTTTTACTTCAACACTATAAATACTTTCTGTTATTTTAGTAATGGTCTTTTCAGGTTCTAGATCTAAAGATACACTTTGACCGTTTATTCCCATTGTAAATAAAAATACAAGTGCCGATAGAAGAATTGATTTTTTCATGATAATAGCCTCTGAGTTGTTTCTGGAGCTATGTTATCAAATTGTTAACACAAAGTAAAGAATTTCTTAACATTAAGTTAACATTGGAAAATTGAGAATACTTGTTAATAATTTTGAAGTTATTAAGAAAACAAACCTAGCCGTTGTTCTACTTTTTCTATTTGTTTAGCTAATTGAATAGCGTCGTAGCTTGAATAAGCTGTTTCTGAATTTAACTGAATAGATTTAAGGAACAGAAGCGCAGCCTTTTCTGCGGCTTGAGCAGGATCAAAAGTTTGCTTACCAAAAAAGAGATGACCGCTCTCATTCAATCGGCCAATTCTGATAGTTTGATTAGGTACATTACAGTCCAAAACTTCGGCTTTACTAGAAGCAAGTCTTTGGTGTTGGTTATCTTGGGAAGAAGTATAAATGATAATGGAAGCTGAACTGCCATTATCAAAGCGAAGAAAAAGATGAATCGAAATAGGGTTATTACTATCTAACCAGCTTGCTTGAGCTTCAATATGATGTATTCCGCTATTTATCCATTTTACACACAGCCCAAGTTCATCAACCCAGATATTTCTGAATTCATTAACCGGATCTACTAAAGTATTTCTGTTTACATATCTGCTGATATGAATAAACTGAGGTCTGTGAATAGAATCCATCATCCATTGAGTGGCAGGAGCTAAGGTAGGCCAATGTGAAAATTGAATTTTAACTCCGGATTCTTTAGCCGCTCGATGAATTTTTTCGAGTTTCTGAATATCTGTGGGCTGTTTTGCGATCAAAAAAGAGCTGTAACCGGCATGTACTGATTCCAGTAGTGTGTCCAGATTTGTAGCAGAATTGTCAAGAATAAGGCATGCATCTACCTCTCCTAAATCAGAAATGGAAGGAACCAAATTTACTTCACTCACAATTCCGTGAGGTCTTAAGTGTTTTTCCCAAGCTACAGTTCTGGTAGCATCGCCTACAATACCAACTTTCATATTTTCAATGTTTGTGTAGCTGTAAGATGCTAATGCAAATCTAATTAAACAAGAAAAGGCTCTTATGATTTACATAAGAACCTTTTGAAAAGATTAAAAACTAAGGATCAGTCGGGCATTACTATAGCAAGAATAAAATAAGCGAAGATGGCGAATCCATAGCTGAAAGCCAGAACTACAAAGAGAATTCTTACTATGGTTGGGTCCCATCCAAGATATTCTGCAAGCCCGGAACATACTCCGGCCAACATTTTATCGCTTCTGGATTTCCTTAATTTTGCTGGCATAACATACAAATTTGGTTATAATCAATGTATTGTTACGCAAGCAAATTAAAGAAGTTTCAAAAAGTTGAAATTATTTTACAGTTATTTCTTTTACAGGTTGTCCGAAGCCAACGTATGAGAAAGCAAATTTATAAGTTCCCTTTTCCAAGCCACTAATAGTTGCAATGCCCTCCTGATTTGTAGCTGTTGCTCTTTTCGTCCCCTCTATTTTGACACTAGCACCTACAAGAGGACCGAAATCACTCGACAATTTTACTTTTACTGTGCCATTCGAAGATTCTAGCGTTTCAACTTTAATGGGTGGAGGTGGAGGCGGAGGAGTTTCGTAATCATTGCTTTGTTGAAATTCAGAATCATTGAGTCTGAAAAGAACAGGTAGGCTCATTTGAACTTCAACATTTTGTCCTCGTTGAACACCTGGTTTGAACTTTGCCTCACTAACTACACGTACTGCTTCTTCATCACAACCGCCACCGATTCCACGAATTACTTTAGGTTCAACTACATTCCCATTCTTGTCAACAATAAATTGAACTGTAACGCGCCCTTGAATACCAGCTCTTTTAGCTGTAGCAGGATATTCGACCTTACTTTGTATTCCAACCTGGCCACCAATAAGTTCCGGCATACTTTCAACAACTATAAATACCTCTTGGTCGGCTGGATTATTTAAGTTTGTAGGAGGGGGTGGAGGTGGTGGCTGATTCGCATCTCCATAAGATGAGAATCCCGGTGCTATTTTTGCATTCGGGAAATGTCTTACCCAAATCATGGCATCAGAATTATTTTCAAGAATTTTTTGGGTTGAAGCAATAGATACATTCAGTTGATTTACTTTGAACTCTGCAATATTATCAGATATTGCACCTGACTGCACAGCTCCATCAAATGGCCTGATTGAGAACTCAAACAATCCATAATCTTTTGGGCTAATTGCGATTGCTCCAAGGCCTTGAGCGCTGACGCTTACTCCAGGCTTATTGGCACTCATGACTTCCTTGCCATTAATTTCCATAACAAATTCAGTTAAAGTCATCTTTTCATTTAGAATCTCTTCATCTGATAGTGTTTCCGGTCCTCTAAGATCAGAGCAGGCAATAGGAGCTATTACCATCAAGGTTATGGAAAGCAAGAGAAAGAGACTTCGTTTATAAGATGTTTTATGCATTTTATGATGTTTCATAGTTTCGATTCTTTGTTTTAAAGTTGATTGCTTAACCGCCATGTTTACAGCGAAGCTTCCATATCCTTTATTAAGGGGAACAAGCTCCAATAACATATTGGCATATTTTTTTGGATGGATATCGGAGGTGTTCAGCACTTCCTGGTCGCAAGAAATCTCCCGGTAAATTTCTATTTCAGTAGCACCAATCTTTACGAGAGGGTGAAACCAAAAAACTGATTCAATTACAGACAAAGCAAGTTGTAATAAGTAGTCTCCTCTACGAATGTGAACCAATTCATGCTGAATAGCCATATTCAGTTTTGTAGAGTCTTCTTTAATTTTTTCAGGAAGAACTATAATAGGGCTTGCCCAGCCGAAAGTGAATGGTACTAAAGGATGATCATGAAAAGCTATTGAAACGGAGCCATCCTTTATACCGGAACTGAGATTCGTATTCGTAAGTGGCTCCCGATTCAACTGCTGATGTAATTTTTTGAGTTGGAAATAACTATATATCAACCTTACCATCATTAGAGCTGCTACAATAAGAACCAAAATAGATACTAAACCTATTAGGAAATTAATTTCCATCCAAGGAATGGAATATTCTGTAGAACCGGAACTAAGGGGAACGGAATAAACTACAGGGAGTGGGTTTTCTACAACAAATACAGATGTACTGAAATTTGAAGAAGAATAGAAGTTATTAAAAACCTGTAGCAGTATTGCAGAGAGTAACCCCATTGGTAGTGCAAATAAAGTAGCAACCCGAATGTGATATTGGTATAGAGGATTTACAGACTTATTAAATCTGAGAAGAAGAAATATGAATGTTGACACACATGTCCAGATAAGCAATGGAAACCAGATTATATCGGCTGAAGATGATCCAAGCCGTTGAATAAGATCAAAGAAATTCTTCATGATTCGTCCTCCATATTGTCAATCATATTCTTGATGGCTTTAAGTTCATCTTCACTTAGATTTTCGCCTTTCACTAATGTTTGAACAAGCGCAGAAGGAGATCCTTTAAATACCTTATTTATCAAATTTGAAATAAGACTTGATTGAACATCTTCAGGCTCAATAGCAGCACTGTAAACATAGGTTACGCCTTGTTTTCGATACTTAAGAAATCCTTTGTCGTTAAGGTTTTTCATGATGGTCATTACTGTTGTGTAGGCTACTTTTCGATTTTTTAAGATCAGTTCCTGTACTTCAGCGACCGTTGCTTCGCCCAACTCCCATACATGATGAAGGATTTCCATTTCACTTTCGCCTAGCGGCGTTAAGGATTTTTTCATATTTCTATTGTTAGTTAAATACTTCTACTAAGATAATAGTATTTAATACTAAGTCAATAGTATTTCAAAAAAAAATATTATTCCCACAAAAAAGGCAGATGGTTAAATCTGCCTTTGAAAGTAAAATAAGATAGTTTTATGCGGCTGGAGCCCATTCAAATTTAGGGTCGCCGAATTTTTTCAATGTTCGATAATGCGAAGCTACGGCTTCACTGAAAGTATCATGACAGTTGTAAGGGATACCAAACTCAGTGGCAACTTCTTCAACAATGGGGCTTATTTTAGGATAATGTATACTGCATACTTTTGGAAAAAGATGGTGTTCGATCTGATAATTCAAACCGCCGATGTACCAAGATAGGACTTTATTTCTCCGAGCAAAGTTATTGGTAGTAAGCATTTCATGAATAGCCCAGTGGTTTTCAATCATGTTCTGTTCATCAGGAATCGGGTGCGTAGTTTCTTCTACTACATGCGCAAGTTGAAAGATAATGCCGAGAATTAATCCGGCTGTTAAATGGAAAGATAAAAAACCAATGATCAGTTGCCACCAAGTGATGTCAAGAATCATTAATGGCAATACGAGAGCGTAACCGTAATAAAATAACTTTGATATAATAAGTGTAACCCATTCTTTAATTGGGTGATTTTTATTTTCATAAGGTCCTAACTCAGGTTTAAAGAAATACCAGTAATCCTTCACAAAAACCCAAAAAATGGTAGCGAAGCTATAAGCAGGAAATGCAAGAATGTGTTGAGCTCTGTGAACAGGTTTGTATTCAGAATGAGGCGATAAACGGATAAATTCAGCTACTTCAAGGTCTTCATCATGCCCATGAATATTTGTATAAGTATGATGAATGATGTTATGAGTTATCTTCCAGATATATCCATTAGCTCCTACTATATCAAACGTTAATCCGATCAGATAATTGATCTTGTTGTTTGACGAGTAAGCTCCATGAAGAGCATCATGAGAAACAGAAAAACCGATCCCGGCCATTCCAAATCCCATAGCTACACATAGTAGCCACATAATACTCAAGGAAAATTGTCCTGAAATTATCAATGCATAGGAACCAAAATATATCCCTAAAATGATTATCGTTTTGATAACCATAGAAGCATTGGCATTTTTAGAAAGATTGTTTTCCTCAAAATATTTATTAACCCTAGCTTTTACTGTTTTACTGAATTCCCGATCAATTTTATTGTTAAAAGTTACCTTGTCAGCCATTACGTAGATTTTATTACGAAGTAATTTTGAAAAACATTTAATACTAATTTAATCTCTAACAATTTAGTTCATTTTTGGGAATTAAAATGCAAAGAAGTTCATAGTATAATTTTAGATGTCAATGTTGGATAAACATTAGATGTTTAGGTGAAAATTTACATGGAAATAGAAAACAGAACACAAATTATTAAACACTAAATAACATATTAAGAAGATGGAATTTCTAACATAAGCAATTGGTTTAACCATAAGATAAAATGCTTATGAAAAATATCAACAGTTACCGAAAGTTTTCCCGAAACAACAATGAGCCAAACAAGAACGGCGATTATGTTCTTTATTGGATGCAAATCAATCGAAGATTCCAGTATAATTACGCTTTGGAATATGCCATAGGCTGGGCAAATAAATTGGGGAAGCCACTACTTATCTACGAAGGACTTTCAATTGAATACCCTTGGGCCTGTGATCGATTTCATGCATTTATAATGCAAGGAATGAAAGAGAATTTAGATTTCGCTAATTCCAATGATCTTAATTATTTCAATTTTGTGGAACCTAAGATCGGAGGGGGGAAAGGACTGTTTTATCGATTGGCTGAAAATGCATGCACTGTTATTTCTGATGAATATCCTGTCTTTATCATAAAAAAACACAATGAACGGGTAGCTGATAAAATTGATGTACCATATACTACGATCGATTCAAATGGAATTATTCCGCTTGGTGTAACTGATAAAGATCCATATTCTGCATATCTGTTCAGAAAGACCATGCAAAAAAAATTCAAGGAAGGTTTTACAAATCCACCTAAGAAAGATCCAATCGAAGAACTAGAGAACAGAGAGAAGGTCGTGTTGCAGAAAGATTTTCTAAAAGACTATCCTAAAGCAGATAAAATGCTCGAAAATATCCAGGAAACTATTTCAGGGTTAGATATAGATCATACTGTTGGCATTATTGATATGACAGGTACTCGGCAAGCCGCTCTGGGAAAACTAGGACATTTTATTGGGCACAGTTTATTGGAATATGACGAGAAACGAAATCATCCGGATGAAAAGAAGACAAGCGGTTTAAGTCCATGGCTTCATTTTGGAAAGATCAGTGAATATGAGATCGTAAAAGCTGCTCTTGATCATCAGCTTGAAAATTGGACGTTGGAAGATCTAACTCCCAATGGAGGGAAAAACAGTGGATTCTTTAACGGAAATGAAAACATCGAAAGCTTTCTCGACGAAGTAATTACCTGGCGGGAAGTTGGATTTCATTTTGCACATCATGTAGATAATTATGATGAATTTGAGTCGCTGCCAAACTGGGCAAAAACAACTATGGAAGAACATAAAGATGACGTTAGGGAATATGTGTATAGCCTGGAAGAATTTGAACTTTCCAAAACACAGGACGAAATTTGGAATGCAGCTCAAACTCAGCTGAGAGAGGAGGGAATCATTCATAATTACTTACGAATGTTGTGGGGGAAAAAGATCATAGAATGGACTCCGGATCATCGTACTGCCTTAGAATACATGATCGAGTTAAATAACAAATATGCGATCGATGGGAGAGACCCAAACAGCTACTCCGGAATATTCTGGTGTTTTGGTCGCTTTGACCGGGCATGGCAAGAGAGAGATATTTTCGGTAAGCTCCGCTACATGACCAGCGAGAGTACCAGAAAAAAAGTGAAGTTAGATCAGTATCTTGCGAAATACGGAAATCAAAAAAGTTTGATATAAATGTACTTCAGTACTTTTTTCTATCACAAAAAATATTATTGGTTCAAAGATTGGAAGATCTACACTTTGTTGGCTTATAGCTTTATGGTAATAACTTTACTATTGGGCTTATTAAAAGTATTTGAAAATTCTTACGAGATAAGCATATTTTTAATGGTTGTTATTATAGGTTCTGCATCATTCATTTCATATCGTAGCAAAGAAGCATTAATGGGTTCGATAATAGGTAAATTGGAGTTTGATGAAGTTGGTATTAAAGCCGGAAATGAAGAATACCTTTACAATGAAATAGAGGTTCTTAAGTTCAGTGCAGAAAATGTTGATGGAGAAGAATATTCTCCAATATTCAGGATGAAATTGACATATAAGCCAAATATTAAGAATGGATCAGATAATTATTTTGTATTTAAATATGACGATAAGATCATTAAGTATAGATTTTTATTAAACTCACTAAAGAAGAAAAAAGAATTTTATTCAGCAATTGGTTTATTAGTTAAAAAAGGTCATTTAAGTAGTGAAATAGCTTTGAAAAATCTAAAGTTCTATTCATATGAAAAAGCTCAGAAATTCAAAGCCACATATTATCAAGAGTGAGATTTGTCGTTTGAAAATTGTGATTTTTGCCCCGCAATAACATATATTGCACATGTTTAATTAATCCAACTCAATGGATCTCTTTCAAGATAAAAATGCATCTTCATTTCAGGTAAACGATTCAGGTCAAAGCTATTCAGATGAGCCATTAGCAACCAGAATGCGTCCCCAATCACTAGAAGAATTTGCAGGTCAGGAGCATTTGGTGGGTGAAGGCAAGATGCTTCAGCGAATGATCGAGAGTGGAATCATTGGCTCGTTAATATTTTATGGTCCGCCCAGCTCCGGAAAAACTACCTTAGCTCATGTTATTTCAAAAGAGATCAAAGCCAGTTTTAAAGTTATCAATGCTGTTCTGGATGGAATCAAAGAACTGCGGACTGTTGTAGAGCAGGCAGAGAAATTGAAAAAGTTGAATGGACGCAAAACCATTCTTTTTGTGGATGAAATTCACAGATGGAATAAAGCTCAGCAAGACGCTTTGCTTCCTCATCTTGAATCCGGGATCATCACTTTGGTTGGTGCTACCACTGAAAACCCCTTTTACTCATTAGTAAATCCATTGCTTTCTCGATGTCAGCTGTTCGAGTTGTTTCCTTTAACGGTTCCTGATGTAAGAAGAATGTTGGACAGAGCTCTTGCCGACGAAGAAAGAGGTTTAGGAGATAAAGCCATACAAGCAGATAAAGAAGCATTAGATCATTTAGCTGATTATGCTGGAGGTGATGTTCGAAATGCGTTGAATGCGTTGGAAGTAGCTGTTTTATCGAGTAAGAAAAATGACCAAGGTGAAATCCATATCACCAAAGAAATTGCTGAAGAAAGTATACAAAGAAGAAATGTACGTTACGATCGTACCGGAGATGAGCATTACCATTATGCATCTGCATTTATCAAGTCTATGAGAGGTTCTGATGCCGATGCAGCTTTATACTGGATGAATGCTATGCTGGAGGGAGGAGATGATCCAAACTTTATATTCAGGAGATTGCTCATTTTTGCCAGCGAAGATGTTGGAATGGCTGAACCAAATGCGATTACGATAGTGAATTCATGTCAGGAGGCGTTTATAAAAACAGGAATGCCTGAAGGTATGTATTTCTTATCACACGCTTGTACGTACTTAAGTATTTGCCCAAAAAGTAACAGCACCAAAGGTATTTTTGAAGCGAGTAAAGAAGTTCGGGAAAAGGGAGTGGGAGCTATTCCTCCTTATTTAAAAGACAGAACTGCTAATCGTCTTTCATCTAAATATCTGGATACAGAAAATGCCTCAAAAGATTATAAGTATCCACATAGTTTTGATGGGAATTGGGTTGAGCAAGAATATCTACCGGAAATAGTAAAAGGGAAAAAATTCTATGAGCCCGGAAAAGAAGGTAGAGAAGGTTTGTTAATGAAAAGGCTTAATGAGATAAAAAAGAGGTTTTAATCTTTTTGAACTGTATTTAAATCTGGAAGTGAAAAGTGAAAAACGCTTCCCTGACCAAGTTCACTTTCTGCCCATATTTTGCCGTTATGCCTGGCTATCATTTCTCTACAGAGACTTAATCCGATTCCGGTGCCTTGTTCTTGGTCTGTGCCTTCAGTACTGATATAACTATCCATTTTAAAGATCATAGGGATCAAATCGCTCTTAATACCAACGCCTGAATCGGATATGGATACAACTACTTCATCTTTATTCTTTTTAGCCGAAATTTTAATTTTTCCATCATTAGGAGTGAATTTAAGAGCATTGGAAATCAAGTTTCTGAGAACTGTTTTAAGAGCGTTTGGATCTGCACTAAATTCGATATTAGTATTGTTCCTTTGAATTGTAATATTCTTCCTCTGTTGATGGTCTTGGAGTAAAGCAATAGTTTCATCCAAACATTCATCTAAGTTATTGATAGTATGTTTCATTTCCAGTTCACCTGTTTGGCTTGCTGCCCAGTCGAGTATGTTAGTAAAAAGCGTACTGGTTCTTTTAGTAGTATCAGCGATCATCTTACTATATTCAATTACTTCATCCGTATTCCCTTTCTCTGCATTTTTTTTGATCATATCGCTTAACCCTGATATACCCATGAAAGGAGATTGAAGATCATGAGCAAGAACAGAGAAAAGTTTGTCTTTAGTTTTAACCAGCGAACTTAATTCTTCTCTCTTATTAATTAGCTCATTGTTATTATTACGTAGTTCGGTAATTAGTTTTTCTGTTTTTTGGGCAGCTTCTTCAAGCATACGAAGTAAAAATAATATGATGTAGAGGTATCCGATAAGAACCAAAAAAATTGTAGCAGAGGAGTTTACTAGGAAAGGATTTTTGCTGACCAATAGTATTACTCCAAACTGAACGAGGTATAATACGGCACTTATAATGAACATATTCTTATGGATAGTTAATCCTAAAAGAGGCATTATTACCCAAAAGAAGAGTGTGTTTCTGATATAGAATGCAGAAAAATCAGGTTCAGAGATTTGAAAAAAAGGAGCTAACAAGAGATTTATTAATAATATCAGCGCAAAAAGGGAAAGGCTTAGTTCAATTCTCGGCTTTTTTACTATATGAAAGATCAAAGCCAGAGAAGTAAAGAAACTGCAGACAATATTCATCAGAGCAAGCTCATACGAGACAGGAAAAAGGAGGGCATCAATTATATAACCCACTAAACCTACAAGCCCAACTAGAGATACAATTCTAGGATCTTTTAAAGAAATATTAGCCATTTTAGTAGTATAGTGCTGCTCTTTTCAGCACATTGAAAAATTCGAAAACCAAGATAATTACCTTTATTATCGTAATTTAAAGCCTAAATTGAAAATCAAATGATAGTAGGCTGTTACTATCTTTGCGTAAAAAGTGAATGATTCTCTGACAAAAGTGTTGTGTGATTAATAATCTTTAAAAAAATTTATGAACTTAAGTATTATCAGTAGTACTGATCGACCTAATTCATGGTCACTAAAGCTGTCAAACTATATTTCAAGGTTGTATGCTGAGCGTAATGTAAAAGCTAAAGTAGTAAGCCTCGAAGACTTTCCTTTAGCAGACGTTGTTGGCGGAAAATATGGCAAGGAGATAACATCAATTAAAAAATTCAGAGAGCCTATCTTAGAAGCAGATGGAATTATTTTTGTGATTCCTGAGTATAATGGGGGTTTCCCCGGAATCTTAAAGATGTTTATAGATTATTTACCCTTTCCCGGTGCTTTTGAAAAAATGCCTATGGCTTTTGTAGGAGAGGCATCTGGAGCTTTTGGAGCATTGAGACCTGTGGAGCAATTTCAAATGATCGCTAACTACAGGAATGCACTTCAGTTCCCGGAACGAGTATTTATACCCAGAGTATCAAAAGAATTTGATCCTGAAACGGGACTAGTTGATGATTTCAAGCAAAAGCTGTTAGATTCTCAGGTTGAGAATTTCATTAAATTTGTTCGGGATAATTCTTAATTCGACTTTAGCATGTATCCGACTCCATGCAATGTAATCAGATAGCGAGGGTCATCAGGGTGAACTTCAATTTTAGCTCTTAGTTTTGAAATATGAACATCAACAGTTCGGGTGTTAGTGCTGTATTCATATCTCCATACTTTTTCCAATAGTTCATCTCTGGAGACGGGATTATTAGCATGAGATAATAAATACCTGATCAATTCTACTTCTCGGGCAGTGAGTTCGATTATTTTGTTGCCGGGATGAATGGCTTCACTTTCTGCAAGATCTAGTTTTACTTCACCAAGCTGAAGAATATCTACTTCGCCGGCATTGGAATAAGTTCCGGCTCTTCTTAAACGAGCTTTAATTCTTGCCAACAATTCTTTAACCCCAAAAGGCTTTGTAAGGTAGTCATCAGCACCCAATTCCAAACCTTTTACTTTGTCAGTTTCCTGATCTTTAGCAGTAAGCATAATAATGGGAAAAGTATATTTAAGCTCACGTACATCTTTACAAATATCATAACCGCTTTTACCGGGAAGCATGATATCCAGAATCATTAGGTCGGGGTTATGCTCTTTAACCATCTCAACAGCGCTTTCTCCGTCCTCACTTACAAACACGGTAAAACCTTCTCCCTCAAGAGTATCTTGAAGTGTAAAAATTAGACTTGGTTCATCCTCTACAATCAGGATCTTAGAACTCTTTTCTGCCATATCTTATTAGTTTGAAATTGTAAATTGGGATTATACTACTTTTTTATGAGTAGTTTTTGATTTCTTCAGGATTTAGTTTTGGAAAAGAGAGAGTAAATGTTGTTCCTGAGCCATATTCGCTATCCACAGATATATCTCCTCCATTTAGTAACACCAAATTTCTAACAATGCTTAACCCTAAACCATGTCCTTTTGTTTTGGCAACTAATGTTTCTTCAACCCGGTAGAATTTTTTAAATATATTTTTTAACTCACTTTTTTTGATTCCAACACCATAATCTCTGACAGATAGTTTAACCTGCGATTCATCTTCAAAAAGCTTGATCTCCATTTTTTTGGTGTCGGCACTGTATTTGATGGCGTTTTCAACAAGATTACCTAAAATGGTTTCAATGCTATCACCATCTGCTTCTATCACAAACTCAGTTTCATCTTCAAAAGTATACTCTAAGTCGAACCCCTTATTTTCTATGAATTCCTTATTTTCTTCTAAATAATTATCAACCAGTTCTTTAAGATCTTGAGGTTTTGCATTCACAAGTGTTTGACCGGCGTCATATTTTGCTACATCAAGCAGTTTTTCGATCATTTTTCTCAGACGTATTGATTCATCATAAATATGTGAACCATATTTTTTAAGCCTTTCAGGCTCAGTTACACGTCCGTCAGATATATTTTCTCCGGCAGCCTGCATAACTGCTAGCGGAGTTTTAAGTTCATGAGTTACATTAGCTAAAAATCCGGCTTGTCTCATTGAGAGCTCTCTTTCTTTTTGAGCAGTGTAGAACATGAAAAGAAGCGATCCTACTAAAAAAAGAACAGCAAACCCAAGTACAATTATATTTTTGCGGAAAGTATCCTGATAAGCAGAAGTAATAGGCGGGTTTAAAAAAGCGACTTTAAGGATCCAATCACTAAAGAAACGCGGAAAACGAACTCTGTTGTCTACCAGATCAACACTGAAATCAACTGAGGAATTGTTGGTAGCCAAAACAATGTCACGCCGATGGTCATGTAACCAAACAATGGTTCCTTCATTTTCTACCCCTCCAAAGTAATCATAAATAAGAGGAGCGATCAGCTTTTCGACTATGGCTTCTTGATTTAAGATAAAAGTAAAATATCCAATTACTCTGTTTTCGGTTAAATTAATTAGTCCAATATTCATACTTCTGTGCGCGTCAAACTCTATCATTGAGCGCCATCTCAGATCAAAATTATTGATCTGAATTCTGGTTGCAGATCGAATTAGACCAACACCATCACAAACCAGGTTGCTATAATCTTCAGTAGTTTCCATTTTTCTATCACTTTGGTTGAAGTAATAAATAGCTGAGCCGGTATCACAAGGATCTACTGAAGCAGGTGTGTAATAAATGGAAGAGGTGTATGGATTATCAGCGAGATCGATAAAGATCTTTTCAAGTGTTTTGGGGAGTTTGCCATCATCCTGAAGAGAAGCCTCTGCCTGATTATCAATATTTAAAAGCTTTGTAAAGGGCTGATATATTTCGCTTTGAACGAGTGCAGTTATTTCTTCTGCTTTTTTAAGTTGGCGTTCACTTTCACTTTCTGTAACTCTTTCCCGAATATCATAAAGGCTGAAAACATTCATTCCTGTTAAGGCAATAATGGCAACGAGACCAAGCATGAGCAGGATCCAGCGCAAAAGCCGGTTACGCCCTATTTTTTTTGCGGTAATAAAATTCATAGCTGTAAAATAGCAGAAACTTTACAAGCATCCATTTAATGGAAGTAAAAAATGATGAACAGAAATGAAGTGAGCGAAGTGTTAGAGCTTTTCGAAGTTTTTCTCTAGAGATTCTTTAAGTACATCAAATTCAATAGGTTTTACTAAATAATCCAGATAATTTGTTTCTTTAGCTCTTTCAACGTGGTAAGGATCTGAGTTACCGGTAATATAAATTACAGGCACATCGGAAAACTTTCTGATCTCAGTCATAGCATCAATGCCATCCATTTCGCCTTCTAACGAAATATCCATTAAAATCAGATCTGGTTTTATTCTTTTAGCTATTTCTATAGCTGTTTTACCGTACACAAGTTCACCCTCGGCATCGTAGCCCAGTTTTTCTAAATAGCTTTCGTAAAGCAGATTAAGGATCAAATCGTCCTCAACGATCATTACCGTTTTCTGTTGGTTGTCCATAGTATTAGCTCTTCTTTAATCAGCTTATATAATAAGGGGATTAATGGATAAAGAAAATTCTTATTAAAAAAAGAATTTCAGATTAAAAATTTTAAAAAACCCTGCTAATTAAGTCGTTTTAATAGTTAAGACTCTTTATGTTGCCTCGTTCAACTTAATATAGTATTCTCTGTAGATTGCTAGGAATTTTTATTTGTGGTATTGGGTGGTGGTTATATAAATAAATAATGAAGGACATAAAAAATCTGATCAAAAAAAGTTCTATCAACAAATTAAATGTTGACAAGAAAGTTGTAAGTATATTACTTGTATTTTTAATACTGGTATCTACTTTACTTATCTCTATTGTTGTATCAACCAATTCTCTTTCAGCATTGCGTGGCTTTGCTTCTTTCCAAACCAACTGGACTAGCGCCCGAAAAGATGTGACCTTTCAACTGGTAAATTATCTTCGCACTCAGGATCACACGTTCAAAGAGAATATGGATAGTTCTATTTTTCTTATTCAAGAGATGGAACACATCAGGGTTGAGCTGATGAAGGTTAATACTGATAGAGAATTGGTTGTAGAGCTGTTGGAAAAGACGCACTCCGTACCGGATGATATCGGGAGAATGATCACCACATTCGAAAACTTCCACGAGTTTAGTGAGTTCAGGGAAACGATTGCATTATGGATCGAATCTGATTCAATAATTATTGATATGGAGATTCTTGGCAATACTGCTGAGAGAATTATTAATGAAGGTAAGTTAACTCCCGAGGTTCAAGAAAGCTTAATTAGTGAAGTAATAGCATTAGACGATAAACTCACTCAAATGCAATTTAGGTTATCCAGATCTTTGGCTATCGGCACGGATCTGTTAAATATGGTTATCGTTATTGTAATCATATCCTTGGTTATCATAAGCATAGTAATTGGAGCGATCTTTTCATTAAGATTTTTAAGAAGCGTTAGAAAATGGAGCGAAGAAATTGAGTTAAGTGAGCAGAAATATCGTTCTCTATTCGATCAAAATCCGAATGCCGTATTTTCAGTTTCACCTGTTGGTAAATTAATTAATGCAAACAAAGTGCTTGAGGGATTGATCGGATACACAGCCGAAGAGATGAAGAATTCGACCTTTCGTAGGTTTGTAGATAAATCTCAGGTAAAGCGTGTACGAAATTATTTTCTATTAGCCTTAAGGGGACGTTCTTTAACTTATGAAACAAACATCTTAAAAAATGACGGCAGCTATCTGTATGCTGAAGTTACTAACCTTCCTATTATTGTTGATGGCGAGATTACCGGTATTTATGGGGTAATAAATGATATCACACATCGAAAAGAAGCTGAACAAAGAATAAAAGACCAGTTAGTAGAAAAGACATATCTCTTATCTGAAGTACACGACCGTGTTAAAAATAATTTAGCCTTAGTTTCAACGCTGGTACAGCTGCAGCAAAATGAAATGGAAAAAGAAAGCAGGAGTAATGGTTTTGTAAGTACTGTTTCCAGGATCAGATCAATGGCGCTGGTACATGAGCGATTATATCAAAATGAGACGTTTTCGAGTATCAGAATGGACGAATACATTCAGGATCTAATAGAGAACATACAGAGTAAAGGCTATCAGAAAACAAGTAAACCAGAGGTGGAGTTAAACACAAGTCCGGTAAGTCTGAGTATTGAACAAGCCATCCCAACAGGACTACTTTTGAACGAGGTATTAATAAATGCATTTAAATACGGATCTGATTCTTTAAAACCGGTTATAATAGTAAGTTTGACAGAGCATGAGGGAGAGGTAACCATAAAAGTAGCTGATAATGGCCCCGGACTACCCAAAAACTTTGAACTGGATAGACCAGAAACACTGGGCTTTAAATTGGTTTCGGTTCTATTAAAGCAATTAAAAGCAGGCTTTACTATCAATAATGACAACGGAGCTACCTTTATTTTCAGATATAAGATACAAAATCCCGTTACCTCAAAAAGATCAATGAAACAACGCCTTGCCAATTAAGAGCCCAAGATCTAAACTATAGTAGAATGTAGTTTGAAGTCACAGGCTTATTAGAGCTGTGGAATGAGGAAAAATGCAGCTTATGAAAAGTGATTATATATTTTATTTAATTTTGGGGATTATAATTTCAGGTATATGTTTGACGGTAATTTTTTTTGAAAATAAAAGCCGTAAAAAAAATCGTTTTAATCATAACAGGTTCAAGGTTGTTAATTCGGACATATCAGGTGCTTTTTTTACTGGAATACGTTTTGTATTAATCCTAGGAATAATGTTGATGTTCTATTCTATATTAATGCTATTAAGCTAATAAAAAGAGCAGAAGTCCAGCAAGTTTGTAACTTGCATTACAGGCAATGCTTTTTAAATTATGGGATGCCATTCACGACCAACAATTTTAGTAAAGATGGAAGTCACCTTTTTTTTGCAAATGCTTTCAAGTTGAAAATTTGAAAGAGCATTAGGAGCGTTAAAAATGATAATTAGAGAAATTCTATTAATCTGTTTTGTCAGCTTAACACTGATGAGTTGTTCAAAAGAGAATGGATTAATTAAACTAAGGGATAATAATTCAGAGTTACTTATTAATTCTTCAGATGATTTTAATTCGATACGAAAACTGATGATCGAAAATGAAGGTGAAATAAAGAAGCTAATGATATTAGGATCTGACCCTTCAAAGATTCTAAGCATGGTTTCTAATAAATCGAATATTGAAAAGATTCATATATCGAGTTCAAATGGACCTTCTATAAGAATTAGTGAGTTTACAAACCTTCAAGAATTACTTTTATATAACGAAAGAATAGATTTGAATCTAGTTAATGATATCCAAAAGCTGGATATATCTGTTCTACTAGTATCAGAACCTAAAGAAAAATCAGAAATTGATCTTTTACTGAAAAGTATGAACGGCACATCAATTAAAGAATTTTCTTGTATAAGATGCGATCTAGATACTTTGAGTCATGCCTTCGAAAACAATAGAAAGCTTAGAAAATTAAATCTATCAGATAATAACTTAAAATCATTTATAGTATCCGATCTTTCAGGTTTAGATTCTCTGGAGTTGATCCTAAGTGGTAATATGTTGGATACAATTGAGATAAAAGATCAAATAAAAATTCAGGTTTTAGACCTCTCCTATAATAGAATCTCTAGTATTCCGAGCAACATTAATCAAATTTCACAGTTAGAGTTTTTATTTATCAATGGAAATCCAATAAAAGATGGTTACCAATATTTGCTTGATCTTGATGACTTGTTTTATGTCTCAGTAGATGATTCCATAGATAATAAAATTATAGAAAGCCTGAAAGACTCTATAAAAATAGTAAGAAAGGCTACAGAAAAAATAGCAAGAATAGCTTGTTAATACCCAAGCTCTCTTAAGTCTCTGACTTAAAGAGCAGAAGTCCAGCAAGGATGTGTTAAATGCGAGAAGCAAGCTTATTGAGGTTGCTATTGGAGCTACTGAATTTGAGGATTAATGATGATTAATTTTTTTAACTATATTTTTAAAGAAGATGTAACAAAAATGAAAGACGGTGAGTTACTGACTCGTTTAGTTTTTTTTTCTCTGAAGTTATTCATGGTGTTATGCATAGTATTTATACCATTAGTTATGACATCCATTGTTGAAGTATCTATAAATGGACGCACTTATACAGGGGCAATAGAAGTGTTTTATGCTATACTTATTATTATTATTCCATGTATCACTCTTCCCATTTTATTGTTAGGTGAAATTCGATTCAAATCATATGAATAAATTAATTTTATTTCTTCTTTTTAGTAGACTTTTTAATCTCGTTCCGTAGCTCTGCTGCGGAATGCTAATGGGGAGCTCGGCTCCCATTACTTTATCTATTAAATACACAAATTGGAATAAGCCCATCTAATCCTTCATAATTACAAGCAGAAGAATATCTCCAATCAATCTCTCTGTTCACAAAACCGGCTTTCACAGGGTTGTAATGGATATAAGATATTTTCTGAATCATCATTTCAGTAGTTCTAATTTGTTTAGGGTGAAAGCCTTCCTGCCAGACTTTATACTCTGAGTTTTCTTTATTAACTCCATTTTTAAGTCTTTTCAAATAGTATGTTCTATTCGTTTCTTTTAAATAATCAATAATAGCTCTTGCTGTATATGATTTAAATGTTCTGAGTTTATCAGAAAGGTTATTTCCTTCCATAATACAATGAAGGTGATCGTGCATAAGCACATATGCATATATAGTTACCAATCTTTCTTTCTGCAAAAATTGCAAGGAATCAAGAACTATTTTAGCTACTTCTTGATCTGCAAATAATGAAAGCTGTTCATTAAATGTGCTTGTTATGAAGTATGGATAATGCTCTTCGTAGATTTTGTATCTGCTTCTTCCCATGTATAGTTAGACTATTTGGGAAGGGATTCCTTACAAAATATTTTTGAAGCAGAGCTTCTGGTTGACGTTCCGCAGCGGAGCTACGGAACGAGGAAAAGAGAGTTATATATATTATTATATTACTTCTGATGGTTCATTTTTGAACTATGAGCAATGAATCCCCAACCAAATACAAGGGTTAATAAATATGAAAAACTATATTTTAATTTTGATTGCTCTACTTACTCAGAATGTATTTTCACAGAGTAAGGATTTCGATTTAAACTTAATATTATCAGTAGATGATGAATTGTTAGCAACAAATTTTTTTGACATGAAACTTATTCAAAATAAGAATAATTCTGATGTCAAGTGTGAAGCAATGTATGTACCCGGGAGTTTGAAGCTGGATGCTAAATGCAAAGAAGAATTTGAAGACGGACCTTTATATTTAGTATTTACATATTCTAAATATGAACCATCAGGCGAAAAATTCGTAAGAGAATATAAACTCAAGTTGTATAACTCGTGGTTAGCTAATTCTTATACGATATTTGAAGTCTTTAACATGGATAAAGAATTAAACCGATCTAGATTTCCTTCTCAAATTAATAAGGAATACATTTATGAATATTCTGTACCAGGAACAACATTTGTATGGGAACTTGATAATGAGTAAACCCAACCTAGCCCAAATTTTTGAAGCAGAGCTTCAGGTGGTCATTCCGCAGCGGAGCTATGAATGAGGAAAAGTGCACTCGGAATTTTTGTTGCCCCTCTGTTACCCCCAAGAAGCTATAAGTAATTCCTAGCATAAATTTTTTGAAGCAGAGCTTCCGGTTATCATTCCGCAGCGGAGCTACGGAGCGAGGAAGCCAACAAAATCCAAACAAAAAACGCCTTGCAAATTAGTTTTACAAGGCGTTTTGTACCCGAGGCCGGACTCGAACCGGCACTCCAATTTAATTAGAATTGGATTTTAAGTCCAACGTGTCTACCAATTCCACCACTCGGGCATGGTTTTTAAGAGCCTCAAATATACGGGTATAGTTTATTCTTATACAAAGAGTATTTAAGATTTTTTTTTGATTCCCCATCATTTGATAAAGTCTGTTAACCCGGATTGATTTTCTACAGATATGAATTAAGTTCCTAAATAACTTTTTAGCAAGAGTTTATACAATTAACTAACTACAAAAATTCGCCAGCTATGAAGAAACTCAATTTAATTACGCTAGTAATTTTCTTGATCGCGAGTACATTTACGGTATTTGCTCAGGAAAAAACAAAGGTAGCATCCACAAATTATAACGCACTCGAACTCAGAAATGTGAGTACCGGTTTCGCTTCGGGACGTATAGCAGATATCGCTATTCATCCTGAGAACGAAAATGTATGGTACGTTGCAGTCGGTTCCGGTGGTGTATGGAAAACGGAGAATGCTTCCATCACATGGAAACCAATTTTTGACAACCAATCTTCTTATTCAATAGGTAGCATTGCCATTGATCCAAGTACACCTTCTACCGTTTGGGTAGGAACAGGTGAGAATGTAGGTGGACGTCATGTCGGTTTTGGAGACGGAATTTATAAAAGTACTGATGACGGGAATTCATGGAAGAATATGGGATTAAAAGAATCGGAGCATATTTCTACCATCATTATTCATCCTACGAATTCTGACATTGTTTGGGTAGCTGCTCAAGGTCCACTTTGGAAAAAAGGAGGAGAAAGAGGTTTATACATGACCGAAGACGGTGGTGAAACCTGGACTAAAACATTAGGAGATGAAGAGTGGACAGGAGTAACAGATATTGTGATCGATCCGAGAGATCCGAATGTATTGTATGCAGCAACCTGGCAAAGACACAGAACAGTGGCTGCTTATTTAGGCGGTGGACCGGGAAGTGGTTTGCATAAATCTACTGATGGTGGTAAAACCTGGATGGAATTGAAAAACGGGATTCCGGGATCTAATCTTGGAAAGATCGGTTTAGCGATTTCACCACAAAATCCTGACATCGTATATGCAGCAATTGAGCTGGATCATACCAAAGGTGGTTTGTTTATGACGGAAAACAACGGCGCCAGTTGGAAAAAGATGTCTGATATGGTTTCTGGAGGAACAGGGCCACATTATTATCAGGAACTGTATGCGTCACCACATCATTTTGGCAGACTGTATTTGATGAACGTAAGAACTATAGTTTCTAACGATCATGGAAGAACATATCAAACTATTTCGGAGCGAAATAAGCACTCTGATAACCATGCATTAGCTTTCCGTTCAGACGATCCTGATTATCTGTTGATGGGATCAGATGGTGGTATTTATGAAAGTTATGATCATGGTGATAATTGGAGATACATCCCGAATCTTCCACTTACTCAGTATTACAAAGTTGCTGTTGATAATGAAAAGCCGTTTTACAATATGTATGGCGGAACTCAGGATAATGGTACCCATGAAGGTCCATCCAGAACAGATCTGAATGAAGGGATCAGAAACGCAGACTGGAAGCATATTTTATTTGCTGATGGTCATGATACAGCAACAGAGCCCGGAAATCCTGATATCGTTTATGGTGAAACACAGCAAGGTGGACTTCACAGAATCGACAGAAAAACAGGAGAAGTTATCTATATTCAGCCTCAAGCTAGAGAAGGCGAAGAGTTCGAAAGATTTAACTGGGATGCTCCGATCTTAGTAAGTCCGCACAGCCCAACAAGATTATATTTCGCTTCTCATAGAGTGTGGAGATCGGATGATCGTGGCGACAGCTGGACTCCAATTTCAGGGGATCTAACCAATGATCAGGTAAGAATCACCTTACCGATAATGGGCAAGCAACAAAGTTGGGATAATGCCTGGGATGTTGGTGCGATGTCGGTATACAATACTATTACTTCGCTAGGTGAATCTCCACTGGTAGAAGGATTACTTTATGCCGGAACCGATGATGGTATCATTCAGGTTTCTGAAAACGGGGGCGAAAGCTGGACGAAAGTAAATGTAGGCGATATCAGAGGTATTCCTGAAACTGCTTTTGTAAATGATGTTCGTGCTGATCTTCATGATGCAAATACCGTTTATGCAGCTTTAGATAATCACAAATATGGTGACTTCAGTCCTTATCTGATCAAAAGTACGAACAGAGGAAAGTCATGGACTTCAATCTCCGGCAATCTGCCTGACAGGCATTTAGTATGGAGAATGGTGCAGGATCATGTAGATAAAGACCTGCTTTTTGCGGCAACTGAGTTCGGAGTATTCTTTACTACAGATGGTGGAAAAGAATGGGTTCAATTGAAAGGTGGAGCGCCAACAATCTCATTCAGAGATATCACCATTCAGAGAGAGCATAATGATCTTGTAGTCGCTTCTTTTGGTAGAGGATTCTTTGTGCTGGATGATATAAGTCCGCTACGAAATATAGATGAAGAGACATTGAATATGGACGCTGTACTGTTCCAAAGCAGAGATGCATTTTGGTATCAACCAAGAAGTGTGGAAGTAGATCCGGGAGCTTCTTTCTATACAGCTGACAATCCGCCTCATGGAGCAGTGTTTACGTATTACCTGAAAGATGGGTATTCAACTTTAGAAGCTGAAAGAAAGAAACGAGAGCGTGGATTAGCAAAAGATGCTGACGTTACGTTCCCGGGCTGGGATGCTCTTGAAAGCGAAATGAGAGAAGAAAAGCCAACCATTAAGATCACGATCAGAGATGCTAATGGAAATATAGTGAACCATGTAGATGGTCCTGCTTCAAAAGGAATACATCGTGTAAACTGGGAGATGACATATATGTCGAAAAGTGTTGTTCCATTAGAACGCCCGAGAGGTGGCGGTGGCGGATTCTTTGGTGGAGGGTTTCCTGTAGTTCCAGGTACTTACACAGCAACATTGTCTGTAGTTGAAAATGGAGAGTATAAAGAACTATCTGACCCAATGGAGTTTGATCTTGTGCCACTTAGAGAGCCAACCTTAGAAAGAGTTTCTGATGACGTAAGATTAAAATTTCAAGATGATCTGATTTCGTTTCAAAATGATATGACTCAATTTTCTAATAAGTTGGAAAAGCATATGGATAAAGTAGACGCAATGAGAAGAGCTTTGGCAAACGCAACCAACGCGCATCCTGATCTTATGAAAGAACTTCATGACGCACGTATGAAGTTGTTGGATTTCAGAAAGCAGATGCAAGGCAGTGAAGCTAAAAGTGTGATCGGCGAAAGAAGTGAGCCTACACCGGGTAGCAGAATGTTTACCGGTATACGAGCTATGTATTCAATGTACGGGCCTACACCGTTGCACATGAGTACAGTTGAAGCCGGAAAAGCTGAGTTTGAAGTTATCAATAACAACTTTGAGCAGTTTGAAAATTCTACGCTTGTTCAATTGGAGAGAAAGGTGAAAGCAACAGATGCACCACCGATTGAAGAATAATAATAAGCTTTAAGTTTTGAGAAGCCTTGTTGATAATTTCAACAAGGCTTTTTTTATAGAATTAAAAAGTGGGATTCTTTTTTCTGTTTTGTACATTTAAGCAGAAATTAATTCGAAAAAATATCATGATCAGAAAAGTAATTCCGGTTATTCTTTGCTTTGTATTTTCTACAGCAACATTTGCTCAGATCGAAGTAGGCGCTTCATTCGAACTTAGAGACGAAGAGCCACAAAGTGGATTTGGAGTGCGCCTTCAATCAAGTTTTTTAAACCAAGTACCTGTTGTGAATTTTGGTCTGCGTGCACATTTCAGCTACTTCAGCGAAACAAACAATATTGACGAAACCACATTCACCTACGATAAGAATATCGAGAATTATGATTTTGGTCTCGCAACCTATGTGGGAATAACGTTAGGATTATTGGAGCCTTATGTAGGCGCAGGCTTAGGCTCTGAAACAGTTGATTTAAGTGCAGAAGATTTTTCAAATACGCCACCTCCGGGATCAGAACCGAGTGAAGAAGAAGAATCAAATATCTATTGGAATACCTTTGCAGGTGCTAAAGTTACTGTTATTCCATTGGTTAAGCCATTTGTTGAGTACAGATTTTCAAGTAGAGATCTGGAAGTGCCCGACCTCAATGATAAGACCGGAAGAATAATATTTGGGGTTGTACTTAGTTTCTAATTTTAGTTAACTACTAGCAGCGGTTTTGTATTTGCATGACCGCTTTTTTTATACGTTTTATTTTCAGCTTTGATGAAATCGTAACCATGTGGTAAAAGAGAAAGTTTGTTATAAAAAATGAGTGGAATAAAAGAAATATCACGTTCATCTCTGGACGGCCTCAAATTGAAGAAGGCTCAGAAACAAGATCTCAACCAACTTCTGGATGAATGCAGAGAGTTTATTGGTGATGTGGATGAAAAACAGATAGAAAAAGCGTTCAAACTATGCTATTTATCTCATGATGGGATGACAAGAGCATCAGGAGAGCCTTACTATTACCATCCTGTTGAAGTGGCTAAAATAGTAGCTCGGGAAATCAATATTGACGAAATTTCTGTTATTGCAGCTCTTTTACATGATACGGTAGAAGATACATCCGTTACACTCTCTGATATTGAGTATTGGTTTGGTAAAGAAGTAGCCGTGATAATTAACGGAGTTACGAAAATAGAGGGCGTTTTCAAAAGCAGAGACAGCAAGCAGGCGGAAACATTTATGAAGTTGCTTCTTTCAATGGCAGAAGATATTCGCGTAGTGCTTATTAAGTTTGCTGACAGGCTTCATAATATGCGAACGATCCATCACCTGAAGAGAGAAAAACAGCTGAAGATCGCGAACGAGACGATGGAACTTTACGCTCCATTGGCGCATCGCTTTGGTTTGTTCAAGATCAAAAATGAATTAGAAGATCTTTGCTTTAAAGCAATTGATCCTACTTCTTTTAAGTTTGTTGCCAGAAAACTAAAAGAAAAGAAAGAATCGAGAGAAAAATTTATAAAAGAGTTTATGACTCCGATTCGTAACCAATTAAAAGATTTGAAGCTCAAGTTTGAGATCAAAGGAAGACCGAAGCATATTTATTCCATATATAAAAAAATGCAACGGCAACAGAAACCTTTCGAAGAAATCTATGACCTTTTTGCGATTCGGGTAATTCTTGAAACTCCACATACCAAAGAAGATTGTTGGAGAGTGTACTCCATTTTTACCGACTGGTATACTCCAATCCCGGAACGATTCAGAGATTTTATTTCCGTTCCAAAAGCAAATGGGTATCAATCGTTACATACTACTGTAATCACAAATAAAGGGAAAAAAGTAGAGGTTCAGATAAGAACCAGAAAAATGGATGATATTGCGGAGAAGGGGCTTGCGGCGCATTGGAAATATAAAGAAGGAGAGCAAGAAGGATCAGAAAGTCTGGATAAATTCGTGAATTGGGTCAGGGATGTGTTGGATAATCCACGTCCTGATGCAGCTACAGATTTCGTAAAGGATTTTCAACTTAATTTGTATCAGGAGGAGTTATATGTGTTTACGCCCAAGGGTGAATTGATAACACTCCCGAATGGAGCTACTGCCATTGATTTCGCATTCGATATTCACAGTGAAGTAGGTGAACGGGCAATGGCAGCAAAAGTAAATGGCAAAATGGTTCCTTTACGCCAAAAACTAAATAACGGAGATCAAGTAGAGGTTTTAACCGGAAACAAAATCAATTTAAATGTAGATTGGATTGATGATGTGGTAACCCATAAAGCCAAGTCCAGGATAAGGCAGTTTATCAAGCAAAAGGAACGAGCTGTTTCTGATGAAGGTAAATTGATCTGGGATAAGAGGGCAGAAAGAGGAAAGATTGAAATTAGTGATCAAGAGCTGACAAAGATCGCTAAGATGTATGATTTTACCACTACTCAGGATTTATTTTATGCCATCGGAATTGGTTCTTTTGATGTAAATAAACTTTTTAAGGAAGTAAAAAAGTATAAGAGTACCGGCCGGATTGAAGAAGAACAAACCGAGACAACTAAAATTACTGAAGACGAGATTCAGAAAAAGTATATAAATGAAGCTCGCTCAGTTGGGGATGGTAAATCGCTGATTATAAATGGCGAACTCAGCAACGTAAAGTATTCTTACGCAAATTGTTGCAACCCTATTCCCGGAGATGATGTAATTGGCTTTATCAGCAGAACTGGGGATATTAAAATTCATAGATCTATGTGTAACAATGCGCTTCATTTGATAAAGACGGAAGGCGAAAGAATTGTAGATGTTGATTGGGCAAAGAATATTGATAATAAGTTTCTGGGAGCTGTAAAAGTTATTGGTGAAGATCGTGTTGGAATGATCAATGATATCACTGATGTACTGTCTAAATCGCTTTCAACCAATATGAAAAGTATAAACGTAAATAGTGATAGTGGTATGTTTGAAGGAATTATATCACTGTATGTTGATGGCTTACCTCATCTTAAGAAGATTATGACAAGACTGGAAAGAGTAGAAGGTGTAAAAAACGTTTTGAGATATGAATAACTTTAACATTATTAATTTTTGAGAAACTATACTTGTAAGTATATTAACACCAATGATTAAAATCGCTTTTAGGTTTCAAAATAAGCAAAGTCACTAGCGAAGTGATCAGGAAGGACAATGTGGATAAATAAATCCGCCTAAATTTAACAACTATACTATGATGACATATACAAAACGTGATGTAGTACGTCGTGTGGCAGAAGCACAAGACGAAGCAATGATCAATGCTGAACCGTGGGTTGATGCAGTAATTGTTGCACTAAGAGAAATAATGATGTCTGCCGATACAGAATGCAGAATCGAAATTCGGGACTTCGGAGTACTTGAGGTAAAAGAAACTAAAGCTAAGCCTAAGGCTAGAAATCCTAAAACAAATGAAGTTATTTACGTACCGGCACACCGTAAAACTCATTTCAAGCCTAGTAAGCTCATGAAATCATTTTTACGCCAGCCTCTGGAAGACGTAAAAAAGTAATAACTTTGCAAAATTATGCACGTCTGATCGGTATTGATGTTGGCAGGAAACGCTGCGGACTCGCTCAAACCGATCTTTTGCAAACTATCGCCTCACCAGTAGGGACTTTTTCACCGGATGAGATTATCGAAAAAATAGCTCATATAGTGGAAGAGTCTCCTGTTGAGGGTTTTATAGTAGGATGGCCTTTAACTCCAAACGGAGAGGAAGGTTCTGCCACACAAATGGTTCAGGAATTCATAAACCGGTTAAAGAAACTATATCCTGAAATGCCCATACATAAAGTTGATGAAAGGTACACATCAAATCAGGCCGTAGATGTAATGTTAGAGATCGGAATTCCAAAAAAGAAGAGAAGAAAAAAAGAACGTGTGGATAGAATTGCTGCAGCCCTTATCTTACAGAGTTTTTTAGATTCAAAAGATTAACTCTATGTCAATTTTACCCATTGTAACTTACAATGATCCCGTTTTAAGGAAAAAAACAGAATCAATTTCTGAGTTAACGGAAGAAATATCAGAATTGATCAATAACATGATCGAAACTATGTACAATTCGGATGGTGTAGGACTTGCAGCACCACAAATTGGTACATCGTTAAAACTATTTGTTGTTGATGGAGACCCTGTACTCGAAGAGGATGAGGAAAAGTACGGAGTAATGGTTTTCATAAATCCGGAAATTGTTGAGAAGAAAGGAAAGAATATACCTATGGATGAAGGCTGCCTTAGTATTCCGGACATAAGAGAAAAAGTATTTCGCCCTGAAACTATTGTAATTCGTTACAAAGACGAACATTTTGAAGAAAGAGAGCAAGAGTTTTCAGGTTGGATGGCTCGCATTATTCAGCATGAATTCGATCATTTAAATGGGGTGTTGTTTATCGATTACTTAAGCTCGTTTAGAAAAAGAATGGTTAAGGCTGATCTTCAGGAAATTGATTCCGGGAATATTGAAGTAGAATATCCAATTGTAGCAAGAGGGTAGACCATGAATATTGTTTTTATGGGTTCGCCGGATTTCGCGGTTCCTAGTCTGGAAAAAATTTACAACTCTGACCACACTATCAAAGCGGTAGTAAGTAATGTAGATAAAAGAAGAGGAAGAGGGTCTGAGACTACTCCAACTCCCGTAAAAGCTAAAGCAATAGAACTAGGACTGAAAGTAGTTGAAGTTGAAGACCTGAGATCAAAAGAATTTGAAGAGCAGTTAAAAGACTTTGATGTAGACTTGTTTGTGGTGGTAGCTTTTAGAATTCTACCAAAGAATATCTTAGAGATCCCAAAAATTGGAAGTATTAATTTACATGCCTCACTACTTCCAAAATACAGAGGAGCAGCTCCGATTCACTGGGCAATAATAAACGGAGAAGAAGAAACTGGTTGCTCTATTTTCTTTTTGGATGAAAAAGTTGATACAGGAAATATCGTACTACAACATAAAGTCTCAATAAAAGACAATGAAACAACCGGTGAGTTATACTCGAAGTTAATGAGCACAGGTAGTACTCAATTACTTAAAGCCATAGATATTATTGATTCAGGAAATTACAAGCTGGAGTCTCAAGATGATTCAAAAGCAACTCCTGCTCCTAAGTTGTTTAATGAAAATACTTACATTGATTTTAACCTACCGGCAAAAGAAGTTCATAACTTTATAAGGGGATTAAATCCTTTTCCTGTTGCATGGACTACTTTGAATGATGAAAAAGTTAAAATATTCCGGTCACAGATGGGGCCTTTAAAAAATATTGATGCTGGAGAGTTGGTAGCGCTAGACGGAAAATTGTTGGTAGGGTGTAGAGAAGGAACTATCGAAGTGTTAGAATTACAAATGCCTGGCAAGAAAAGAATGAGTGCTATAGACTTTATAAACAGTAACAAAGTGGAAGGCGCTTTCGGTTAATTCAAATTTTATTATTAATTAATTTGAGAATACGAACACGTTTTTTATCATCGGGAAAATTAACACGCTAATTAACTCACTTCATGGATCAACCGGAAATAATTATTGCTTCAAAATCAGGTGATGAAGCCGAAGTTGCAAGACTCATTAAAGCTAAAGCTGATGTAAATGAATCTACATCGAGTGGAGCAAATGCGCTTATTATTGCCGCTGAAAAAAATCATTTTAACATCGTTAAGTTATTAATAAACGCAGGAGCAGACTTAAACTCCGAAACAAAGATGGGAGGAACTGCTCTCAACAAAGCAGCTGAGAATGGTAATACCGAGTTGATGAAACTTCTGTTTGACGGAGGAGTTAAGATTGGTGATATGGCCGTAATTGTTGCATCGCGGGCTGGGGAACTGGAAGCTGTTAAAATGTTGGTTGAGAAAGGAGCTAATGTAAATGCACAACAAAGATGGGGGCATACAGCTTTAATGCTTGCTGCAAAAAACGGGAATTATGAAGTAGTAAAGTACCTGATATCAGTTGGCGCAGATGTTAAGATCAGGGATAAAAACGGTGATACAGCTATGATGATAGCCGTTGAAAATGAACAGGATGATATTGCAGTTTTATTACGAAGAGCCGGAGCAGTTACAGAAAAGAAACCGGAAAAGGAAAAACCCGCTCCAATTGAAATTGAAGACGAAGATGATGACGACGATATGATTGACGATTCAGACGTTGATGATCTTATCTCTGATGACGATGCACCGGATGAAATTGAATTAGACGATTAAACTAAAAAGTTGATCCAGTTCAGCTTTTGTATTAAACAAATTTGGTGAAATTCTTATAGTTGAATGGGCATCAAAAGGGCGAAACACAAAGCCTTGGGTTTCATATACATGTTTTGCAAATTCTGATGTTTTCGTGTTCTTTATTTCAACAACAAATAAAGATCCTGAAAGCTCCCAATCCGTAGGCGAGCGCCAAACAGTTTTGGGGTTTTCTTTAGTAAGTTTCTGAGCGTGTTCCCATAAAGCTTTCAAATAGTCATTTTTGTCCTTTTCATTGATCATATTTTGAAAATCAATTGCATGGCCTAAAGTGAGTACTTCAGGTAAGTTTCTTGTTCCGTAATCTTCGTATTTACGAGCTGAATCTTTCCATCGTTCTTGTCCCCAGGTAACCCACATTGGATCTAAATCTGACTGTATTTTTTTACTGAAGTAAGCCACACTAACACCTTTTGGAGCTTGTAACCACTTATGGGCACTGGTTCCTATTACATCAATATCCAGATCTTTAACATCTATTGAGATCATTCCCATTGTTTGGGCAGTATCAATTGAAATGTATTTAACTCCTTTTGATCTAGCCAGTTCTGTTATTTCTTTCACGGGTTGGCGAAGTCCAAATGTATTATCAATATGTGGAATTACAACCAATTTCGTATTGCTGTTTATATTTTGGTCATACAGTTTTAAAATCTCTTGTTTAGTAAGCGAAGCTAGATTATCAGTTGGTATATCAAAAACCTTTACTTTAAATCCCCTTTTTTTAGAGTGAATATGAAATGGAATACTTGCTCCTGAATGATTCAGATTACAGAACAAAACTTCATCATTAGTGCTAAGTGGTAATCCCAATGCCAAAAGATTATATACTTCTGTAGTGTTGTGAGGAAAACTTATTTCATCTGAACCTGCATTTAAAAAATCAGCAGTCTTTTCCCGAACTTTTTGAACAGGTTGGTCCCACTCGCCGCTCCACATATAAAACCAAGGATTGGATTCACAAACAGACAAATAATTTTGATGAGCTTCCTGAACGATCTTAGGTATTGTCCCAATAGAACCATGATTTAAATACTTAACACCTTTACTTAGTGTGTAATCGTTTTTAGTAGGAAGTTTATTATTAGGAAACGTATTCGTCAGCTTTTCTTGAAACACAGCTTCTATCGGTGTTAACATTGAAAGTACGGAAACAGTAGAGCCTGTTGCTAAAGTCTTTAGAAAATCTCTTCTGGATGTGTTCATTTGATATTATTTTGCTGTTAATACGTTCACTAAAGTAGCTAGATCGTTTGTATCATTATAAACATTCGGAGACACTCTTATGGCATCGCCTCTATAGGAAACAAAAACGTTTGCTTCAGAAAGATCAGATTTTATTTTATCCATATTATGTTGAGCTCCTAGCCTGATCCCAAATAGGTTTGAAGCTCGGTATTGAGTTTCTTCAATTATAAATCCTGCACTTCTTAGCTTTGAGATTGGTTCTTCAACAAGCTCAACAAGGTATGTGTAGATATTTTCAGGATTCCATTCGTTTAGTTTTTTCAGAGCTTCCAACATCATTGGAACTAAGATGAAATTACTATGCTCGCCAACTTCGTATCGTAATGCTCCCGGTTGGTAATTAGCGTTATAATTTACAAGATTAGCAAAATTTTCGCTTTCGAATCGGTTTATCCAATTCTGTTCAATAGGCGTTCCAGAGTCAAATTCAGAGCTGTAGTAAGCCATTCCAATACTATAAGGACCCATTAAAGATTTATATCCTGCTGCAATTAATGCATCGGGTTTTAGATGCTGAACATCGAAAGGCAAAGCCCCAAGAGATTGAGTGGCGTCTACTGCTAACCATGCACCTACTTCATAAGTTTTCTGTCTAATTGAGCGTAAATCGAAAATTGTGCCGTCTGCCCAATGAATATGACCACATGCCACAAGTTGAGTGCGTTCATTGATTGCATTAAGGATTTTCTCGTTCCACAGTTTGCCTCTTTCTGAAATTGATTTAGGAGGAGTGATAGTAATGATTTCCGCTTCTGCATTTTGGGCGACTTCCATCCATGGATACACATTACTGGGAAACTGTTCACCCACAACTATAATGTTATCTCCTCTATCGAGTTTTAAATTTTTTGCTACATTAGCCATACCATAAGAAACAGATGGAATAATTACACATTGGTTGTTATGTTCCGCGTTAATGAGCTTAGAGAATTCATGTCTTAGTTCATCTGATTCTGAGAAAAAATCACTTCCGGAAATAACGTTTGGCTGTCTTTTCTTTCTTATTCCACGTATTCCTGCATCCTCAACACAACGCATAACAGGAGACATATAAGCGCAGTTTAAATATGTAACAGTAGTATCAAGGTTAAACTCTGATTTTTTACAATTCATAAATTTGTTTTTATTTGAATATAGGTCTTGAAATGAACTCTTTGTGTAAAATTTGTCTTAAACAATGAAAGTGGAAAAGTTTTAAATTGATTTGAATATTTATCATAACTAGTGCCCTTTTTAATAAAACTATCGTACTATTCAGTAGGTGTATAGTTATGGCTTATAAGAGAAGATGAGAATTAGAAAAGCGAATACAAAAGATATTTCTGAGATACGGAAATTGAATGAAGCTGAGGTACCCCATGTTGGCAGTATCAAGAGAAAGGACTTTCTGAGATTTTTAGAGATTTCTTCCCACTTTGTAGTAATTGAAGAAGGGGGAGAAATTGCAGGTTTTATGATTGTTTTGCGCGAAGGTATGGAATATGAAAGCCCTAATTATGGATTCTTTGTCAATCATTTTCCCAAGTTTGAATATGTTGATCGAATTGTAATAAAAGAAGAGTTTCAAGGCCAGGGACTTGGAAAAAAACTATATAATTATCTTTTTAAAGCCAATGAAACACCAATGGTTTGTTGTGAAGTTAATGTAAAACCTGAAAACCCTACTTCTATGGCTTTTCACAAAAAAATGGGCTTCAAAGAAAAGGGTAAGTTAATTACAGATAGTGGAAATAAAGTGGTAAGTATGTTGGTCAGAAATTTTTGAAAGCCAATACTATCCCATTAAAAAGCTTTTAAATTCATTAAAATCATTTTCCATACTAGTACTCACTTTCGGCTTACTCATCAAGTCTGAAACAAAATCAGGGTGCTTAATTGATGAATCCAGTGCTTTTTCAACGGTAGATATAAACTTACTATAATGTGCTGTCTCCAGGAATAATCCGATCTCATCTTCTCTAAGAGTATCTTTCAGTGCCCTATATCCAATAGCTCCATGTGGATCTATTAAATATGAATTTTGATTATAGCAGCTTTTAATGCTTTCAAGAGTTTGAGCATCATCTAACGAACATCCGGAAACCATGTTCTTTAGTTCTGACACGCTTCCTCCCATTAATTCCATAAGCCGGGGATAATTACTTGGATCACTTACATCCATAGCGTTAGACAAAGTAGGTATAGTTTTTAATGGATTGTATTGCTCGTTATCTAAAAATCTGGGGATTACATCATTTTGATTTGAAGCAGCAATAAATCGTTTTACAGGCAATCCCATTTTATGAGCCAATATACCTGCTGTTATATTACCATAATTCCCTGAAGGCACCGAGAAAACTGGTTCTGTTTGATGTTCTAATTGTTTAAATGCTTCAAAGTAGTAAACAGATTGAGGTAACCATCTCGCAATATTAATTGAGTTTGCAGAACTGAGATTTAAATAATCGTTTAATTGCTGATCTAAAAAAGCTTGTTTTACCAAATTTTGGCAATCATCGAAAGTGCCATTAACTTCTAAAGCGGTTATATTTTTTCCAAGAGTAGTTAATTGCTTTTCTTGCAACTCGCTTACCTTACCACTTGGATATAAAATCACGACATTAACTCCTTCAACTTCGTAGAATCCGGATGCCACAGCTCCACCCGTATCTCCTGAGGTAGCGACTAAAATGGTTACTTCTTGACTATTTGACTCGTTAAAAAAAGCCAGGCAACGAGCTAGAAATCGAGCTCCCATATCTTTAAAAGCATAAGTTGGTCCATGAAACAATTCAAGGCTATAAATTGAATCTTCAACTTCTATTAGTGGAATCTTAAAGTTGAACGCCTCCGTTACAATATCCTGAAGTTTTCTAGTAGGAACACTTTCCTGAGTAAATGGAGTAAGTATTTTGTGTCCAATTTCAGGAAGTGAATATGATCTTAACTCTTTTAAGAAGGCATTGTCTAGTACTGGAATCTTTTCAGGAAAATAAAGTCCACGGTCAGCAGGTAGGCTATGTATAACGGCCTCTCTAAAAGAAAGAGGAGCTACTTTTCCATTTGTAGAATAGAATTTCATAGAATTTTACACCCTTCTGTATTTATTTTTGAAACGTGAAGTTTTACAGGAAGTCCAATTGAAGTATAAAAAGCTTCTACTTTGTCCATGCATGAATTAGCATAACGTTGGTTTGTAAATAGTGAAAACATGGAAGGTCCTGAGCCTGAAATATTAAAACCGACAGACTGATTTTCTGATGCAATTTCTTTCACTTTATCATAACCCGGGATAAGTCGTTTACGAGCTGGTTCAGCAATACGATCTGTAATCGATCTATTTAACAATTCGTAATCTTTGGTATGTAGCGAATGAATTAATGCCGATATATTTCCCCATTGCTCACGGGCATCTTTTATTGAAAGCGTTGTTGGTAATAGTTCCTTTGCTTCTGCTGTCTTGATTTGAACATCAGGAAAAATAATAAGTACAATAATATCGTCTAAACCGGTAACACTAAAAATATCTAGAGGTTCGTAGCTTCTCACAGACTGGAAACCACCTAAAAGGGAAGGGGCAACATTATCAGCATGGTAGCATTTAGAAGCCAAAGCTTCTCCATCCAATGCAAAGGGGAGAAGTTCTTTAGTAGAGCAGGGATAGCCAAGTAAAGCGTTAACTGCAAAAACACTACCTGCAGCACTCGAAGCACTGCTCCCAAGTCCACTGCCGGGTCTAAACATTTTTTCAATAGTTATATCAAAGCCTTGAGTTGAGTTCAGTTTATCTAATAATGACTGGATTGCAACACCGGCAACATTTTCTTTAGGTTCAGAAGGTAAGTTGGCGCCTATTGAAGGTAAAAAGTTTAATTTCTGATCGCTCCTTTTGGAAACTTTGATAATATCTCCAAGGCCTTCGATAGCAAAACCAAAAGTATCATATCCGGGACCAACATTAGCCACTGAAGCGGGCGCAAAAACTTTTATTTCCTTCATTATAGATCAGATTGAGCAATCCTGAGTACGTCAGCAAAGATCCCCGATGCAGTTACATCAGCTCCGGCTCCGGCTCCTTTAATTACCATAGGTTGTTCTTTGTACCTGTTAGTATAAAATAAAACAATATTATCTTTACCATCTAAATTATAAAATGGGTGATTGGAATCAATAGCTTTTAGTTTAACCGATCCCTTTCCATTTTTAAAAGTAGCTACAACCTTAAGTCGTGCATTATTTGATTGGGCACTTTTATATAGATTTAAGAAATGTTCTTCTTCATTTTCAACCTGAGCATAAAATTCTTCTAATGAAGAGGTTTTTAAACAACTTTTAGGTAAAAAAGACTCAAGTGATATATCGTCATATTCAAATTGATAACCACTTTCCCGTATTAGGATCAGAATTTTCCGCTTTACATCCGAACCAAACAAATCGAGTCTTGGATCAGGTTCAGTATATCCTAATTCCTTCGCTTTTTTAATAACATCTACAAATTTCGAGGAACCATCATACTCGTTAAACAGAAAAACAAGTGTTCCCGAAAGAACTGCGTCAATTTGGTTTATCTGATCACCGCTACGCACCAAATCGTTGAGTGTTGATATTACCGGTAATCCTGCACATACATTGGTCTCAAAAAAGAACTTACTTCCAAATTTCTTGCTTGAGGCTTTTAGAGCCAAGTAATCTGAATAAGATCCTGTAGCTGCAATTTTGTTTGGCGTAACTACGGAAATGCTTTTCTGCAGGACCTGCTGATACAAAGAAGCTATACTATCAGATGCTGTTATATCAATAAAAATGCTGTTTCTTAGATTCATCGCATACATATTATCAAGAAACCCTTGCTTGCTGAATGTTTGACCACTGTCTAACGCAGTGCTCCATTCCGAAAGTTTAATTCCATCTTCATTGAACTTCATTTTTCTGGAATTAGCTACACCTATGATCTTAATGTTAAGCTGATGGCTCTTCTTTAAAAATGAAAATTGCTTAGCTAATTGATCAATAAAAGCTTTACCAACGTTACCTGTACCTATGATAAATAGGTTTATGCGTCGTGTTACAAATTGGAAAAAGCTTTCATGAAGTACATTAAGCGCTTTATCTAGATCTGTTTGATTAATTACTGCTGAGATATTTCGCTCGGAAGAACCCTGAGCAATTGCTTTAATACTTACACCATTCTTTCCTAGTACATTGAACATTTGACCACTTACACCAACTTGATTTCTCATGTTCGATCCAACAAGCGCTAGAATGGATAAATCATTTTCAACTTCTATGGGGTCGATTTTTTTTGACCTAATGGATTCACTGAATTCATCAGTAAGTACCAGTTCAGCTTTTTTAGCGTCTTTTGTATCAATAGAAACACTTATTGAATGTTCTGAACTTGATTGAGTTATAAGTATCACGTTTATCTTTGCAAGAGAAAGAGCTTTAAATAGTCGGGAGGAAAACCGGGGAATACCAACCATACTACTCCCACTCAATGTAACCAGTGACACAGATTTTATACTAGAAATACCTCTAATGAGCTCCTTATTTTCATCCCATTCTTTTGTAATCAGGGTGCCATGATGATCGGGATTAAAAGTATTTTTTATCCTAATTGGAATGCCTTTACTAAGAGCAGGGTGGATACTTGGCGGATAAATTACCTTTGCACCAAAATGAGAAAGTTCCATGGCTTCTTCATAAGAAACATGTTCTATAACTTTGGAATTTTTTACGATTCTTGGATCTGCAGTCATTAATCCATCTACATCAGTCCAGATCTCAAACTCATCAACATCTAATGCTGCGGCCAGTATTGCAGCTGTGTAATCTGATCCGCCTCTTCCCAAAGTTGTAGTAACTGAATCATTGTTAGAGGCTATAAAGCCGGGAAACAGATTTATCTTTGTAAATGACTTTTGAGCTTTTTTAATTCTCAAATTAGTCTCTTGGAAATTTACATTAGCATTACCGAAATTATCATCGGTTTTTATGATAGATCGGCTGTCTGATAATTGTATGTCTTGTCCCATTGATTTGAAAAAGTCATGTATTATCAGAGAAGAAAGACGTTCGCCAATACTTAAAATATAGTCAAAACTACGAGGGGTAAGTTCCTTTATTAATTCAATACCTTTACTAATTTCCTTTAACTCAATGATTATTTGATGGAAATTTTCATCCGGGTTTTTTCCGGTTAAGCTTAGGTACAATTCTTTATGCAGTGTTACCAATTTCGATAACAAAATTTCATAACGATCATCAGCTTTGGCAGCTAGCTCCCCAATTTTAACTAATTGGTCAGTTACTCCACCTATTGCTGAAGTAATGATAACAACTTGTTGTTCTTGTCTGCTTACAATTTCAGAAACTTTTCTGATTGCTTTTTCGGAGCCAACAGATGTGCCTCCAAACTTTAATATTTTCATTAATCGATTTCTTAACTATTAAGCCTTAGTTACAGGTTATATCATATAACTAAACAGGTCAGGTTTTTTATTAATGTACTCCCCAAAGAAGTTTTTCATTTTCATTTTTTCTATCAATGGGTTAAGATCTTCTCTTGATTGCAATTCGATTCCTACAAGGGCTGGACCTCGTTCTCGGGATGTTTTTTTGATGTATTCAAAATGAACTATATCATCATGTTCTCCCAGTATATCTTCTACAAATTCTTTTAGTGCTCCGGCTCTTTGAGGAAAACGAATGATAAAATAATGCATCAAGCCTTCATACAAGAGTGATCGCTCACGTATTTCTTCAGTTCGGGTAATATCATTATTGCCACCAGAGAGGATACAAACTACATTTTTTCCATTTATTTCTTCTTTAAACTGGTCTAGTATGGCAATTGAAAGTGCTCCGGCAGGCTCTAATACAATTCCATTTTCATTATACATTTGAATAATGGTAGAGCATAATTTTCCTTCATCTGCTAGGGCTATTTCATCTAAATTTTCTTTACATACCGGAAAATTCAGTTCGCCCACTTTTTTTACAGATGCACCATCCACGAATTTATCAATTTCTTTTAATTCACAAATTTCTCCATTTTTAAAAGCTTCGTACATGGCAGGAGCCCCTTTAGGTTCAACGCCAATAATTTTAGTTTTCGGGCTTAAAGTTTTAAAAACACTGGAAACTCCGGCAGAAAGTCCACCACCGCCAACTGGTAGAAATAAGTAATCAATTTCAAAATCAGCGTCGTTACATATTTCCAATCCAACAGTTGCTTGGCCTTCAATTACTAATTCATCATTAAAAGGATGCACATAAATTCCATTGTGTTCTTCACAGTATTTTTTTGCCAACTTAGAAGAATCATCGAATGTATCTCCTTCAATAATAATCTCAACTTTATCTTTTCCAAACATATTTACCTGTTGTATTTTTTGTTTGGGAGTGGTTGCAGGCATAAAAATAACTCCTTTTATGCCAAGCCTGTAGCAAGATAAAGCAACCCCTTGTGCATGATTTCCAGCACTCGCACATACAACACATCGTTCAGAACCTTCTAAAGAACGTATCTTGTTATAGGCTCCTCTTATTTTATAGGAACGAACTATCTGAGTGTCTTCTCTTTTTAAGAAAATGTTAGAATTAAACCTTTCTGAAAGAGTAAAGCTTTGTTGTAAAGGCGTTTGATAAACTTCCGAACGTAAGAGTTCAGCAGCTTTTTTAACATCCTCTAAAGCTGGATAATAGGTTGTACGAACTTTCACGAAATCAAGAGTGTATTTATTCTGTTGTGTTTAATTATTTTCAGGACGCAGCGTACGCACTGTTGCGCCTGCCTTCCACATTTCTGACTCTCTGAGTTCTTTGAGTTCTTCTTCGAGCTTTTCTCTGTAATCATCCTGACTATTGGAATCAATTGATCGTTGAGCTTCGTTACCGGCGGCTACCTCAGAATATAATTCTTCAAAAACAGGCTTTGAGGCATCTCGGAATTTTTTCCACCAATCAAGAGCACCTCTTTGAGCGGTAGTTGAGCAGTTAGCATACATCCAATCCATTCCATTTTCTGCAACTAAAGGCATCAATGACTGTGTTAATTCTTCAACTGTTTCATTAAACGCTTCAGAAGGGGAGTGGCCATTAGAACGCAATACTTCATATTGTGCGGCAAAAATTCCTTGAATCGCACCCATTAATGTGCCACGTTCACCAGTTAGATCACTGAATACTTCTTTTTTGAAATCAGTTTGGAATAGATAACCTGATCCTACACCAATCCCTAAAGCTGAAACTCTATCTACTGCATTACCTGTAGCATCCTGAAAAATAGCATAACTGGAATTGAGACCTCTACCTTCAAGAAACATTCTTCTTAGGGATGTTCCGGATCCTTTTGGAGCGACAAGAATTACATCTACATCTTCGGGAGGTATAATTCCGGTGCGTTCTTTATAAGTGATTCCAAAACCATGAGAAAAATAGAGTGCTTTACCTTTTGTAAGATGTTTTTTTACGGTAGGCCACAAAGAAATCTGTCCGGCATCGGATAATAGATATTGAATGATGCTTCCCTTTTCGCAAGCTTCTTCTATCTCAAAGAGTGTTTCACCGGGCACCCAACCATCATTCTTGGCTTTTTCCCAAGTTTTAGAATTTTTACGTTGTCCTACTATTACATTAAAGCCATTATCTCTCAGATTTAAGGCTTGTCCGGGGCCTTGAACTCCATATCCGACAACAGCTATCACTTCATCTTTTAAAACCTCCTGAGCTTTTTTAAGAGGAAATTCTTCTCTGGTAATAACTTGTTCTTCAACTCCGCCAAAATTTAAAAGTGCCATTTATTTGTTTTTTTTATTTAGATAATTAATTGATGATGATTTTAGCATTAATTTTGTGCTAATAATTTCTCTACTGCTTCTCCAATGCCATGTTCTTCTCGGGCCACAGCTACCCGACCAGACCTTACAAATTCATTTATTCCAAACGGTTTCAGATCATCGAACAAAGCTTTAGTTTCTCGTCGAAAACCCGCTTTCTCTATAACAAGGAAATCTTTTTCTATAGTAAGAAAGCGAGCATTATGCTGCCTCACAATGCGTTCAACTTCAATTCCATTTGTTAATGACTTAGTAGGAATCTTATAAAGAGCGACTTCTTGCTGTACTACCTCTTTATTTTTGTAGAAATCTGCTTTTAAAACCTCTACTTGTTTTTCTATTTGTTTCACAATTTTTTCAACAACAACCTCAGTTTCCGTTATAGCAATTGTAAATCTGTGAATACCTTCTTTTTCACTTTCAGAAGTTGTTAGGCTTTCGATATTAACTTTCCTTTTGGTAAAAATGATAGTAATACGATGCAGTAATCCTACTTGGTTTTCTGTATACGCCGTTATTGTAAATTCTTCTTTTTCCATTTTATCACTCCAACCTTATTTCAGAAACTCCGGCACCGCTAGGAACCATAGGGAATACATTATTTTCTTTGCCAACCATAACTTCCAAAAAATAGGCTCCATCGTAGTTTATAAATTCCTCAATTGCTTTTTCAAGGTGTTCTCTTTCCGTTACTTTTTTGGTGGGGATGTAGTAGCCTTTAACAATAGTTTGAAAATCAGGATTGATTAACTCTGTAGACGAATATCTTTTATCAAAAAACAGTTGTTGCCACTGCCTAACCATTCCTAAAAACTCATTATTGAGTAGTAGTAATTTTACTTTAGCTTTGGTTTGATAAATTGTAGCGAGCTCCTGAATAGTCATTTGAAAACCTCCATCACCAATTATTGCAATAACTGTTCGGTCTGGAACACCAAGTTTGGCTCCTAGTGCTGCAGGAAGGCCAAAACCCATAGTTCCTAATCCTCCTGATGTAATATTGCTTTTAGATTTCGAAAATTTAGAGTACCTGCAAGCAACCATTTGATGTTGCCCTACATCTGACACTATTATGGCATCACCTTTTGTATATTTATTAATAATATTGATGACTTCACCCATAGAAAGAGACCCGGTATCAGGATGAAGTTCTCTATTAATCACTTTTTCTTGTTCAATTTTTGCACATTCCTGAAATCTTTGAAACCAGTTCTCATGGCTATTTGGTTTTACTAGTTTAAGCAGGTGAGAAATTGTTTCTTTGGCATCTCCTAAAACGGGAATGTCTGCTTTAACATTTTTATTGATTTCAGCAGGATCGATTTCAAAGTGTATTACTTTCGCTTGTTTCGCGTATTTAGTAAGGTTTCCGGTTACTCGGTCGTCAAACCTCATTCCGATTGCAATTAATACATCGCACTCGTTAGTAAGCAAATTGGGACCGTAATTCCCATGCATGCCTAACATTCCAACATTTAAAGGATGGTCTGTTTCAAGTGCTGATAAACCAAGGATGGTCCACGCTGATGGAATTCCGGTTTTTTCGACTAATTTTTTAAATTCTTTTTCCGCATTTGCAAGAATAACTCCTTGTCCAAATAGTATTAGCGGGCGTTTTGCATTATTTATTTCTACAGCGGCTTTTTCAATACTTGATAAATCAATTTCAGGTTTTGGAACGTAGCTCCTTATTTTTTTATATGGGGTATAGCTATAATCAAATTTTTGGAACTGGGCATCTTTAGTGATATCAACTAAAACTGGTCCGGGCCGACCTGATTTTGCTATATAAAATGCTTTTGCAAGTGCTTCAGGTATTTCAGTGGCATCAGTAATTTGACAATTCCATTTAGTAACAGGCATTGAAATCCCAATTACATCAGTTTCTTGAAAGGCATCACTTCCAAGTAGTGAAGAGGGCACTTGTCCCGTAATACAGACCAAAGGAGTTGAATCAATTTGTGCGTCAGCAATACCTGTTATCAGATTGGTAGCTCCCGGGCCTGATGTTGCAAAACAAACACCTGGTTTAGAAGTAGCACGAGCATAACCTTGAGCAGCATGTATTGCTCCTTGTTCGTGGCGTGCCAGCACATGCTGAATACGATCTTGTTCATCATAAAGAGCATCGTAAACCGGCATTATTGCTCCACCGGGATACCCAAAAGCTACTTGTATCTGTTCTTCAATCAGAATCTTTACTATAGCTTCAGCTCCGCTCATAACCTGAGTGACGGTTTGTTCTTTTTGCTTAGTAACTGTTTGTGATCCCATAATTTGTATCTGTATTTGTGGAATTAAAATTCATCTGTAACACAACCTTGAGAGGCAGAGGCAACGGTTCTGGCGTATTTATATAATTGCCCGCTCTTTTCTTTCATTGTGGGCTGGGTCCATTTTTCTTTACGAGCGAGTAGTTCTTCATCAGTTAACTGAACATCTATTGAATTATTAACTGCATCGATTTTTATAACATCACCATCTTTAAGTAAAGCAATAGCGCCACCAATTTGAGCTTCAGGGGTAATATGCCCAACTACAAAACCGTGTGAGCCACCGGAAAATCTGCCATCAGTAATTAATGCAACGTCTTTCCCTAATCCTGCTCCCATTATTGCAGAAGTCGGTTTTAACATTTCAGGCATTCCGGGACCACCTTTAGGCCCAACATATCGTATTACAACTACATTACCTTTTTTTACTAATCCATCCCGGATTCCGGTATTAGCTTCTTCTTCACTATTAAATACTATGGCTTTTCCGGAGAAGTAGAGTCCTTCTTTTCCAGTAATTTTTGCAACCGCACCTTCTTCAGCAAGATTACCAAAGAGGATCTGAATATGTCCGCTTTCTTTTATTGGATCTTCTAAGGGTTTGATCACTTTTTGATCTTTTAAAAGTGGAGGGACTTCAGCTAGATTTTCAGATAAAGTTTTCCCTGTTACAGTTAAACAATCTCCGTGAAGTAAACCGGCTTCTAAAAGGTACTTCATTACACAGGGAACACCTCCAATTTCATGAAGATCCTCCATTACATAAGACCCACTTGGCTTTAGATCGGCTAAAAAAGGAGTCTCATCACTAATTCTTTGAAAGTCAGAAATTGTGAAATCAATTTGAGCAGCTTTTGCTATAGCAAGTAAATGCAGAACTGCATTTGTAGAGCCTCCCAATACAGTTACAACTCTAAATGCATTTTCTAATGATTTTTTTGAAAGAATATCCTTTGGCTTTATATCCTTTTCCAGAAGATTTTTTAAATGATGCCCAGCTTCTTCACATTCAATAACTTTTGCACTATTTGTAGCCGGTGTTGAAGAATTATAAGGGAGAGTCAAACCCAATGCTTCAATTGCAGATGACATTGTATTGGCTGTATACATCCCTCCACATGCCCCCGCTCCCGGACAAGCATGTTCTATAATTTTCTTAAACTCGGAATCATCTATTTTGCCTGCTACTTTTTGTCCCCAAGCTTCAAAGGCAGATACAACATCCAATTTTTTTCCATTATGATACCCTGCAGCAATTGTGCCTCCGTAAATCATTATTGATGGCCTGTTAACCCGAAGCATAGCCATGACTGCTCCCGGCATATTTTTATCGCAGCCTACAATTGCGATAAAACCGTCGTAGCTCATTCCTTTAACAACAGATTCCATAGAATCAGCAATAAGATCACGCGAGGGTAATGAATATCTCATTCCCGGAGTGCCCATTGAAATTCCGTCACTGATACCTATTGTGTTAAAAATCAAAGGAGTAAGTTCCGCTTTTTGAGCGCCTCTTTTTACATGAACCGCCAGATCATTTAAATGCATATTGCAAGGATTGCCTTCATATCCAGTACTTGCAATTCCAATCATAGGTTTTTTTAGGTCTTCATCATCTAAACCAATAGCATGTAACATTGCTTGAGCAGCCGGTTGTGAACCGTCTTGGGTAATCAATTTGCTATACTTGTTTAATTCGGTCATTCTTTAAATTTATTGTAAAAAAAAAGCCTTCCGGAATGGGAAGGCTGTTAAGTTGAGTATGTAGAAATACAACATTACTTCCCCGGTCGGTATTGAACGCCTATGACTTGAATAATGACCGTGATAATAATGGGTGTAATCATAATTGAATTTGTTTGGTTGGCACAAAGAAATGCCTAATTCATTCAAATATCAAAAATTAAGCATTCAATTATTATGCTTTTGTGGGATATCCAAACAAAGATGAAGTCAATTATCTTGACTTAAATTTACTTTTAATGATCTCCTGAACCGATTTATTATATATTTTGGACTCAAGCCATGATACGATGTCCAAATATAAAAATGGTCTTTTTTGATAAGGCATTTTATTTATTTGAAGGAGTTTATTTCGTAAATCAAGAAATGCTTCTTTGGTTTGATCCTCTTTCAGGTTTCCTATATTCTTAATAAAAGTAAGGATCTCTTGCTGTACAAGATTTAGATCATTCATTTTTCGCAAAAAGCGATACACAGATCGAATTTGGTAATCTACCAGTGTTTGATTTCCTAGTTCAAAATGAGCTATTAAATTTAGAATCCGAGCAAAGCAGTGAATGTCTTCCCGAAGTCTGGAATCAGGATAATTGATAATCCTATTGAGAAAGTTGATAGATCGTTCATTATTTCCAGCGCCAAAATAAAGACAAGCAATTTTGTAATAAAAAATGAGGATACGGTGAGGGTCAACTTGATCGGCAAATTTATCTAGTTTTTTTAACAAATCTGGAACTAATTTTATACCCTCTGAAAAGCTTCCATCAATAAAATGCACATTAATTTTAGAAGTATAAGAATATATAAAGCCCACTGTTTCAAGGTTTTCATCTATTCTACAAGGAGGGTTTGCAAGAAATTCGTCCAGTTTTTTAATTTCTTCTGAATGCTTTTTTGAATGGCCAAGAACAAAAAGAGCTTCGAGAAGCACATGCATTCCTTTTAAATACCAGATTGGTTCCAATGCAAGCATTTCAGGATTTTTTCTGAACAATTGAACCCAGTTAGTGGCATGCCTGTATTGAAGAATAAAATCTTGTACAATCAAACTATACCATGCATATGAAACATTTAAGTAATGTTTGCCAAAGAAATCAAGTTTTGAAACATCGATGCTGTTGATCGATTTAGAGAAAAAAGTAGAAATAGACTCATAATCTTCTTTATTGCGTACATGTCCGGCTTTTATGTAAATACCATACAACCTCAGAGCTAGATTACTGAGGGCGGTGTATTCATTCATTGAACTGAGAGTTACATGAGTTTCATCAATAAGTTCATCAGCTCTGTTCTTTAAACTACGGGTTATATATTGTGATTCAATGATTTTTTCAAACACCAGTACTTCATAGCGTAAAGTAGCTCGATAATGTTGAGTAGCCACTTCTTTCGTTTTTTCAAGAATCTTTAAACTTTGTTGATAAAGTCCTTTAGTATATAATATTCGGGCATAATCAAGTTGCTCACGTAGTTGAATATCAATGTTATGATTGATGTTGATCAACCTTAAGCTGGTTAAAATTTGTTTATAGAGATGTGCTTTTAGATTAGACAGTTGTCTCTTATGAATGCCTTTTACTTTATTAATAATTGCATTTTCGTCATAAGACGTAGCTTTATCTATTGCATCAAATAACTTGATAAACTTGGCACCTTCATTACCTGAGCGAGTAGCATAAATCTTAAAACCTCTTTTTTCTGCTTTAGTTAGTGACTTTATTAATTGATAAAGATGATCATTTGGTTGGTTAGCCATTGTAAAAAAGCAAATCTAAAATAATAATTAAATACTTGTTAAAATTGTGTTTAATAAAATCAATAAATTCCTTGGGTGTCGTAATTAAACATAAATCTTGTTTTATAAGATTATAAGGACAAAGTACTTTCAGCGAATAATTAAAGCATCATCAATTACGCTTTAGAATATTCAGTTAAGTTAGAAATCCCAAGTTTAATGCCAAACAACCGAATACAAATTTTTGATACTACGCTTAGAGACGGGGAACAGGTGCCCGGATGTCAATTAAATTCGAAAGAAAAAATTGAAATTGCTCTGGCGTTGGAAGCTCTTGGGGTTGATGTAATGGAAGTCGGTTTTCCGGTTTCAAGTCCCGGGGATTTTAAGTCCGTACAGCAAATTTCAAAAATAATCAAAAATACAACTGTTTGTGCTTTATCAAGAGCAGTAAAAAATGATATAAAAGTTGCTGCAGAAGCAATTCAATACGCTAAATTAGGAAGGATACATACCGGAATAGGTACTTCAGACAGTCATATTTTTGATAAGCTAAAAACAACAAGGGATAAAGTGATTGAAAGAGGTGTTGCGGCAGTGGAGTACGCCAAGACCTTTGTAGAAGATGTTGAGTTTTATGCTGAAGATGCAGGAAGAACTGACAATGAATTTTTGGCTAAAATTCTAGAAAAAGTGATAAAAGCTGGAGCTACTGTTCTCAATATTCCTGATACCACAGGATATTGTATGCCTTGGGTTTATGGCGAAAAAATTAAATACTTATCTGAGAATGTGAAAGGAATACATAATGTCACAATTTCTACGCATTGTCATAATGATCTTGGTTTAGCAACTGCAAATTCAATATCAGGAGTGGTGAATGGAGCTACACAAGTTGAATGTACAGTGAATGGAATTGGAGAAAGAGCAGGAAATGCATCATTGGAAGAAGTTGTTATGATTCTAAGGCAACAAAAAGACTTAGAATATGATACAGGTATAAATACAAGATGTTTGAAATCGGTTAGTGAATTGGTATCTGAAAAAATGAAGATGCCCGTTCAACCAAATAAAGCAATTGTAGGGTCAAATGCTTTTTCTCATTCATCAGGAATTCATCAGGATGGAGTTATTAAGAACAGAGAGACCTATGAAATTATAGATCCTTTGGAAGTAGGTGTAGAAGAATCTTCTATTGTACTTACTGCCAGAAGTGGAAGAGCAGCTCTTAAATTCAGGGGTAAGCGGCTTGGCTTTGAAGTAAGTAAAACTGAATTAGAAGATCATTATCAAAAATTTCTATCTATAGCTGATACAAAAAAAGTAGTATCAGATAAGGACTTGATTCAGATATTCTCTAAAACTTCGAATTCTCTAACCGCTTAAAAATTATATAATGAGCAAAACGCTTTTCGAGAAAGTTTGGGATAGTCATATTGTAGATTCTGTAGAAAGTGGGCAGGAAATACTATATATAGATCGGCATTTTATTCACGAAGTAACAAGTCCACAAGCTTTTGATGGTATTAGAAGGAGAGGAACAGGGCTATTTAGAAAGAATAGAATAGTGGCAACCGCTGATCATAATGTGCCCACCAAAGATCAACATCTTCCGATCAAAGATTTATTATCTAAACTTCAAGTAGATACACTTATCCAAAATTGTGATGACTTTGATATTGAATTATACGGATTAGGACATCCATACCAAGGAATAGTTCATGTGATAGGTCCGGAACTGGGTATTACAAAACCAGGGATGACCATAGTATGCGGAGATAGTCACACTTCTACCCACGGAGCTTTCGGAGCAATCGCATTTGGAATAGGTACTTCTCAGGTTGAGCAGGTTATGGCAACACAATGTCTATTGCTAGAACGGCCAAAAACAATGCGTATAACCATTAATGGAAATTTGGCTGATGGAGTTTCATCAAAAGACATAATCCTGTATATAATTTCAAAGCTGGGTACAGCAGGAGGAACCGGCTATTTTGTTGAATATGCTGGCTCCGCTATAACAGCTCTTTCTATGGAAGCCAGGATGACTATTTGTAACATGAGCATAGAAATGGGAGCGCGAGGTGGGATGATAGCTCCCGATGAAATTACATACGACTATGTTAAGGGTAGAGAATTTTCTCCAAAAGGCGACTCTTTCGATAAAGCCATTTGCCATTGGAATACTTTGTATTCAGATGAAGATGCTCAATTCGATAAAGAATATGCTTTTGAAGCGGAGGAAATTCCTCCAATGATTACCTATGGAACCAACCCGGGAATGGGGATAGGGATTAGTGATAAAATACCAAAAAGTAATTCTGAATCATTTAAAAAATCATTGAAATACATGGGTTTAGAAATGGATATGTCATTACTTGGAAAGAGAATTGACCATGTATTCATCGGAAGTTGCACTAATAGCAGAATTGAGGATCTTAGGATTGTAGCAGACTATGTAAAGGGTAAACAAAAAGCTGAGCATGTAAAAGCTATGATCGTTCCTGGCTCAAAGCAGGTAGAGAAACAAGCCGAAGAAGAAGGTATTCATGAGGTGCTTAAGGAAGCCGGTTTCGAACTTAGAGAACCGGGATGTTCAGCTTGTTTGGGAATGAACGAAGACAAAATACCAGAAGGGGAATATTGTATTTCTACGTCAAACAGGAACTTTGAAGGGCGCCAAGGCCCGGGAGCCAGAACGATGTTGGTTAGCCCGTTAACGGCTGCAATTATAGCCATTGAAGGAAAGATAGTAGATACAAGAAATTTTGTAAATGAAGTTGTAACGGCATAATGGAAAAGTTTAATACACTTACAAGTACAGTTATCCCTCTTCCAAATGAAGATGTAGATACAGACCAAATAATCCCTGCTCGATTTTTAAAGTCGACAACTCGACAAGGATTCGGCGAAAACTTATTCAAAGATTGGAGATTTGATTCTGATAGGAAAATGAAGGATGGTTTTATTTTAAACGATCCGTCATATTCCGGAAGCATTTTGGTAGCAGGAAAGAATTTCGGATGTGGTTCAAGTAGGGAACACGCAGCATGGGCTCTCTATGATTACGGTTTTAGAGCTATTATTTCGAGTTATTTTGCAGATATCTTTAAGGGTAATGCACTCAACAACGGTCTCTTACCAGTGCAGGTAAGTGATGATTTTCTGGAAATCATTTTTGAATTGGTAGAAAGCGAAAAGAATACGGAATTGAAAATTGATTTAGTCGACCAGCAGCTTTCAATTCCCGGAACAATTTATAGTGAGAAATTCAACATCAGCGCATATAAAAAAACTTGCTTATTGAATGGATATGACGATATCGACTATCTGATTAGTAAAAAAAGCCAGATTGAACAGTTTGAACAAACACATATAGAATTTTAGATCATGAAGAAGAGGATAGCAGTTTTACCGGGAGACGGTATTGGACCGGAAGTAATAAAGCAAGCAAAAAAAGTACTTGAAGGAGTTGCTATGAAATTTAGCCACGAATTTGAGTATGAATACGCTTTAGTTGGAGCTGAGGCAATCGATAAAACAGGAAGTCCTTTGCCAGAAGAAACCATCGAAATATGCAGAAGAGCAGACGCTGTTCTTTTTGGAGCAATAGGTCATCCTTCATACGATAACAATCCTAAAGCGACTGTAAGACCTGAGCAAGGTTTATTACAATTGAGAAAAAGCTTAGGATTGTATGCAAATATTCGTCCTGTAAAATTATTTGATTCATTAATTAAACATTCTCCATTAAAAGAGGAAAGGATTAAGGGAACTGATTTAATTGTGTACCGTGAACTTACCGGCGGGATCTATTTTGGAGATAAAGGAAGAGATGAAGACGGTTTATCTGCTTATGATGTCTGCAAGTATAGTGTCAATGAAATTGAAAGAGTTGCAGTTATGGCTTTTGATGCAGCTATGAGAAGACGGAAAAAAGTAACTTTGGTAGATAAAGCGAATGTCTTAGAAACATCAAGGTTGTGGAGAGAGACGGTTCAGGCTTTAGCAGAAAAATATCCTGAGGTGGAAGTAGAATATCTTTATGTTGATAATGCAGCAATGCAAATAATTCAACGCCCAAATCAATTTGACGTAATTTTGACCGAAAATATGTTTGGAGATATAATTTCTGATGAAGCAAGTGTTATAACAGGTTCAATTGGCTTATTATCATCGGCTTCGATGGGTGATCAGTCTTCTTTATTTGAACCGATACATGGTAGTTATCCGGAAGCCGCAGGTAAGGATATTGCTAATCCTATTGCGACTATACTTTCTGTTGCTTTGATGCTCGAAAGCTTTGGGTTGCATAAAGAGGCGAAGTCTATAAGAACTGCAGTTGATCGATCAATTGAACAAGGACTAGTAACTCCTGATTTAGATCCGGTTAGTCATATAACTTGTTCCAAAGCAGGTGATGTAATCAGTTTGTTTATTGAAGCTGAAGAACCCAAGGAAGTGAACTTCGAAAATATGTTTGAGGGTAGTTTGCCGGTAATCTAATGAGAGATGAAAAATAGATCACTTACTACCGGAGGCAATATTTTCGAAGTACCAGAAACCATCAATAATATCCAGATAAACACCGTCAAAACCGGCATTTAGTATTATTTGAGTATAGGAATTACTTTCTCCTAGAATAATTTTTTTCCAGTCATCATTCCAGTACCGCACTTTAAAATTGCCGGGCCAGTTTGGATTTTCTGAGTCTATCCAGTTTAATTCTTTCTTATCCCATTCATCTTGCCAGTAAAACCTGTAATCTTCTGCCTCGCCAATACTCATGTAACTAATGAGTAAGCGTTTACCTCCGTCTTCTTTTATTCTGATCTGTTCCAGGTTTTCTTTAGTGAATGGCTCTCCCCAGAAAAAGGCATCCATTATAAAAACGTCAAAATTGGTTTTACTTAACGCTGAAAGTAGCTCTTCTTTTGATTCATAGTTTTCATAGTTAAGCAGGTAAAGAAAATTCTTGGCATCCGAAAGCGACTTAATATCATTTTTATTCTCATTTTTTATAAAGTCTGTTGACTCAGGCACAACGGTAAGCTCTCTTTCGGGAGCCGGAAAAGAGATAAATCCATTTAAAGTATTGCGCTCATAAGATCGCTTAATTTTTTGATCTTCATCAGTATAGTCGGTAACAAGTACCGTTTTACCTTCCCGCTTAGCTGTTCTTAAAAGCTCAAGAAGATATTCTCTGCTGTCTTGAGGGGTCACCGTATTATCACCATAGTATCCGAAGATGAGACTTTCTTGTCCTAATCCGTCAATAGCAGATACATACTCATCGGCAATTTCACCATCAGCATTTAACAGGAGCTCATGCCCGTTTTGCGGAATAACAATAAAATCAGGATCTTGCTCCCTTGAAAATTTTGCTATTTCGATCACAAAATTTCTCATCTCCTCCCTGTAATTAATTTTTTCTTTTGGGGATGATGTGGCGCAGCTTAGAAATACAGAAAAAGTGAGGATGTAAAAAAATAGCTTCATGTTTTTATTTGATGAACAGATGGATATCAATACTTTTGGATAAATAAAGTTAAGGCTGAAATTGCAGGAACAATTTAATCAGGCATTAGAACATTTAAAAGAATTTTGGGGATACGAATCTTTTCGTGAAGGGCAGGATATTGCAGTAAAGTCTGTCTTTTCAAAAAATGAAACTCTAGTGCTATTTCCAACGGGTGGTGGGAAATCACTTTGTTATCAAGTACCTGCAACTGTTTATGACGGAATGACTTTGGTAATATCACCTCTTGTTGCACTTATGCAAGATCAGGTTCAACAGCTCGAAGATCTGGGTATTTCAGCTACATTTATAAATAACACAATTCCATTTTATGAGGTGGAACAACGGTTAGTGAACGCTAGAAATGGTATGTATAAGCTGCTGTATTGTGCGCCTGAACGTTTGGGAACGGAGCTATTTCAGAACGAGATGCTTAACCTGAATATTGACCTTGTTGCTATTGATGAAGCACATTGTATTTCGGAATGGGGCCACGATTTTAGACCGGCTTACAGAGATATAAGAACAAATTTGCAATCTATTTCAAATAATGTTTCTTGGATAGCACTTACAGCTACGGCTACTCCGGAAGTACGAAACGATATTTTAGAAAACTTACAATTTGAAAATCCTGAAATCGTTTCTCTTGGCTTTACTAGGCCTAACTTAAAATGGTGGGTTATAGAAACCTCAAAAACCAGAGAGAAAATGATTCAAGGTGTTGTTCGTGGATCCAAAAAGGGTGATGGATTGATCTATGGTGGAACTCGGAAAAATTGTGAGTATTGGGCTGAATTTTTCACAAAAAAAGGCTTAAAATCAGAAGCTTATCACGCCGGAATAGAAAGTGAGAAAAGAAAACAAATTCAAAATCGCTGGATAGCAGGAGAAACTCCTTTAGTTGTTGCTACTAATGCTTTTGGAATGGGAATAGATAAACCGGATTGTCGGTATGTAATCCATGAAACGATGCCTTTTTCTATAGAAGCTTATTATCAGGAAGCCGGACGAGCTGGAAGAGACGGAAAAGAGGCGTACCCAATATTGTATTATAAACCATCTGATTATTCACAGGCTAAAAGTAGAATTGAGCAAAATTATCCCACTCGCGATCAATTGGAAAAAATATACCAGACATTATGTGATAGCTTTGAACTAGCTGAGGGTTCAATAATGATAGAATCTGGTGAACTTGAGATGAATGCACTTCAAAAAAGAGCAAAGGAATCTATCGGAATTATCAGATCATCGTTACGACTTCTGGAACAGTTTGGTGTTATTGCATGGCTACAGGATGTGAAACCGGCATTCTCAATTCAATTTACTTTAAACAGGGACATGCTTGGCAAGTTTAAAGAGCGTTGTAACAACCCAGAAAAAGCAGAGTTTGTTGATAGGTTGGAAAGAACACTGAACTCACATGCTTTCAATGATATGATTGATGTAGAAGAAGAAAGTTTATTATCTGCATTGGATATAAACAGAAACGGCTTGATCAAAGCTCTGAATGTGCTAATGCAAAACGATCATATTCTGGTTTTTACTGTAATTGATTCCAGAGATTTGATTAGAGTTTTAGAGCCAAGATCATCACGATTACCTTTAAATAAGGAAAGTGTAGAAAAGCACCGAGATGTGATGCTGGCTAAGCTCGAAAAAATGAACTTATTCATAAACTCAGATACTTGTCGCGAAGTATTTCTCAGAAATTATTTTGGCGAAACCGGTAATAAACCATGTGGCCATTGCGACAACTGCCTTAAAAACATTACACTAACGAGTAAAGGCATTTTGGATAAAGAGTACATTGAAAAGACGTTAGCAATTCTATCCTCAGGAGATGCTTCGCTAAAACAAATTGCAGAGGAATTGTCTGTAAACCAAGAGACAGTAAAGGAATTAATATCTTATTTGATCAAAGAAAATGTTATACAGATAAGCAAAGAAGAGCTAAATCAATATTCGTTAATTCATTCCAAGTGATTCCGAAGTGAGTCTAACTTATTGATAGGAACCAGCTCTTTCTCAATTCTAGTAATTACACTATCAACTCTAATTAATTGTTCGGTTATCTGCGATTGATAGAATTTATGGCTTTCTAAAAACTGTAATGTATCAGTATTGTACTTGTCAAATATAACCCGATGTAAAGAATCTATAGTTTTACCAGAGGCACCTTCTTCCTGATAAATATTAAGGAGCTCCAATTCGAAAAACAGATCCACATAAAGGTCTTCAGCTAGAATGTTTTCCGGTTTTTGAACTGTAGGACGAGAACCGCAGCTTATACAGAGTAATATTGTAAGAATTAAAGTGCTTTTCCTCACTTATTAACCCGGACTTTTAGGATTTAAAGGGCGCATAATAATTTCATTGATCAAAAAATTATCCGGAGTTTCCAGAACATGCATCAATGTATTAGAAACATCCGAAGCGCTCATCATATTCGGGTGTTGATCTACCTCATCAATGGCGTCAAAGAAATTAGTAGCAATAGAACCCGGAAAGAAACAAGAAACTTTTATACCATCATATCTGAGCTCTTTAAAAAGAGCATCACTTAAACCTCTTAATCCATATTTAGTAGCATTATAAGCAGATATTTGAGGGTTACCCATTAGACCTGCAATAGAAGAAATATTTACTATATGGCATACATTTTCATTCTGTTTCATGAAAGGAACGATTAACCGGGTTAGATAGAACACTCCTGAGAGATTTACATTCATCATTTTATCCCACTCAGAGATTTTAAGGTCATCCACATTTGCAAAATACCCAAGACCCGCATTATTAATTAAGATATCAGGTGTGTGGTCATCTGAAAATGTTCCTTCTACCCAATTTTCTAACGCTTCACTATTGGTTATATCTTGTTGTACAGGTATAAAGTTCTCACCTAATTTTTCTTTAATGCTGTTTAGCTTATCCAAACTACGGGCTAAACCATACACTTTTGCTCCCTTACTAACTAAATCTTTTGAGAATTCTGCTCCAATTCCACTACTTGCACCTGTTACTATCGCAATCTTTGATTTTAAATTCATACTATCCGTTAGATTGATTATTCTCTTTATCTCCTAAATGTAATACAAATTCATGAGCAAAAACGATTCATCTAATTCAAAAAAAACACTTTTTCTTGATATTGGTAATTCGTCAATCAAAGTAGCCTACTGGGAAAATGGTGAATGGCAGAAAACCAAAGACAGTTTTAAATCTGTGACTTACCTGATCTCATGGCTAAATAATCATATCGATTTAATAAATAATTTGATTGTTGCCAGCGTAAGAAAGGATCACTTCAAGTTGCTTCAATCTCAGGTTACAGACCTTGATATACAAAGCATAACTATTGATAATATCGATCCCGAAGTATTAGATTATGATACGCCCAAAACGCTTGGTATTGATAGATTTTTGGTATGTTTAGGAGCGTATCAACGAAATAAAGGTAATGTAGTAGTGGTTGATGCAGGAAGTGCTTGCACCATTGATATGATGGATGAAAACAGAATATACAGAGGCGGTGTTATAATGCCAGGGCTACAAAGTATTTTAAATATTTTTAAGCAAACGGCACCAGAGTTGCCTGATATTGAGGTCGAATTTCCTGGAAGGTGGCCGGGGAAAAGTACTTCAGAATCTCTTCAATGGGGGCAAGTGGCTTTTTTTATTGATGGAATAGAATCAGCATTAAACAGATTCAAACAACTAAATGGAGAATTTGATCTCTTTATGACAGGAGGGGATGCGCATAAATTATCAAATCTGATCTCTGAAAAATCTATTCAAGATGAGTTTTTGATTTTTAAGGGGATGAAGGCGTTTATTGACGCGTAGATAATTTTTCATTTATCAATGCGAGAACCATATCAAGAGCTACCTTATTTTTTCCACCTCTTGGTATAATTACATCAGCATATCTCTTGCTTGGTTGAACAAACTCCAAATGCATTGGCCGTACAAACTTTTGGTATTGTTCCATAACACTTTCCACAGAACGTCCTCGTTCATTTATATCCCGTTTTAATCTTCTTAGTAAACGAATGTCATCGTCTGTATCAACAAAGATCTTCACATCCATCAATTCCAGAAGCTCTGGTTCACTGAAGATCAGGATCCCATCGATCAGAATAACTTCTTTTGGTGTTACAGAAGTAGTTTCTTCTTTTCTTATATGATTTGCGAAATCATACCGAGGTACTTCAATTGGGTATCCTTCCACCAAAGCATTTATATGGCGAATAAGAAGCTCGGTTTCTAGTGAGGCCGGGTGATCAAAGTTATGTTTTATGCGTTCCTCAAAGGGAAGATGTTTTAGATCACGGTAATAAGAATCGTGCTGTAAAAGCAGGTGTTTGTTTGCACCAAGTGTTTTGGAGATAGTGCTTACAACCGTAGTTTTACCCGAGCCACTACCTCCGGCAACTCCGATGATCAAAGGTTTAGTCATTAGCAGAAGTCGCTTTTAAAGAATAGCTCTCGTCTTGTTCTTGTTTGTATTGCTTAATAGCTCTGTATATAGCTGATGCGATTAAACTTTGTCCCCAATCACTTGTTAAATATCTTTTTTCAGCAGGGTTGGTAAGAAATCCGGTTTCAACTAAAATTGCCGGCATAGTTGATTGATATAATACAACAAGTCCCTTCTGACGAACCCCTCGTGATTTTCTCTGTGCTCGGTTTTTAAGTTGGTCTTCCACCATGTATGCAATACGTTCACTATTTGCAATGTTACCGCTATGTGCTAATTCATAAACAATTAGATCTTCTTCCGATAAATCTTGAACTACTTCATGATCTGCATAAATTTGATTTTCTTCTTTCATTACTTCAAAAGAACGGTCACTTCTATCAAGCCCTAAGAAAAACACTGATGCTCCACGTACTGAAGAACTTGTGAAAGCATCTGCATGAATTGAAACGAAAAGATCGGCTTCAGCTCGATTAGCAATACTGCCTCGTTCCCAAAGATCTACGAATTCATCCGTTTCTCGGGTATAAATTACTTCTACGTCCGGTAAATTTTCTTCAATATATTTACCCAGTTTTTTTGCTATTGAAAGTACTACATCCTTTTCTTGTGCACTCTTTTTGTATCCGAGATTACCCGGGTCATGCCCTCCGTGACCTGCATCGATAACAATTTTATCAAACTTAAGTTTATCACGTACGGGATTGTAGGAATCAGTAATTGTTGTTGTGGAGCCTGTTTCTGTAATTGAAACAGGGTCCGGAAGTTCTTGAGGTTCAAAATTTTCATACCAGTTTTTTGCAATAAACTGTTGAGAATAAGCGTCTAGTTCATTGTAATCTGTTTCTGTAAGCCCAACCAAAAGATGCGTTTGGTTTTGGTCGGGGTAAGCATCAGCTATATATGAAAAATCCTGACTGAGATAGATGTCAACTCCGAACCCATAATCTTGTTTGTATAAAATAACCTGATTGACTTTCTCTCCATATCCGGGCATTTGAATTCCTGTAGTATCAATATCTCCATATAATACCATTTGAACCAGATCAGGAGCAGGTTGTATAACCTCAAATGAATCAACTGCCTCCGAAAAATGATATCGTATTACAACTCCTTTTCCATCACTACGATCAACTGTGGAAATTCTGGAAAGGCTGTTTTGTGCAGGTAGTGAACTACTTATTGCTAGAAATGAGCATAGAAAAACAAAAGAAAACGTACACCAAGAATGAGTTTTAAACATTCTTTTCAGGGTATTTTTGTTAAACATAATTTTGTAGATGATTATCTCAATTTAAGACATTCTGAGATGCATAAAAAGCGCGATTTTAAATACGTAACGAGAAATGAAAAAATTAATTTTTCGCACATCTATGGAAGATTTTACAAAAATGGTACATTGGTGTAATAAAATTTAATTCTACAGAAATCATCAAGCGATCTAAACTTTATAAACTAAGGCTTAAGCGTTGGGCGGGAAGAGTTAAAAACCTCTCAATTGCCTATTGGGCGAAGACCGTAGACGCTACTGCAATTTTTCTTCGATTTGCCAGTAGAAAACTGCGCCAGATTATTATTCCTATACAAACTATTTTCGGCTTTAAGATCATTGATGATATGTCGGCTCAAAAAAGTGTTGGATTAAGTACATTTTTGACTGAAACGGACCAAAAGATCCGGGAATTACCAAAATCATACAGAGACTTATTTGATCTATCCAAACAAATAGATCTCGAAATGTATGTTAATGCATCAGACAATATAAGAGCGGTTGGTAAAGCATTTGATGCATGGAATGAAGGGTTCCCAAGCAGTGTAGCTTTAATTGGTGAGAAAGGTAGCGGCAAATCAACTCTCTCAAATTTACTGAAAGAGGAGGTCTTTAAAGATCAGAAAATAATAAATGTAGAAATAAAACAATCTACCTGGAAAATAGAACAGATCTTAAGCTTGTTCGGTAGTGCTTTTGAGATCAAAGATGTTAACAGACCTGAACATATCGTTAATGCATTAAATGCACTCGAAGAAAGAATCGTTGTGAATTTGGAAGGTTTGCAAAAACTCTATCTTAGAAATATAAACGGGTTTGATGCTCTCGATGCCTTGTGGTTAATTATATCCGAAACAAAGGAAAAAGTATTCTGGATCACCACCTGTTCAAGATATGCATGGGAATTTTTAAATAAAGTTGAGGGCGTTGAAACCCATTTTACACACGTATTTTTTACAGATGCACTAAGTGATGGACATATTCAGTCGGTTATAATGAATCGTCACAATAAAAGTGTATACCGATTAAATTTTGAAGCTGATGAATCGATCAGAAAATCTCGTAATTATAAAAAGAGATTGAACGATCCTAAAGCAATTCAGGAATATCTTAAAGAAATATACTTTGATAGATTAGGGGATATTACGGAAGGAAATACTTCTGTAGCTACTATTCTTTGGCTTCGTTCTATCAAAAAGGTGGAAGGTAGAACGCTGATTATAGCTCCGTTTCAGCCTGTGAATATAGAAACACTGGAGATATTGAAAACAGAGACTTTGTTTACATTAGCAGCAATTGTACTTCATGACACCTTAAAAGTGGCTGAGCTTTGCAGAGTTCTTAATTTAACATTAGCACAAAGCAGAGTGTTACTAACAAGATTAAAGTCGCGCGGGGTTTTGATCGAAGAAGAAAGTGGATACTACTTGAACCAATTGGTGTATCGTCAAGTACTCCGTTTACTGAAACGCAGAAATATTATTCATTGATATGAAAAGAATAGCCACATATTTCATGTTTCTGGTTTTCAGCTTGAGTTCTTTTGCTCTGAGTGCTCAGGATTCGCTCAGTACCGTTCAGGCAGATTCAGCTTTAACAGACTCATCTAATGTCATAAACCTTAAGCCAAAGATCGTCCCTTTTGAAGAGCTCTTTTCTACAGGCAAGATCATTTCTTCGTTCATTGTACTGATATTTGCGTTCTTACTAAACAGATTCATAACGTTCTTACTTGGTAAACTCGCCGAAAATCAGGCTTCGTATCGATTACTTATAAAGAGATTGATCCCATTTCTGAATGTGATCCTGTGGTCAGTTGCTCTGTTTATTGTTATTGGAGGAATTATAAACCCACCTGTTGAAACCATTCTGACAGTTGGAGCTTCCATCGGGATAGCAGTTGGTTTTGCAGCTCAGGATATTCTGAAGAATATTTTTGGTGGATTTATCATCATATTAGACAGCCCGTTTCAGGTTGGTGATAAGATCGAAATTGATGGATATTATGGAGAAGTAACAGGAATAGGTTTACGATCTACCAGAATTGTAACTCCTGATGATTCTCTGGTAACAATACCAAATGCGGATATCGTTAATAACTCAGTTTCAAACTCGAATACCGGGGCACTCGATTGTCAGGTTGTAGCATCGATCTATTTACCGGCTGATACAAATATTGATACCGTAAAAGAAGTAGCCTATAAAGCAGCGATCACTTCCAGATATGTGTACTTGAATAAACCGGTGGTTGTGATCACGGAAAATCAGGTGATCGATAAAAATTACATTATCCATCTGAAAGTAAAGGCATACGTTTTAGATATCCGCTACGAATTTCTGCTAAAAGGAGAGATTACGGAACTTATTCTTACAGAACTTAACAGAAGACAGTTACTGCCGAGTAGTGTTCCTTTTAAGCCTGTAGAAAGTTAATCTGTATCAGTTATAGGAAAACAAGTTAGAAATATTTCCATAATTATCGTTTCTATATTTAGTGGAGTTGTTATTTCTTCACTAAGAATTCCAGATGGAAGCGGACTTGGAGGGCTAATGTATATTTACGTTCCGATACTTATTGGAATTATTACGATGTGCATCTATGGTTTTTGGGTTTCATTCACAAAAAAGTATACTAAGCAGCTGATAACAGGTTTATTTATAATAAATGTACTATCTGGATTCTTGTTTAATGAATGAATATGTCGTTTCTCTAGGGGTTAGACAATTCGTTGACAAAATTGATTTATGTCAAACTCTATGAATAAATATAAAATTGCCGGAATAACTTTCGTTTCTTTGATTTTATCAATTATACCGGGAGCTATCATAGTTCATTCATTAATGATTTTAGGAATTAATTTCTTCCTTTTTGCAGCTTTCCGTGGTAATGAATTACCAGTACTAATTATAAATGCTATAATATTCCTAGTTGTTTCAAGCTTAGTTTTTATAAAAACTCGCTCTTTTTTGATGACAAAATTTGATTCTGAGCAATAATTCTAACTCTTTCCCAAGCTCCTGCTTGGTAAATTAGTATGGAGCTCGTGCTCCAATTTTTGCTTTCGTTCGGAACGTAGATTTGAGGCTCTTCCTCAATGAAAGCAGAGCTTTCAAACTTAGTTCCGCAGTGGAGCTACGAAACTAGTTGAATGGAATTCATGTTCGGGGTTCGTTTCCATAGGGAGCAGGAGCTCCCCGTTGTCATCCCAAGCAGGAGCTTGGGAGGGAGAAATAAACTCTCATAAAAATAATTCTCTGTGCCCTCTGTGGTTAACCTAAATCACTTAGCGTAAATAGAAAAAATGGTAGGTCTTTTATGCAGATCAGGTTTTTCTACTGATTTCCACTCTGAAACCGTTTTTGTAGCAATTTCTTCGGTTTCCAGTGTAATATCAGTGGCAACACTTAACCAGGTTTGCGGAGTACAGGTTTCCAGAATAGCCTTAAACAATTCATTATTTCTATGCGGTGCTTCCATGAACAGCTGAGTTCGGTCATGTCTGCGTGATTCCCCTTCCAACTGGATGAGCATTTGTTTTCGTTTGTTTGAATCGATAGGAAGGTAACCATGAAAAGAGAACGCTTGTCCGTTGAAACCCGTAGCCATCAGCGCTAATAATATAGAAGAAGGTCCAACCAAAGGAACTACTTTAATTCCATTCTGATGTGCCATTTTCACCAGTTTTGAACCCGGATCGGCCACAGCAGGAGCTCCTGCTTCGGATAACAATCCAACATCCTTTCCTGCTTTCAGTGGCTTCATAAAAGAAAATATCTCCGTATCAGGAGTATTCTTATTCAGCTGATAGAAATCGATCTTGTATTCCGGGATGGTATCACCAACCCATTGCAGAAATTTTACAGAAGTCTGAATATTTTCTACCACTAAAGATTCCAATCCCCGAAGAATTGAAAGTGTGTATTCAGGAATGGCATTGTTTTCGGGAGTTTTGCCCAGCGTTGTGGGTATTAAATACAGTGTTCCTTTCATGGATCAACTCGTTCTATGTTAAAATCATCGCCGGTTTCATCAGCGCTTTTTCTGTTTATATACTTTTGAACCCGAACACCTGCAATTAAAGTCACGATCAATCCCAAAAATGCTACGGCTCCATTGAATAGCGATGTTTTAACCTGAAGTTCATAGGTTGGGAGAAGCACGATTTCAGGGTAACCACCTTTTCTATAACTGAGTTTTACCTTAGAGCTTTCAAGAAGTTTTTGTGCCATTTGGATAGACAATGTCATTTTCCTCTCGATTCTTGTACCTGAATTCGTTTCAAAAGCGATCACGATGTATCCATTACTTTGAGCAGCGATCTGCTTTACTTCCATATCAAGAACGTCAGCTTCGTAGTGAATTCCTTCTTCAACGGTGTCTTTAGCACCAACATACACCATAGCTTGTTGTGATACCAGAAAGAAAAGATACATAGGTATCAACCAATAAAAAGTGAGTAATCTGTATTTCGACATCAGTTATTTTTTTCGATTTCATTCACAGTTGTTTCATACAAAGCCGGATCCCAAATAAGACGTTGTTGATAGTCTTCTTGCATATGGTTTGCGGACAGATGAATAAAAAATGCTACCGGAAGTTGGTCAAAAAATACGGCTTGAGCTGAAGTATGTCCGTCATAGATAGAAGTTCCAAAATCAATTCCACTCAGCATTCCCATTCGGTTATCATAAATAGCTCCATAGTTGCTGAAACTACGTTGTATGGCTTCACCTCCAAATACCCATTTCATTTTTTCTTTTACTGCTTGTGAAACTTCAACAGATATCAGATCATCTTTTTGAAGTTGAGCCATCAACGTAGCCATTTCCATTGCTGTAGTTTGAGGGAATTCAGCCAATGCATTTTTTTCCTGTATGAAACTCAGGTTCAATCGTTCTTCTCTGAAAAGTTCTTTGGTTTCTGAATTAAAAGTATCATCAGAATTAAAACGTGATGCCAGTTCAATGATCTTGTCGTATGATTTTGTTGTATTAGTATCTGAGATGGTTGGCTGGATTGCCAGATAAAGTCCGGAAAAGGGAAGAGGAGCTTCGGTGACTTCCAATTGTAGCTCTTCAATCAGATTAAAGATATTCTCTCTTCCTAATTTGAACCAGACATAGTCTGCAATAGCTAATCCGTTTGATGCGATCATCGTAGCAACTGCTTCATCCAAAGTAAGAACACCATCTTCTGATTTAGCCTCAAGAAGCTCAACACTGGAATTATATGCGTTTTCACTGATCTGCGGAAGGAAAAAACGGTCAATATCTGAAATCTGCACAGGCTCATCAGGATCAATTTTTCCTTCCATAACTTGTCGTTCATATTCTATAAGAAGAAAAAGATTCGAAATAGCTCCCTGTGCACGTGGGATGTCTGCACCATAATAAATGCCAGAATCAGGTTCATCAACATTAAAACTTACTACCGACATATACTCGGGATGCTCGCCAATGAATTCTGTCAATCCTCGGAGCGAGAATGTCTTTTCTACATATTCATAACCTTCTCTCATACCGTCAGTATTAGAGAAAAGTGTTTTAAAAGCTGAGTAATTTGGAATTCCGGCAGCGAGTACGATTACAATGGTAGCTGCTATAAAAACGAGGAGGAACTTGAAGGCTCTCTTCACAACAAAAAATGATTAATTATTTAAATTCTGGTATCTGTAAAGATACGAATTACCTGTAACCATATTTGAAAAAGGATCGTTGATTTTGGAGGAGAGTTTTTTGTCACTAAATCACGGAAGTATAATAGAGAATTAGCTCTCGTTCGGAATGCGGTTTTGAGGCTCTGCCTCAATGAAAGCAGAGCTTTCAAAACTTAGGTTCCGCAGCGGAGCTACGGAACTAGTTAAACATGGAGGGTGTGGAACCAGATCAAGAAACTACCCTCATGATCTGAGCACATAGCCATGCACCAAATGTTCCCACTCCGTAACCAAGCACGGCGAGCAATACACCAACAGGAGCAAGAGAAGGAGAAAATGCGGATGCTACGATCGGGGCTGAAGCCGCGCCTCCAACATTGGCTTGACTTCCTACTGCTGTAAAGAAGAAAGGTGCTTTAATAAGCTTTCCAACTCCAAGCAGAACGATCACATGAATGATGATCCAAACAAAACCGATGGCAAAAAATCCGGGAACTTCAGTGAAAGCACCTAGATCCATTTTCATACCAATGGTCATTACAAGAATGTACAGAAATAAACTTCCGATCTTGGAAGCTCCGGCACCCTCAAGTTCACGGGCTTTAGTAAATGAAAGCGCGAAACCACCAAGTGTTGCTACTACGATGATCCAAAAGAAAGAAGAGTTAAAGCTCAATCGGCTTAACATTGGAGCATTTTCAGAAACCCAAGGGCCAACCGAATCTCCAACTAGATGTCCGATTGCAGTTATTACAAAAGCAATGGCAGCAATCTTCGTGAGATCAACCAAAGTTGCAACCTTAGCAATGCTAGCTTGATAGTCAGCAACACTTTTCTTGAGTGCTTCAATAGCTGATGAATCCGCTTTAAACCATTTGTCGACCTTATCACTTATTCCGGCACCATATAGTAAAAAAGCCATCCAGATGTTCGCCACAATGATATCTACAGTGATCATTGCGCTGAAGAGTGTGTCGCTGGGTTCAAAGATCTCATACATCGCAGTCTGATTTGCACCACCACCGATCCAGCTTCCTGCTACAGTGGAGAGTCCACGCCAAACTTCCTCAGGACCCGCTCCACCAACTATATCAGGATTAATTGCTCCTATAATAATTAAAGCCAGGGGACCACCAATGATGATTCCTATAGTTCCTGCAAAGAACATAACCACAGCTTTCCATCCCAGATTAGCAATGGCTTTTAGATCGATACTCAGAGTTAGTAAGATCAAACTGGCTGGTAAAAGATATCTGGAAGCAACATAATAAAGACTGGATCCATCCGGCGAAATTACTCCAAGCGTGGTAAAAACAGAAGGCACGAAATAGCAAAGTAGGAGCGAGGGAACAAATTTGTAGAATTTTTGCCAGCCCGGTTTGTCGCTATGCGAAGTAGTGAAAATTACAGCGAGTATTGCCATCAGTAATCCAAAAACTACAGCATCATTGGTAATCAGTGGTGTTTCCATAAATAGATTAGTTCTGTTTTATTATTTCTTAAAAAATTGAATGAGAATATCGTCCATTTGAGCACTCCAGGCTCCCCAAGAGTGACCTTCATTTACTTCCAAATAATTCATGTTAAGATCAAGTCGCTCAAACTCTTGTTTCATCAGTCTGGCGTCGGGCATGTTATCATTAATGGTACCTACACTCATAAAAATATCAAAATCTGCTTCTTTAGTATTTCTAACCAATCCAAAGATCTCTTTTTCTTTATACCAATACGCAGGTGCTTGTATTGCTAGTTTTCCAAATTTCTCCGGATTTAAAAATCCAAGGTAAGTAGTGTTTAATCCCCCTAAAGAAGTACCTAAAAGAGCAGTGTCTTTTTTCTTTGTTGAGATCTTGTAATCAGATTCGATTTTTGGCATTAATTCTTTGGTGAAGAAGTCATTATAATCTTCATTGGTACCAAATTCGTCTCCTCTGCGATTAGCGTCCGGATCATTAGGGTCTCTTGGATCTATAAAGACCGCTAAAACGGGTTTAATTTTTTTTAAGTGGATGAGATTATCCAGCATAACTACTGTTCCACCAAGCTTGTTGTCAGAATATTCTTGTCCATCCAGAATATAAATTACAGGTAGATTTTCGAGACTTTCATAACCTACAGGTGTATAGACCTGATACTGAACGTAATAACCCAGATGAGTGCTTTTGACCAAGATATTTTCGGTTAGTGATCCTTCTTGAGCTTCAGGAATTCTTTCAAGTAAAGGTTCAGGATTCCATTCGGGCATTCTGAGCTCGGAATTCGGCCCAAAACCACTCCACTGATAATGAGGATTTACAGGATCCAAAATCCAGCTTTCATCAATAGTGACTTTATAGTCAATACGTGCATCAACAGGAAAAACTGCTTTCAACATCCAGATATTAGTTCCTTCAATTCTGCTGCCTTCGTTATCAAAGCTCTTATCTCCGCTCCATGAATTGAAATCACCATTCCAGCTTACTTGGTCAGCTTCACCTTTAAATAGAAAGACAACAATAGAATCTTGTTTGAAAGGAATTTGATCTTCAAGAGTAAGTTTTTTCCAAAGGGAGTCTGCTTCCGCTTTTCGCTGAGAATCATCCTGTATAGCTGAAATATCTTCCAGATGTTTCTCTAACTCAGTAATTGAAATTCTGTCTTTAGTTGACTTAGAAGAACAGGAAATACCAAAGATCAGTACTAATATTAAAAAGGTGATTCTATTTTGTTGCACAAGATTTTTCTTAAATGGTTAACTCAGAGAGAATAACACATTTTAGGGACGATTTGAAAGAACTCCATAAAAAAAGCGAAGTTTAAAAAAGTAAATATTTCTTCATTTCTTAATCTGTTAGGTTCTTATTTTGACTTTCAACTTAAGAAGTAAATTATGATAGTTTCAAAATTTGGAGGTACAAGTGTTGGTACCTTCCAAGCCATGCAAAAAAGTGCAGAAATAGTATCTGAAGATGTCGACAGATCTTTTATTGTAATAAGTGCCACTTCGGGTACAACCAATGATCTAGTGGCATTAATGTCACCTGAATTAGATTCAACAGCACGTGAAGCAATCATCATTAGAATAAAAGAAAGACATCTTTCAATTATTCAGAAACTGGGCAGCCCTGAAAAGGCTGAAATATCATTTAAAGAAGAGTTAACACAATTACGTCAACATCTAGATCAAGTAGCAAGAGATAAGAGATGGAAAGATCGTTTGGTTTCTTTTGGTGAGCTAATGTCTACTAAGATATTTATCGAAGTTTTGAAGGAAAGTGGAGTTGATGCAGAATGGATTGATGCAAGAGAGATCCTTAAAACAGATTCCACTTTTGGTAACGCAACGCCGGATAGGGGCATGCTTAAAAAAAACCTGCAGAAGAGAATTGAAACAGATAAAGTATACCTCACACAAGGCTTTATAGGTTCAGATGTATTTGGAAACACTACTACTTTAGGAAGAGGAGGAAGTGACTTTTCAGCTGCTCTATTTGCCGAAGCAATAAATGCCGATCTTCTGGAAATATGGACGGATGTAGCAGGTATATATTCTACAGATCCCAGAGTTGTAAAAGCAGCGAGACCTATCAAAGAAATTACTTTTGACGAAGCTGCTGAGCTTTCTGTATTTGGTGGTAAGGTTTTACACCCGGCAACTCTTAAACCTGCCATAAGAGGCAAAATTGATGTACGAGTTAGTTCTACAAGTGAACCTGAAAAACCAGGGACTTTAATCGTTCATGAATCAACTGAAAAACCTGTTGTACGGGCATTATCGCTTAGGAAGAATCAGACATTGTTGACAGTCAGAAGTCTGGATATGCTCCATCAGTATGGGTTTCTGGCAAAGCTGTTTCAAGTGTTATCTGATAATAAAATATCAGTAGATCTTGTAAGCACTAGTGAGGTAAGTGTTTCTTTAACATTGGATACTGCTGTAAATGCTTCAAATAAAGTTGAACTTACTATAGAAGTATTAGAAGAGTTAAGAGAGTTTTGTGAGGTTGAAATAGAGAAAGATTATTGTCTTATAGCTTTGATCGGTAATAGCTTGACCAAAACAGCAGGAATAAGTGGAAAACTTTTCAATAAGTTGAAGGATTATAACATCAGGATGGTTTGCCATGGAGCAAGTGAGAATAATATCTGCTTTTTGGCAAATGAATCGGATGGTGAATCAATTGTAAAATTGCTTCATAAGGAGTTTATTGAACTATGAAAATTTCAGTAATTGGAACAGGTAAAACGGGTAGTAAAGTAGTTGAAATGCTGGGCGAAAATCTGGCTTATGCGTTCGATGAATCCAGCCCACCTACGATAGAAAAGCTAAAAGAAAGTGATGCTGTTATCATTTTTGTTCCGGGAGATGCAGTAGCAGAAATACTTCCTGTGGTCTTAGAATCCGGCATTCCTGCTGCCTGGGGAAGTACGGGATTTTCCTGGCCGGAAGATCTGGAAAATAAAGTCCAAAAAATGGAAACCAAATGGGTGTTGGCTACCAATTTTAGTTTAGGGATGAATATTATCCGAAATGCAATTGAAGCTATTTCAGCGGGATCCGAGATTCTAAAAGATCCAATATTCAAAATTCATGAAGTACATCACGTTAACAAAAAAGACGCACCCAGCGGAACTGCTCTTTCCTGGAAAGAATGGTTAGACAAAGATGCTGAAGTGACTTCGGAAAGAGAAGGAGATGTGAACGGTATTCATGAACTTAAAATCAGTACACAAACCGAAGAGATCACGCTTAAACATGAAGCTTTAGATCGTGGTTTATTTGCCGAAGGAGCAATTTGGGCAGCGGAACAATTGATCAAAAATCAGAATTTAATGAACGGTATTTATACCTTTGGACAATTGTTTGATTTCATCACAAAAAATAATGACTAGATTAGAATTTCCAGTTTTTACCGCAATGATAACTCCTATGAACGAAGATGGGAGTGTTGATTATGGAAGTTTGGAGTACTTATTGCTAAAACAGCAGGAAGCTAAGGTTGGTACGTTAGTTCTTGGAAGTACGGGCGAAGGTCTGAATCTTAATGCACAAGAAAAGAGATCGATCGTTAAGTTCGCTAAGGAAATGAATCTAGATGTTCCATTGATGGTAGGAATTGGTGGACATAGTATTGAAGCTCAAAAAGAATTTATCAACTATTGTGATGCGGTTGGGGTTGATCTCTTACTTTTAGTAACTCCTTTGTATTCAAAACCGGGGAAAGAAGGTCAATTTGAATGGTTTTCTGAATTACTATCAACTACTGAAACTCCGTGTATTTTATATAATGTACCTTCGAGAACAGGAGTGAAGTTGCATCCGGAAGTACCTGACAGACTTTTAGAAAAATTTACTCATGTTGTTGGAGTTAAAGAGGCTAGCGGAAGTGTAGAAGAATTTAAAGAATTCAGAAAGCAAAGCCCGGAACTTGATTTCTATTCCGGAGATGATGTTTTAACTGAAGCATTTGTGAAAGAAGGAGGAGTTGGATTGATTTCAGTGGCTTCAAATGTCTGGCCGGCTCAAACAAGAAAAATGGTAGACTTAATGTTGAGTGAAAATTTTGATGAGCTTTTTGAAGGCTGGGAAGAATCCGCGAATGCACTTTTTTCAGCATCAAATCCTGTTCCCACAAAAGTGTTGTTACAGCATAAAGGCTGGATCACACACACGAATGTACGATTACCACTTTCATTAAAAGATTTAACTCATGAAGGTGAAGAGGCTCTTTTAGAAGCAGACAGAAAAATAAATAATTGGTATAGAAAGAAGTGAAGAAGTAACATCAACGCTGCGCGTTTAGTAACAGAGTAACAAAGTAGGAGAAACCACTCTGTTACTTTGCTACTTCTTTCACTCTGTAACTTTGATAAAAAATGAACTACGAAGAAATTTTAGACAAACTCGAAACCGGCGAATTAAGATCAGCAACTATTAACAACGGAAAATGGGAAGCTAACATTGACGTTAAAAAAGCAATCTTAGAATCTTTTAAAAATGGCGAGAATGCTTCCTATCAAGGAATCTACGAAGGCTTTGTTGATAAGCATAATCTTCCACCAAGATACTTTGAACCTGAAGACGGAGTTCGATTAGTTCCAGGTGGTTCCTCAGTTCGACGTGGAGCTTACGTTGCTCCGGGAGTGATCATCATGCCACCGGCTTATGTGAATGTAGGCGCTTATGTAGATGAAGGCTCCATGGTAGACAGCCATGCTCTGGTTGGCTCCTGTGCGCAAATAGGAAAGAATGTGCACTTGTCGGCAGGAGTACAAATTGGTGGAGTACTTGAACCTGTTGGAATGAATCCGGTCATTATTGAAGATGATTGTTTTATCGGGGCAGGAGTAGTGATCGTTGAAGGAATCCTAGTCCGTTCAAAAGCAGTAATTGCTCCCGGTGTAGTACTTTCAAAATCTATACCGGTTTATGATGCAGTGAATGAAGAAATTCGTGAACGAGGTTCTGAAATTCCGGAAGGTGCTGTAGTGATTCCAGGATCCAGACCTGTAAACTCTGATTGGGCAAAAGAACAAGGTCTAAGCATGGATTGCCCGATTATAGTGAAGTACCGCGATGAAGGAAGTAATGCTTCATTAGAATTAGAAAAAGCATTGAGATAAATAAAAAAAGGAGTTGTTTAACAACTCCTTTTAACATTTTAACTAAAAAATTTTTTATTAAAGAGGGGTAGGGACATCATCATCGTCGTCTGAACATTCCACTACGTATTCAAAGTAACCCCACCAAGCTCCTTTTTGAGAAGAAAAACCTGATCCGCCGGCATAAGCTGTCTCTCCGGCATTAGATTGTGATGCGATAACTTTGAAGTCGGGATCGTTTGAACCATCATCATCATCGTTTCCGTCATCATCATTATCACCTTCGTCTCCGCCTCCGTCTTCATCCTCATCCTCCGATTCTTCAGTTCGGTTGGTCACTAATGCGGTATGAGTAGAAATGTAAAACGTGTTACCACAAGCAATTTCTTCAGGTACTAAAAAAGAGTAAGTATCAGCATTTAAATTTTCTGCAGCATATGGAGCTTGTCCGGGAGCAGGTCTTTTTCTTGGAATGTCACTTTCATCAGTCCAAATGTAAACATGCACTTCCCCAAGGTCTGCACTTGCATCTGTATCATATGTGATACTTAACATTTGATCGTTATTAGAAACGATAACTTCACCAGCGTAAGAATCTTGTCCGGCCCATAGAGAATGAGAGTAAACCGAGTAGGAGTTATTATCATCTTCAGTTACTGTATCCAGTTTTGTCCCTGTTCCGGTATTATTGGAATTGGTATTACTATTTGCTGAGGATTGCCCCTTTCCTCCTTTCTTAGCAAGTGCATCATCACTAACAGAAGTTTCTACATTATTGATAGATAAAGAATCTTCCGAACAGTTAGAAAGTGTAACTAATAAAAATGAACATAGAAGAAAATATAGTACCCGTAAATTTTTCATGACCCCTAGAATGTATTATAATTCGTATCCAAAATAACTATTAGAGCTTTTTATAGATAATTAGTATTTGTTAATTTTTATAAATTGATATTTCTGATATTAAAACAATATCAAAATGAGGCCATGAAAATTTATTAAAAGTCGGACTATTGGCAAAAACAAGCCTAATCAACCTCTTCCCACCATCTCTCAAATATTCTATTTGAATCATCTAAATTTACTTTTTCTCCGATCTGAGGTGTAAATAGTGAAATAGGATTAGAGTTCTGCTGATTAAGTCGAGAAACTTCATTCAAAGGTTCGTCCCATGGATGCATAGCCAATACAAATTTTGAAGAATGAACAGGGAAGAGACGCCTGGCTTTTAAATCATGAGCTGCTTGTAGAACCTGATCAGGATGCATATGGATTTCTTTCCAAGCATTATTGTATTGTCCGTTATCAAGAATAACTAAGTCCATTTCTCCAATGCGATTCCTGATTTCAGTAAAAAATTCACCATACCCGCTATCTCCACCAATATAAATTTTATGAGAAGGTGCTTCAATTACAAAAGAAGCCCATAGCGTGTTCTTTCGTGAAAAGCCACGACCTGAGAAATGACGAGTAGGGGTTGTATGAATTGTATAACCTGAATCTACTTCAATCTTATCAAACCAATCTTGTTCAAGGATTTGACTGGTATCATAGCCCCACTTATGGAAATGAGAGCCAACTCCAAGTCCACAAATAACTGTACTTACTTTTTCTTTTAAACCTTTTATGGTTTTGTAATCCAGATGATCATAATGATCGTGACTGATAAGCAAATAATCGATTTCGGGGATGTCTTCAACAGTGTAAATATCTGTCCCTGGAAAAGATTTTACAGTTCCGGGAACCGGAGAGGCATTTCCACTAAAAACGGGATCGACGAGTATCTTCTTTTCATCCAGTTGTATGAAATAGGAAGAATGTCCGAACCAAACAAGTATATTCTCGTCTTCAGGAATAGAGAAAAGATCAGTTTTCTCAGAAGGAATAACATTTCGAGGTTTAGTTCTTGGATGGTTTCCAAAAAATTGATCGTATAAAATACCAAGATAAGAATAGCCTTCCGTGAGGTCAGGAGTATATTCTAAATTTTTAAACATACCATCTTTAAAGTTGGATGATCGAGATATTTGTTCCAGATGTTTAGCGGTAGGTGCTTGTCCGAATTTAGCCTGACGCATATAGAAAAAAGTAGCAATTACCAGAACAACTGCTAATACTAAAAATGTTGTCATTATATACTTTAAGATTTTTATCAATTGTGCTGCTAGGATAAGATGAAGGAGTAAGAGTTCAAGGAGTAGATATAAAAAAGGTTTTAAGGTGTTTAGTGTTAAGATTAAAGTTTTACACTAAACACGTTAATACTTTAAACCAATATTTATACTGCCAGCGCTTTATTTGCTATTGCTAACCCATTTACAAAGGCTTGAATTAATGCCTCTAAGGTATCGGGAGATGCAGCTTTCGCTACAAATTCATGACCTTCTTTTTCAAGAGTTAAAGTCACAATTACTAATGAGTCTGTATCCGGGCTGAGAATTTCAACTTCGTGATTTAAAATTTGCAATGCCAAAAATGAATCAGTTTCAGCTTTCATAGCAGCAAGAACAGCGTCCATTGGTCCAACTCCTTGCTCCAGAGAAACTACTTCTTCTCCGCCGTTGATCTTCATTTTTACTGCAGCAGCCACCAATCCATGTTTTCGCATAGTGATTTTGTAATCAACTACTTCAACGGGATATTCCAAATCTGCATCCGTTGTTGAAACCATAGATTTAAGTGCTTTTATCTCCGCTTCTTTTAGGGTTTTCCCTTTTTTATTAATTCCGTTAACATATTCTGAATAGAGTTTTTCGTGATTTTCATCAAGAGTTACATTACCTGAGAAAAGATCTCTGGATTGTCCCCAGCTGTTCTTTTGCATATCAGGAAATCCGGATTCTATATATTGTTGGATACGTTCCAATTTTGGAGAGAGAATCGGGGATGAAAGAGAATATTTAGCAACAATATGAGCTGCTTTCAATCCGGTACCTGTTAAAACGAATAGACATTTTTTTCCTTTAAAAATATCCAGATTGTTTTTGAAACAAGCTAAAGGAATTGCACAAGCCGGCTCAGTAAAAATCCCTTCTTCTACTGTCATCTCCTTCATGGAAGTTAACAACTCATTCTCGGTTGCTGTAAAAGCATGTCCGTTTGTCTTATCAATTCCTTCCAAAACTTTGTAGAAATCAAATGGATCAGCAACAGCTACAGCATCAGCCATAGTATTAACCTGGTCTTTGACGATCTTTTCTTTTTTGAAAATTCCTTCCACAACAGGAGAACTTTGTTCAGGCTGGACAGCAACAAAACTTGGAATCTTATTGATTCTTCCTGCTGCTTTAAGTTCGATCAATCCCTTATATATTGCAGCAAAATTAGTTCCTGCTCCAATTGGTACAAAGATATAATCATAATCCATTTCGCCTTGTTCAAGCAATTCATAGGAAAAGGATTTTTGACCTTCCTGCCTGAAAACATAGTCACCGGCTAAATAATAATTTCCAGATTTCGCAAATTCACGACAAAGCAGTTCACAAGTTCTGAAATCACCTTTTATTCTAATAATGGTAGCATCATAAATAGTAGACTGAGCTAGTTTTGCATCGGGAGTTTGTTCGGGTACAAATACAAAACAAGGAATCTTAAAATAGCATGCATAAGCAGCAACAGATGCCGCCATATTTCCGGTTGATGCTAAACAAATAGCATCTGCACCCAATTCAATTGCTTTCAAAACTTCAACATAACTTCCCCGATCTTTAAAACATCCTGTAGGATTTTCAAGTTCAAGTTTAGCATACAGATCTGCTTCATAAATATCAGAAAGGCGTTCTAGTCTTTTTAAAGAAGTATAATCCGTTTTTAAAGGATCTGGAATAATATTCTTTAGAGGATATTGAATTTCTTCACGAGCCTCTTTGTAATCAACGGTTAGAACACCTCCACAGTTTGTACAGTACGTGCTGGTGATACGCTCGTCATTTACTGTATCACAAATAATACATCGAACAGTATAGCCGGAATTAGAACTCTTCATGAAAAATAATTTTGAAATTTATCCAAAATACAAAGCTTTTAAATAGGAATGAAGGATGGAAAACCGCTTTTTTGAGCTATCAGCTAAAGCGGTAACAAAATGATCTCATCAAAATCTAAATCAAGAATTTCAAAGATCGGAGTTGCAATCTCTTCAATTTCTTCTTCAGGATATTCATCCAGACCTTCCAGTTTTACATACAAAGTATCGTTGTGATCATCCACAAAATATTGAACATCTGTTGATTCAAAACTTTCTTTTAATGTTTTAATTAGAAATTGAAGATCTTCTTCAAAGGACTGATGTTCGGCTTCTTCTATATTATTCATGTAGATGGATTTGATTTGATGCAAAAATACTCCGAGTTTGAGACATGAACAAGCAACTTCTTCGACTTACTGAAATAGCCCAAAAACCTCAGCGTAAAATTATTGGGTTAATGTCCGGAACTTCACTGGACGGACTGGATATTGCTCTGTGTAATTTCAAGTGGAAGAAGCCTCATTTATTGAATTTCAAAACCATAGAATATTCCCAAGACTTAAGAAATAGGATAAGAGCTGTTCAGTCTCAGATACAGGTCAATCTTCAGGAAATTTGTGTTTTGCATACAGAGTTAGCTCAGTTATACGCTGATCTGGTTTTAGAATCTCTCGAAGAATGGGGAGTTGAGGCACATCAAGTAGACTTGATTGCCAGTCACGGGCAAACGATCTATCACCATCCCAATAAAAAGATGAACAGTACGCTCCAGATCGTTGATGGTGATCATATTGCGGAAAAAACCGGAATTGTTACTATCTCTGATTTTCGACAAAAACATGTGGCCAAAGGAGGTGAAGGAGCTCCATTAGCGGGAATTATGGACGAGTCATTATTCAGATCAGAAACAAAGCATCGATTGCTTTTAAATCTTGGTGGGATATCTAACTTTACCTGGCTACCAAGTAAGGAAAGTGGTGCAGAGGTATTAACTTCAGATATTGGTCCGGCAAATACGCTTATCAATGAAGCGATGAAAAAGCATTTCAACAAACCTTTTGATGAGGATGGAAAAATTGCTTCAAAAGGAAAAGTACATTCCGGAGTGCTGAAGTATTTATTACTGGAACCTTTTTTTAGAAAATCTTTTCCAAAAACAACGGGACAAGAAGATTTTAATCTGGATCTGGTGGAAGAACTAATGACCGGATTCAAGATCGAACTGCAACCCGAAGATCTTGTAGCAACACTTACTCATTTAACAATTCAAAGTATTACACGAGCTTTTGAAGAAGTTATTAGAAACAAGCCTTTTGAAATTTTTGTATCTGGTGGGGGAGTGCATAACTCAACCGTTATGAATGGACTGAAAGAGAGGCTTGGTAATGCTGAATTCAAAGATTTTGAAGAATCAGGAATAACTGCAGATTCCAAAGAGGCAGTGTTGATGGCATTTCTTGCAAACGAGTGTGTTGTTGGCGGAGAATGGGAGTTGGGTAAAGTAAGTTTTTAGAAAAAAGGATTCCTGAATTGCTGTTCTTGCCTTTGAATATCTACAACATATAAACAATTCCTTTCTAATCTGTAAAAAATTCTGCAGGGTATAACTATAATTTCTCTATAAATAGAAGTTTCTAACTCAGGAATTTGTTTACCTAATTCAGGTTGATTTTTAAGCAACTCAACTCTATCAAAAACCTTTTCTACTAATGCTTGTGCTGCTTTAAGATTATCAAGAGAAATATAATCAGCTATCTCATCAAGTGATTGTAAGGCTGGTTCTGTCCAAACTATTTCAACCATCTGTTCATGCGTTTCTTCGCATCTTCGTTTGAAATAATTCTTCCTTCCTGAATAGCCTTTTCACCTCTCGCCAAACCTTCTAATAAAGCTAGTTTTTTATTCAGTTTTTCAAAATGTTCAACATCAACCAAATACGCAGAAGGTTTCCCGTGTTCAGTAATAAGAACAGGTTCTTTTTTATCCTTTAGTTCTTTAAGTACTTGGGTTGCTTGTCTTTTTAAAGTTGTTACCAATTCTGTTTTCATAGTGATACTAAAGTATCACATATTGGAATTTATTCAAACAGAAAAGTTTTTGAGCAAACTTCTATAATCAGTAATTAATTTATCTCGTACAGGCTTCCCTTTCTCAAAAATAGCTTCCTGAAGCGCTTTGTATTCTTTTCTGCCTTCTTCTGTTTCGATTTTGATCGGTTCTAAGCCATGATCTCGTAAATCATACGGACTAGCTTTCATGTCAATGGTTCGGGCTTCTAATGCCAGTTCAAATGCATCCAGAATAAGATCGCTGCTTACCCATGGATATAATTTGAACGACCATTTATACAGATCCATATTAGAATGAATACAACCCGGTTGTTCGGTTTCCGAGAACGACTCTCTGGAAAGCTCAAAGCGATTCATGGGCTGTGCAGGTTTTGTAAAAAAGCGGAAAGCATCAAAATGTGTACAAAGCAGTGGACGTGATTCCACAAATTCAGCAAGCTCATCTGGTTCCATTCGTAAGGGAACCTGATCATGTCTTGGTTTTTCGGCTTTGTAGACCATAGCCCATTCATGCATACCAAAACATCCAAAAGACGGGCGACTGTTTTGAGTGTTTTTCAGCATTTCCAGAATCCAGGTAGCAGACCGAATTCTTCTTTCCGGAAAAAGATCCATATCGATCCACGCTTTATTATCTGAGATCTTCAGCTCCTCAAAATCGGGGAGAGTTTCCACGTCAGAAAACTCAAGAGCGGTTCCAAATCCGGGCGACCATCTCTTCAGCATTGAAGGACGAAAGGCGTAATATTGAAACAAGAAATCCATTACCGGATTCTTTTTGTGTTGAGAACGCTCGATCAAATATTGACCGACTAAATTATCTACTTTAGATTCGTGATCTGTTTGGCTGGATTTCCATTCTTCTTCCGAAAGAACCACGTCTATATTTATGTCAGGTATAACTGCTTGCATATGCAAAGATAAGGAATTAGATTTAACCCTTTCAGGGTTTTTAGGGAAATATCTTATATAGAACTATTGATATTCAATCCCTTCGGGATTAATCAGAAATTATAGGCTTGGTAAATTTCGATTCAGTTTGTCTCAATAAAATAGACTATCAATCTTATCACATATATCAATCAATTGTGATAGAAATAGTTTTTAAGTTTGGTGAAATTTCAAATGAGACAACGAATGATGAAGTCATTAGCCATTACCAACGAAGTTCTGACCAAAGCCCTTGACTATGACAGTTATACGAAGCTGATAGGAGATCTTTTTTCTGAAAACAGAACAACCAATGACGATAATTCTGAAAGTCAGCTTAATTATACCAAGCTGAATATTCAGCGGGCTTCTAGGTGGGAAAAGAGAGCTAAACTAAATGAAAATCTGAAAGAAGTAGTCAATAAGATTAATAACGATCAGATCTGGTTAGTGATCACAGAAGGGTGGTGCGGAGACGCTGCTCAGATACTTCCTTTTATAAATAAAATATCAGAGCTTAATGAGAAAATTGAGCTGAAACTCATACTCAGAGATCAACATCCCGAAGTAATGGATGAATTTTTAACAGACGGAAGTAGGTCGATTCCGAAAGTTGTTGTCCTGAATAAAGAAAACCTTGATGTATTGGGGAGCTGGGGACCACGTCCGAAAGCCGTTCACGAAGATTATGTCAAAAAAAGGAGAGATCCTGATTATGATAATAAAAAAGCAGCCGAAGAATTACATCTTTGGTACGCCAGAGATAAAGGCAAAACCATTCAGGCAGAGTTCAAAGAGTTTTTAGAGAGTTTGAATTAATACTCAAAGAAATTCCATGGCTGGAGATTTGGAACAGGTGCTTCAAAAGTCATTTTCTTATTAAGCGTTGGATGTTCGATACTCAAACGAACGGCTCTTAATCCAATATCTTTGCCATCTTTAGTACCTTCTTCTCCGTATCGATAATCGCCCCATAAAGGATGCCCTTCTTTTGCCATTTGTACTCTTATCTGATGAGGTCGACCCGTAAATAAGTCTATTTCAACCAAGCTGTAATTGGAATTTTGTTTGATGGTTTCAAAGCTGAGCTTAGATTCTTTGGCTTTGCCTCTGGGCTTTTTATATGCGGAAACGTTATTCGAACGATTATCTTTCTCCAGGTAATGAACCATAGTGGCATTTGGGGGAGTCATGCCTTCTACCATTGCCCAGTAAGTTTTGTCCATTTTATTATTTCTAATCTGTTCAGATAGTCGAGACGCTGCTTTTGAGGTTCTGGCCAAAACCATTACTCCACTTACAGGCCTGTCTAATCGGTGAACCAAACCCATCCAAACATCTCCCGGTTTGTTATATTTCTTCTTGATGTACTTCTTACAAAGCGTAAGTACATCAGGATCTCCGGTATGATCTTCCTGCGAAAGTACACCTGCGGGTTTATCAATCACTAATAAATGATTGTCTTCATAAATAATGGGAATATCGGGATTGGTACGCGTGGTGTGTTTTTTCATTTCTATTCTCAGATTAATTAGAAAAATACATCTTTTTAAATCTACAATTCTAATTGCTTTTTGATTAATTCATTGACATTCAATGAATTATAATATCAATTCTCAGTTCTTATAAATATTTAATATTAAAAGACTGAAAGGTTAGTGAATATAAATTTCCTTATTTTTTGATTGCAAGCAAATAAAAGTATATAAAGCCCGTTCAGTGCAAATGTAACATAGAGTGATCTATTTACTCCTTTATTAAAGAGTATGAATAAAGAGATTTATACAGAGAAGATTCATCAAATGAATAGATATGTTTAATTGGTTTAAGAGAAAAGAAGTATTCAGAGAGATTTGTATTCCAAAAGTATTTTTGGATAATAATATTGATTTCAGTTATCAACATTCTATCGAGATTGCAACAATAGACTATAAGGGTAAAAGGGTTTTAGAAGATGTTGCTCATCTGATACAAGAATATGATATTAAATCATTGAAAGAGCTTTCAAATCCGGATTTAAAAAAAGATTCAATAAAGGTGTATAATTTGATTGGGTCTCAGGAAACAAAACGAATGTTAATAGCTATCCTGGATCCAGTTAAAAAAGGTCAAGATCCTAAACTAATTGCTTATAATTTGATCGACACCGGAAATCAAAGAAGTGTAATGAAGTTGGTTAATTTTTAAAAAAGTAGCAGCTATTTCAACAATAGTATAATACCTGCTTTTTAAAGAATATTAGCTCTTAACTAAGTACAACATCGTTCAATCGCTCAAGTATCATGGTCCAACCACCGATGTGATTTTCTACTTGTTGATCATTTGGCATAAACTCATGCATTAATTTAACTTCTGTTCCGCCACCAACCTCTGAAAGAGTGATTGTTACCAGAGCATTGGCAACCACTATTTGAATTCCAACAGAATATTATCTTATCTGTTGGAGAGGCCTCTTTATATTCACCCGTATGTGAATAAGTTTCACCTTCGTACTTATGAATATTAATTTTGAAAATGACTTGCCAGTAATGATCTTGATATAATGTAAAATTACTAAATATCTCTTTTTTTGATATGGACAAAGAAAATTATAAAAATGGTAAGCTGAAGTACGAAGTATATGCTGAAGAACTTGCCAAACTACAGTCAGAATTACTGAAACTGCAATATTGGGTAAAAGAAAAGCAGCTAAAAGTGTGCGTGATCTTTGAAGGAAGAGATGCTGCTGGAAAGGGTGGAGTCATAAAAAGGATAACTGCTCCATTGAATCCCAGAACCGTTCGTGTGGCAGCACTTGCAAAGCCAACTGAAAAGGAGCAAACACAATGGTATTTTCAGAGATATGTACAACATCTTCCTTCAGCAGGCGAGATCGTGATTTTTGACCGAAGTTGGTATAATAGAGCAGGAGTAGAGCGAGTAATGGGTTTTTGCTCTGATGAAGAGTATTGGGAATTCCTTAGAACGTGTCCGGACTTTGAGAAAATGCTCATCGGATCAGGTATTATTCTTATAAAATATTGGTTTGCGATCAGTGACGGCGTTCAGGATAAACGTTTTCAGGATAGAAATAATGATCCTCTCAAGCGATGGAAACTCAGTGATATGGATCTCTTGGCAAGAAGTAAATGGGTGGAATATTCTAAAGCTAAAGATGTAATGTTAGAACATACCGATACACCTGAATCTCCTTGGTATGTGGTAAATGCTGACGTTAAAAGACATGCCCGCTTAAACTGTATGACCCATCTTTTGAGTAAAATCGATTATCAGGATCTAACTCCAGACCCAATCGAGTTGCCACCATTAATTGTTGATACAGATTATGAAAGACCTTCCATAAAAAGTCAAAACTGGGTTCCGGCGATCTATGGAGAAAATCCTGTTGACAGTTAATTATCTTGAATTGAATTTACAGAATTACTAAAATTTATTGTCCTTGAAAGTAACGTATTTTCAAGCTCCCAAAAGCAACAAATGCTTCACTTTGTGATAAGTGAGAGCAAGTTTTATACAATGCTTAAGCTCTTTGTCGGGGATTTTTTCATCCAGCTTGAATACGATGGCGCGGTCTCCCTCAAATGTGAATACATCCTGATAGAGTTCTTTGAAAGTGGGAACCAATTTTGAAGTGCATTTGAAATACATAGCATATTGATCCGGATTCTTTTCTTTCCAGTCCATACGTACCGTGCTTCCGTGTTTGGTAAGATAACTGGGCTCTCCCCATTTCAGTGTTTCCTCCAAATTTTCCAAGCCATCAACTTCTGAAGCTATTTCCAGCACCAATTTTCTGAGCTTCTCCATTTGAGACCGAACGGAATCAGGATAATTCTCGAAAACTTCGGTGGTTTTTGGGTTTGAAGTTAAATTCATAAGGAGGGTTTCGTGAAATATTGACTAAAAAGTTATAAATCAATGATAATATTAAGAGTCATATAGATAGATTTATTTTTTTCCTTCAAGTTCATCAGTATCAAAAACAGTTAGGTTTGCAAGTTGAGCTTTGTTCTGTAAGTTGATATCGGATGTCACCAAAATAACATTGTCACTTGGGTGGTTGAGTTGTAACTCGAGGACATTAGCTATAATCCGATCATCGTTATTTTTAGAATCTATCCAACCTAAAGTTTTATTAAAGTTTGGCTCAGTTGCAATCATTTTAACAGTTATAGTTTTATCAACTTTGACACCTACCAAGACATTTCCTTGATTTCGATACCCTTTCAGTCTAGAAATAACTGATTTCACTTTTTTTCTAAAATCATCATTTCGATGGGTAGTTTTAAGTTTATCAAGTTCAGAAAGTACTGTAGGTAAGATTACAAAATTAAATTTTTCACTCGATGCTATAGATCTGTAAGAAATTGGGTTTGGAAATTGAATTATTGAATTTGTATCAGGTACAATAACATTCTTTTTGACTTCAGAAGTCAATAACTGTAAATAATCCCTAAAATTTTTTGTCTCATTTCTAAAAATTGACTTTCCTAAATCTGTAGATGATGGGGCATCATTCTGTTCGATTAAGTTTAATATTTCCTTATCAGATTCTTCAATTTTTTTAAGTGTATTAGGGTGTGCATTCTCGAGAAGTAATTCAAAGTTTTCGTAGAACTTTCGATAGAGAGTTTTAGCTAAAATTTGATTTTTCTCGTCCTTGTCCCCCCAATGATAAACATTAGCTCCTATGAAAAAAACACCAGAATTATCTGCATTAATGTCATAATAATAAATCGAAGAGTTATCCATCATAATATCAATGACCGGCTCTAAATCCTGCAATTGTTTTTCCAGCCTCGCAATATATGATAATGAATCATTCATGATTATATACAAAACAAAGTGAACTCTGCCACTTTATCTCTAATGTGATATTTAGATTATTCATTTTCAAAGCTCCGTATACCTCACAATCCGCTCTCTGTCCTCAGGCTCAGTTGCTAAGCTAATTCCTATCAATAAAGCCAGGTTTACAATTAACCCATAAATTCCCTCATGCATAGGAAGTGGTTTGAATTCGGGATTGTACAGGAAGAACAGCGTGACCACAATCCCACCGATCAATCCTGCCAGTGCACCTTTTCCGTTAGCCCGAGGCCAGTAGAACATGGCAAATACCAACGGGAACATCTGAGCAATTCCGCCATAAGCTCCCAGCAATAGAGAAACAATATCCGTTTCTGAAAACACTGCGAAGTAATAGGCGATCAAACTAATGACGACTACTAAAATTCGTATCAAAGTTCGTTCATTGCCTTCTACTTTCATCCAGTTCGCAAGTGATGGGGATTTCGAAAGTCCATCCCGAACGGCAACCGAAGCCGCTGCATGAACAATAGCATCACCCGAAGACATGGAAGCTGCCAAAGTCCCGGCACAAACCAAACCGATCAGAATTACCGGCAGATCCATTTGAAGCAATACATGTGGCAGAATGGAATCAGCCGGGGTTACATTTGGAAAAGCAAGAACAGCAGCAAAACCGATGATCAATATCGGAACCAAAAAGATCTGAAAAGTAGGATAGAGGACAACCGTTAGTTTAATAGTACGATCACTTTTTGCAGCAAATGCTTTCATAAAGAAATGTGGCCACATGGAAAACCCAATGGCAGAGATCAACACTGCAGAACTGAATCCCCACCAATCCCAGGCGGCTCCGCTACTGGTTAACCCGGGAGCAGTTAAAGCGTCACCAAAATCGGAAGCAATTAATTCCTCAAACATCGGCCCGATTCCTCCATAAATTTTCTCTGGGAGATATATTCCCAAAAACCAGGCAATGATCAGCATAAAAATTCCCTGAAAAGTGTTCGTCCATCCCACGCCCATCACTCCACTAAAAAACACGTACACAAGCACGACTCCGTACGCAATTCCGGCGCCTAACCATTCAGGTATAGTCCCTTCACTTATAGTGTTCAGTACTAATCCGGCGCCTTTCATTTGAAGGGTTAAATAGGGAATTAAAACTACTACAGTTAGGATTGCTAAAAGAGCTGAAAGTACTTTACTGTTGTAGCGATCCTGAAGCAATTCTGCTTGAGTTACAAAACCGTGTTTAGCTCCAAGTTTTCTGGCTTTAGGACCAAAGAAATAAAAGGGAACCATTCCCAAAGCTCCGTAAGCGATAATGTAGAAAGCGGCTGCTCCACGGGAATACGCCCAACCCGGTCCACCCAAAAATGCAAAAGACGAAAAGATGGAAGCGCCCAGCACAAAGTAAAGAATGAACACATTCATGGAGCGATCACCGGCTACATATCCGGCGGCACTGTTACTCACTTTTCTTCCCGGGATGATTCCCATCACCAAAGTGATCACCAAATAGATCCCACAAATTCCGAGAATAATGATCCAGTCAGCCAACTAGTCTTCCTCCTCAGTATCTTTTCTGAAAAAGAGAAAGAGTGCTGTAAAGGAGCAACAGACCATCAGAATAACCCAGAAAAAGGAAAGTGGCAGCCCAAGAACTAATGGCTTTGCCGAACTCATCAGTGGATAAACCGGCCAGATCAAACAGATCTGAATCAGTACCAGAATCGGAACTAAAATAAATGCACGTTTTCTTCGCTTGGGAGATCGCGATGAAAAAACTAAGCCGTTTGGGATCTTGTTGTTCATATCAAAAATATTTCGCTATAAATACGAAAAGAAGTTTTGAATCAAAAGAACTTTAAGAAAACCATCAGAGGAATCAGTGTTCCAAAACCACTACCTTTAAACCGTGAGCAATCCCAAGATCAACATAGAAGTTTCTGAAAAAGTAGCGAATCTACCGCTTTTACCCGGAGTGTATATCTACAGAGATAAAAGTGGAAGTGTGCTGTATGTAGGAAAAGCCAAAAAGCTCAGAAACAGAGTTCGCTCTTATTTTCAGGAATCCCGCAATGTAGATGGGCGAATCAAAACCATGGTTTCTAAGATCGATGATCTGGAAGTAGTAGTTACCGATTCGGAAGCGGAAGCTCTGATCTTGGAGAATAATTTCATTAAGCAGTATCAGCCTCGCTATAATATTATGTATCGGGATGACAAGTCGTATCCTTACATCTGCATTACAAAAGATGATAAACCAAGAGTGTTTCCAACTCGAACTATCGTGAAAGACGGAAGTAAATATTATGGTCCGTACGACAGCGTCATAAACATGAAGCGAATGCTGGAAACCATTCGTAAAGCTTTTGATCTTTGTACATGCGCGGTTTCAATCAAGAATATTGATCGAACTCGCGGAATTCCAAAGTGGCATTCCTGTTTTGATGACTATTTAGAGAACTGCTCTGGCGATTGGGATAATGAACGCTATAATGTTGTTGTATCTAAAGTAGAGCGTTTGCTGAATGGACAAACGGAAATGTTGATCCGTGAACTGAAAGAAGAGATGGAAATAGCATCTTCCGCTTTAGCATTTGAAGAAGCGGCTAAACTTCGGGATAGTCTTATTGCCGTGGAGCGCTACAGCAAGAAAATGAAAATGGTCGCGGATAAAAAAGTAGACAGAGATGTTTTTGCTTTAACTATAGATCAAGAATTAAGCGAAGCTTGTGGTGTACTATTTAAAGTACGAGAAGGAAAGTTGATAGGTAAATTCCACCGCTTCTTGAAAAATATTGATGGACTGTCTGAAGGTGTTCTGCTTCAATCGTTTGTGGAAGATTATTACACCGGACAATATACTGCTGCCATTCCGGATGAGGTGTATATCAGCAAAGAAATGGAAGATGATGAAGCATTGGTACAGTACTTATATCAGGAAAAAGGGAAAAAAGTACCGGTTCATGTACCACAGATTGGAGAAAAGGCTCAACTTATCAAAATGGCCAAAGCGAATGCGAAGCTTCATTTAAATGAAAGAAGATTAGAAAAAGAAAAAGCAGAACGCGATCGCATTCCTCATGCCGTAAAAGAGTTAAAAGAACATTTGGGACTTCAAAGACTTCCCAGAAGAATTGAGTGCTTTGATAATTCAAATTTACAGGGATCAGATCCTGTTGCTTCCATGGTTTGTTTTGTAGATGCAAAACCCAGAAAAAGTGAGTATAAGAGATTCAATATTAAAACGGTTGTCGGTCCTGATGACTTTGCTTCTATGAAAGAGATTTTGACTCGAAGATATACTGCTGTTATGAAAGACGGTCTTCACATTCCGGATCTTATTATTGTTGATGGTGGGAAAGGACAACTTAGTTCTGCAGTGGAAGCGCTTAAAGAAATTGGCTTCTATGGAGAATGTGAAATTATCGGTTTGGCTAAAAGATTAGAAGAAGTGTTTTTACCGGGAAAATCAGAATCAATAATGATCCCTAAAAAATCGACTGCGCTTAAACTTATTCAACAAGTAAGAGATGAAGCACACCGATTCGCGATCACATTTCACCGTCAAAAAAGGTCTAAAAGAATTCTAATTACAGAGCTTACAGACATAGAAGGGGTTGGGCAAAAAACATCCCAATCTTTATTGAAGGAATTCGGTTCCGTAAAGCAAATCAAGCAAGCAGAATTAGATGAAATTCAAAAAGTGGTTGGTAAAAAAAACGGAGAGAAAGTTTACAACCATTTTAATAATTAGATCGTCTGTACATATAATGTGATGTGAGAGCTAACATCATCATGTGATATGAAGGTTGAGCGTCATCAATTAAAATAGAACCAAGCCACTTGACTTAGCTCTTCGTACAATAGAATAAGGCAAGAGGTAAAATGCTCTTTGTGTTAATTAATGTTATTGATTGAATTGAATAATAATAACCACTGTTCAATTAATACTTTGACAAAGAGTTAATCCCAAAATACACGGGTGAACACAATGGAACTATTAAAGAGAACTACAAAGGCATCTTATAAAGATCTTCGGGACAGAGATCTGGTACGTTATTTTAGAAAAAAAGCTGATGAAGCAGCATTTAATGAACTAATGAACCGACATCAGGCTAAAATTTATTCATACATTTATAGTATGATCAACAACCCTGAAACCGCTAATGATATTTTTCAGGAAGTATTTACGAAGGTAGTCACAAAAATGGATGACACCTACAACGAACAAGGTAAATGGATTGCTTGGGTGATGAGAATTGCGCACAATGCAACAATTGATCATATAAGAAAACAAAAGCGCTACATCGACGTTAACTCTTGGTACGACGATGAAGATTCTCGCTCAGATTACTTCGATAGAATGACTGACGAGAGTTGGGTAGATGCTGATGAGCAAATGGTTGAGGGCGAAACAAAGTCCAGTTTAATGGCTCATATAGCTAAATTACCTGAGGAACAACGCACCGTTGTACTTTTGAGGCATTATTATGAAATGCCCTTTAAAGAAATAGCAGAATTGACTAACGTATCAATAAATACGGCACTAGGTCGTATGCGTTATGCGTTGATTAATTTGCGCAAGCACTTTGAGGAAGAAAGACAACATGAGTTTAAATATGCAAATAAACGATGAAGACTGTATTCGGTACCTCATGAGGGAGATGGATCCCTCTGAGGAGATCGAATTTGAAAGGGAAATGATGAGTAATGAAAACTTACTCATAGAAGTTGAAAGTTTAAGGAGCACATTTAATAAGGTTAAAAAGTTACCAATAAAACAGGCACCAGCTGATATTCTCAAAAAAGTACGAGAGAGGGCAGTATTAGATCAGCAAAGACAGTTAAGAAGCTCATACAAACTTATAGGGTGGTTTGGCAAAAGTGTAGCAGCGGTTGCTTCGTTGTTACTTTTAATTTCGGCTGTTTTATATTTCTTCAATCTTGAAGTAACCTCGAATCCACACAATTCTACAAATCTGTTAAATACATCTTCAATTCAACCTTGGGTAGATAGAAATGAAATTATAAAAATTTCAGATCGTACAAATACTACACAAGCGGAAAGAATTATAGCTGATTATGAAAAGAGTTTCGAAAAACTGATTCCAATAAACAGGGTAGAAACTACATCAAATCAAAGGCAAGGAGTGCTTTTAACAAGTTCTCCGGTAAATCAATAATCCTAAATGTGGATAACTTTGGTGACGGATGTGCATAAGTATTTTTGTATAGGATGATGCCTCGCTTTATATTGATTTTAATGTCAATGAACCAAAAATAAGCGAGTATTTAATGGGTAAAGTCATCTCTATAGCTAACCAAAAGGGTGGTGTAGGTAAAACAACCACAGCAATAAATTTAGCTGCAAGTTTAGCCGCCATAGAGCATCCTACACTCGTAATTGATATTGATCCGCAGAGTAATACAACCAGCGGGTTGGGAATTGATGTTAAAACGGTTACAAATTCAATCTATGAAGTGATGATAGGGAGTACAGATACTACAGAAACGATTCGTTCTACTGAATTAGATTTCTTAGATCTTGTACCTGCTCATATAAACTTAGTTGGTGCAGAGATTGAAATGATTGACAGAGAGGATCGCGAAAGAATTTTAGATAAAGCAATTGGTGATTTACGAGATAAATATGACTTTATTATTATTGATTGTCCTCCTTCTTTGGGGTTGTTGACTATTAACGCTCTTACCGCTTCTGATTCTATCGTTATTCCGGTTCAGTGTGAATATTTTGCACTAGAAGGCCTTGGTCAATTATTAAATACCATTAAAATTGTAAGACAACATCTGAATCCTGATCTGGATATTGAAGGAGTGTTGTTGACTATGTATGATACCAGAACAAGGCTTTCTAATCAGGTAGCAGAAGAAGTGAAGAGATATTTTGATGACAGAGTATTTAAATCTGTAATTGCAAGAAATATTCGATTAGCCGAGGCACCAAGCTTTGGAAAACCGGCGCTTCTATATGACTCAACGAGTACAGGAAGCAAAAACTATCTTTCATTAGCTCGCGAGATAATAAAGAAAAACAGAAAACTATTTAAAAATAGTCCGGTACTTTCTAATTAAGGAATAATAGAATGGCAAAGAAGGTTTTAGGCAGAGGTTTAGGCGTTTATTTTCCGGAATATCAATCAGATGAAGAAAGTTCTGATGAGAAGAAAAGAGAGTCTATTGCAAAACAAAAAGAAAGCAATCAAGAAAAACCTGTTGAGGTTGATCCTACTGAACTAGTAAATGTTGTTCTTCATATTCCTGTTGATGACATTAGAGCAAATCCCCACCAACCACGAAAAGAATTTGATGAGGAAAGGCTAGACGAACTTGCTGATTCTATTAAAGAACATGGAATTATTCAGCCAATTACGGTTCGTTATATTGGCGAGAGAAAGTTCGAACTAATTAGTGGTGAACGAAGATTAAAAGCTTCTAAATTAGCGGGTTTAAAAGAGGTAGCTGCTTACATTCGTAAAGCTGATGACGAACAAAGCATGGCTTTTGCTCTAATTGAAAATATTCAAAGAGAAGACTTAAATGCTCTTGAAGTAGCAATGGCCTATAAAAGACTATTAGAGGAATTTGATTATACTCAAGCTCAAGTTGCCGAAAGAGTAGGTAAGAACAGAACAACAGTTACAAACATGTTGCGGTTATTAACCTTACCGGATTTCATTCAAACTGCTTTAAAAAAGAATGAAATAGCAATGGGACATGCTCGTTCCTTGATATCCATTGAAAATGTAACAGATCAGCAAAAACTACTGAAAAAGGCAGTTGCAAGTGAATGGTCTGTTCGACAGATGGAAGATGCTGTAAGAGCGTTAAGTACAGCGTCAAAGAAAAAGAATACAGGGTCAAAAAAAGATCAAAATGATCCTTTTTATGATGATATATCTTCAAGACTAAGACAAACTTTCAGTACTAAAGTTCAAGTAAATCCAAAGGCTAAAGGTGGAGAAATCAAAATCGAATATTATTCAGACGATGACCTGGAGCGTATTCTTGGCATTCTTGATTCGATTTAATATTGGATTAACTGTTTTTTTGATGATGGGGTCAGTTTGCTCTCAAGCTCAGTATTTGAAAAGAGCTGATCTTAACAGAGCTTCCTATAATTATTCAATTCAATCAGATAGTACCAAGCCAGAGTATCCAAATCCTAAATCTGTAGTTAGAAAATCGCTTATTATACCTGGCTGGGGTCAGGTAGTTAATAAGCAAGCATGGAAAGTTCCAATTGTATACGGGCTGATTGGTGGGCTTGGATATTACAGTGTCTATCTTACTAAACAATATCACGATTACAGAGCTGCTTATTATAATTCATTTGCTTCTAATACAGATATGCGCTTTGGACCAACCCCTACTTACTTAGAAGGACAAAATGCCAGCGGCCTTAAGAGCAATAGAGACTTTCTTAGGAACAGAAGAGATTTTGTATATGTGACAATCTTTTTGTCGTATGTATTAAATGCCGTTGATGCATACGTTTTTGCTCATTTGCGACCATTTGATGTCTCAGATGATTTATCCATGAATCATAGATTTATACCTTCGAATATCACATCTCCTTTATTAGGTGATGTCCCTTCAATATCACTTTCAATAAAATTTTAAGAATGAATAAATCCAACAAATCAGAAGCTCAAATGCAGAGACAATACGAGGAAGGAAGTAATAAAGACATTTGGAGTGTTTTTAAAATAATGGGGGAATTCGTAGAAGGATTTGATACACTTTATAAAGTGGGGCCTTGTATATCAATCTTTGGATCGGCAAGAACAAAACCAGGAGAAAAATACTATGAACTTGCTGTTGAAACCGGGAAATTAATTACGGAAAAAGGCTTTGGAGTAATAACAGGAGGGGGACCTGGTATTATGGAAGCCGGAAATAAAGGAGCTTCAGTTGGAAATGGTCGTTCAGTTGGATTAGGAATTGAGCTTCCGTTTGAACAAGGTATGAACGAGTTTGTTAACAAAGACTATTCAGTAGATTTCAATTATTTCTTTGTGCGGAAGGTTATGTTCGTAAAATATGCTCAGGGATTTATCGTTTTTCCGGGTGGGTTCGGAACTTTAGATGAACTTTTTGAAAGTCTGACCCTGATTCAAACTCATAAGATTTCAAAGATTCCGATTATTCTTTTCGGATCTGATTATTGGACAGGGTTGGTCGATTGGATCAACAAAACAATGAAAGAAGCAGGTACAATTTCAGAGAAAGATTCTGATTTATTTCATGTTACGGATAGCAAAGAAGAAGCCGTTAAGATAATATGCGACTTTTATGAGAAAAAGGAACCAAAGCCCAATTTCTCATTTTAAATAGAATAAGCATCCATTTTAACTAACATTAATATGTTAGTAATAAAGAGAAGATAAATTCTGTTATTGATTTTAGATATGAAGCTTTTTTACTTAAATTAAAAGCTTTGGAAAAACTAACACAACAATCTTAGAAATATGAAGGTTTTCAACAAAATTTTACTTTTATCTTTAGTGGCTTTATTGAGCACTAACTTGATGGCTCAAAAAACATATGAAGATGCAGTAAATTTATATAATAGTGCTGCAGAACAAGCATCTGCTAAAGAATACGATAAGGCAATAGCCACTTATAAAGAAGCGGCTCAAATCGGAGAAGAGTTAGGAACTCCACAAGGTACCGATATCAAATCTCGTTCAGAACAACAAATTCCAAAAGTTCAATTGAATAAAGCAGGAAATCTGTTCAACGCGTTCAGGTCTTCTAAGCAGATCTCAGACTTAGATATTGCGATAATTGCATTTGAAGAAGCAGTAGAAATTGGCAAACAATATCAGGATACACGTGTAACACAAGCTGCTCAGGGTTATGTGCCGCAATTGTATTACCAGAAAGCTACTATGCTGTTTAAGCGTGAAATGTACGAAGAGACTGACAAAGCTTTAAACAGTGCGATTCAAGCAAATGCTAATTATGCTCAGCCGTACTACACCAAAGGTCTTGTTGCTAAGAAACTATCTGATGATATTAATGACGCTTTAAGATGGTTTGACCAAGCTATTGCTGTAGCTGATAAAACGAATAAAGGTCAAATCGCCAGACAAGCAAAGGGTGCTGCTCACGATGAACTTCTTTTCAGAGGAGCAAAATTGATTGAATCAAAAAATTATAGTGATGCAATTGATTTGCTGAAACTGGCTACTGAATATGATGCAGAATCTGCAGATGTGTATTACAGACTTGCTGAAGCATATAACAAGCAAAGTAAATATGATTTAGCAATATCTAACGCTAAAACAGCTCTAACTCACGAACAAGGTGGTAAAACTGATAAAGCAAAAATTTACTTTGAAATGGGTTTTGCTTACCAAATGAAAGGTAACAAAGCTGAAGCTTGTAGCGCTTATACAGATGCTTCATTCGGATCTTTCAAGGCTCCGGCTGAACATTCGATGGAATTCGAATTAAAGTGTGGAACAACTAACTAATTTTTGTTCTTCAGAATTTAAGCTCAGTGTACTCAAGCACTGAGCTTTTTTTATGTCTTAAATTTTACGAATAGGATTTATCTTTTCTATCTCAAAGTAGCTTTTCCTATCTTTGCATTTTTAATTTCCACAATAAACTAACTTTCCTTTTATGGCTTCTTTAGATCAGCTATGTGTAAATACAATTAGAACTCTTTCAATGGATGCTGTTCAAAAAGCCAACTCAGGTCACCCGGGTATGCCTATGGGAATGGCTGATGTTTCTTACATCCTGTGGACTAAATTTCTTAAGCATAATCCTAAAAATCCTGAATGGTTTGATAGAGACCGCTTCATACTGTCTGCCGGACATGGATCGATGCTTATTTACAGCTTGCTCCACTTAACCGGATATGACCTTAGCCTTGATGAAATAAAGAATTTTCGTCAAATGGGAAGTAAAACAGCAGGACATCCGGAGAAGCATTTAACACCTGGTGTAGAAATGACCACAGGTCCACTAGGTCAGGGATTTGCAACTGGTGTAGGAATGGCTATGGCCGAAAAATTTATGGCCGGAAAGTTTAATACAAGTCAACATAAAATTGTAGATCATTATACTTACGCTATTGTTAGTGATGGAGATTTAATGGAGGGGATTTCTCATGAAGCGGCTTCGCTAGCGGGGCATCTTCAACTAGGCAAAATGATCTACTTATATGATGCAAACTCTATTTCCATTGATGGATCTACAGATCTTTCTTTTACAGAAGACCCAGTGAAGAGATTTGAAGCTTATGGATGGCATGTTCAAGAAATAGATGGCCATGATCATGCTCAGATTGAAGATGCAATAAATAAAGCTCAGTCAGAAGCTTCTAAACCATCAATAGTAATATGTAGAACTCATATAGGTTTTGGAAGTCCTAACAAACAAGATTCTGCTTCTTCACATGGCTCACCATTAGGAGAAGATGAAATAGTACTTACAAAAAAAGGATACGGATGGGATCCTGAAAAAAAATTCTTTATCCCTGAAGAAGCACTTGCTGTATTCAGAGAAGAGGTAGTCAAAGGCGAAGCCAGTGAAAGTACGTGGAATGATTTACTAACAAATTATCAATCTGAACAAAATGCGTTAGCACAAGAATTTAAATCTTGGATCAATAGAGAACTTCCCGAAAATTTAGAGTCTTTACTTCCAGTATTTGAAGCTGATGAAAAAGGTGTAGCATCCAGATCTGCTTCCGGAACAGTATTAAATGCTTTGAAAGATGTAGTAGCTAATCTTTTTGGTGGCTCGGCCGATTTAGAAGGCAGTGTAAAAACGAACCTTAAAGATGAGGGAGTTTTTAATACTTCAAATTCAACCGGAAGAAACGTGCATTACGGAGTTCGTGAGCATGGTATGGCTGCAGCTCTAAATGGTATGGCTTTACATGGTGGTATAATTCCATTCGGAGGTACTTTCTTCGTGTTTACTGATTATTGCAGACCTTCAATTAGGTTGGCCGGACTTATGAAAACCCCTTCTATTTTTGTAATGACACATGACAGCATCGGATTAGGTGAAGATGGACCTACACATCAGCCTGTAGAGCACTTAGCAAGTTTAAGAGCAATGCCAAATGTAAACGTAATTCGCCCCGGAGATGCTAACGAAGTTTCTTATGCGTGGAAAAGTGCAATAGAAAGCCAAGAAACGCCCACAATAATAGTTTTGACTCGGCAAAATATTCCGACCTTTTCTAGGGATGGAGAAAATGCTGCAAAGCTGACACAGAAGGGAGCTTATATTCTTGCGGATTCAAAGAAAGAAACACCTGATGCTATTATTGTTGGAACGGGCTCTGAAGTTCACCTTGCTATGGAAGCTAAAAGTACTTTAGAAACCCAAGGAATAGATGTAAGAGTTGTTAGCATGCCTTGCTGGGAGCTATTTCAAGAACAATCGGATGATTACAAAGAAAAGGTGTTACCAAAAGCGGTAACGAACCGAGTTTCTGTGGAAGCAGGATCAACCTTTGGTTGGCAGAAATGGATAGGAGATAAAGGCACTTCTATAGGAATTGACACATTTGGAGAGTCAGCACCTTTTGAAGAGCTTTATGATCATTTCGGAATTACAACAGAAAAAGTAGTTGATGCCGTAATTTCTCAGATGTAATGGGTTTGAAACTTATTGAGCAAAAAAAAGCCTGATCTAGTAGATCAGGCTTTTTTTTGGGAAAGTAAACTGATCAATTATTTGATCAATGTCATTCTTCTAACTTGTGAGAAAGATTGATTTTGTGAATTAGATTTTGCATCGATCCGATATATGTAAACGCCACTTGCTAAATTTGAAGCGTCAAATCTTACAAGATGATTGCCAGCAGTTTTCGAAACGCCTCTCTCCAAATCAGCAACCTTTCTCCCGTTTACATCATATACAGCAATAGACACAATGCTGTTTGCAGGCAATGAGTATGCAATATTTGTAGAGGGGTTAAAAGGATTAGGATAGTTTTGTTCTAAACTAAATTCCTTAGGTGTGTCAGTAATAGCGATCTCTTCATTAGATACTGACATAGAAACATTTCCTAGAAAAATACCTCTACCATGAGTAGCAATAGCTAATGTCTTATCAGATGGTCGATAATCCAAGTACTCAACAACAGTATTGCCAATTGTTGAAGCTCCTTGCAATTTCCACTCTGTGTTTGCTCCATTAAGGGTGTTAGTTGCATACAAACCTGTACTTGTACCAACATAGTAAGTTTTTTCACCAATCGAAGTTTTAGTAATAGCAGCACTTCTTACGGAAGGGCCATTACCACTAGCCGGTTCAAGATTACCACCTACGCCAGTCCAGTTGTCTCCACCATCGGTTGAGTAATAAATACTTTCTGTACTATAATTCGAAATCACTACCATAATTTCATTTCCATTATCTTCACTTACTGCAATGTCATGTATATATGCACCTTGTGGTGGAATTGAAGTAGAATTATTAGCCGTGAAAGTTTTTTTAGTTCTATCTGCCGAATTTGTACTCGTAGAAGCATTTACAACTCTGAATATTTCTGGAACAAAATTGTCAGAAAAAGAAGCGTAATACAAAACATCTTCCGGATTAGTTGTACTAATCTCTAGAGTCGAAATTAATCTTCCGGTAGGCACAGCAAAACTATTTAGTGCTGTCCAACCCTCAGAAGTTCCACTAGAATTTGATGTATTTCTTTGTAAACTCGTAGCAGAATTATTTCTGTATAGTTTTACTCCAGCAGGATAGAATATTATATCTTCATTATTAGGGTTAACCAAATAAGGGTGAATGAATAATTGTCCACCAGCTGAAAGTGGGGCGATGTAAGAAAATTGAATCGGATCACCAAATACATCATATTGGTATTGAATTAAACGACCTCCTTGAGAAGAAGTAGTTAAATAATTGTTTCCCAAATATGCATAAGCGCCATCACCTGAAGAGATATCATCAGAGCCTGATGTTCCAGTTAAATCGGAATAATAAAAGTAAGGAGAACCATTGTCTTGAGTTCCTCCTAATATTCTATCATCGCCAGCATCAGGATGTAATGTAACTGTATAGAATTGAGTCACATTATACCCATTGTTCAAACTAGTCCAGCTAATACTATTACTTTTGATATTAGATGTTACAGAAATTCCACCGTCATGACTTGAAATTAATCTGTCGGGAGAATTAGGATCGAATACAGCTGCATGTTGATCAGGATGATGATTAAAATATTGAGATACATTATTAGCTGAACTGTAACCTCCAATCCAATACTTATCTTTTTCAGCATCATCAGTATAGCCATCAGAATTGTTATCCAGGGGAACACTTGAAAAACCGTCAACTGATCTAAAAAGATTAGTACCTCCAATAAGCACTATATCTTTATCTAACGGGTGAACTTCACATACCATATTATAACCACCTTGAAGGTTAAGATCGCCAACAGGTCTTTGATTAGAGTCACCTCCAAAATCAGGGATATTATCTGTTAAGTCTGATGTAGTAATATTGTTCAAATCGGTAGCATCAACTTGAAATAAAGCGGCATTGTTAGAATTATCTGCAACGAATACATAAAATATTCCCGGATCTGATTGAGAAGTTCCTATCACTCCTCTTCCCGGAGAGGAAGGATATGATGCAGGAGTAACATCAATCCAGCTTACTCCATCATTTGTAGAAATATATATTCCGGGATCATTTTCAGGAGTAAAGCCACTAAAAGGTTCTGAAATAACTGCAACAACCATCCCGTTGGAGGCAACTTGAACATCACTATGTATATGCTCATTAGGATTTCCAAGAACGCTGGTATTTGTAGTAAAACCATTTGTTGATCTATAAATGCCTAAAGCATTACTAGCAAAGAAACCTGTTCCGGTAGTAGGGCTGATTTCAACTCTTGAAATAAAATCAAATTCAGAATTGAAAGATACGTCTTCATCAGCAGTTGCCTGAATTTGAGCCCAGTTGTCACCGTTATCCGTTGAAATAAATAATCCTGAACCGTAAAGTGTTCCACCACCACCTCGTGCTCTTGAAGAACCGCCTGAAAACTCACCAGTTGCGTAATACCAAGTATCTAAATTGGTAGGATCTTGAACTAATGACGTTACTCCAAGATTTTGACCCAAATCACTTGTTTGAACCCAATTTTGTCCACCATCTGTTGTTTTCCACATCCCTCCGGAAGCTCCGCCTGCTAAAATAATATTCGAATTTCTGGAATCAACACCTAAACCGCGTGTTCTTCCTCCAACATCATTAGGTCCGGCTTCTATAATTTCAATTTCTTCCTGAAGTGTATTGGATTTATAATTAAAGGAATTCTCAAGGCTTTTAGCGTATGCCAATTCAAGAGTTCTAATATTATCAGGAATTGAATTTGTGACTGGATTTCTTGTCAAACGAAAGAAATGATCTCTTCTAGCTTGTGAATTTTCTGCTCTATCTAAGACGCTTTCTTCAATATCAGGTACGAATAAGTTTACAGATTTATTTGGAGTCTGATTTGGCAATAAAAAAACTAAAAGAAACAGCGAAATTGATAGTATAAATACGCTGAAATTAAAGTGTATTCGTTTTGTCATAATTAGTTATTGATAGTTATTAGTTTCCATAAATCTTCGCTTTTCTGATCACCCATCATCATGGGGCCTTCTGATTTTGATAGTACAGCATTGATTTTATTATTTAGGATCAGGTAATCTTTTGTCGTACCAAGAGCATCATTTGTTACATAAAACTTAATACTTGAATTGGCTGGAACTGGTTCAGTAGAACTTCCATATTTCAGAACTTCTAAAACTTCAGCTGTTATAACTTTGCGTTTTTCTTCATCTTTGATAAAAGTGATTTTAAGATCTGCATGAATATGACCGGGTGCTAAGCTTAATTCTGCTTTAGGTTTATCTTCAGATTTTGAGGTTGAATTTTTCTTATTAGCGCAATTCAATGAAACTAGAGCACAAATGAGAAGTAAGAAGCTTGTTTTCATTTAATTAGATAGATTATTAGTTGGAACAATATTGTAATTTACCTTAACTATAGCATAATTAATTTATAATATTTTAGCTTATATCAGTAACGTTGAATAAACTTTTATTTAAAAAGATAATTGCACAAACCAGTGATACTCCTATGGCATTGGAAATTTCTAATGCCGAGGGATGCTACATCAATACTGTTTCGGGAGAATCTTATCTGGATTTTATTTCGGGAATTGCAGTAAGTAGTTTAGGGCACAAGCATCCCAAAGTGATCAGCGCACTGCATGAACAAATTGATAAACATCTTCATGTTATGGTTTACGGGGAGTTTGTTCAAAAGCCTCAGATAGAATTCGCTCAGTTGTTGCTAGAACAATTGCCGGCCTCTATGGAACAAATCTATTTGGTAAATAGCGGTACTGAAGCTACCGAAGGTGCTTTAAAATTGGCAAAGAAATATACACAAAGAACTAAGCTTGTTGCATTTAAGAATAGTTATCATGGCGATACGCATGGCTCACTTAGCGTGACAGGAAGAGATATTTACCGAGATCCATACCTGCCGCTATTACCGGATGTTCATTTTAGTGAATTTAATTCTGAAAGAGTACTTGATTTAATCGATATAAAAACTGCTGCAGTAATTCTTGAACCCATTCAGGGAGAAGGAGGAATCATTCCTGCAGAGAAAAAGTGGCTTCGGTCAATTAGAAAAAGATGCAATGAATGTGGTGTACTTTTAATATTTGATGAGATCCAAAGTGGATTTGGGAGGACAGGTAAGCTTTTTGCGTTCGAACAATATGAAGTAATCCCTGATATTTTATGCATTGCTAAAGCTATGGGTGGAGGTATGCCCATTGGTGGATTTGTTTCTTCTACAAAAATTTTTCAAACCTTTAAATTTGATCCACCTTTGAATCATGTTACAACTTTTGGAGGTCATCCTGTAAGCTGTGCTGCTGCCTACGCCAATTTGAAAGAATTATTAAGCGGAAATTATTTACAAAGAGCTTCCGAGATAGAACAAATTGTCAAAAGTACATTAAAGAGTAGAGGTATTGTTGAGGTAAGAGGAGTAGGCGCTATGCTGGGGTTAGAGATGGAAAACAGGGATGTTACTGAATATGTAGTCAACTATTGTTTTGATAAAGGAATCCTTTTAGGTTGGACACTCCATTCAAATACATTGATTCGTTTAGCACCTCCATTGATTATCACTACTGAGCAGCTAAAATTTGTATTGGAAACTATTTTGGAAAGTATAGAGAGCTATTATTAGATCAGGGTTAATCCTTTAGTAAATAATTTACCATCCATCGTATTCCGAATTTATCCTCTAGCATTCCAAATTTTGCATTCCAGAAGGTAATTTCAAGAGGCATTGTAACAGTTCCGCCAACTGATAATTTTTGAAAGGTTTCTTCAAGCTTAGTTTCCTCATCAAAATTTAAATTTATCTGAATATTATCTCCTTTTATTATTTTTTTATGAGGGGCCCCATCAGAGAACATAATTTTCATTTCGCCAAAAGTAAGCTCTGCATGCATGATCTTATTTTTATAATCATCCTGAACAGGCATTTCAGTTTCTCCAAATCGTCGAACAGATACTTCTCCGCCTAAACACTGTTGATAGAAGTTGATGGCTTCTTCACAGTTTCCCTGAAAGATTAAATATGGACTAATTAAATTCATAGAGCTTAACTTAAAGAGTTGTTAAAGCGTAGACTAATATGTTTGTACCCATTCTAAGAGCCTGTTGACGAACGGAAGCAGGATTATTATGTATTTCTGCATCAGCCCAACCATCTGCTAGATTTGACTCGAATGTATAGAACACGACCATCTTTCCATTTCGGAATAACCCAAAGCCCCTTGGGGATTGATTATCATGTTCATGAATTTTTGGTAAGCCGTTTTCGAAATTAAAAACATTGTTATAAATAGGATGTGAATAAGGCAATTCGATGAATTCTTCATCTGGGTAGACCTGCTTCATCATATTTCTGGCATGTTCGTCGATTCCATAGTCATCGTCAATGTAAAGGAAACCTCCGTTATCAAGATATGTCCTCAGATTATTCGCTTCAGACGAGTTGATATTGATATTCCCATGACCAGTTAAAAAGATAAAAGGATAACTATGTAGATCACTGCTGCCAATGGATACATCTTTATATTCTGTTTTAATTGCGATGGAAAATTGAGCTTTTGCAAAACTAATGAGATTAGAAAGAGCAGAAGGATCATTATACCAATCGCCACCTCCACGGTATTTTGCTCTGGCAATTTCAAATTCTCCGGTAGTTTGAGCAAATGACGAGGTTGTAAATAAAAAGAAGGAAAAAATAACTGCTAATTTTTTCATTTACTGATTAAAATCAATTGAAGATGGTCTTTCAATATAGGTCTGGATAGTATCAGCAGCAAGTGATCCAAACACTCCTATTCCGCCATCCAGTCTATATAGTACATTCGGGATTTCTCCAGGAGATAATGTAGAACCTCCTAATTGTACCGACTGAGAGCGAAGAAAATCGTATATATTATCATCAATAATATTTGCAACAATTTGATTGTCTCCATAAAAAGCTACGGCAAGCCATGGATATTTTAATGTAACAATGCCATTCGGTTTAGTTTCAAAATTAGCTTCATTTACTATTCCGGAACTTGTTTTTACAAAATCGCCAACCTCATCTTCTTGATCATCAAAAAAGTCAGAATACAAAGGAGTAAAATTTTCTTTGCTGGGATTTAAGGCGATAGTTGTAAAGATAAAATAACTTTGCCTTTGTGTATTAAGGCTTGGAGTAATGTCAATTTCGATCTGGTTTTCAGATTGATAGATCACAGTGTCTGGAACCTCACTTACATTACTAAAAGTATCAGGTACGGTTGTATATCCGATAATGGAAGCAGTTGGGTCGTTGGGTAAATCCGTGATTTGAAGCTGGTAGGTTCTGGATGGTAAGACTGTATGTTGAAAAGCAGAACTATAAACTCCTGCGCTGTCAAGTTGATAAGCAAAAGTTTGAACAATGTTAGAATCACCATCATCAGATAAAAGATGAACTCTTACATTTGCTCCTGAGACCGCATAATCTTCAAAACTATAGGCAGAAGTTGCAGGAGCAGTAGTTGAAAGATAAATGGGAGCTAACGGATCTTGTGCGATCAAATAGCTCTCCACTACATAATATTCCTTGTAGTCGTCTTGAGGATAGAGATCACAAGAAATAAAAATTATTGAAAAGAGGGTTAAGGTGATTAATAGAGATCTCATAAACCTAGAAATTTACTGTATAAGATATTGTAGGGAGTAAAGGGAGAAGAGGTACTTCGGTTCTTTCTACAGGATTTTCATCGAAATCGAAATTATAGAACCAGACGTTTCTTCGAGAATAAACATTTATAATTTGAAATTGCCATTCTGCATTTCCAAGCCCAAAGAAAGTGCCCAGTCTGGAAAATGAAATATCCATGCGGTGATAAGGGGGCAATCTGGAAGCGTTTATTTTTCCAACAGTGAATGTATTTAGCTGATCATTAGCCCAGGGAGTGTTATTAGCAGAATATTGTCCAAGAACTTCAGTATATGCTTGCCCCGTTGCATAATTAAATGAAATTGTTGATTTCCATTTTCTGCTGAGTTTATAAGACAGAACCAAGTTCACATCATTCCTTCTATCGTATTTAGGAGGGTATCTTCTGCCTGATCCATCAGGGCTATCTATGCCGTTGTTGTAATCATTAAATTTTTTCCAGGTATAGGCAAAAGTGTACCCTACGAAACCGGTTAAATTTCCGGCTCTTTTTTCAAAAAAGAATTCAGCACCGTAAGCATCGCCATTTCCTATCCTGAATAATTCGGGGTAGTCAAGTCCTGATACATCCTGTAAAAAGGGATCCAGTTCAAAAATATCATTCATGGTTCGATAGTATAGTTCTACATCAAAACCGAAGCCTTCGAATGGAATTGTTTTAGCTCCTATTATGTATTGATCTCCAAAGGAAGGTTTTACACCATCATCTGCTGTTAGCCAAACATCAAAACCGGAAAAGGCTTCATTCGTTATAAGAGTTAGATATTGGTTATAGCGACCATAAGCTGTTTGTAACCGAATTCTATCAGTAGCTTTGTACTCCAGAGAGAGGCGAGGTTCAAGTCTCATGTAGTTTCCATCGGATAAATAGCTGCTTCGTAAACCACTCACAATTTTCCATTTTTCGGTTGGTCGCCAAGTATCGGAAATGTATAGAGAACTATAACGAGAATGACTTCTGGAACTGAAGCTAGGTTCATTATCAAAACGATCATTCAATCTAATAGTTAGTGTTCCTGCCCAAACCCCAATTGCAAGTTCATGCTTTTCATTAGGAAGATATTCAAGATCAGCTTTTATAGAATAGTCATAAATGTTATTTCTTCTTTCTATTGGGGTTCCGCCCAGCTCAAGTTCTGGGTAATTGAAGTATTGAGAACCTGTAAGTACGAAATTCGAAAATAGCTTTTCATTAAATATATGGGTCCAGTTACCGCTTAAAGTTCTGTTTCCGTAATTGAGTTTGAATTCTGCATCGTCTGAAAATGGGAAATTCACTTTATCTTGACCGGAATAAAATGCTAATGAGAGTTTATCATTCTTTGTAGCGTCAAAATTTACTTTGCCATTGTAATCCAAAAAGTAAAAGCTTGAAGGAATATTATCACTGGTACTTCTTAATGCGGCGAGAACCGGTTCCAGAGTGCTTCTTCTTGCAGAAAACATCCATGATCCTTTTTTGTAAGGCCCTTCAATTGAAACACGAGATGCCAACATTCCCAAAGTAGCAGTTCCTTCAGTACGATTTCGGTTACCATCTTTATTATAGATGGTAAGTACAGAGCTTAAACGACCTCCATATTCAGCGGGGTATCCACCTTTATAGAGACGTACATCTTTAATAGCATCCGGATTAAATGTAGAGAAAAAACCGAAAAAGTGACTCGGATTATAAACGGTATTTCTATCGAGAAGGATTAGAGTTTGGTCCGGGCTTCCTCCACGTACATATAAACCACTTGAAAAGTCAGAGGCAGCTTTTACACCCGGCAAAAGTTGAATAGATCTAAAAACATCTGCTTCAAAAACCTTTGGCAACGAAGTTATTAGCTCTGTGTTTATGTCTTGTGTGCCAATATTCTTTTGAGCTTCTATTATACGTTCGCTTGTAACCACTATTTCTTCAGTAGCAACTACATTTGGCTCGAGCTCAATATCTAAGCGGAGAGTTTCATTTTCAGAGAGAGTCACTGTTTTCCTGAATAACTCAAATCCAATATAAGAGCATGCTATCGTATATGTTCCAGGTTCGAGATTAGTGAGGGAAAAATATCCCAATGTGTTTGTTGTAGTACCTCGATTAGTTTCTAACAGAGCGACATTTGCGCTTAGTAGTGTTTCTCTTGAACTTTTGTCGGTAACGTATCCGTTAATGGAAGCCTTTTGGGCAAAAATAGAAATCGGAGTCAATAAGGCTAAAACTAACAGAATCTTTTTTATCATAAATGCGTGGCAATCATTTTTTTGGCTTAGACGATTATTAGAACAAAAAGTTAGCGAATGAACTAGCTTTTTATTGTTAAGAAAATGTGATTTATAGATCCAGTTTTGGGGGCTCAGGATCTTTGTTAGGTAAATCCAGATCTGTGCCAAGAGCTTTATTCAATTTCTCAATGAAATAGGCGGACAGTAAAGGAGATTCCTTCTCTACATTTTGATGAACAAAGAAGTACAGATTTCTCAAACCATGATTCTTCCAGATCTTAAGTCTGTCTACCCATTCGTCCAGTCTGGAATAATCTGTCTGATGGTTTGCTCCTACATATCGGATAAAAGCATCCGGAGTTGTAAGTCGCATATGAAGAAGGTCCCGGCGCCCAGCGGTATCAGTAATGATATTTGACACGTTATGCTCTTCAAACAATTGATAAGTTCGGGTGGCTACGGTATCATCATTGTACCAATCCGTATGACGGAGTTCTATTGCCAATGGGAGATCTTTTGGCCAGATTTCTAAAAATCGTTCAACACGATCAAAATCTTTGGGTTTAAAATCATCTCTCAATTGCAGAAAGATCATCCCTAATTTCTCTTCAAAAGCTCTGATCGGGAGTGTGTATTCTTCAACTAATGCTTCCACACCCTTTAATCTTTTAAAATGACTAATACTGTTCACCACTTTTGGGAAGAACTTAAAATTATCTCCGGATTTTTCTCTCCACCCGGAAATTACATCCTCACCATATATTTTGTAATGTGTGGCATTTAATTCAATAGAGTTGAATTGTTTGGCGTAATATTCTAGTTCATCTTTTGTGCCCCGTGGGTAAAACCCTTTCAGATCTTTCTTATTCCATTTTGCACAGCCCACATATATTCCTTCCAGCTGTCCCTGTTTATTTGATTCCAACACTTTATAGGTATCGGGATGGTCCTGTGGGAGTGAAAGGTCTAAATTTCCAGGGTCGTCAACGCTTCCGAATTTCATTTTTCTACAATTAAAGATGTAAGATTAAAAATTAAAGATTCATTGAACCAACTTAAAACAAAGAATCCTTTAAATTACAAAGTTAAGTTACAAGCTAATCATTCAATTTTTTATAATCTTACATCTTTAATTTTTAATTCCGGCAAAGCCGGTAAAATAATGTCTCAAATTATTCGTATTTTAGATGAGCAACAAAGATGGGGGTGTTCTGGCTTCGACGGGACGCGTAATATCGCAGGTTGCATGTCGAGATTGTCCAATGGATCTCGTAATAATAACCATTATGGAAATTAATGTAATTGACAATAATTACTCATACCGATTAGCAGCGTAAGCTGACTAGTCTGTTCCCCCGGTTAGCGTGCCTATCAGTGCCGGGCTGAACATCATACAAGATAGGATAGCGTATTGGTGTTTTCTGTCTACAATGCGTGAAACTTAAACAGAATAGCTTGAAGTCGCTTTGTTACTGGGCTCGGCTTCTCGCGAAATTTAATCAGTAACTAAACATGTAGATGTTTGTAGGTTTACTGTTTCGGACCGGGGTTCGACTCCCCGCACCTCCACAAAATTAAAGCCAATTCGAGAAATCGGGTTGGCTTTTTTTGATCGCTGATTTTCTGATTGCAAGTGATTTAACTGATTATCTCTGATGGAGAATCAGCATAAAATCATAAAAAAAATAAAATCACTCGGTAATTCTTACTCCGGCCTGTGCACACACGTAAAAGTCACATCATCAAGAGGGGCTTCCTGACCGATGAAGGCTTCTAAAGAGCTTTGGAGTTTTTTAACTATGGTTTTAGCATGAAGGGAGCCATAGATCTCCATTAAGGACTGAATACGTTCTTCACCGTATTCTTCACCGCGATGGTTTCGGGATTCGTTTAACCCATCAGTATAGAAAAGAACAGAATCGCCGGGTTTGAAGTGGAATTTCTTTACTTCCAGATGTTTTGCAAGCAGGGCACTGTTGGTCATGCCTAAAGCGAATCCATCGGCTTTTAAGTTAAATGTAGTATCTCTTTCTCTGCTGTAATAGATCGGGATATTATGTCCGGCGCGAACATATTCGAATTCTTCTTTGTCATTTGGGAAAAAACCCACACAACCGGTTACAAAGGTTTTATCACGACTGTTACTTTTTACGTAATCATTTAGTTGAATGAACAGATCTTTTGGTGAAGGATGTTCTTTGGTGACCAACATATTTACTAAGGCCTGCATCCTGACCATATACAGAGCTGCCGAAAGTCCTTTTCCGGAAACATCAGCAATAATTACATACGTGCCTTTTTCAGTATCGATCACATCCAGATAATCGCCGCCTACTTCTTTAGCAGTGTGTGCAAAGGAATAGACTTCTAAATTCTTCTTATTAAGTGATGTGCTTGGCAACAGACTTAACTGAATATCTCTGGCAAGATCGATCTCTTTTTGTACATCAGATTTTTCGAGTAACTCTACCAATAGCAGCAGGAACATAGATACAAAACCAAAGGGGAGAAGTAACTCAGAAAAGAAAACAATTCCTTCCAGTCCAAAAATGTTCACTAAATAATGAGATACAAATCCAACAGAGCCTAACCCGAATGCTAACCTTCTTGTAGGATTAAGGCGTTGAGTCAGATCAGAAAATACACGAAGGAATTTAACATGTCCGGGAAGATTTTGACCTTGTTGGCGTTCAATATCTTCAACAGCTTCTTTATATAACAGTTTTAAACGATCGGTATCGGCAGTAAGCTCTTTGGAAATACGGTCTTTGGACATCCCGGAAACGTATTCCTGATAGAATTTCTTGGTTCCATAACCCGACTGTGCTTCGTTTTTTAAACTCAAAGTATGTGCTTGTGATTATTTATTTGTGCCTTGTTCGTAATAATAGTCAAAAAGTTTTGAATTGGCTTGATTAATCTTTCGTTTAGCTGATAGCTGATAGCTGATAGCTGATAGCTGATAGCTGATAGCT
>CEQK01079645.1_pt1 | contig 105215 bp, 99 predicted proteins | sample 531051 | NCBI WGS metagenome assembly CEQK01 (sample SAMEA2621229, study PRJEB7988) | marine metagenome | biome: marine biome (ENVO:00000447); feature: deep chlorophyll maximum layer (ENVO:xxxxxxxx); material: "saline water (ENVO:00002010), including plankton (ENVO:xxxxxxxx)" | depth 150 m
CCATATCACTTAAAGAATCCAGTTCTATGCCAAAATCACTGGTTGCGTTGGCTAATCTAGCCATCAATCCATCCATAACATCAAACATTCCTGCAATAGCAATTAGCCATGCTCCCCAAAACAGATTTCCGTCTGCAATACTTATAATAGCCAGGAAGCCACTGAAAAGATTCATCAGGGTAAAGAAGCTCGGAACGGCAATACGCCGGTTTACAGGTGGTTTTTGCTTCTTTAAGCGTTCTCTTTTTTCTCTGAAAGATCCGTATGTACGTTGAATTGGATATTTCATGACCTAATCACTCCAATAACTGACTCTCCGGCTACTGTACGATCTCCTTCTTTCACTTTAATATCAACATTAGAAGGAACGATAACGTCCATTCTAGAGCCAAACTTCATCATTCCGAATCGTTCTCCAGCTTTTAAAGTATCCCCTTCTTTAATATGATAAACAATTCTTCTTGCAAGAAATCCGGTTATCTGTTTAAAAAAGAATTTAGTCCCTGAAGGATGAAGAACTCCGAAATCAGCTCGTTCGTTTAATTCAGATGCGTGTTCGTTCCAGGCCATTAAATATTTTCCCGGATGGTACTTTAAGTATTCCAGCTTTCCTGAAATCGGATTTCTGTTAACATGCACATCCAAAGGCGAAAGAAAAATACTGATCTGAGTTGTTTTTTCTTTTATGTACACATCTTCCTGATACTCTTTTACAAGCACAACTACACCATCAGCAGGTGAAATGACTAAGTTTTCGTCAGCAGGAGTTTCTCTTTCAGGATCACGGAAAAAATAGATGACTATTCCGCAACATATACTCACTACAATGTAAATCGGGTAAGCGATCCAGTGTGAAACATAAAGTGCTGTAAGAGTGAAAACAATTGCTGTAAAGATAACAGCAACTGCCATTGTAAAATAGCCTTCGCGTGCAAACATAAATTAAAAGAGCTTTATAACATCATTAAATACAACAAAGATCATCAATGTGACCAATACAAAGAAACCTATATTCTGTGCGATTATCCGGACTTTCTCAGTTGGTTCTTTTCGGGTGATGCCTTCATAGATCAGGAATACTAAATGTCCACCATCCAATGCCGGAATAGGTAAGATATTCATAATTGCCAGAGTAATACTCAATAGTGCTGTGATCGTCCAAAAACCTATCCAACCATTGTTATCGGTAGCCTGTTTGGTCATATTAGCAATGGCAATTGGTCCGCCTAAATTCTGACGAACAGAAATATCACCTTTGATCATTCGTGCAAATCCTTGTAGAATTCCTGTAGTCTGTTCTCCTGTTTCATTCCAACCAGCTGTAATAGATTCAAAGAATCCGTAGTCAATTCTAATTCCTCCGGCTATCTCAAGATCAGGTTGATAAATTCCAATAGCTCCATCTTTCGGAGTGATTTGAACTTCAAAAAGATCACCATTTCTATGGACTTCCACATCCATTGGCTCACCCTCAGGGTTTGCTTGAATTAAGCTTACAAGTTGAATCCAATAGTTTACCTCTTCACCATTAACTCCGATTATTTTATCTCCTCTTTGAAGGCCTGCTTCAGAAGCAGGGGAATTTGAAACTATAGAAGAAGGGGAACTTGGCAAAATCAAATCAGCAGTAATAAACCCTCTGGTTTGGATGCTATCCAAAAAAGATGAAGCGACCGGAATTGTAATTTCTTCTCCATTTCTAATAACCTGATAATTCAAGTTCTCAGTAGTTAACGCCGCTGCTGAAACCAAATCATTAAAATAAACGACATTTTCTCCATTTACTCCTATAATTTTATCGTTATTCCTGAATCCAATTTCGTGCAGAATAGATTCTTCTGTCACATAGATCCCATCAACGTTTTCTACCGGTACAACCACTTTACCATTGGTCATGATCATCCCTGAAAAGATCACAAAAGCCAGAATCATATTGAAAATAACTCCGGCGGTAATAACAACCATTCTTTGCCAAACCGGTTTACTTCTGTATTCCCATGGCTGTGGTTCCTGCTCCAGAAATTCATTGTCCATGCTTTCATCCACCATTCCGGAAATTTTCACATAACCGCCAAGTGGAGTGGCTCCGATACAATAATCAGTATCACCTTTCTTAAATCCCCAAACTCTTGGAGGGAAACCAACTGAAAAGCGTTCCACACGCATCCCAAATAATTTTGCGGCCAAAAAATGTCCCAATTCATGTATAAAAACCAGGATCATTAAAGCACCCATAAAGATGCCGATTGTCGATAAAATTTCTATAAACGTCATATTACTTAATCTGCGCAGCTAAGTCGCGCGTCTCTTTATTGATTTCAATTAACGAGTCAATGTTTACTTCATAACCCGACCCGATTTTTTCAAGACATTCCTCTACAATTTTAGAGATGTCAATATACTTAATTTCTTTATCCAAAAAGCGTTTAACTGCTACTTCGTTCGCTGCATTTAAAACCGCCGGAGCAACCCCTCCTGTTTCTATAGATTCGATTGCGAGTTTCAGACAAGGAAATTTCCCGTAGTCAACGGGCGAAAAAGTGAGTTCTTGTGCCTGAGTCCAATCCATTCTAGGTGTTTCTAACTTTAGCCTGTCAGGATAAGTCAATGCATAGATAATAGGAACTTTCATATCAGGTGGACCAAGTTGAGCTTTGCTGGAACCATCTGTAAAAGTGACAATGGAATGAATTATGCTTTGTGGATGGATAACCGGCTCGATCTTGGAAACAGGAATATCAAACAGCCATCTTGCCTCTATTATCTCGAGACCTTTATTCATCATAGTTGCAGAGTCAACAGTGATTTTAGCACCCATATCCCAGTTTGGATGATCCAAAGCCTCAGATAACGTTACATTTTGCATCTGATCTTTGTTCAGATCTCTGAACGGACCACCACTGGCTGTGATAACAATCTTCTCGATATTTTCGTGCTTCTCTCCTACTATAGATTGAAGCATTGCACTGTGTTCTGAATCGACAGGAACTAATGTGCCCGAATACTCATCCAGAATATTTCTGATGATCTCCCCGCCAACCACCAAAGACTCTTTATTTGCCAGTGCTACTTTCTTTCCTGCTTTTAAAGCTTCAATAGTTGGTACAAATCCTGCGAATCCCACCAAACTGTTTAATACGGTATCACAATTTTCATGAGTTGCGATCTCAACTAAATTCTGAATGCCAGAAAGTAGATTTGTATCGGCATTTACAGCTTGTTTCAATTTTGAATAATGATCTTCATTACAGATCAAAGCAGATTCAGGAGTAAATTCATTGATCTGTTCAGCCAGTAACTTCCAGTTACCGTTGGCTGTGAGCGCCACAATCTCGAACTTGTCCAGATGTTGTCGGACTACTTCCAACACTTGTGTCCCGATAGATCCCGTAGACCCTAAAATAGCCAGTTTTTGTTTATTCAATACTTGATGTGTCTTTGATTTTCAGAGCTGAAATATAGAGCACAATGCGCTTAATTAGAAACCTAATTCGTAATGTATTATCTGTTTTTACCGCCTTGTTAAATTAGCTAGATATTATACCATGCTTAGATTTTTCTATACACAATTCCATCTACTTGGCTTTGCAAAGCTCTTGAAAACTCTTAAATAACAATTGTAATCAAACTCTTATTCATTAAATCGGATTTTAGGTATAGAAAGAAATAGCAGCTGACTCCTTCTAATCCTTGATTTCGAATTGCAAATACTACATTCTTTAAACTCCTTACTTAAACATTTTTGTTACTTTTCTATTTAGGTGATTTATATTTCAACCTCAAATCAAAATCTAACTTTCGGGACATGAAAACTATCAGAATTGCTTTACTACTTGCCTTGTCTAGCTTTATTGCTTGCCAACCAACTCAATCAAAATTTGATAAATTGGGTTTAGAAGAAGCAACTATTAAAGTACTTCATGAAAACTACAAGAATGGCACTCACACAGCTAAAGATGTAGTTGAAGCCTATCTCGAACGCATTGAGGAATATGATCAGAATGGTCCAAATATTAATTCTGTGATCACGGTAAACCCCGATGCTATCGCTATTGCTGAAGAGTTAGATAAACAAATGGCAGATGGAAATATGACCGGTGCTTTACACGGGATTCCGGTTTTACTCAAAGACAATATCGATACAAAAGATAAAATGGCGAACACAGCCGGTTCCAGGGTCATGGAAGGTTCTATGCCTGTACAAGACGCTTACATTGTGCAAAAACTTCGTGAAAGTGGAGCAATAATTCTGGGAAAAGCGAACCTCAGTGAATGGGCAAATTTCCACAGCAGAAACTCCTCAAGTGGTTGGAGCGGTTTGGGTGGGCAAACAAAAAATCCTTATGATATTACAAGAAATCCCTGCGGATCAAGTGCAGGTTCTGGAGCTTCTGTATCCGCCAACTTTACCATGTTATCTATTGGTACAGAAACAAATGGATCAATTACCTGTCCATCTTCTGCAAATGGACTTGTAGGAATAAAACCAACCGTTGGTTTGCTTAGTCGTTCAGGAATAATTCCTATTTCAGAAACACAAGACACTCCCGGGCCAATGGCACGAACCGTTACCGATGCAGCTATTATGCTCGGAACCATGGTTGGTGTAGATGAACGTGATACTTATACAATTGACAGTGAAGGAAACTTTCACACAGATTACACTCAATTTTTAAATCCAGGCGCTTTAGATGGAAAACGACTGGGATTGTATAAACCATCCCTTGGCAGCGATCATAAAACAGATACTTTAATGAATGAAACCATCCGCTTTCTGGAAGAAAATGGAGCTACTATCGTAGAAATTGATAGGATTGGAAATGTTTCCGGTCGAGATGGATATAATGTACTTCTTTATGAATTCAAGGATGGCATTAATAAATATTTAACTTCTTTAGGTGATAACTCCACTGTAGCCGATCTGGAAGAAATCATCGAAAAAACATTAGCTGATCCGGTTGAAATGAAATTCGATCATAACATTCTATTCCAGGCTCAGGAAAAAGGCGATCTTAGTTCAGAAGAATACATTGAAGCTAGAGCAAACATGCTGAAAGCAGCACGTGAAGACGGAATCGATAAAGTGATGGATGAACATGATCTGGATGGCTTTATCGGAATTACCGGAGGACCTGCATGGAAAACCGATCATACTAACGGCGATAACTTCGGAACTTCATCAAGCTCCCCTGCTGCCAGAGCCGGATATGCTGCGATAACTGTTCCTATGGGATTTATTGATGGCTTACCGGTTGGTATCACTTTCTTTGGCGGAGCGTGGATGGAGCCCGAAATGATAGAGATGGCGTATTCATTTGAGCAACTAACTAAGGTTAGGAAAGCTCCTGAGTTTAGAAGCTCTGATTTTTGATTAAAATAAAAAGAGGTCATCTCGCAGCGTATGCCCGGGATCTGTATTTTTTAGAAACTTATTAGTTGTTTAACGAACTAGATTCCTGCCTTCGCAAGAATGACTTTTATCAAAAATAATCAACCTACTTTATCAAGGTCATTGTTTTGGTTTGAACTTCTGAACCTGTCGTCAATCTGTATACATAAACTCCACTAGCAAGGTTGGAAGCATCGAAACTAAGACGATGAGAACCTGATGCATAGTTTCTGTTTGCCAGCGTTTGAATCAATTTCCCTTGAATATCAAAAACCTGCAACCTGACACGTTCTGTTTTGGATAGACTAAATGATATCGTTGTTGTTGGATTAAATGGATTAGGGTAATTCTGATGGAGTTGAAATCTTCCGGGAATACCCTCTGATTCATTTGACACTGTAAATTCACTATTCACAAAAGGAATTTTAGTGAAATCGCCACCAAGTGCAGCCATTGTTTCTGCTTGATCTAATTCAAACCAATCAGACAAAAGAGTGGCGTATACCTCTCTGAAATCATACTCATGAGCCATATTACCAAATTCATCAAGATCTTCCTGGTTTAGTTTAGGATCAGATCCAAAAACTCCACCTTCAACTGCGTCTCCAAAAACCATTAATGGCGCTGCCGTTCCATGATCCGTTCCTGCTGAATTATTCTGATATACTCTTCTTCCGAATTCAGAGAACGTAGCTATCAATACATTTTGAGACTTGCCATCTGAAGCTAGATCATCATAAAAATCGGATACAGCATTGCTCAATTGATTTAATAATAAAGCATGAGCATCAGGTTGGTTTGCGTGTGTATCAAAACCGGGTAAGCTTACCAGATAGATCTTACTTCCTAAATCTCCTTTTATCAATCTGGAAACTATAGCCAATCCGGTACTTAAATTAGTGTTATCAAAATCAGACTGGGTAGAACTTGCATCATAAGACGTCTTAATTGCATCGGCGTATCTGTATGAACTGTTAGCTTGAGTTCGTGCAAATTCAATTTCTGATCCGTAAACAGTATCAGGAATATGTTCAAGAGAATACACAGTTCCTTCTTCTACCAACTGTTGAAGTAAATCCACATCAGAAAGAACCATTCCCATATTTATTTCAGGCCCTTTAAAAAGCAATGAAGATGCCCCACCAATTTGAACAGCTAATGGATTTTCGGAAGGTGCTTCAGAAAAATCAGGGAATTGATTATCCAAAAATCGTCCAACCCAGCCGGTTTCCAGTACTTCTTCTGCATCACTGGCAGAAGTCCATATATCCGTAGAACGAAAATGAGAAAGATTTGAATCAGGATAGCCTACATTTTGAATAACTCCCATCTTACCATCGCTCCAAAGATTTTGTAATGGCGACATCGATGGATGCATTCCTATAGTATCAGTAATTTTAATTGTCTCGGTTTTGGATATGTTAAGCGTTTCACGATAGGTGTTGTAATAAAGATCATTTTCTATGGGTACAAAGGTGTTTAATCCGTCATTACCACCATCTAATTGAATCAAAACTAAGACCCGATCACTTTCAAGTTCTGCTAACTTTTTAAACAATGAGTTACTTTGTAAAGCCTGAACCGGAGCTCCACCAAGCATAAAAGCACTACCGGCTGCAAATAAACCTAGTCGTGATAAAAATTCTTTCCTGTTAATCGACTCACAGTGATGATGATCGTGATGAATTCCGTCTTTTAAAGCACTTCCTTTTATTCTCTTCATGACTCTCTCCTACATTAATTGGTATTCAGGAAGTTTTCGTATGTGAATAATCAGGTTTAAAATTCTACCTGCAGCTCCTTGGAAACCAAGATTCCATTCATAATCCGGAAGTCCACCCAAAAGTACATCCGGTAATTTCGTCAACTCGTCCTCTGGAAGGTCAACAGGAAGTAAAAATTCAGCCAGGTCATAACTCAGTTTATAAGGGTCATTCGGATCTTCAAATTTATTAGCAATGGCGATAGGATCAACTTTATATGGATCAGAAGGATTTGAAGAACTATAATAGCCAACATATTCTGCAATAATCCATCTGTAAGGGAGAGTTGTAGTAGATAACCAAGATCTATATCCGGGCCACCCAGCTACATTTGGTGGATTGAAAAGAAACTGCTCCATCACAAAGAAAAGATATGGCTGTATTTCACTGAATTCCTGATTAGGAAGCAAATCGTTTTCAGCATACATCCCAAGAAGATAATCTACCGGACTTTTAAACATCGCTCCCATCAATTCCTCATCAAAGAAGTGCTCAGACTTCAAAAGTGTTTCTACGACTGGCCTGATCTCAAAATTACTATTTTTAAAAATCTCAGCTAATTCAGATACAACAGAACTATTTGGTGTCTCATAAAGAAAGAATCTATACAGCTTGGAACAGACAAATTCTGCTATTTCATCCGCCCTTTCTTCAAAAATGATGTCGATTACATCATCGTATCCAAAATTCCCTGTTCTTCCAAAAAAAGTCTTTTCACCTGAATCGTGAAATCCTGAATAAAATCCGGCGTCAAAATTAAAGAAATTGACATAAAACCCAGTCAACGCTCTTGAGATGTCAGTAATATCGTTTTGACTGTAGTTCCCGATCCCCATGGTAAACAACTCGAGAAGCTCTCTTGCGTAATTTTCATTAGGACTTCCATTTCTATTCTCTACACTATCTAAATAGATGAGCATAGCATGGTCTTTTCCAATTTTATAAACGAGATCTTTAAAATTACCTAAACAATTTTCTCTAAGAATGGTGAAATGACGAGCTGCAAAAGGCGCTAATTCATATTTCATCTGCTCGGTAGCAAAATGATCATGCCAGAACAAAACCATTTTCTCTCTGAACGGATTTTCAAACATCTCCCTGACCCAATTCTGCTGATACTCAAGAACCAGATCAAAATTCTCTTCAAAATACTGTACAAATTCCGCTTGTGATGATCCCTGTGGTGGCGGATATTTATTGTACCATTCAGGCTGACTTGGTAACTGCCCATTTTGAGCTGAATCCAAAGCTTCTTTTACAATTGATCCGGCAGAGCTGTCCATATAAAGTTCAATATCTGAATAAGAAGCTCCAAAACGTAACCTTCTCATCAGATGCTTTGCCCTTTTTGAGTCCCATGGCGTTGTTGCAGAAGGTGTAAATTCATCTAAATTCGAACTTAAACCTTTCGCTTTCACATTTTCTGTTTTAACAGAATTCTTTTTGCGTGATTTGTGAAGAGATTTAACGTCTTCCTGAGTAAGTTTTTTATCAAAGATGTTGTTATTCATGCTTCAGGGTTTACTCTCTTACACATTTAAACTGGCATACCCCCAATTAATGAAATTATTTTTTAAAAAGCTTATTCAAGAGATTAAATAATCAATGAATCAGCGCATTTGTTTGCTTATCTTCGCTTCAAATTTAATTCCATTTATTACTTTTAATGTCAGACAATAAACGAATTCTAGTAACAGCTGCTCTTCCTTATGCAAACGGTCCTCTTCATTTGGGTCATTTGGCAGGAGCTTATTTAACACCTGATTTTTATACTCGCTATAAACGATTGAAAGGTGATGACATCGTTTTTATTTGTGGTTCTGATGAACACGGGGTTCCCATCACAATTGCTGCAGAAAAAGAAAGCGTTAACCCTCAAGATATTGTTGATCGTTACCATGAAATGAACAAAAAAGTATTTGAGGAATTCGGAATTTCATTCGATTACTATGGAAGAACAAGCTCGAAAGTTCATCATGAAACAGCTCAGGAATTTTTCACAAATCTGAATGACAAAGGTTACTTCAAAAAGAAAAATGAAAAGCAGTTATATGATGCAAAAGCTGATATGTTTTTACCTGACAGATACGTTAAGGGAACTTGTCCAAATTGCAGCTACACAGAAGCTTATGGAGATCAATGTGAGAACTGTGGAACTTCCCTCTCGCCTACTGAATTAATAGATCCTGTATCGGCTCTTTCAGGAGAAAAGCCTGAATTGAAAGAAACTGAGCATTGGTATATGCCACTTGGTGACACTCAGGAAAAACTTGAAAAATGGCTGGATACCAGAAAAAACTGGAAACCCAATGTAATGGGTCAGGTTAAGAGTTGGCTCAATGACGGACTTGCAGACAGAGCTGCCACTAGAGATTTAAGCTGGGGAGTTCCTGTGCCTTTGGAAAATGCAAAAGGGAAAGTATTGTACGTTTGGTTTGATGCTCCTATTGGCTATATCTCTGCAACGAAAGAATGGGCAGAACAAAGAGGAACTCCTGAAGCCTGGAAAGATTATTGGAAGGATGATCACACAGAGCTATATCACTTTATTGGGAAAGACAATATCGTGTTCCATTGCATCATGTTTCCAACTATACTGATGGAACATGGTGGATATGTTATGCCCGAAAACGTTCCGGCTAACGAATTTTTAAACCTAGAAGGAAAAAAACTTTCTACTTCCAGGGGATGGGCCGTTTGGCTTCATGAATATTTAGAAGATTTTTCACCGGATCTGCTTCGTTATGCATTGGGAACTACCCTTCCTGAAAGTAAGGACTCTGATTTTTCATGGAAAGACTTCCAAGCCAGAGTTAATAATGAACTGGCAGCTGTTTTGGGCAATTTTGTATTCAGAGCTCTCTCCTTCACACAGAAATTTGCTAACGGAGAAGTTCCTGAACTTGTTGATCCACAGCAAATCGATCTCGATGCGCTTAAATCTATCGAAACCCAGAGAGAAAAAGTAACCCAAGCTTTTGAAACATTTAAGTTTAAGGAAGCCATTTCCGAAATGATGAATCTGGCCAGAGTAGGAAATAAATACTTTACTGAAACTGAGCCCTGGAAAACCAGAAGTAGCGATCCTCAAGCTTGTGCTAATTCTTTACATGTAAGTTTACAGATATGTGCCGCTCTCTCTGTATTAATGGAGCCTGTACTTCCTGATTCTATGAAGAAGCTACGAAATCAACTTTCTTATTCCGGAAAGGTATCGTGGGGCAGTATTTCTGATTCTATGTTGGAAGTTGGAAACTCGATTGATCCCGGTGAAGTGCTTTTTACTAAAGTTGAAGATGAAGAAATTGAAGCTCAGATAGCCAGATTAGAAGAAAGAGCTGCCGCAAATGACCCAACCTCAAAATTTACAACATTGAAAGAAAATATTGGCTTTGAAGATTTCATGAAACTGGACATACGAGCCGGCGAGATCTTAGAAGCAGAGAAAATTGAAAAATCAGATAAACTTTTAAAACTCAAAGTCGATATCGGCATCGAGATACGAACTATAGTTTCAGGTATCGCCAAACACGTTGATATGGATAAGATCATTGGCCAGAAAGTTAGTGTGGTTGCAAACTTGGCTCCCAAAAAGCTTATGGGTGTTGAAAGTGCCGGAATGATACTGATGGCAGAAGACACTGAAGGCAATCTTAAGTTTGTAGACACTGAAGCTGAATCCGGAAGCACAATAACTTGAGCTTGAATCCCCAAACCGTAGGACCAGAAGATTTCGACATCTATAAGATGGGATATACCATTCTTGAACTAGGTGTGGTTTTCAGAGTCTTCTCCCCTTTATCTGATTCTGTTGATATAATAATTTTCGATAACTATTCAGATGAAGAAGGTTCTGTCTATCCCTGCACTAAAGATGAAAGTGGAATCTGGAACGCTTTAGTTTCCGAAGATCTGACTGATAAATGGTACTGTTACCATATATCAAAAAATGGTGAGTCCGAAAAGGCAGCTGATCCCTGGAGTACATTTGTAACTACTAGAAATCATCATCTCCAGTTTCCAAAAACAAAGATCATTCGATCAAAAGAATTTGATTGGCAGAATGACGACTTTATTAAGGTTGAAGATCCAAGAGACCTTATCATTTATGAGACACACATTAAAGACATGGTTGCTCATTCTTCAGCTAGAACCTATGTGCAAGGCATTTATAATGATTTTAAAGAAGCTGAAGTAGGAGGAATTGCTCACCTTAAAAGATTAGGTGTAAATGCAGTTGAGTTCTTACCTCTCCAGAAGTTTGCTTACTTCGAACCTCCGTTTAACGAGCAAACTAAGAAAGGGATAAAGAATACATGGAATTCCTACTCGAGAAATTACTGGGGTTATATGACCTCATTTTTTCATGCACCGGAAACTATTTACGCTTCAGATGCTAGTTTAAGTGAAGATGAAGTAGTTGGCCAATCAGATAAGGCTATTTCCGAATTAAAGTCTTTGGTTAAAGAGTTACATAAAAATGATATTGCTGTCATAATGGATGTGGTTTATAATCACGCTTCTCATTATGATCAAAATCCACTCAAAATTCTGGCTAGAGAGCATTATTTCAAACTCGATGAAAAAGGAAACTTCATCAACAACAGCTGGACCGGAAATGATATTGACACCTCCTCTGAGCATTCAAGAAAGCTGATCATTGAATCAGTACTGCACTGGATCAGAGAATATCACATTGATGGGTTTAGATTTGATCTGGCAGGAATAATAGATTGGGAAACTATTGATATGATCAAACAAGAGGCTCAAAAGATCAATCCAAATGTAATTTTAATTGCAGAGCCCTGGGGCGGCGAATATAAACCTTCAGGCTTTTCGGATCATGGATGGATCTCCTGGAACGACAAGATCAGAAACGGAATCAAAGGGTCACATCCAATTTCAGATAAAGGTTTTATTTTTGGAGGTTGGAATCATGAAACATCTCGTTTCGCTTTGGAAAATTTTATTCGAGGAACGTTGAAAACCGCTGAGAAGGGTTTATTTAATACTTCAGCTCATTCAATCAATTACATTGAAAGTCATGATGGGTATACACTTGGTGATTTCATCCGGATATCCTTAGATCATTCTAAAAATGAACAGAAGTTTGAAAATAAAAGAGCACTTACTTATCTGTCTCAGCAAGAATCAGCAATTGCTAAGCTTTCTGCATTAACTCTATTCGTAAGCCAGGGAATTACTATGATCCATGCAGGACAAGAATGGGCGCGCTCGAAACTGATATTCGATTCAAGTAATCTGGATAAAAGAGCCGGAATGCTTGATCATGATAGTTACAATAAAGACAATGAGACAAACTGGTTAAATTTCAATGAAATAGAAATCAATAAAGGATTATTTGAATATTATATTGGGCTTATAGAACTGCGAATGAGCTCCCCTGCTCTCAGAAAAGCTTTACCCTCAGATATTAACTTTAAAGTCTATAGAGATCCTCTTCACCTTACTTTTTCAATACAAACGAATGAAGATTTAGACCCTTATGAATATTTCATTTCGTTGAATGGAAATCCCAAAAAAGAACATTCAATTGATCTGCTTCCGGGCAAATGGGAGCTCATGGCAGATAAAAATTCAATCAAACTAAATAAAGCTAAAATAACAATTGAAAATTCTTATACTCTAGCACCTTCTTCAGGTGTTATATTAAGAAGGTTGCGAATAATGTGATCAAGAAATATTTTAGTGATTTAATCAACTCTTAAAGGAGGACATCTTTTGGCAGGTACATCAACAACCGAACGTGGTGCATGGAACTCAAAACTGGGATTTATTTTAGCGGCAGCTGGTTCTGCTGTAGGTTTAGGTAACATTTGGGGTTTCCCTACAAAAGTAGCTACCGAAGGTGGCGCAGCTTATCTTATAGTATATTTGATTTGTACTTTTTTAATTGGTTTTCCGGTTATGGTGGCCGAACTGGCTATCGGAAGAAAATCAAGAAAAAATCCTGTTGGCGCATTTAAAGCTCTTTCTTCCAATAAGTTTTTCCCATTGGTTGGTTTATGGGGAGTTATATGCGGAGTTATGATCCTCTCTTTCTATACTGTAATTGCAGGTTGGGCTTTTGGATTCGCATTCGAAGAAATTTTCTACTATTTCGGTTGGCAACAAGCTGCTGATTTACTAACTGATACAGGCAATGGCTGGAAAAATGCTATTATTGCCTCTGCTTTTATGTTTGGTACTATCAAAATTATTACCGGCGGTATCAGCGATGGTATTGAACGTGCCACTAAATTTATGATGCCTTTATTGATTGGAATTATTGTAATAATGATTGGTTATGTACTAACACAGCCCGGTGCATATGAAGGCGTCCGTGAATATCTGTTACCTGATTTTTCGAAAATTAATACAGATCTGATATTTTCAGCAATGGGCCAGGCGTTCTTTTCACTTTCTCTTGGTATGGGAGCTTTAATCACTTATGGTTCATACTTAAATAAAAAAGAGAATATTCCTCAAGCAGCTGCATTTGTAACTCTTGCCGATGTTGGAATTGCCTTTTTAGCCGGACTTTTGATCATTCCTGCAATGTATGTGGCTAAAAATGCTGGTATTGAAATTTTTGTTGGTGATCAACTGGCTTCTAGTACTGATCTTGTTTTCCAGATTCTACCGGCACTATTTCATAGTATTGGCGGCGCAGTTGGATTAATTCTTGGTGTTGTATTCTTTCTGTTGTTAAGTATAGCAGCTTTAACTTCTACTATATCGCTACTCGAGGTTCCTGTTTCTTACGTGATTGATGAATTCGACGTTAAAAGAAAAAAAGCAGCTTGGAGTGTTGGTCTAGGAGTGCTTGCTATTTCTATAGTGGTCTCTTTTTATCCGGCACTTATTGGTCATTTTGATAACATATTCAATAATCTTGGATTACCAATAGGTGGATTGCTGACTTGTATATTTGTTGCCTTTGTATGGAAGACAGACTCAGCGATTACAGAGATGGAATTCGGTTTTGCAGGCATCAGACAAACATTATTCTCAAAAGTCTGGCCAATATTCATTTACGTAATTTGTCCTCTGGCAATTCTTTATAACATTGTTACCAATTTTCTTTAATTAACTTGTTATCGGAATTCCCTAGCTGTATTTTTGGGCAACTAATTAACGGAGACTTTTTTAATGGCAAAAATTTCTACTTCCGACTTCAGAAATGGTTTAGTTCTGAACATGGATGGCGAATTGTACTCAATTACTGAATTTCAACATGTAAAACCCGGAAAAGGGCCTGCTTTTGTAAGGACAAAGTTGAGAGGAATAGTAAATGGAAAGAATATTGATAAAACATGGCGCTCAGGAGAAAACTCAGAAGCCGTTAGAATTGAAAACAGAGATTATCAATTTCTGTACCAAGACGGCGCTCTTTATTACTTCATGAATAATGATACGTATGAGCAAATTCCAATAAATGAGAATCAGGTAGAAAGAAAAGACTTTTTAATTGAAGGTCAGGTCTGCAATGTATTATTTAATGCAGATGACGAACAAGTTTTATATGCAGAACCACCTGATCATTTGGTATTAACAGTAAGCCAAACAGACCCGGGAGTAAAGGGCGATACAGCTCAAGGTGGTAGCAAACCCGCTACTTTAGAATCAGGAGCTGTTGTTAACGTGCCTCTTTTTATAAACGAAGGCGAAGAAATTAAAGTAGATACAAGAACAGGAACTTATCTGGAACGAGCTAAATAACTTACTATGGACTTAAAACTGATAAAAAATATTCTAAATCTAATTTCTGATAGCGATGTAGACGAAGTAGCTATCGAAGAAGGTGATTTTAAAATAAAAGTAAAAAAAACAGGTACTGTTGAACAGGTTACTTATACACAGCCTATGCAAGCTGCACCTGCTCAACCAGCTGCTCCTGCTCAACCACAAGCACCAGCTGCAGTTGACAACACTGCTTCTGAATCTTCAGGCGGTTCATCAGCAAAAGGAGAAACTGTAAAGTCACCTATCGTTGGTACTTTTTACAAAGCTTCTTCACCTGATTCAGATCCTTTTGTGTCAGTAGGCTCGAAGGTTTCTAAAGGAGACACACTTTGTATTGTTGAAGCAATGAAGATCATGAATGAAATTGAAGCTGAATTCAGTGGAACAGTTCAGGACATACTGATCGAAGACGGCCAGGCTGTTGAGTTCGATCAACCTCTGTTTGTAATCAGCAAAGACTAAATAGTCAGCATGTTTAAAAAGATATTAATAGCCAATCGTGGTGAAATTGCACTTCGAATTATTCGAACGTGTAGGGAAATGGGAATTAAAACTGTAGCTGTTTATTCAACAGCGGATGCCGACAGCCTTCATGTAAAGTTTGCAGATGAAGCAGTTTGCATTGGCCCTCCTGCCAGCAAAGAAAGCTATCTCAAAATCCAAAGTATTTTAGCAGCTGCTGAGATTACTAATGCGGAAGCAATTCATCCAGGTTACGGTTTCTTAGCTGAAAATGCGGAATTTTCTCGTATCTGCTCAGAGCATAATATAAAGTTTATTGGCCCCTCTCCTAGCGCTATTAACTCCATGGGAGATAAAGCGGTAGCAAAATCGACAATGATCAAAAACAAAGTACCTGTTGTACCCGGTAGTGAAGGTGTAGTGGATACTTATGAAGAAGCAAAAAAGGTCTGTGCAGAAATCGGATTCCCTGTAATCATCAAAGCCTCTGCAGGTGGTGGTGGCCGTGGAATGCGTGTTGTTGAAGAAGAAGGAAAGCTAAAGCAAAACTTTGAAATGTGTCGTCAGGAAGCTTCCACAGCGTTCAACAATCCTGAAGTATATATAGAGCGATTCGTTCAAAACCCTCATCATGTTGAGATTCAGATCATGGCTGATTCTCATGGAAATGTAATTCACTTGGGTGAAAGAGATTGTTCTTTACAAAGACGTCATCAGAAAGTTTTGGAGGAATCCCCTTCTCCGCTTATGACTCCTGATTTACGAAGAAGAATGGGTGAAGCTTCGATCAATGCAGCCAAAGCTGTTGATTATGAAGGTGCAGGAACTGTAGAATATCTTGTAGATGATAACGAGAATTTCTACTTCATGGAAATGAACACACGTATTCAGGTAGAGCATCCGGTTACTGAAGAAGTTACAGGATATGATCTTATTGAAGAACAAATTCGTATTGCATATGGCGTTAAAATTGAGGAAAGAGAAATTGAAATGAAAGGTCATGCAATTGAGTGCCGAATCAATGCTGAAGACCCTGAGTTCAATTTCCGTCCGTCTGCTGGTGAAATCACTGTGTTTCATCCTCCTGGTGGACATGGCGTACGTTTAGATACACATGCGTATTCCGGATATAGAATTCCTCCTCACTATGATTCTATGATTGCAAAATTGATTGTTTCTGCTCCAACCAGAGAAGATGCCATCAAGAAAATGAAAAGAGCTTTGCAAGAATTTATTATTGAAGGCATTAAAACAACCATTCCATATCATATACAGCTAATGGATGACCCTAATTTCATAGCAGGGAAATTCACTACAAAATACTTAGAAAATAATTTCAAATTTGACCCGGAGGCAGTTAGATGAGCGTACCAAGCGATTTAAAATACACCAGAGAACATGAATGGATTAAAGATAATGGCGATGGTACGGCGACAATTGGTATTACTGAATTTGCTCAGGGCGAATTAGGTGATATTGTTTTTGTTGAACTCGAAGAAGAAGGATTTGAGTTTTCAGCTGACGATACTTTCGGTACAGTTGAAGCTGTAAAAACTGTGTCTGAACTTTATGCACCTGTTGACGGTGAAGTAGCAGAAATCAACGAAGCTCTGGAAGGTAATCCTGAGATCGTAAATGAAGATCCTTATGGTGAAGGTTGGATGGTTAAAATTAAAGTTTCCGATCCATCTCAACTAGAATCACTTCTTTCTGCTGATGAATACAAAGAAATCATTGCTTAATATTACTAAATTTAATGAACCGACATAACGAATGGATTTTAATCCTTGATTACGGATCTCAGTTCACTCAACTCATTGCCAGAAGATTGCGTGAATTTAATATCTACTGTGAAATCCATCCCTATAATGTCGAGCTGAGTACGGTTTCGAAACCAACACCAAAAGGGATTATTCTAGCAGGCAGCCCAAAGAGTGTTAACGATGATGATGCTCCTACCCTGCAAAAAGATATTTTGGGATGGGATGTTCCTATTCTGGGAGTTTGTTATGGACTACAACTTCTTGCCCATACTCAGATTCCGGGAAGTGTTGAAAAAGCTGAGAAACGAGAATTTGGACGTACGCATCTCATCATTGATAAAAATGATGGCTTATTAAAAGATGTAGAAAATAATTCTGTTGTATGGATGAGTCATGGAGATCATATTCACGAACTTCCTCCCTCTTATGAAATTATAGGTCATACAAATAACGCAAAGGTTGCAGTTGTTCAACATACTGAAAAAGAAATTTACGGAGTCCAATTTCACCCTGAAGTTGCTCATACTGATTGCGGCAAGCAGATACTACACAACTTTGCATTCGACATTTGTGGTCTAACAGGAGATTGGACTGCTAATTCTTTTGTTGAGGAACAAATAGAAGCTATAAGAAAGAAGGTTGGCAAAGATAAGGTTCTGTGTGCACTATCAGGAGGAGTAGACTCCACAGTAGTTGCAACCTTGATTCATAAAGCAATAGGAGATCAACTAGAGTGTGTATTTGTTGATAACGGTTTACTTCGTAAAGATGAATTCAATGAAGTACTTGATCTATATATAAAGGACCTTGAGTTACCAGTTCGCGGAGTAGATGCTAGTGAACTTTTCCTTGAGCGACTTACCGGTGTTTCAGATCCTGAGACTAAGAGAAAGATCATTGGAGTTACTTTTATTGATGTTTTTGAAAAGGAGATTGGAGGTCAATCCGAATTTAAATATCTAGCTCAGGGAACATTGTACCCTGATGTTATTGAAAGTGTGTCTTTTAAAGGGCCATCAGCAACGATAAAATCACATCATAATGTTGGTGGTTTACCAGACAAAATGAAGCTGGACTTAATAGAGCCTGTTCGAGAACTATTTAAAGATGAAGTTCGTGAAGTTGGAAAAGCTCTTGGTATCCCTGAACATTTTATAGGTCGCCATCCTTTTCCGGGTCCGGGATTAGGAATAAGAGTAATTGGAGATCTTAGTAAAGAACGATTAGATTTATTAAGAGAAGCTGATAAGATCTTTATCGATGAGCTTAAAACTCAGAATCTATATAATGATGTTTGGCAAGCTCTTGCTGTTTTGCTACCTGTTCAAAGTGTTGGAGTAATGGGTGATGAAAGAACTTACGAATTCACTATAGCACTAAGAGCTGTTACTAGTTTGGATGGTATGACCGCTGATTGGGCTCATTTACCTTATGAGTTTCTTAGCCATGTTTCTAACCGTATAATTAACGAAGTTAAGGGAATAAACAGAGTGGTTTATGATATCAGTTCAAAACCTCCTGCTACAATTGAATGGGAATAAGTGAGAACAAATCCTTTTATTTTGAGTGTAAGCATATATCAATTAGCAACTCTATGAAATCATTCTATTCACTTTTTATTCTTTTACTAGTTCTGATCTGCTCCGGAACTGTATTTTCTCAATCTATAGAGACTGGAAAAAACCTTTATCAAAATGGTGATTATGAACGCGCTATTAGAGTTTTTTCTCTAATAGATGAACCTGAATCGAATTTATTTACCGGTAAAAGCTATTTTGCTTTAGGAGACTATAAAAAGGCCAATGCATTCCTAAACAAAGTTATTGAAGCTGAGTTGAATTCAAATATAGCATTAGAAGCAACATACACAAAAGCTTTGGTGCTTTTTCAATTGGATGATTTTGCTGCCTCACTAGAACTTTTGCATGAATTAAAATCTACCGGCAGAAATAACCCATATTACACTCGAGCGATTTCATTTTACGATCAACTGTTAAGTTACTTGAGTATTGATCAGATCAAAACTGTGTTCAATCAAACTTCTAATAATAACATCTTGGTTGATGTTATTTCAGGAGCATTGGGAAGGGTTGATTATTCAAAAGCTCAAACCATGCTCACTGCTCTTAAAGCAAGCTTAATTGATAGTAATAGTGTAGATCTTTTTCAAATTGAAGCCGCTTTAAGAGACTCTCTTATTTATGCTTCAAGACACCCTTTTAGAAAATACTCCTTTCCACCAACTGGAATCTCATATCAAATAGGTGTAGCATTACCCTCTTTTGAATTGGGATCAGACAATTACGAAATACCGCAACATCTATACTTTGGAATTCAACTAGCTATAGAAGAATTCAACGCAAATCAACCGGGTAAAAAAGCTTTCATTAACTATTCAAGAACTAATTTAAATTCTGACAAACCTGAAGACATCTTAAATGACTTAATCTGGAATAAAGATGTTGATGCTATAATCGGTCCATTATTTTCAAATGTAGCAAAATCTTTTTCTAACCTTGCCGAGATCTACGAAGTACCTGTAATAACTCCTTTGGCTAATTCAGATTCATTGAACATTGCCAATAACTATATGTTTCAGACGAATCCTACATTTGCTATTCAAGGAAAGAAAATGGCACAATATGCAGTTAACTCTTTAGGTGCAGATACTGTAGCTGTTCTAGCAGAGATGAATTCATTGGGAGAAGCTTCTGCGTTAGCATTCAGACATGAAGCGGAACGTTTGGGAGCCTTTGTTCAACATTTCTTTCTGGAAGATCTAGAATCTAATGGTTACGACATTTCAGAATTCACTGCATATCTATCCAAAACAGATACTCTTATTCCTTCTCCTGGTTTAAAAGCAATCTATGCTCCTTTTACGGGAGCTGCAGCACCAACTTTAATCAGGAATTTGCTAACTGATTTAGAAGCATCTCAAAGTGATTATGTGCTCCTTGGTTCTGAAGAATGGGAAGATACTGATCTTGAAAACACCCGATTAAACGAAACATCTATTCATTATACCAAAAGTTATGAAGTAAGGTATGGCGACTCTGATGTAGAGGAATTTGCTTCTAATTTTAGGTTGCGCTTTCAAACTGATCCGAATAGATTCGCATTTATAGGTTACGATGTTGCCAATCTGGTTCTTTCAACCTTGAACAGAGTGGGAAATCCTGCTTATTTAAAGCAAGGTTTACAAGAACTTAAGAACTACCGTGGTCTAAGTAGCGCGTATGGATTTGACAATGAACACGTGAACCAAAAAGTACTCATAAAATCTATTTTCAAAGAGAATTAAAAATAACCTTTAATCTTCAGACTCCTGAAGTTCTCTTTGACGTTTAATTCTGTATTGTTGTCTCAACCAAGCTCTCCATTTTTCTGCATCTTCTAAATGTTGCTCATAAGTTCTGTTAAAAATATGACCTCCTTCGGGATTAGCAACCATGTAAAGGAATTGATGATCATCAGGGTAAAGTGTTGCTCTTATTGTTTGAAGGCTTGGGTTTGTAACAGGTCCGGGTGGAAGTCCTAAATAGATATACGTATTAAACGGATGCTCAACTTTATAGTCAGCCAATAACAATCTACGCCTCTCTCCTACTGCAAAACTTATGGTTGGATCTGCCTGAAGATGCATTCTCCTTTTTAATCTGTTCCAATATAAACCGGCTACAATTGGTTTCTCGTCTTCAATATTTGCTTCCCATTCTACAATAGAAGCCATCGCTATAATATCATCGATTGAATAATCCAGTGAATCGACTCTGTTTTTGTAAGGGCCAATTACTCTTGATTCGAATTCTGAAAGTACCCTCTCTATAGTTTGTTCGCTACTTAAGGTCCAATAAACATCATAAGTATTAGGAAGCATTCTACCGAACAGTTGTTCCTTAGAAAGTTTTTTTGAGGAAAGAAATAATGAATCATTAAACACACTCATCACCTCTGAGCTGTCAAAACTCATTTCCCTACTTAAATTTCTAGCAAACCTTTCCACCGTAATTCCCGGAAGAATTGTTATTGATACAGGATCTTGACTCCCAAAAGCAAGCTTTGTTAAAAACTCGTTGTAAGAATATTCTCCGTCAAATTTATAGTAGCCTTTTTTGAAATTTCTCCATCCAAGAAGCGGACTTACCCATCTAAGTTCTTCTTCATCGTACTCTATTTGTGAAGACTCTAAAATCGATATTAGAGAATCCAAATTAACATCATCCTGTAGTATGATGTGAGTATTCTTAGTCCCAATAACTGCTTGAGATTTAGAGATTCTTGAAGTCCGAGAAAGAAAAGTTATTAGGAAAATGAAAAATACAATCGCTATTGCATAAACAATATCTCGAGTCCTAAAACTAAAATAATTTTCAAAATTCATACTCAAAGATAATAAGCCTATAGTTTAAACCCACTCATTTAAAACATTTAATTTTCTAATTTTAAAAAACTGAAACTAAAGAAAACCTAATCCGTAGTCGTCACACGAAGAGCAATCGAGCTTTTGGATGCTGCACAAGCACCAAATGCCCTAAAGATAAACCCGAGTTTTGAACGACTCGGGTTTCTTTTATTTCCTTTCTTTTATCATTTTGTGATACTCTTCTCAATCATTATCTACTTATTAGGTTATTAAAATTTAATTTTAGTTACTGGTATTAGGTCTAAATAATTATTAATTACCTGCATCATGAGACAATTTTTCTTTTTTACTTTAGGTTTTCTTGTTCTATCTAATTGTATGTCAAATATTGAAGATCAAGTACCTGAGATCCCAGATGAACCTATCAGCTATGTAAATCAAATTCAGCCTATTTTTAACGCTACTTGTGGTGGTGGATTTTGTCATACCAATGGAGACAATGCAAATAATGTAAATCTTGACTCCTATCAGAATACTGTCAATAGTATGGGTAGTAGCTATGGGAAATTGATTGTGATACCTGATAGTGCTGACGTAAGCCCGTTGGTTGATAAGCTTGGCAATACCCCTGAGTTTGGTTCCAGAATGCCTTTAAGCGGAAGTATTAGCAGTTCTGATGTAGGGAAAATAATAGCCTGGATTAATCAAGGTGCTCAAAACAATTAGTAAATCAATTATTATGAAAAGAACAGTTTTATCGGCATTCTTCGTGTTGTTTACATCTTCATTCTGCTTAGCACAAAGCTTTAAAACAGAGGAAGGTAAAGCCACTTTTTACTCTAAGGTTCCTCTTCATAGTTTTGAAGGAAATTCTGAAAACTTAACAGGACTTATTAATCTTGATGATGGTACCATAGACTTCTACATAGATCTTGAAACCCTTGATACCGGCAATGGGAAAAGAGATAAGGATATGAAACTAACCCTGGAGACGAAAAAGTATCCTTTTGCTGAATTTTTTGGAAAATTGGTTTCCGATTTTGATCCTGAGTCTTTTTCAATTCAAGATGTAACAGTGAGAGGAACCTTTAAAATACATGGTGAAGAGCAGGAAATAGAAGTTAACGGTACTATGCAAATGAGAGAAGATGGTTTGTTTATAACTGCCGGATGGATCTTAAGACTACTAGATTATAATATTGAGCCTCCAAAAATTCTATTCATCAAAGTTGATCAAGAACAGGAAATAAAAATTGAAGCTTTACTAAAACCGGTAGATGGATAAAATATGAGAACAATCACTATTATTATTTTAATCTCTTTCTTCAGTATTTCCACTTTAAGTGCTCAAATGGAAAGAAAAAGAGCTGATCCTGATGGACCTGTTGAAGAAACTTTCCTCACCAAAAATATTGCCGGATTGGGCACCGTACAACTGTTGGGAAAAGGTGATCTCAATAGTATGATTCAACATAATTTTGGTGATATTCGCGGGGGAATAGATACTTTTTTTGGTATTGATGAAGGAGCGAATGTCAGAATTGCTTTTGGGTATGGGCTTACTGACAACCTAAATATTGGGATAGGAAGAACCAGCAGGGAAGATAACATCGATTTTTCATTAGATTATCGTGTTCTACACCAAACTAAGTTAGATAAAATACCGGTCTCAGTTGTGTTCAAAGGTGATTTAGGAATCAGAACCCAGAAAGAGTCATTCAGCCTAACCTTTCAAGAGCGATTAAATTATTTGGGTTCGGTGATGATTGCACGAAAGTTTAGTGATAATTTTAGTTTTCAGGTCTCACCTATGGTTGCCCATTTTAACACAGTTGTTAAAAGAGAGGCTAACTCCGAATTATATAACACTTTACTTGGCCTTGGTTTTGCAGGTCGTATAAAGATCAATGAACGTAAATCAATTTCTTTTGAATATCTGCCTGTAATTGGAGACAGAATTTCAGACACTAAAAACCATGCTGCTTTAGTCTATGAACTAGAAACTGGAGGGCATGTTTTCCAAATGTTTCTTATGTCTGGAAGATGGTTTACAGAACAACACCTGCTAGCCAAAACGGAAACTAATTTCTTTGAACCAAATTTCCGTTTCGGATTTAATGTAAACCGTATTTTTGGTTTATTATAAAAGGGATTTCACTTCCTGAGCTACTTTTCTGTTATATTGAAAAGTAAGGTCTTTGTAGTTTACTAAATCTACAATTACTCCAATAAAACATAATCCAGCAGTAAAGAAATAAAGAATTCCCATCCCAATTTGGTTTAAAATAAACCTGTGTACTCCTGCCAGTCCCAAAAAACCAAGTAAGCAAAGTATCAATACTGTTTGAGGATCTTTACGTCTAGATCGGTACACATTCGAGAATCTTTTTTTATTCTCATCATCTAATGAAGAAAGAAGTTTCGAAAGATAAAGAGCTTCATCTCCTTCTGCTTCAGGTATAAAATCATAAACTTCTGCCATCTGTATGTCCTATTTGTGTAGTAGTATTTGTGTATAGATCTTTCCAGATCTGAATTATTCTTAAGCTCAAAATGATTACGGCAACCGGTCCAAAAAGATTCGCTTGAAGTGCATAACTTAATTCCCCTCTGAACAGCCAAGATATTGAGTGACCTAACCCCTCTCCAGGGCAAAATGAAATACCCAATAATTCAAAAAAGCAGAATGAAGTTCCTTTGGTCATAGGATCCATTGTAGCCATAAGTATTAAACCTATCATAAATGCTACCCACTCAATATGAGGTCTGATTTTTTTCACGAAAGTGTATACGCTTCTAAATTATTTTTGTTTAGGGTGCTTCAAGTTGTTTTTGAAAAAATGCGATATCGTAAAAAATATTCTGTTTGATTGGTAAACACTACTTGTTGAAAACTCGGTACCCACTTTTATTTGCCAGAATTTTTTAAACTTATGCTCTAGATTGAATCGTCCCGTCATAAAATAACCATCACTAGATCCGTGTTTACCCATTAATTCTAGTTCTACCAAAGAATCGTAGTTATAATCATTAGGATTCCTATATCTAACATCGAACCCTAAACCTTTCAAAAAGTAATTGTTTTGTGTAAAGAAAGGATCTGCATTCGGAAAGTCTTTTGAAGCATCTTGCCACCCTAATTCACCAATTAGTCTTGCTCTTAACGGAGTACCCCAAGGCTGAACATAACCACGCCCCGTTAAAGAATAAGTAAATACCTCATTTGTATAAAACTGACCAGTTCCAGATAACGTAGTTAAGAAATTATTTTTGAGCCAAGGATCTTCTCTATAGAACTCTCCTTTCAATTTATATATGTCCTTAACAATCGCTTGTCTTGTAAATTCAGGTTCAATAGATAGATTTAACGCTGTAAAAGTAGAATCATAACTTATAGAATAGGATACAAATGCTTCTCCGAGCAATCCATCTTCCCCATATAAAATGGAAGGACCAAATCTGAAAACACGGCTATAATCTTCTTTTCTGTTTTCAAATTCGTATCCAAATCCTGTGAAATTAGATGAAAAATTCACACTACCTTCTCTATCATTAACAAAAATATCCTCAAGCTTAAATAAATGTGATATATCTAATCTGTTTCCAAATTGAACAGATATTCCCCCTCTTGCAGATTGATTATCAAAGTTATCAGAGAAGTATTCACCGAATAATGACCCACGTATTCCTTCGTTCCATCTTAGATCCGTTTCCAATATCTCTTTTTCATTCTTATCAAAAAAGTTCGGATATCTTCTAAATAAATCTTTTTTATCTCGATAGGTTATAAACTTGAATTCTTCTTCAATTAAACGATGTGCTTGAGTGTCTGTATTTTTTCCTTCCCCAAACAAAGGATACATAATTTCATATCCCTTTTCTTTGAATCCAATATAGTACATAGTGGTTCCAGCAAAAACTCGTAGTGAATCATTACCCGGATTATCCCGGAGATAATCTAATGCTAATGTATAGAATGTGTCATATTCACCCTTTTGTGCGATCCATTCCAGTTTTGTTCGGCTTGATATACTATTGGTTCGTGATGCCCAATACAAAGCTTTGTCATAATTAAATATCTGATAACCATAAATATTGGCGAATTGATCAGCAAACTTATTTAATTGATCGTGTGACCAGTCCGGAAATTCTTCTAATAAAGCTATGCTGCTGTCTGCCGGTTCATAATAAAAGGATCTTTGCATTATATATGCATACAAGCTGTCATTACTTGGATCTTGTTTGATCAAATTTCTTAGCCTTTGCTTTATCTCTGGCCAGTTTTCTTGACTCTCTATGGCTGATGTATAAGCTAAAACCGTTTCATTGGTTTCTCCATAAACCTGGATTTCTCTTAATCTCCATCTTCTTACAAAATCTTGAGAGTATAAACCAAGCTGTTCTACGATTCTATCTTTTAGATCTAATACTTTTTTATCTCCATATTTTTTCCAGAGATCCTCTAAGTAACTTTCTGCACGGACGTAAGCACTTTCAAAGCCATAGTATGTAACCAACCGATCGATGTCCTCTTTTTTCCAATTCGGATCAGATTTTAGTCTGAACTCAAGAATCTGAATAGCCCGCATTACTTCATCATTCTCGATGCTCAGCTCTATCAACTCTTCTTGTGCTTGTTGGTTTTTAGGATCTCTGATATATCGGTCAATTGCATTGGATAATTGCTCTTCCGCTGAAATTTCCGGCTGAACAAATGTACTGGATGCCGTTAAGTAAAATGGATTTGTCAAATAAGTATTGAATCTTTTACTTGCTAAATCTAAACCGGATAACATTTCACGTTCTGTACGCTTTCTTGATTTCGGTTTTGGGATCGAAATAACTTTCTCTTTACTATAAAAATGAAACAAATAACCATCCCAAAGACTTGAAAATGAATAGCCTTCTGTGATAGATGAAAGGTGTTTCTCAATGATGGCCCTTTCTTGTTTTGGAACGTACATGAACCAATATTTTTCTTCTTTATTGCTGGCTGGTGATTGATATTCCTTTGGAGGAATCACTTCCACCAGATATTCATTTTCTGTCTCAAAATATTCCGAATCCGTATTTAGCCAGTCCTGAGCGATTTTTGCTCCATAATCAGCTGATACAAATCTCAAGAAAGGATACTGCTTTTTTGTATGTCTCAATCGTTTTAAAAATTCATTGTATAAAGAAGTAGTTGTATCCGGTGTTGATCTCCATCCAAGGTTATCAGGGTTTCTACTTTCAAAAGAATCTGCATCTCTTTGTACAATTTGGAATACATCATCAGGATGCACAAAATGGTTCCATACACCAGTAAGTAATTGCATGCTATGCTGATTAAATACCGAATTACCATCTATATTAAATCCACTCGATATCCTTGGATAGTTAAAAAGCTTATCAGAATATGGATCAGGTCCAAACCCTCGATCTCCACCAAATTCTTTTTCTCCCAAATACAAAGAACTGAGTACTTTTATCGAAGGCATTGCATTTGTTAGTGCCTGTATACCCGTCGAATCAATAAAATTAGTTGGGGGAACATAAGTTACAGGAAGTGGCCCAAGGTCATCTATTCTCCATCTCTTTTTCACAGAGTTTAAAGCTGACTCCATAAAAGATGAATTTGAATCCCATTCTTCATTGAGCAATGAAAAATGATTATATCCATGAAAAGCCAGTTCGTGTCTTGAATTAGCAATTTCCTGAGCTAAATGTACACTTGCCTTAACAAGTCTGTTTTTTCTTCTTATTGTTGCCGAGGTCCATTCTAAATAATCAAATGGAGGAACAATATTCGCATTATAGTTAAATGCCGTCATAGCTGAATAAGTGATCAGCAGTGAATCCGCTAAGTTTTTCATATCAGGCCACCAAATATTAGCTACAAATTCGGCTTGTTCGATATTATATTCCGTGGCAATCGGTTCCAATTTAGTATTGTAAAGAGGAGCAGGAAAATCATCCAAAAAAATTGTAGCTACGTTCGCATTTCTATACGGAATATGAGGCATCATTTTAACTACAGATGAAAACATCAAACCTCTGTAATCCTTTTCATATAATACATAACTATTGAAAACAAGTACCGTCCCAAGTCCTATGCTATTCTCAAAAAGAATAGGATATTCTTCATCAGTAACACCCGTGGCCAATATCCTGATCTGATCAGTAAAACTGCTTTTCTTTAATCGATTATGAGGAATACTAAAGTTTGAATAGAATTCCATTCCTTTAAATCCCGGAAAGATATTTTCTACTCCTTTTATTCCTCTAACTGTCTGATCAATGGAATAATCTGCACCAGCTCTTATACCCTGTATATAAGCAAAGCGCTCATCTGTTACAGTACCAAAAAAGATCATATTTCCACCCCTGCCCAAATAATCAATGATCTTATTTAGTTCTTTCTCATCTATCTTAGTGATATTGGTACTCGTATTAATTAAAAGGTTTGTACCACTTGGTATTGGTATGGTCGTAACTTCATCAAGGTTTATTATTTCGTACTTGAACTCTGGATATTTGAAAGCTTCTACTAATTCGTTGGTTACTTCGATAGAAAACTCATCACTTGCACTCTGCAAAATAATTATTGGAGAAATTTTAGATTGTGCTCTTACCGGTTGGTAACAAACCAATAGGATCACAAGCACTAGACTTTGTATTCTAAATCTATTTAAAAAGTTTAGCAGCACGTCCTTCCTCTTTTGGGTAAATATTCATCAAAATATCCCCTATATATGATTCGTCTTTTTGATTTATTATCTCATAGACCACAGCATCTTCCGTTTCCCTATATACGAGTACCTCTCTGTTTGGAAGAGAATTAAATCGTTTAATCCAACTTTCTAATGATTCCATCAATTCACCGGGCTGAAATAATATTCCTTGCTGTGCAGATTCATATGGTGGCTTTTGCACAAAAACAAAAATACTAGCCGGAGGAATATTTACAGTATCAGGTCTAAGTTCTTTAGGTATTTCCAAATACTTTTGATAAAGCGAATCGATATTACCATAACTATTTAAGAAAAAATCATAGTTCATAAAATAATGTCTATTCATAGATAAAGTATTATCAATCGGCGGACTAACCGTAGCATATGAATAAGGTAGTCTTTCGTTTATAATTCGATAATAAGCTTCAAAAAAACCATTCGGTAATGTCTGAGGGAGTGTTTTACCAACATTAACTCCACCAGAGATAAATAAACCACTGGCAATCAACACAACCAGCAAAACTGGCTGACTATAAGCAAAAAAGCGATGCTTTATCCCTATTGATACTTCTATTATTGTGTAAAATGCATAAAAGGCTAAACCGAATAAAACACATATAAGAATTGCATAAAAAGCATTCACTTGATCAAGATCAAGATAGTACATATCTAATGAATTGAACTTTGAATACAGAAATGCAACAGTAGCAATCATTGTAAAAAATACCAGTTCGTCAGCGAAATACTCTTTTTTCTGAACAAAATGGATAATCACAAAAATTAAAAACAAAGCTCCGGTTATGTAAAGATAGATTGTACTCAGTGACTCTATATCTGTAATCAAATGAGGGAAGTAACTAAAAATAAGAGTATTTAAGAGCTGGATCTCAAAAAATGAGTTAATATCACCCTCTACAATTAGCAGGTAAATTATATAAGGACTCAAAGCCAGTGTAAATACTACAAATAAATAAAATACTACCTTAATGAGGTTAATCGCGAATCTCTTTCTTGGAATTGCCAACAAGCCATATATTAAAAAAGGAAGCAATACTACACCCAGGACAAAAAGATCAGTTAGAGCCGTAGCTACAATTCCCATTGTTACATAAAACCAAGGAGCTTTATCTACAGATCTTAGATTTCTAACAAATATAAAAGCGGTTGGTAAAGCAAAGCACAATCCTAAAAGAACTGTGTTAATGCCTGTTTCGGCTTCCAGCGTAATAGGAAGTAATAATGTAGGTATTAAAGCAAAAATTCCGGCACCAAACAACGCTGCAATAAGTACTTTTCCTTTTGTGATCTCACGAATCAGCCAATAAATAATAATAGTTAAAAGAAAGCTTGTTAAACTACCCAGTAAACTTAAAGTTAGTTCAGGACCTACTTGGGTCAGTGAACTGAACATAGTTACTAATGAGTGCATGCCCTTAGGAATTGGTAGTTCACCAAAATATTGCTGAAGCCTGATATTCTTGATCTCTTGAAGTTCATAATACCAAGACCTACTATGAGGAGCCGCATTATTTAAAACGGGAATAACGCGTACAATACAAGCAGTTATACCTAGTAATACCGCTGATATATTGAACCTATTATCATAAAATGAAAATTCCTTTTTCTTTACAAACCTTTCTTTCAGTCCTTGATAAGTAAAGACTTTTATAGATTCAATAACTCTGACTTGATTCGCAACAATCTTGTTTTCGATTACCTTGAATATAGATGTTAAAGAAGTACCATTTCTCCACTCATGAAACATCGCAATTAAAATCGGAATCATAACCAAAACCACAAACAAACTAATCAGATCATACATATGCATAATGGTTAGAACAAAGATGGTTACCATTATGGTACCTCCTATTCCTATCCAACTGTATAGCATTTTATCTATACCGTGCAGCTTTTTTGTGTGTGGAAGAAATTTTGGTCCTATCCAGGAAAACAGAATCACGAAAAACAGAACCAATCGGGCTATTGAAAGAAACACTATTAACCAATAAGGCATCCTATGCTCCTTTCTTAAGTTTTGGAGATTTTTTGCTCCAATTTGGCAATCCGTTGAAACCAATGTTGCTTATAAAAAAAGGATAACCTGTTTTCGTAAGCCTTTCCTTTACTATTAAAGACTTCTCAAAGCTTTCAGCAAAATCTATTATCAAAAACGGGATTCCATAGTTACCATACATTGAACCGATAAAATTCAATCTTTCTTCAAATTCTTTCTCCGATTTTAGCAAATATTCATTCTCTTTAAAATCATAGCCTGAAGCCACACCTTCTATCGCAACAGCGTTTACATATTCGGAAGTTTGGTCCAACAAAAAGAACCCAGCATTCTGTATAAGAACTTTATCAGGATTATTATTTCTTATCCCTTGTATCAGCTCAACCATATCTTCCTCCATATCTCTTCTTATAGTATATGGTGCTACTGCATCAATGGTATCCAGAAAAAGACCATCGTACCCTAAAGAAAGTAATTGGGGTACTATTTGGTTCAAAAATTTCTCTTTTACCTCTCTGTTCGAAATATCAATGTAATAAGAGCCATGATTTTCGTTCTTCCCTTTTAAACCGATTTCTTTTAAATCGTTAAAATATCGCCTCGATTCGTTTACTTCTCCCAGAGAAAGATAAGCCAGTACTTTTATACCTCTGGTTTGTAAATCAATTATATCTTGATTGCTATAAAAATAAGGTTCAACAATTAAAACGCTATAGTCTGAAACAGTACGTGGATTAATGGCTGAATATACGACTCCAAAAGAATCGTAAACTGAGTCTTCAGATATCTTTTGTGTAGATGATATACAGTTTATTGAAAGCAAATAAAAAGAAATCAGTGTTAAATATTTGAGCATTAATTAAGCCTAATCAACTCCTAATTGAGCACAGCCCGACCAACCTAACATGGTCAATTGTTGGATAACTGTGGGTATTAAAACCATATCAAATTGAATATCAGCACGTTCGATCAGATTCGATTTCAGTTTTTCCAGCATTTCATCTTCTTTTGATGGATCTATATTCGGATTAGATTCAAAGAAATCGACCACATATTCATACACAGCTATAATTTTTCCTGTCCAAGGAATATCCTCCCCTTTCAATTCATTAGGAGTCCCTTTTCCATTAACCCATTCATGATGAGTTTTAATGCCTTCAATCACATCTTTATGAATAGGTAAATTACTGATCATAGTTGCTCCTGCAATTGGATGTGCGAGTTCTGAACCAATACTTGCAAGTGAACTTATGCCTGCTGCCCCCACATAACCGATATCATGAAGTTTAGCAGTAGTTTTTAGAATATTCATTTCGTTATTGTCTAAACCAAAAAGCATTCCAAACATTTCCACAAAAGCCACCATTCTAGGTGAATGATATTTTGTTTTCTCTCTTTTAACTTCAATTGCTCGAAGCATTTTATAGAACGCTTCCAGTAGTTCATCCGAGAACGCTTTATTTACATCTCTGAATTCGAATAGCTTTGCCACTATTTCCGAAATATCTTCAAGTACAGGGTTTGACTCTTGAGATTTATTTGGTTCTGCTCTGTTTATCCAAATATATCCTTTAATTTCATCCGTGATATAAGGTAAAAATAAAGGTTCAACACCAAGCTGATTTATTAATTCCTTACCTGATCCAGAAACAGTAAAACTATTCCCTGAAAATGTATATGCTGCTTCTCCAGATAAACCTAACAAAGCTTTCAGGTGTGACTCATCCAGATTATTTGAAGCTATTAAATCAGGTGACTCTCCCTTCAGTTCTATAACAGCACCTGATTTTCCTTGAAAGGAATTGATGATATAGAGTAACAATAACTCAGAAATTCCCTTTGTATTTAAAGCTCCTATACCAAGATCTCTAACAAGACCGTGAACTTGCTTCTGGTATTTTTGCTGAGATTCTTTTTCTTGCTCATCTAACTTTATTAACCATTCAGAAAGTAACCTGCTTACAATTGAAAATTTAGGAACCATATTTACAGGACTCTTAATATTAGGTCCGATTACGTAAATACCCCAGAAAGTACCGTTCTTCTTGTATAAGGGTATATGTTCACAATTTCCTATCGTATGAGCAGAAACTCCGTGTTCTTTAAAATCTTCATCCCATTGCCTTTTTTTCTCAAGGTTTTGCATCTGGTTCTCAAAATCCTGAATAAACTGGGTTCTTTGTACATCTTCTTTTTCCGATTTACCGCCCTTATTTTTTTCAGGTAAGAGATTCTCGGATATTAATTGCCGTTTTATAAGTATCAAATGATCTTTGTCGAATTTGTATACAAAATGTACGGGTGCTTGATAAAGCAGGTCAATCCAAGTGATTATATTTTGGAAGGTTGGATTTTCCTTTCTTGACATGTGTTCTGCAGAAAGTGCCCAAAATTCAAGTTCTTCTTCAATTCCAAACGAATCTACTGCAAAAGCTTTTCCAAGCCTGCTCCCTATAATGGTTATATAATCTTTTACGTCTTTGCTCATGGGATGTCCTTAGTATGCAGAGTAATAAAAATAGTCCAAATGTTTAAAAAATCTTTTACCGATTAAACCGGTAACTGCTGCAAATGTTATCGATCCAGCTACCAGACCAATTACAGCGTATTCAAATCCTATTACTCTACTACAGATATAACCTGTTAATGCATTAACAGCTAATGCAGTTAGCATAGAATAAAGTACAAATTCTGGCCTATTCATAGTAAAAAAGAATAGCGAATTCAATAATCCAAAAACCAAAAACAAATAACCTACGCTCCCAATCCAAAAAACTTTAAATGTTAACGGATTTGCGAAGAAATCTCGGATTTCGGGATAGTCGTCTTCAAACACTCTTAAAGTAACTACTCCATAGTAAGTGAGTACTATAGATAGTATTCCTACGAAGAATAAAAGTACCAGCTGAAGCGAATAGAAATTACTGAAATAGAGATTGAATTTTTTAAGCTTGTCTATGTTCGTTTTTTTCTGAGCCGGGATTATCCGGTGTGAAAATAAATGAATGATAAATTCCAATAACGCAATAGTGAAAATAAAGCTCAATAACGCCCAATCCATTCCTAACTCATAAGGAGTGTTGAACCAAATTATATATGGCGGCGGCGGCGGACCTGCAGACCACGCAAGAATTCTATCCATAAACAAAAAGGTAAAGTATGCGAAACCATACAAAAAGTAGCGATAGGTGTTGTAATAGCTCACCTCAAGATTAGGAAGAGATTGCTTAAATAACTGTTGTCTATTCGATCTTATCTTATATTGATAAAAGATAACGATGTAGATAATTTGGATTCCGGTAGTAACTCCGATTCCCAGCCATTGTGAAAGGTAGATTCCCCAATCCAATACCTCCATACCAAAAGCAACAGATAGTGTTCCTGTTAATATACTTACAAGAATTACCATTTTTTGAGATGATGCATATAATACCGCTGCGGATAACATCATACTTGATATAAGTATAAAATAGGTCAACCCTATTGTTATCATTCTTTGGGGATAGAACGGCAGAACAACATTAATTACAAAAATAAGAGCTGCTATTCCTAAAACCAGTGGTATTGCAAAATAAATAACCGCTTTTATAGATTTCCAACTTAAGAAATAGTTGGATTCTCCCATGTACTTAGAAACTAGTCTACCCAAAACCTGAATAAAACCACCTGTAATAATGAAAGCTCCTATAGTTCCCATTGCAATCATAGTAGCTTGAGCAACATTGAACCTAAACCAAGCCCAAAGCGCGTATTCAAAAATAATGATAGCAACGATCTGAGAGATCATAGGCATAGTGAAAAGTACTCCCATGCCAAAGTGTTTAAAAAATAGTTTGAAACTTTCACCAACATCTCCAAGTTCCAGCTTTACTTCTTTTTCACCTTCTTTTTCAACCTTATCCCTAACATGTTTTTTTAGCTTTTTAAATACATCTTCCGCTAAATCAAAAACTGATTCAAAGCCAAAATCTGTTTTGGCATCTATATCTCTTATTCCTAAAGATTCTATAGTTGCAGCAACAGCCCAAACACTTAATGGATTACCAATAAGGTCATACACTTGTTGCGTCAATTCTTCAAAAGTTGACAATTCAGCCTTCTGAGTTATGATATCTCTTTCCTCAGTTTGCATGTACTAATCTCTTTGTCTGTAAAAACTTAAGCAGATTTAAAACCGATTCAGTTTTTACCTTCTCTTTTAGAGGCTTTCTTGGTTTTATTGCCAAACGTTTATATGATTCCAGATAATTCTTTACAGATCTGTCTGTGGTAAAATTCAGAAGTACTTTTTCGCGAGATTTGTTACCAAGCTCAATTCTAAGGTCTGTATCCTCAAGTAATTCTATAACTCCTTCAGCAATTTCTTCTGGTGATCTTGGTTTGCAAAGAATTCCACATCCTTCTAATGCGTCTTTAATTCCTCCCACATCAGTAGCCACAACCGGTCGACCACAGCTCATTGACTCAATAACTGTATATGGAAATCCTTCTGATATCGAAGTTAAGACCGATATATCTCCCTCATTAAATATCATACTTGGATTGTTATGAAACCCGCCAAAAGTAAAGTTATCCTCTAAATCCAATTCTTTAATAAGTTCTCTGCACCTCTCTACATATTCTTTATCAACATCTAAGCTACCATAAACCATGAACTGAACATTGGGTATTTTCTTTCTGACTACTTGACAGGTACGAATCATTGTCTCAATATCTTTTAGAGGAAATACCTGAGCTACAGCTATTACTGTTGGTGTGCCTTCAGTTTTGGTAGGCTTCGGGGTTGGTTTAAAAAGATCCGTATCCACACCGTTATAAATGGGCAGAATGTTATCCTCTTTAGCTTCAAATCGTTCCTCCCACTTCTGGTTGGCAGTAGTAACCGGTGAAATTTGATCAGCAGTATGGTAAACGGCCCTAGTAATTAAGGTTGATAAATCAACAAGCAATTTTTTTGAAAAAAATGTCATGTCAGATCGCCCAACATTTATCAAGCGCTCCCGCATATATACGCCATGATCTGTTACCATACTTGGTATTCCATATTCATACTTTGCCGCAATGGAAGCTAATGCCGGAAATCCTGCTAAAGTGGAATGAGAAATATTAATTTCTTTGGGAATTGGCGAAGCAATAGGCATCATAAAGTGATATAACCATCTCATTCCGAAAGTAATATCTAATACCTTTGGAGTTTCACCTAACTCCGGATCATAGTTTTCTATATATTTTTCGAATAACGATTCTTTAAATACAAGCCATAGCATTGGCTCCTTCATGGTGATTTTATAATCGTAGTATTGAAAAAATTTCCAGAAACCGTATATAACATCACTAATCCGGTCTACATCCTGAAAAGGATCATTCAAACAGGAAATAAAATCCTTAAATAAAGGTATAAACTGTTGTTTTACTATTTCTTTGGTAGTTCTTGCTTTTTTCTCGATTTGTGCAGAAAAAGGAATGCTTTTATCAAAATAATGAACAGGTTCTTCTACTCCCCATAACGGAATATGGATAATATCAGTTACATTCTTGGGGAGTTTATATCTGGGTTCTACAAATGGATTACCAGTTATTGCCATTAGGTGAAAATCCACTTCCTCCTGTAATTCTGTACATAAAATATGCGCCCAGGTACTTACTCCACCCCCACTGTATGGATATGAACCTTCTGTTTCAAAAAGCACAACTGGTTTTACTTCATCCATTACAAAGAATCTTCAATTAAAAGTTCCTTGAAAAGCTTGTCATATTCATAAAAAATTGATTTCCAGGTATGTTTTGAAGAAACAAGATTAAACTTAGATTCCGTCAATTCTTCAAATTTTTCAGAATCATTCCATAACAAAGCAACCTGCTCAACTAGCGTTCGAGTGCTAGTATTTTTAGGTACAACAAAACCAAACTCTGAAGTAAGATCACCGACTTCCCATCCAAATGGTAGTGCTTTGTGCGAAAGAGCCTCAAACATAACCAAAGGTTGTGATTCATTATGGCTTGTAATGCAAATCATATCGAATTCATGAAGATAGTTATGAGCTGGTTCGTTCCAGATCATAGTTACTTCAGGATACTCTTTGGAAAGCTTTTCGACTTCTTCTTCAAGTTCCAGTTCGTTTGCACCACTCAACATCATTAAAAATGAAGGTTCTAGGTCCACATCTTTAAAATATTCTACTACTTCAAAAAAGAGTTTGGGATTTTTCATTTCAGCACATCTTCCAATCCATCCAATTACAGGATTATTGGCTCTTTTCTTTTCAGGTGAGAGAAGTTCTTCCGGTATTCCATTTGGTATATACTTCGGAACTTCTGCTCCAAATTTTATCTGTTCTGGAATATTCACTCTTGAAACGGAAACAACTTCTTCTGCTGAATTGTACACCTCAGTAGCAATTTCTTTAAAGATATCGACTATTTCTGATTTAGCTTCAAAATTATCAGGAATTTGATACCCACATTCTAAAGCAACAGCTCCTTTTTCAACTTCTTTCCAGTATAAGGCGTGTTCCGTTAATACCAACGGAGTTTTAAAGATCTTGGATAATTTTATACCAAGCCAACCTGCAAATCCTGTATTTGTAACATGTACTGTATCAAATCCAAAGCCGGGAACTGATTCTACAATTGATTGAAACCATGTTTCTTTAACGGTATCCCAGTTCGACTTTAAAATTGGTGGAGGAACTCTGGTAAACGACTTTACATTTTGAGTTAGAGGATAAAGTGCATTTTCGGGATCTAATTGTTGAAATTCATCTGTAGCAACCTGAAGAATATGGAAGTCATACAGCTTCATAGCTTTCAAATATTGATAAGTCCATTCGCTTACTCCCCCTCTATACCAAGGATAAGTCCCTTCAATAATAAGTAAAACTGATGTATTACCTAGGTTCATTTATCTTTCTGGTAAAGCCTCCAAAGTATTGCACCGGTTTGTGTTACCAATCTTGAAATTAATTCGAATTCCTTACTTGAAAATAATTTTGATCTCTTAACAATGAGCAAGCCAAACAATTTTGATTCTGTTGGCACATTCAGATTATTCATGAGCATGGCCTTTTCATTTGCTGAGAATAATGGAACACCAATTTCGGCCGGTATCTCATTTTTCGTTGAAAAATCAAGAAAACAACCCAATTCTTCATTATAGATATGGTTGCTTAAATAAGCTTCCTTTTTGGAACTGAGGTGTTCAAATGAATTGGATTGTTTAAAAGAGTTTAGTTCTTCTTCAGAAGGTTTTTCATTTCCTTTTATAATCAGTGGTGATGGAATTTCATTATCGATTATAAAGAAAGACAAAAGATCGGATTTCAAAATATCTGATAAATATGAGCAAAAAGTTTCAACCGTATCACTAAATGAACCTTTAATTGCTGATTCCATTAGCTTCATAACTAATACATTTTTACTCTTTTCAAGATCCTCATCTAATCCTTTGATATTCACATCTGTTAGAATTTTCATTCTAACGAGTTCTAAAACACCTTCCCTATCTGTATTGAAGCGTTCTTTTTTAATAAAATCTACAGCTCCCAAGTCAAGTGCTTTTTGCTCTTTCTCAACAGTAGGCAGGTTGGTCATGATAAGAACAGGAATCTTACTCTTTTCCTCATCATCTCTTATTGATTCCAGCAACTCCAAGCCCGAAAGTCCCGGCATGTGAATATCTGATAAAATTAAATTTACCGGAGTTTCTGAAAGTATATTAATTGCTTCTTGAGAATCCCTAGCGTTAACAAGCTGGAATTCTTTTCCAAGCAAACTCTTTGCCATGATGTGAATTGGCTCATCATCATCTATTACTAAAATTGTGTGAGACATATCTATTTTTAGTTTCCCAATTGTAGTTCAATAAAAAAGGTCGTTCCTTTATTCTCTTCCGATTCCACCCAGATTATCCCTTCATGTGCGTCAACATAAGATTGAACTTCTTCCAGACCAAGTCCTATACCTAAAATACCTTTAGGATTTTTAGCCTGATCTTTATGTGATGATATTAAAAAATTTGGTAGCATAGAATTAGGAATTCCTATACCATTATCTTTTACTTTAACTATAAGAGAGCCCTGTTTTGAACGAGTAAGTTGAACACTTACCTGCCCTTCAGAAATAGTAAATTTTACTGCGTTTGAGATCAATGTATTCAAAGCATAATACATTTTATCTCTATCAATATTCAGCATCAGTTCATCCCAATCAGACATAAAATTCATTTTTATCTTCTTCAGGGCTGCTTTGGCTCTGTTGTTTTGAACAACTTCATTCGCAAAGGCAACTATGTCAGTCTCTTCAAGATTTAAAGTACCAAAATTAGAACCTACAATTTCTTTATCGAGTAAGTCTTTAACCAACTCCAATAATTTCTCACTTCCGGATTTGATCAATTCAAGCATCTCCGTTCTTTCATCTTCTTCTAATGAGTCGTCTTCCAATAAAATTGTTATCAGCCCCATAATGCCAGAAAGTGGATTCTTAAAATCATGGCTTAACATCCTCATCAACTTATGTTTCTTCTGGTTAGCTTCACTGAGCTCTATCTCTCTTTCCTTCAGAATCTTAAGTTGTTCTTCTGTTTCTTCTTTTAATACCTTCAGCATTAAATGATTACGCACCCTGCTTATCAGTTCGTCTTTATCAAATGGCTTATTAACGAAATCAAGCCCCCCTGCTTCAAATGCTTTAACTTTATCAACACTTTCATTTGAACTGCTTAGAAATATGATTGGAATATCTTTATGCTCAGACATTCTTAGGGCATTTCCAACTTCCAACCCTGACATTTTTGGCATCATTATATCTAATAGGATAAGATCTGGTACAACTTCTTCGATCTTTTTTAATGCTTCATCACCGTCATAGCTCTTTTCAACTCTGAAACCTTCACTCTGAAGAACATGTGAAAGTAAAAGTACATTTTGTTTTGAATCGTCCACAACCAGAATCAAAAAATCTAAAGGATTTACTTCATTTTGAGCCATGAATTCTAATTTTTTTCTTCAAATTTTGTATTATTTTAAAAAACGTAAAATAAATTGAAACTATACTAATTTTCGTTCGTCTATTAATCAGTTGAATGATTAATGTACATAGATTAAAGTCTTAAAATGCAATTTTTAAAGTACACATTAATATTAGTTTGCATTCTCGTTTTTAGCAATGGTTTAATTGCAGGTAATAATGATCCTATAAATGATAAACCTGCTGTATTTGAGATTGAAGATAAATACAAAGAAGTTAAACTGTGCCTTACCAAAACTTCAGTGTATATGAAAATTAATAGTACTGTTAAAGACTATATGAATCAGGAAATTGTACACAGGCATAGTATTGAAGCAAGTCAGTTTATAGATTCTGAAGGTCATTTCCTTCTTGGCGATGTCGTTCTTTTAAGCTCGCGAAAACTTGAATACTCGTTTGATGATATCGAAAGTATTTCATTCGAAAATGGTGAATTGATATTCACTTATAATGATACTCAATCCTTTGTTTTTTCTGATATTTTAGGAACAGATGGAAACCCCGCCCTCCAAAACTTCTATTTAGAAGATCTCGAGAAGTTCTTCATAGCCTATAAAAAGCTCACCTCCTGACCTTTTCTGTTTTTTGTAACGCATTATACTCCTGAGACTCTTTTAAGAAAAAGGACAATCAAGGAGAAAAAATGGTTAAGTATATTTTACTTTGTATAGTAATCGGACTATCAATAATCGCGTGGTCAGAGATTCCGATAAACAGAGGCCCTGGAATAATAGCAGACAAATCACCCAAAACAACCAAACTTGCCTCCCCTCAGGAAATTAATTTTGATGGAAACACTTTTTCAGGGTTTAAAAAAATAGAAGCAACCGTTAGAGTATTAGAAAAAGACAGATATTTCTTTGACACCATGTCCGAGTTTTCTTCTTACGATATTCTTGTAGGATGGGGACAAGTTTCCGATCAAAAAAACCTAGACTATATAAATTTTGATCTCAAAGATAGATCTTTCTCTTACAACAAGATCAGATTACCACTAAAAAGCGACTTAATAAGTAGTCAAACTTTACTCTGGCATGTTGTTCCTTCAACCGATGAAATTAGAAAGATCCTTTTCGGGTTAAGAAAGGGACACCTAATCAATGTAACAGGATATATTGTTGATGTTGCTACCAGGGATGGGTTACAATGGAAATCAGCAAGCTCTATCTCTCAGGAAAGTAAGTCTTCTAATAAACATGATATACTCTGGATAACATCTCTTACAAAAAAATAGAAAATACTGTTACTTTTTTGAATTAAGGGCTACCTTAGCTGTCAAAAAATAGTTAATGAACTGGTTTAAAGATTCAATTTTAGACTTGGTATTTATGGGAGTGATAATATCCACTCTGTTTTTTCCAAGTAATACATCATTTATAATACTATGGGTTTATACCGGGCTTCTGCTACTAAGTAAAGTATTGGCTTTATTTATGCCAAGTTTGCAAAAAAGAGCATCTAAAACCAGCACTCCTAACTGGGTATACCATATTATCTATGCTGTTTCATTAGTAACTCTTTTGTTCATTCAAAAATGGTATTTAGCAGGCTCTTGGGCAATTATTTGGCTTTTATCAATCGTTCTCCTTACAAAACAAAATAATAGATCTTGAAGCATTTCTGCACTTCTGTTGTATTCACATTCTTTATAATCTTTTTAACAACAGGACTTTCAACAGCTCAGCAAAAATTGAAAGATCAACCACTTCAATTGCGGTTATGGTCGGGATACTCCTTCAACTCGGTTTATTTTCTAGGGAAAACATCCAATGCCTCCTCAGCAATTCTAGGAATCGGATATCGTAGAGCAATCCGTAGCTATGGTGAAAATACATTAGTGTATTACACTGCTGATTTAATTCCTTATATCTACTTTGATTACCCAAAAAGAGATGAAAATGATAAACCAACTCAAATTTCTGGTGTAGGTTTCTCTCCTATTGGTTTCTTATTAGAAAAAAAATTGAATAACTATTTTACTTATCAGCTGTCTATTTCGGGTTCTTTTATTTTTATGAAAGATGAGTTTCCTACTGACAAAGGAAGAAAGCTAAATTATACTTTTGATCCATCTTTCACACTTCAAACTCATATTACTAAGTCAATAAAACTTGCTTCAGGATATAAGTTCCATCATATTTCAAATGCCCAGACCGGCAGCGAAAATCCAGGTCTGGATTCAAACTTTTTATATATAAGTCTCATAATTAAATAGGTTTCAATGAAAGCAACAATATCAACAAACAAAGGAGATATCAATCTTGAGTTATTTCCTGAAAAAACACCAAAAACAGTAGCAAATTTTGTAAATCTCTCTCAAAGAGGGTATTACAACAACCTTCAATTCCACAGAGTAATAGACAACTTTATGATTCAAGGCGGCTGCCCAAATGGCGATGGTAGAGGTGGTCCCGGCTATACTTTTGAGGACGAATTTGATCCTGAATTAAGGCATGACACTCCCGGTGTATTATCGATGGCGAATGCAGGTCCCGGAACAAATGGAAGCCAATTCTTTATTACTCATACAGAAACGAACTGGCTTGACGGTAAACACTCTGTTTTTGGCAAAGTAGTTTCAGATGCTGATCAGGATGTTGTGGATTCAATTTCTCAAGGAGATAAAATAGAAAGCATCACTATTGAAGGAGATACTGAAGCTTTACTTTCTAAAGTATCAGAACTTTCAATGTGGAATGAAGTGCTGGATGAAAGGTTTCCAAGCTAGACCAGATTAAGATCTTATCGAAATTTTTTCTTCAGAAAAGTAACCTTTTACTTTCAGTTTCGTAATTGGGTTCGAACTTAAAACCGGACCCAGTTATGAAACGTAATTTAGCCTTTTCAATTTTTGCTGTTCTTTTTCTAACCTCATTAATACCCTCTGTATTTTCTCAAAGTTATGGAGATCGATATGGTGATTTAGATTACAGAAAATGGAGACTTACACTGATCAATCCGATTGGTACAAATGGCGTTGCTTCACCTCGATATACAGCAAAATACTCTATCAACTTGATTGGTGGCTACCATGGCGGATTAAATGGCCTGGAAATAGGCACTCTTTACAACTACAACAAAGAGTATAGTTCAGGTTTTCAAATAGCCGGTTTAGTTAATGCCACAGGAGGCTACGCAGAAGGCGTAGGTATTGCGGGTCTGATAAATTATGCAGCTGAAGATCTATCCGGTATTCAAGTTGCCGGTTTTGGAAACTTTAGTAGAAACGATATTGAAGGATTACAAGCTGCAGGAGTACTCAACTATGCACAAGGAGATCTTTCTGGTTTACAAGGTGCAGTAGGTGGAAATATAGCGCGGGGTAATGTTGAAGGAGCTCAAATATCCGGTCTGTTTAATCTTTCTGAGCAAAATATGAGTGGATTACAGATTACAGGTGGTGGTAATGTTGGATTAGAAAACATGGAAGGACTTATGATATCGGGTCTTTTTAATGCTGCAAGAGGTGATGCCAGCGGATTATTCATTACCGGAGGTGCCAACATTGCTACCGATGATATGGAAGGCTTGATGATCTCCTCCCTTTTCAACGTTTCTTCGGAATACTCAAGCGGATTAATGATTACCGGTGGTTTAAACTATTCAAGATATCAGGAAGGCTTGATGATTTCTGCCGGAGCGAACATAACCCAGGAAATGGAAGGAATGCAATTCGGAGGTATTCTTAATTATGCCACAACTGCTACCGGTGTACAAGTGGGAGTCATAAATATTGCTAAAGAGTTTGAAGGGGCTTCTATTGGTTTTTTAAGCCTCTATGGAAACGGTAGAAAGAATTTTGATGTGCGTTATTCCGATGCAGGTTTTACTGACATCGGAATTACAACCGGAACTCATAGGGTGTATAACATGGCTATTCTTGGCTATAACACCTCTCTTGATAGAAATGTATATCGGTTTGGTATTGGTGTTGGTTTAGAAAAGAACATCAACGATTCCTTTAGAAAAATTGAGAGCGATCAACTTTTCGTGAATCAAGAATTCACAGTCTTGCATCATTTTGAAGAAAATTGGAGTAAACAAACTAATCTCATTTTCGCTTATAAATACATGATCGGTAATCGTTTTAATTCCGGCCTGTCTATTTATGGAGGACCAAGTTACAATATTCAGGTTAGCAGAGTTAACACTGCTAATGATTATACTTGGTATAGTTTATGGAGTCCTGAGTGGAATGGACGACAATACAGAATGTGGGTTGGTTTTACTTTCGGCATTCGTTTCTTCAAACAAAAAAACCTACCGTTAATTGATGATTATATTTTTGAATTTGAAAGAGACTGGTAGCTGTAGAATGTTATAAATCTGTGAAACAATTCAGTACGTATTATTGTTATGTTAGGTGAAACTAAAAAAATACAATAATTATGAAAACGCTTGTAATATTCGTTTCAATAGCTCTGATAGGTTTTTTTCTGATGGCAACACATTCTGATAAAGGAATTGAAGAGCATAAGCATAGAGAAAATGTTATGACTACTCAATCACAGCCTGATCCGGATAAAAAATATCCTTATCAAAAAACCGAAGCTGAATGGAAAGAAATTTTGACCGCAAAAGAATTTAAGATTCTCCGCGGAAAAGGAACAGAAGCGCCTTGGTTCAATGAATACAACGATAATAAAGAAGAAGGAATCTATGTTTGCGCGGGTTGTGGACAGAAGCTGTATAGTTCAGAACACAAATATAATAGCCGTTCAGGTTGGCCAAGCTTTTGGAAGCCAATAGCTGATTCTTTGGTAGCAGAAGAAGTTGATAAAAGCTATTTCATGACCAGAACAGAAATTGTTTGTTCTAATTGTGGCGGGCATTTAGGGCACGTTTTTGATGACGGACCGGAACCAACAGGGCTACGGTACTGCATGAATTCAGCAGCTATGGACTTCATTCCTAAAGATGAAATAGCGAGCAAAGAACAATAGTTCTGTAACACATTTTTATTTATAATCTAGGCGAGCTTTTATATGCTCGCTTTTTTTATGTAATCAAATTTCAAAAACATGGCAGAGCCCGCAAAGACATTACTCAAGGCAAGTTTCAATCCAAAGATCAAATCTTATCTTCTTTGGTATGGTGTTCTGATGTGTGTTGTTATGATTTTCACAATTCCCTTCATCCCAATTTGGTTGATCTTTGCATCTTATTTTGTAAATAAATACTTCGACAGGCTGCACTGTGAACTCACCACACGTTCATTGAAATTTAACAAGGGCTATATTTTCAGAACTGAAAAAACCATTCCTTTAGATAAAATTCAGGATCTTACTTTTAAAGAAGGGCCTCTTTTAAAAGCATTTGGGTTAAGTATTCTACAAATTGAAACAGCCGGAAGTTCTGCCTCCGCTTCAGCTGATCTGTCTTTAATTGGAATTGTTAATGCTTCTGAGTTCAGAGATCAAGTATTAAATCAAAGAGATGTAGTTACTGAAAACACATCCTCCTCTCCTTCTTCAATTGTTCAGGATTCTGAAAATGTAATCGAAATTTTAAAAGATATAAGAGATTCCTTAAATCGAATTGAGCAGTCAAGAAATAACTAATAATCAGTTTTGATTATAAAGTCGTATGATCTGGGAATAGCTCAAATCTTCGAGCATGTCCCGATCTTCTAATTCTCTAAGAAACTCTTCGGTAACTCCATTCGAATACATTCCTATTATACCGGAATAGCTAATCTCATCCAGATAATCTATATCTTCAAGAGTTCTTAAATAAGATTCTGAAACTCCGGTCGAATACATACCAATAATCCCTGAATAATTTACTTCATCAAGATAATCCACATCATCCAGCGTTCTTAAATAATCCATTGAAACACCGCTGGAAGACATACCAATAATCCCCGAATAACTTACTTCGTCCAAGTAATCAAGCTCTTCCATAACTTCTATAAATTCTATATCTACCCCGCTACTATGTAATGCTAATGCCTGATTAGGAGTGAGATCACTTAAATAATCCAGGTCATCTAATGCTTGTAAATATTCTACAGGAACTCTGTTCTGATATAAAATTGAAGTGTTATCTAAGGTAGGAGTTCCGTCAAAATTCAGATCTTTAATGGTATCAAAGTATTCAAGTTGAGTATAGTTGATTACTGTAGATTGCGATGTAGTTACTTGATCTGATGACTGGAAAAGGTTACTAATAGAACTACCAATTCCGTAAGCCGCTTTCATTGGACTCCAATCAAAACGCCATAAAATCGCAATTAGAATAAAGATTCCAATAACCCAAGTGTTTCTTCTGGATAAGATATCTTCAGGATCTGAAGGTTTTCGCTTTTCTTTGGGAGCTTCATCGCTATAAAAATCAGAGAAATCTTTTTCTTCTTCACTTGAATCAAGATCGTTGGTAAGTCTGTTTTTATTTCTTTGTCTGCTCATGTCTCTTAATCAAAAGCTGTTTCAGGAAAGTAATGAATCAATTTATAAGTTTTTATTCTTTTCTTCTATCCACTTACTCATATATTTATAGCTTTGAAGTGTATTTTGAAGTAACATTGACCCAATGAAGTTTTTCTTTCTATGTTCTGAAAGGTTTGATGAAATAAAGCTGATCTTGTTTTTTAGATTCTGATGATGCTTATCTCTGGAAAACAAACTGTTGAATACACTAAATCCCGTTTTTTGGGCTGTACTCCATTTCTTGGGATTGTTATATAGATCAATGGCCTTTTTAACAAACTGTTCAGGAGTTTCTGCAACTTCTCCTCCCCATACCTGATCTGTAATCATCCCTTCCGCACCGATTGCAGTAGTTACTGACGGAGTTCCACATTTCATGGCATCTACAAGTTTACCTTTCAATCCGGCTCCAAATCTTATTGGCGCAAGTAATACCTTTGCCCTTCGAATTACTTCTTCTGCACTTTCAGCACGCCCTTTTATGCAGAAACCTTCTTTCTCGTTATGAAGTTGCTCTACTTTAGGTGAAGAATAAGCTCCGTAAATATGCAGTTCGGCTTCCGGAATTTGTTTTTTTATTGACTTCCAGATATCTGATTTTAAGAACTTTACAGCGTCCCAGTTAGGTTCATGTAAAAAATTCCCTATGGAAATAAAATGCTGTCTCTCATCAAACGATGGAAACTTGTTTTGTTGATCAGAGTTGATCTCTTCAAACATAAAAGGGATATAGTGCAATAAATCTGTATCAATTTTGAAGAAACTAGTAAGTAACTCGTACTCAAAATCAGAAATAATAAGAGAAAGATCGCACCGATAAATTGAGGCGATTTCTCTTCGGGCTTTGTCAGAATAAAGATCCCTTTCAGTAAATGTTCTGCCCAGTTTTAAAGCTTTATGTCTTCCATAGCGTAAAGAATGAAGGTCTTCAGTGTCTAAAACTCTGATCGCGTCTGGACATTGCTCTGCTATCCTCCAACCAAATTGTTCCTCAGTCATGAATCTATCAAAAAGTACAACTTGAGGGTTTAGCTTTTTAATGAATTCATCAAAACCCGAATCGTTAATTTTGGTCAATTCAGTTTCAATATCTAACGATTTTAAATCTTCAGAATATTCAAAATTCGATGCAGAACTGGCAAATGTGACAGATGCTCCCTCTTCTTTAAAAAAGGCGATTAATTGCATCATTCTTGACCCGGCAGCAGAAGAATCCGGTTCCGGCCATACAGTTCCTATAATTAGTACTCTTTGATTTGCGAACATTTACACTTCTGATAAAAAACTTATAAAATAATTCTGCTTATTAAAGTACAAACAAATTCAATCAGCCTGTATGAAAAATATATTACTGTTGATCTTCCTTTCTTTTTTTGTTGTATCAATCTCAGCTCAATATGAATATGAACCAAGTATGCAAAACCCTTTTGGAAAACTAAATCCTGCAGCATATCCACAAACTGCTGATTTCGAACCTTTAATTGGAGTTAGTGAATGCATATCTGAAAGCAGAGCAGCAGATGGTAGCTGGAATTCTGAAGTTAATATGCTTTGGAAATGGAAATACATAATGAATGGAATGGCTGTTCAGGATGAAACATTAAAAGAAGATGGATTACATTCCGGCAGCATCCGTCAGTTTAATGCAGATAGTAGCAAATGGTATGTTCATTATTATGCTTCAGCTTCAGCCTCTCCCGCTCTTCCTGTTTGGGAAGGCTCTAAGGTTGAAGAAAATAAGATCGTGCTTTACAGACGTCAGGCAGCCCCAAACGGAACTGATGGTTACTACCGACTCACTTTCTATGAAATTACGGATGAAAGTTTTAATTGGGTAGGTGAATGGGTTGATCTTGGTGAAACATTCTCATACCCCACATGGAAGATCTCATGTATTAAACAAAAGTGATGAGTTTCTGGGAAGAACAGCTAAAGATTAATACCGAACTGAGTGCAAAATGCTCCCGTTTGAACAAAAAGGGAAAGCCATTCTGCCTCAACAAAGCTCCAACGTCTCTTTGGTGCGGTAAAAACCGACTGGCGGACGGAGGAATTAAAAGATTACAGTTGATCTGTTAATTATTTAATTAATTAAACTCTTCTCTCTGTGTCATTCTGAGGATACCTCCGAAGAATCTTACCGAGGCTGTTTTTTCTAATTCCTTCACTAGCTAACCTCATATAGACATTTCTCACTCACAACAAAAATCATAGCCTCTTCGACTATAGGTTCCTTCGGCAGTAGCCTCAGGATGACTTTTTTGTAAGGAATAGAGATCGAAGTTGTCTTACATGATAGCATGAATCATTATTACGTATATATAACAACAAATCCATCCAGAACCACCCTTTATACTGGAATCACCAATGATCTTGAACGAAGACTAATTGAACATTATCAGAACCGTGGAAATAAAAATACATTCGCAGGAAAATACTACTGTTATGAGCTGCTGTACTTCGAAAACTTTCCATCTTCTTATGAAGCTATACAGGCTGAAAAATACATAAAGGGCAAAAGCAGAAAGAAAAAGGAACAGATCATTAGAGATAAGAACCCTTCTTTTGCGTTTCTGAATCGTAAAATATTAGGATACTGGCCTCCGAAGTATGGGGTTTAGTATCTGCTTCAGTCATTCTGAGGATACCCTGCAAAAATCTTACCGTTTGATATTTATCTTCTCTGTCATTCTGAGGATACCTCCGAAGAATCTTACCGAGGCTGTTTTTGCTAATTCCTTCCCCAACCTAGCGCCAGCGTCTCGCTGGTGCGGTTATGTAACTATCCATGTAAAACCTTGAACTGGTTTCTGAGTCAAAAAAACACTTAGTGTTTGTATCTATTTGTGCAGATCCTTTGGAAGTATCCTCAGGATGACTTTGCTTTTGTTAATCTAGCTAAAACCGGAAACCACAATCCTCCTTTGAAGGAGGTGTCCGCCGACTGGCGGATTTCGTGAGGTTTACTAATTCCTAAACTTCACGACATCCCTCGGATCATCCAAAGAACTGTTTGGATGATCGTCTCCCTTCGAAGGGAGATTTAATTGCTTGAATTAAATATTTCTCTTAGCATCAGGAATGAATTTCAATCCGCCAATAGAGTCCAGATCGGACACAGAGCTATTCGAAATAACTTCCAATACCAAAGACTGGGATAACGAAGCAGTCTTAATTGCAAAAAAGGAGTTACTTAAGCGAGGGTATTCAAGCCGAAAGATCGAACATAATGAGAGCGTAAGTTCTAAAAGCAGAAAAAAGATAAAAGCGTTAAAAAAATCAAAGGGTCTTTCAAAAAAAGAACTCTTAATTCTGATAGTGTGTGCTCCTTATATCTTTATTTCGACATTTAGTACTTTCCTACCACGTATTGGAAAAACTGTAATGGAATTGGAAAATGAAGGCTTTCATAAACTGAAATGGCAACGATTAGCAGTTTTAACCTTAGCTAATGCGCTCTGGTTTTTTGTCCTTTCTGTTTGGCTGAATTTGTTCTGAAATGCTGACTTCCCCCCAACCTGGCGCCAGCGTCTCGCTGGTGAGGTAAAGCATAATAAACAAGCGTATTGCTTAAACTAGTTCAAAGCTTTAAGCTAAATCCAGATTCCGGGCATACGCCGCGGAATGAGACAGTCTTATTCGAGGGGATTGCCGCGTCGGGTATTTTAAAACCCTCACTATTTCCAAGGCCTCCTCACAAATAGGGCATCCTAAGTATGAATTTTGGATGTCGTTAGGTATACCAATTCCTAAATTTCACAAAGATCCTGAAACGAGTTCAGGATGACGTCCGCTACATATTCCTTCTGTACTGCCCACCAACCTCATACAAGGCATGAGAAATCTGTCCCAGCGAAGCGACTTTCACCGTTTCCATGAGCTCTTCGAATAAGTTGCCGTTGTTTCGGGCCACTTCCTTCAATCGTTCAATAGCTTCAGCATTTCTGTCTTCATTTCGTTTCCAGAATGCTTCTAAGTTATCGATCTGCTGTTTCTTCTCTTCTTCTGTAGATCGGATGAGCTCGATTGGCTTTTGCTCTTCATCACCGGCTCCTTCTTTCAGGAAGGTATTTACGCCTATGATCGGTAGTTCTCCGGTGTGCTTCTTAGTTTCGTAATACAAGCTTTCATCCTGGATCTTTCCGCGTTGGTACATACTCTCCATCGCTCCGAGAACACCACCACGTTCAGTGATGCGATCAAACTCGGTAAGAATGGCTTCCTCAACAAGATCGGTCAATTCAGAAATGAAATAAGAACCCTGATTGATATTCTCATTTTTAGCCGTTCCCATCTCTTTGTTAATGATCATCTGAATCGCTAATGCACGACGTACAGACTCCTCAGTCGGAGTTGTAATTGCTTCATCGTAAGCATTGGTGTGCAATGAATTACAATTATCATAAATTGCTAATAATGCCTGTAAAGTTGTACGAATGTCATTGAACTGAATCTCCTGTGCATGCAACGAACGACCACTTGTTTGAATATGATATTTCAACTTCTGAGAACGATCATTGGCTTCGTACTTCTTTCTCATCGCTACCGCCCAAATACGACGTGCTACACGTCCGATCACTGCATATTCAGGATCTAGTCCATTACTGAAGAAGAACGACAGATTATGAGCGAAATCATCGATGTTCAATCCACGGGCTAAGTAGTATTCTACATAAGTAAATCCGTTTGCCAGTGTAAGCGCGGCCTGAGTGACCGGGTTAGCTCCCGCTTCCGCGATATGATACCCGGAAATAGAAACAGAGTAATAATTACGAACTTTATGCTCTGTAAAGTATTCCTGTATGTCTCCCATCATTTTAAGAGCAAATTCGGTAGAGAAAATACAAGTGTTTTGCGCCTGATCTTCTTTCAAAATATCAGCCTGAACAGTTCCACGAACTGATGAAAGTGTCTTTTCCTTGATCTGATCATAGGTTTCAGCGTCAATAACTTCGTCACCGGTCATTCCAAGCAAACCTAAACCAAACTCATCATTCCCTGCAGGGATTTCATTTGAATATCGTGGAACCGGTAATCCAAGCTTCTCATACTTTGTTTTAACATCCTTGATCGCCTGCTCCCATTTCCCTTCTGCTTTCAGATATCTTTCCACTTCCTGATCGATAGCCGTATTCATAAACATAGCTAATATCATCGGTGCCGGACCATTGATAGTCATTGATACAGAAGTAGTTGGCTTGGTTAGTTCAAAACCGGAATAAAGTTTTTTCATATCATCCAGCGTACAAATACTCACACCGGAATTACCGATCTTTCCGTAAATATCAGGGCGATAACCGGGATCTTCTCCGTACAATGTTACTGAATCAAAAGCGGTTGATAGACGAGCAGCTTCCAATCCTTCACTTACATAATGAAACCGCTTGTTGGTTCGCTCCGGAGTTCCTTCACCGGCAAACATTCTGGTTGGATCTTCTCCTTCGCGCTTAAATGGAAATACACCCGCGGTATATGGGAAATAACCGGGGAGATTTTCTTTTAAAGCAAACTTAAGCCTCTCTCCTTCGTGTTTGGTATCCGGCATGGCTACGCGAGGAATTTTTAAACCACTTAAAGATTCTCGGTACAATTCATTTTTGATAACACGGTCACGTATCTTTACATCAAAGGTATCTTGTTTGTATCGTTCATACAGATCATCCCAGCCATCTAAGATCTTTTTTGGAGCTACGTCCAGCTTAGAGATCCAGTGTTCTTTCATCTTGGAAAGATCGCTTTCTAACACTTCTTTATTCTCTGGCTTCCAATTGTTTAATTGATTCAGTGTACCATTAACCTCAGATAATCTGGAAGCAATTTCAGATTGTTGCTCTGCCCATTCATGGTAATTTCTGATGGTCTCTGATATCTCACTTAAATAACGAACTCTCTTTCCGGGGATGATCGCCTGAGCCTGAATATCTTCTGCAGGCGAAGCATCGGTATAGAGCTTGGGCTCCCATTCAAAACTGTACCTTTCGTTGATCTTTTCAACAATAGCAGCAAAAAGGTTGTTCACTCCTTTGTCATTGAACTGAGCAGCTATCGTTGGATACACCGGCATATCTTCGGGTTTTGCATGCCATTCGCCTCTGTTTCTTATCATCTGCTTACGAATATCTCTGTAAGCATCTAACGAACCTTTCTTTTCAAATTTGTTTAAAACCACGATTTCAGCGAGATCAAGCATATTGATCTTCTCTAACTGCGTGGCTGCACCATATTCGCTGGTCATCACATAGATCGGTATATCTGATATATCTACGATCTCAGTACCACTTTGACCAATTCCACTGGTTTCTACGATGATCAGATCAAATCCGGCTTGCTTATAAAGCTCAATTGCTCCGGTAAGTGCTGCACTTGTGCTTCTGTTTGACGCTCTGGTCGCCAGACTTCGCATATACACGCGTTCTGTGTCGATACTGTTCATTCGTATGCGATCACCAAGTAACGCCCCTCCTGTCTTAATTTTGGAAGGATCTACGGAAATAATTCCGATGGTGATATCTTCAAACTCAGTAAGAAAGCGTAATACGATCTCATCTGTTAAAGAACTCTTTCCTGCACCACCCGTTCCTGTGATTCCCAGTACCGGAATCGTTTTCTCAGATTCCGCTTTAAGTGGTTTTCCGTCTTTCTTTAACAACTGTTTATCAGAAAAACTTATTAACTCTTCGTTTCCGTTTTCCAGCGCCGTTATAGCTCTGGCGATCGCTTTTGGCTCTTTATCGAGCACTTTTTCAATATCAATTTCAGTTTTTGTAACGGGATCATAATCACATTCGTGGATCATGTAATTGATCATTCCCTGCAATCCCATTTCGCTACCATCGTCCACAGAAAAGATCCGGGACACTCCTGCATCATGGAGATCGTCGATTTCGTCCTGAACGATCACCCCGCCGCCGCCGCCGAATACTTTGATATGACCTGCTCCCTGCTCTTCCAACAATTCGATCATGTATTTGAAATACTCAACATGTCCACCCTGATAAGAACTAATGGCAATTCCCTGAACATCTTCCTGAATAGCGCAATTAACAATCTCATGCACAGAGCGATTATGACCAAGGTGAATCACCTCTACTCCACTGCTTTGCAAAATTCTACGCATGATATTGATACTGGCATCATGACCATCAAATAAACTGGCAGCCGTTACAAAACGTACTTTATGAGTAGGTTTATGAGGCTCTGTTAAGCTAAATGGATACTTATCTTCTTTAAGTTCTGTAGATTTTTTTTCTGTCTTGATCGACATACGTGTGCTTTAATTATGATTTCATGGAAGCGATTCCAAAATACCAAAAAAAAGCCCCTTATTAAATAAGAAGCTGTAAAATGATTCGGAAATTAGTGAGACTGATGATTTTAGGTTAATTTGCATTTCCCGATAAAGAATAACCAAACTAGATTATCAAAAGCAGAATCAGTTTTTACATTCGGCACTCATTATTTGATCAATATTATTGCTATGACAAATAACTAAATTTGGTAAAAAAAGCATAAGCTTGTTCATGACAACAAATCAGCAGCATAGAATTTCAATAAAAACCATCAAAAATAAGTTAGTTGATAACTTTATTCTGTATGGTGCCATTTTTGCCACCATTGTTTTTTTGATACCACTAATACCATTTAATTTCGAAAATCTAAATTTCTACAATTATATAGATCTTCTTACTATAATTTCTTTATATATAATTTTCTATCAAAGAGATAAGGTTTCACTCTCTTCTAAAGGAAGCTTTATTCTCTTCGCCGTGTACTTATTCTTTATTGCCGACTTCTATCAACACGGTTTATATTCTACAGTAAAATCAATAATTATATTTATTCCTTTTCTGGGAGTACTTGTTTATGAAGTTAAGTGGGCAGTTCTGATCTTTATCATTACAATGATAACGTATACATTAATAGCTTATGGTTATTTATCTGGTCAGCTGTTTCCGGGATCTCTAGACCCTACGTTAAATCTCCCCTATAAATGGATAGTTAATGGTATTCTGCTTTCTTTAGTGGCTATTATTGTTGCTATGTTTATGCATAATTTCAATCAATCTTTATTACAAATTATCGAACAGCAGGATATAAGCTATAATGTGCTCGAACAACAAGAACAGGAACTAAAGATAAGCGTTGAGGAAAAAAATGTTCTGCTTCAGGAAATTCACCACAGAGTCAAAAACAATTTGGCGGTGGTTTCTGGTTTACTGGATCTACAATCAAACTTAGCACCCGATACATTTACCCGTTCTGCACTAAAATTAAGTACCAATCGAATAATATCAATTTCAAAAGTACACGAGCTTTTGTATCAGTCCGAAGATGTAAGCCGTATTGATCTTAATAAGTACATTCGGGAATTAACTGATATTATTATCGGTAGCTTTAATAAAAACAACTTTGATATAGACCTAAAGTTAGATATTAATGTTCCTTATTTAAATATTAATCACGGAGTGCCTGTTGGTATTATTTTAAACGAGTTGGTTACAAACAGCCTGAAACATGGTTTCAATAGACCTCAAGAAAGATATGAAATTGAAATTTCCGCCCATGAAGAAGATGGACACTACCACATAGGATATCATGATAATGGAAGTGGTATTATTGAAACTGTCAGTGATAAAAAATCCGGGCTTGGTACTACCTTGATAGAGTCTTTATTAAAACAAATTGATGCAGAATTTTGGTTGAAAACTGATGGGTATTATCAAATTACATTTCGTTTTCCTAACGACCCTGCGTTTGAACGGTGAGACTGGTTTTAGTTATTAAAGTTTCCCCGATTTAAAACACTCAGTTATTCCTGAACCGCTTTAAAATGATAATCAACAATAGCGAAGAATGTGGAGCAGAACTCATAGATTTCGTTCAGCTGCAGAGCTAAGAAACGAGGCTTAAAATATGTGGAGCTGAGCTCACACGCTTCGTTAGATTATACTCGTGATTTCCAAGCTTTTGGATTCCGATGTTGATGTAAAATGGCGAATACTGAAATCGCATCTTTTAGTTCAACATAGTAAATAGAAAACGGAAATCGGTTAACTAAAACTCTTCGAATGTTACTTTTGTAAACAACTTGGTGTTGCTTAGGAGCGCGAAGAAGAGATGTGATCTTTACATCTACACAACGAACAAAATCTTTCCCCAATCCTGAATTTTGGGTTTCATACCAGTAATATGCATCATCAAGATCTTTTTCAGCTTGTGGGGTAAGAATTAACGTTTTAAGCACTAGTTACAAATATTTTTCCCGGATTTCATCCCATGACTTTCCATTCGCTGTATCTTTATCAAGGCTTTGTAAACGCTCTTCCAAAATACTTTTATGATGCTCAGGTACATCAACTTGCTCAGGATCAGAAGCTATAGAATCCCACAAAGCCTCTACTAAAATGATCTTCTCGTTTTTGTTGAGTCGTGATAGTTCTTTGATAAGAGTGTCTTCCATAATGACTGAATTAAATTAGATACAATAATTTGAACAAAAAGAACTTCGAAAGCAATCGCGGGATAAATTTATGAGGCGGACTAACGACCCCGCGTTTAAGCAGTGAGTCTTGTGATAAAATTAAAGATCTGAACCACGTCCGAGGTAAAACACTCAGTTATACCTGAGCAGCTTTAAGTGGAGCAATTTCTTTACTTGGACGATGTGATGATAAATCATGCATAGCCTGTAGATTTAACCAAAATTCAGGAGAGGTATTTAACGCTTTCGATAGTAACCAAGCAGTGTCCGAAGAAATGCCTCTTTTCCCTCGTACAATTTCATTAATCCGTTGTATGGGAATATCCAGATGGTCAGCTAATTTTTTCTGCGTTAATTCCATTGGCTCAAGATACTCTTTCAGTAAAATCGTCCCGGGATGTGTGGTAATTCTGTTCTGTGGAATCATGGTTTTCACTTTTTTAATGATAATCAACAATAGCTACATCAAAAGCACTGGAATCTTCCCAACGAAAAACGATTCTCCATTGGGCATTAATTCGAATACTGTGATATCCTTTATAATCTCCACGCAGTGCTTCTAATCTGTTGCCTGGAGGTGATCTTAAATCATCTAAAGAAGTGGCTGCATTCAGTATATCCAATTTGTAAATAGCTGAATCAAGGATTTGAACAGGTAATCTCCGAACTTTACTGCTCGAATTTCCATGAAACAGATCCGATGTTGCTTTATCTCCGAATGATTTAATCACTCTTTAATTTAATGGATTAACGGTATCCATGCAACGAAATTGTTTAGTGAAGCTTTAACGACCCGGCGTTTAATGGACGCAGGGATTAAGTTTTTGTTGAAGTAACTGATATATTTTATTGCACACAAGTTAAACGAAAGCTTATTATGTATATAAATTTCTAGCAAGTCCAGTAAATTTTGTTAATTAAATCAACGACTGTTGGTCCATCTGTACAACCTCCAACTTCAGGAGCATTCTTGTCTTTATCTGAATGGATTATTATCCATCTCTGTGACGCTTCGTGGAAAAAGAGCTCTCCTTCTTCAATAATACCCTTAGGCCAAATTTTTGATTCTTCATTATTCCGAACAAAAATTTTTGGGTTATCAATTATGACTTCGAACCTGATATCACTATTTGTATTCGGGTGTTCTGCAAATTTATGTTGAAATAGATAAGTACCATTTGAAATAGGTAACTGTACAGTACAACCAATACATAGAAAAAAGAGAGAAAGTAGATAGTAAGATTTCATGTTCTAAATACACATTAACGACCCTGCGTTTAAGCGGCGGGTCTGGTTTAAATTATTAAAGTCCCGAACCCTAACCGAGACTGCTTGAAACGTTTCTTACACCTCATCTCTTTAGTAATCTAACTTATAGACATCATCTTTTCACGAGTTAACTTCCACTCATCATTAACTTTTTCAAAAAATAAATACCATGTAGTTCCACAGAGTGCACCACAATTAACACTGCTGAATAGGATCGCTTTATCTTGTTTTGAATTAATGCCAACTCTTGAAAAATTGAGGAAGGCGGTAATATTCGGATATTTTTCTTCGAGATTTAACCAAGGGTAAGAATTACCAAATATTTCAAGATACTCGTCAGTTCTTATTATTTGATATGTAATCTTAGTTTTAAAATAATCTTGTAGAAAGTGCCCAGATATATTTTTTGTATTAAAATTATCTATTAGATCATTAGATAATTCAATGTCCCATTCTTTTTCTAGTTCCGTGATAAGCTCTTCATTTAATGGAAGATCATTCCGAATAGAAGTTGAATCTAAAATGCCTATGCTTACGCTATCCACTTCAAATTCTTCATTATCAGTATAATTTTTAAAGTAAGCATTATAAATTGCATACTCATTTTGAGGAATATCAGATTTTACCCTCTCACAGCTGTTGAGGAATAAAAAGAAAAGAAATACACTTAATTGGAATTTCATATAAAACTTTAGAGATATAACGACCCGGCGTTTATTCGGCGAGTCTGGTTTTTATTATTAAAGCTCCGAACCCTACCCGAGTCCCGCTTGAAACGCTTTTTTACAACCCCAACTCATTTGAATTGGGTAAAGTTAAAGTATAAAAAAGTGACAATTGCCATGATTAAAGAGGTTACAAATAAAGCTATAGCTGCAATACTTGATGCGATTCCTACTTTTCTAGAGAATACCCAACCGTATAATCCAATACTACCTGATAGAAATAAAAAGCCTATAAAAAATATTGTTACCGATGGAAAGTAAAAAACGGCAGAAATTGCTTCAGGTATCTCTCGAGCCATATGATATACACTCGTTGAATTATAGTAATACGTGTAAGTGATAGCCGAAGTAGAAAATATTGCACTAATAAAGAAACAAGTTGATGATACTAAAGAAGTAATTACAGTCCATTGTACGTGTTTGGAATCTTTATTTTTCGAAAACAATGAGCTTATAAAAACTAAACCTAGTCCGCCTAAAATCACGTTTATAATCGCTAAGTTTCTAAATACTGGTTCAATTACATATGTTTCCATAGTTGAGTTGCTAAATCTGAATAGTATCGTATATCATCGAACCTCAAGTTAGCAAAAGCATCAAATAAAACAAGCACTAAGAGCGACTGTAAAATGTTTAGTCTTACTTAGTTGGGATTATTTAGAAATGAGATAAAAAATCATTCTATCGTTGGCGGGTCAGAGATATTGCCGGCCATCCAATCGTTTAGTACTCTTATTTTCTCACGATATGGTTTTACTGCGGGCCAGTTGTGTTTTGTAGAATCCACCATTTCCTGGCGTATTTCAAAAACCTTATACATTCCATCCACGATCTCAGTTTTTTGCTCCGCAGTTAGATATTCATTCTTATTTACTGCGTCTACCTCTGATTGCAGCTCTTTTTTTTCTTCGTCGATGGATTCCTGTTCGTCTATACCGGTTATGGTATCATAGATCGCGCTTTCAATATCTTTAAACTCCTGAACATCCCAACCATTCTTCACTAAATATTCATCTCTGGCTTTAAAATAGGCTTCTATCACACTGTCATACTTTTCTGCATTAGCCCGATATTCTCTTTCAAGCTTATGAGTTTCGATTCTGGTTTTCATCCAACTTTCAACTTCAGCGGTGCTAAGTGGTCTAATTTCATGCTGTGCATTAATGTTCGTAGTCAGGACCATTAAAAATGCTACACATATTCCTGATTTGAAAAATTGTACACCCACCCTCATCATATCTCCTTGTTATTCTTGTTCTCCTTATAAACCAATGTCCTGTATGGGAACGGAATTTCAATTCCTTCTTTGTCGAACCGTTTTTTGATGCTTTCGTTGAGATCTGTACCCAATACAAATGCTTTCGGAGGATCTTCTGCCCATGCCCAGGCTCTAAGGTTTACGGATGAATCTCCAAAAGAAATAACTCTGACCGGTACCAATGGTTCTCCCGCTTCTTTTTGTTCATCATTTCTGCCATCAATGAAATTGGGATGAGCTTCTACCTCTTCCTGCATGATCTTACGAGCCAGATCAATATCAGAATCGTAGCTGATGCCGACATCGATCCATTTTATGATCTTATCATCTCCGTAATTCGAATTAATGAGTACTTCGTTACTGATCACCGAGTTAGGGATAATAATCCGCTTGTTTTCAAAATTACGAATAACAGTATGTCTTAGGTTGATATCCTCTACAACTCCATTTAAAGTAGTTTGCAGTGATAGTCTGTCACCGATCTTATACGGTTTAAAAATGACGATAAAAATACCGCTTACAATATTCGCAAGCGCTTGTTGAGCTGCAAAACCAATGGCAATAGCTAGCAAACCTGCACTGGCAAACATCCCTTTTGCAACCACTCTGAATTCAGGCACCACATAAATTGAGAACCCAATACCGATAAGGTAAATAAGAACGGTAACCCCTCTTTTCAGGAATTTGAGATTTGTTAGATCTGAAAGGCCTTCTGCTTGCTCCGATTTCTTGATCGCTCTTCTGAAAAGTTTTGCAGAAACTGCCGCTGCAACTATCGTTAAAAAAAGTATAATCCCAATGGATACAAGTATCAAATATTGTTCGGGTATCAAGTCTTCAATCGCGTCCATTATCTAAAATCTATTTTTACTTCTGAAGTAAATCCACGTTGGATATTCACATTTCGCTGAATATAGTAAGGTTCCGGCTTTATAAACGGATCCACAGAACCATAATCCCAAATTCCATTTCCATTTGAATCCTGAAAGATAACCAAAGTATATTTTATTGACGGAATATTGTCTATTGAAATAAAATTAGTGAAAGTGGTGTCTACTGAAAAAGTATTCTTATCGTCAAAAAGTTGAAGCTTAAATTGGTTTGTAGAGTCTGAAGAAGCAACTTCAATTTCTATGCCGCCATAATTTACCGGATCCCAAATATCAGGATCTATGAGCTGACGTTTTCGACTTCCAGGATTCCATACCAAAAACCTGTAATCAACCCCTTGCAACCAATTTTGCTGAGGCGGAATAGTAAGTTTATTATCCTGAGCAGTGATATTCGGCCAGTTCTTAAAGTCTACATCTCCTTCAATTACTACCGTTGAATCTATTACTTCCTGATCGGTAATGGGCCTTATGAATTCTACCGCTAAACTTTGATCAGGAAACAGTCCGTTTTGCCCATTGAACGTTAAAATATCTTGCCGAACGGTATCTTCCTGATTACTTCCAATGAAAGGCTCATTCAAACCAATAGCTTCGTTTCCCGATACATCTGTAATCCCTGAAAACACCAATTTGTAACTTGAATTCGCTAAAAGCGGCTCTCTTGAATATGCAAAAGCCAGAAAAGGATCTTCTTCCGGAACATATAATGGAAATGCCGTTGCATATTCATTTCCAGAAGAATCAGTTATTGAAATATTAGTTTGAGGCGTAAATCTCACTTCTTCTCCAAAGCGTAATCGTAACCGCTGCGACGATAATAACCCAATAGCTTGTAGCTTTGGTTTTAAAGTGTCTTCTTCAAACCAATATGCAACATCTAAAGTATCTTTACTGCCTTTTGAAAGACTCACAAATTCTGTATTTAACGGTCGGGCTGTCTCACTGACTTTATCCCAGGTCTTATTTCTATTTCTATCATCCAATGCAAATGCCTTGTACCTCCCGGCTCTCAAATAACCAAACCTGAACACACCACCTGTATCGGGTTCAGATGAATAATTTGCGGCATTTGTTAAGTCAAATGGTTCTCTGTAAAGCAGTATTTTAACATCTGTTTCAGGTTCACCGGTTTCTACATTACGAAGTCTGCCTATAATTTCTCCTTCATCAATTTCATTACCAGTAGACACTGCTAATTGAACAGGCGCGCCCATTTTATTGCTTCTTGTATCGGTAGTATTGCCTCCTACTGTAATAATTATGGTTGTGGAATCGGGTAATTCATTTTTAAATTCAACAGCCGCTGTTTTTCTTCTCCAATTTACTTCATATTCAATTCCAAGATCAGGCTCTATATTTAACTCTGTTTGAAATGATGAGCGATTTACGAATTCAGAAAATTCAAAACTGAATTTCCTACCTTCGAAATTTACGGCACCTGTTTCAGGGGTTGTATTTTCGATTTTTGGACCTGTTTTATCTGCAGGGCCACCGGTTGGAGCAACAGGAGTTGCACAAGAAATAAATAACGTGATGACTAATAACACGTTTATGTGATGTATCAATCTCAATGAATTATCGTACTATTGTTTTGGATTTATCTCACTAATATAACAAGCGGTCAACAACTTATTTAATTTAGATTGCAACTACACAAGAACTTAATATTAAACAGTGCCGGGCTTAGAAAATTGAACCCTTTTCTCTTTTTTATGATTTCTATCATTTTAATGGGTTGCCATTCTTACGTACTAGATGATGCACAATTTGATTTAAGACACAGCTTTACTGAAGCAGATTACCAACATTCTGAAGAGCTTTTAAAAAAATTCAAAAAGAAAAACATCTACCGATCCAAAGACCAGGTACTTTACAATTTAGAAAGTGGAATGATCTATCACTTTTCAAATAAATTCGACTCCAGCAGTTACTATTTTACTAATGCTGAAAATGAGATCGATCAAAACTATACAAAGAGTGTAAGTCGAGGAATAGGTGCTTTTCTAACCAACGACAACAAATTAGTTTATGATGGAGAACCTTATGAAGATCTATATTTGAATGCATTTAAAGCATTGAACTTTATGCATCTTCAGGATTGGGAAGCGGCATTGGTTGAAACCAGGCGTATGACATATAAAATGGAGCAACTGGATATCAAAATAAAAGGCCTGGCAAGTGCTTTTGCCAAGTCCGATTCCAGCGGTAAAGCAGATTGGAAAACCGATGATATTAATATTCAGAATAGCGCTCTAGCGCATTATCTTTCTACAATTTTATATGCAAAGGCCGGTGATTTTGATGACGCCAGAATTGAACGTGAGAAACTTGAAATTGCTTTAAAAGAGCAGTCTACTTTAACTCCGTATAGAAATTCAAATACAAGTAACTTTGAAATACTTCAAAAACCAAGCTCATACAATGTGTTATTAGCAGGCTTTACAGGAAGAGCTCCATATAAAGTTCAGGAAGATGCCCGTGTATTTATAGATGATTATGATGATGAAAAAGACAATGAGTTCTATTTAAAGTTTTCATTTCCTGTAATTAATACTTTTCAATCTAATGTAAGATATGTTCGTGCTGTGATTAATGATTCAGTCAAAACAACTCTCGATCTTATTGAAAACATGGATAAAGTTTCTGCTGAAGTCTATAAAGCAAAACAACCTATTATTTATTCCAGAGCGTTATTACGGGCAAGCACAAAAGCAGCAGGAACAAAATTAATTTCCGGAGCAGTTCGTGAAAAGAATGAATTTTTGGGTGATTTACTACAGATATTAGGATTTATAGCTCAGGAGACAACTGAAAAAGCAGACTTAAGAAGTTGGCAAACTATGCCCGGACAAGCTTGGATGAAGACACTTTATGTGCCTGAAGGTAACAATACGATCCGAATAGAATATGTTGGGATCAACGGAAGAGTATTGTATTTCGATGAATTTGAAGTAATTATTTCCCCTAACACAGAACTTGAATTGGTAGAATCTATTTATGTTAATTAAGAACTTAACTAAAAAAACAACCCTACTATTATGAAATATTCACTATTAACCGGTTTACTTTTTGCCTTTTTATTGGTGGGATGCAGACCGTCACAAAAAATTACCCGAATAGATGCAGGTACAACTACAGATCTCTCCGGAAAATGGAATGATACCGATGCCAGATTAGTGGCTGAAGAAATGATTGAAGACGCTTTATCCAAACCTTGGCTAAATCAATTCAACAGAAAAAACCAAAAACCACCTGTTGTAATTGTAGGTAGAGTTCGAAACGAAAGCATGGAGCACATCGAAACCGAAGTATTTACTAAAGAATTAGAAAGAGCTTTTGTTAATTCCGGAGAAATTTCGGTTGTAGCTAGTTCAGATGAACGCAGAGAAATCAGAGAAGAAAGATTAGACCAACAAGCTAATGCTTCTTATGAGACTACAAAAAAAATGGCTCAGGAGCTTGGAGCAGATTTTATGATGATTGGTAACATAAATTCAATAGTTGATGAGGCCGTTGACAGCAGAACTCTGGCAGTATTCTATACGGTTAATCTGGAATTTGTAAATGTTGAAACCAACCAGAAAGTTTGGATTGGAAACAAAAAGATCAAAAAGTTCATAGAACGAAGAAATTATCGAGGGTATCCCTGATTTTTCCTATTTATTAATAAGAATTTATTCAAAGGCTTTCAGTTTCTGGAAGCCTTTGTTTATTTTAGGATAACTGACTTTCTACATGCTAAAAAACTATCCGGGAATTTACACTGATTTTTATGAGCTCACTATGGCTCAAGGGTATTTTTTGTCTGGAAGAAAACAGGATACTGCCTGCTTCGATTATTTTTTCAGAAAACTTCCCTTTAAAGGTGGATATACTGTATTCGCAGGATTAGGTGATCTACTTGATATCTTAAAAAACTACACCTTCGGAAATGAGGAGATTGAGTATCTGAGAACTCAAGGTTTCAAGGATGAATTTCTTAATTATTTAAGATCATTCCGTCTTTCGTGTAATATACATTCTGTAAAAGAAGGAGAAATTGTTTTTAATAACACTCCTTTGGTTCGTGTTCAGGGAAATATTATTGAAACTCAGATCATAGAAACTCTTCTGTTAAACATATTGAACTTTGAATCTTTAATCGCCACAAAAGCATCTAGGCTTAAACAAGTGGCCGGAGAAAAAGCGGTTCTTGATTTTGGGTTAAGACGCTCACAAGGATTTGGTGGAATTCAAGCTAGTAAAGCATCCATTATTGGTGGCTTAAATGGTAGTTCAAACGTGTATGCAGGCTTAGAATATGGATTGGATGTAAGTGGAACCATGGCTCATTCCTGGGTTCAATCATTTTCGGACGAATTAACAGCATTCCAAACTTATGCCAGACACTTCCCTGAAAATACGATTCTATTGGTAGATACTTACGATACCTTAAAGCAAGGAGTACCAAACGCGATAAAAGTAGCTAAAGAATTAAAAGAAAAAGGTGCATCTTTAAAGGCGATTCGGCTTGATAGTGGAGACCTTGCTTATCTTTCTAAAAAGGCTCGGAAATTACTCGATGATGAAGGATTTCACGATGTCAAAATTGCTGTTTCCAATCAATTGGATGAATATTTAATTAAAAGCTTACTTGATCAAAAAGCTCCTATTGATATCTTCGGCGTTGGAACTAAACTTGTTACAGCTTACGATGATCCTGCATTAGACGGAGTGTATAAATTGTCATCCATAAACAAGGAACCTACTTTAAAAATTTCAGAGAATGTCGAAAAAATAACGCTACCTGATGTAAAAAAAGTAACCCGTTATTACAATAAAGATGGCTCTTTCTATGCAGACGGTATTTCTCTTGAACATGAAGAAAGTCTGCAAACGATCGAACACCCACATTTTCCAATTAAGAAAACTAAGGTACAGGGTTTTAAATCTTCTACTCTTTTACAAGCGGTAATGATAGATGGGAAACTAACTAGTACAATTCCAAATGCGCATGAAAGCGCTGAATACTGTCGTGAACAATTAAAAAAACTAAATCCCGAATACAAACGATTTGATAATCCCCATGTTTATAAAGTGGGTATCAGTAAGGAACTGAAAGAAGTACGGGATCGAATTATTCAATCTAATTCCAACTAATATGTATGCGCTTATAGTTGTAGATGTTCAAAATGATTTTTGTCCTGGAGGTAAACTTGAGGTTCCAAACGGTGATGAAATAATCGCTCCAATTAACAGATTAACTCCTTATTTCGAATATATAGTTCAAACACAAGATTGGCATCCTACGAATCATAGTAGTTTCGCTTCTAATCACATTAACAGAAAACCATTTGAAACTATTGATGTAGATTATGGCAAGCAGGTTTTATGGCCAGATCACTGTGTTCAAGGAAGCAGAGGAGCTGAATTTCACCCTAAGCTTGAAACTGTTCACACCAATCTGTTTATACGAAAAGGGTTTCGTCCTGAAATAGATTCTTATTCGGCTTTTTATGAAAACGACCAGGCTACAAGTACTGGTCTTAAAGGTTATCTGGATTCACTAAAAATAAGTACAGTTTTCATAACAGGTTTAGCTACAGACTTTTGTGTTAAATGGACAGCCTTAGACGCTATAAAATCGGGATATAATACTTACTTGATTTGTGATGCCGTGAAAGGAATAGATATCGACAATTCTGTACAAAATGCAATGAAAGAAATGTATGATTCCGGAGTAGAATTTATTCTTTCAGATTATCTTATTCCTCTTTTAGAAAGTTCCAATGAAATATGATTTCTGTATAATAGGTGCCGGATTAGCAGGTCTTTCTTTAGCCAAAGAGCTCAGTTCCTTATCAAATACTAAGATTCTTGTTATCGACCCTTTAGGAATAGGTAAAGGAGCTTCCGGATCTCCAATCGGACTTGCTAACCCCGCTACAGGTCGGTATGCTACTAAATCATGGAAAGCTGAAGAATCGCTTAATCTTCTGGAAGAGAACTTGGAAAAAGTCTCTTCATTCTCCACAGAAAAGATCTTCTCAAAAAGTGGAATAGTAAGACCGGCAATGGATTCAAAAATTGCCAAAAGAATGAAAGAAAATGTCGAAACTTCTGACTGGTCTGATGGTTCATGCAAGTGGCTTTCAGAAAAGGAACTTCATAATAACTTTCCTGATTTGTTTTGTATTGATGGTGGAGTTTGGGTGCCCTCGGGAATGACTGTAGCAATTCCGAAATATTTAGACGCTTTAGCGAGTTATCTTAAAGTAAGTGGTGTAGATTTTATTGAAGGAATTAATTTTGATCTAAGGAAATCTAACAATGCCTGGTTTCTTGATCTTAAATCTACTAATGAAATCGAAGCTAATCACATTGTTATTACAGCTGGTATCAAATCAACCAGATATGATTTTTGGAAAGATCTTCCCCTCCATCCTGTCAAAGGTCAGGTTGCAGTATTTAAAACAGAACAAAAATTTCCTTACCGTTCTGCTATTTCAGCTTTAGGATACTTTGCCGGAATCGATCCCTATACTTTTGTAGCTGGCAGTACCTATGAGCATAAGTTTGCTAATGAAGAAACCGACCGAAAGGGACTTGCCTACATAGAAGATCGAATGCTTCGTGTAATGCCTCACATGGAAGGCAAATATAAGCTCATACAACAATGGGCCGGTGTACGAGCTTCAACTCCTGATCGAAAGCCTTTTGCAGGTGACCATCCTCATATAGAAGGTTGTTCTATTTTAGCAGGTTTAGGATCAAAAGGATTACTATACAGCAGTTTGCTAGCAAAAGAATTCGCTCATTATCTTTTAGAGGGAACTGCTATTTCTCCGGAAGTATCCCTGAATAGGTTTAATTAAATTATCAGTGAAACAAAAAAGGCTCACCTTATAAAAAGATGAGCCTTTTAATTCTGTTAGTTTTTTTTAGAATCTCAGCACCAAACCACTAAAAGCTGCGGCAACTGATCCACCGTTTTCGGAGTCATTACCAACGATCGATAAACCTGCCGATAATTCTAAGAAATTAAGATCAATTCCTGCGCCTGCAGAATATACAGTTGAAGAATAACCACCTATTCTGGTACCAACTCTCAATGGAATCAGACCTAGTAGTCTATATTCCAATCCAAGATTTAGAGTACTTTTTTTGGAGTTATTTCCACTTTCATTAAATCCTATACCGTAATCAACTGAAGTAGTTAGTTTACCCATTGTAAGCGAAGCTCCAAAGTTATACATAGCTGGTAATTCATATTCAACACCATCTATGTCTTCTGCATCGAAGTCACCGTAAACTTTGTTTTTGAGGCTATCTGCGAGATCATCGTAAAAGTCTCCCGGATCATCATCATTTCCTGCACCTGTAAAATCAAATGTTCCGTTTGCAGTAAAAGATGTTGGATTCACATCGTAAGTTATTTTTCCAATATCAGTAACAGACATTGAAACACGTAAGGTTTTCTTACTGCCAAAGAATCCATCGATAATAGGCACACCTGAAATATCCATTTCTAAGGTTGCTCCCATGTCTAAACCAAAACCGGAAGCGTTAACATTGGCATATTCCCCACTTAAATAATCACCAGCAGTTACGGAATTATCTTGCTCAAAAGCGGCCTCGAATTCCCTTAAATCTGCCGACACATTACCAACAGTATTCAATCTATAATCAAAATTATGAATTATTCTGTTAGCATATTGACTATTCGTAGCTCTCTGAATCTCAATAGTTGAATTGAAATCTAAAGTAGAATTTTGAATACCAATAATGTACTTAGGCGCCACACCAGCATATAACTTTACATTTTTTGCAAACAGAAGGTTTGGCAGGCTTAGAACTTGGCGAGCATAACCAACAGAAATTTCTGAGAATGCAACTGCTCCAAAACTAAAATTGAAAGGAGTGACATTATCTAATTCTTGAGGGTCTAAACCATAAACACCTATCTCAGCAAATCCCCTGTTTATAGTAAACTTTTCAGTTACTCTAACTCTGGTAGCTAAACTAAATGCAGATTTATTACCTCGGTTTGAAAACCCAAAAGGAACAATATTAAATGTTGCAGATTGGCTTTTGGTAAGTTCAGAGTTGGTGCCTCCGAAAAGATCTGTTAGAAATCCTTCGGCAACTTCTCCTTCAAGTGTAAGACCTTGAGTTAAATATTGATCGTAAACATCAAGATTAATTAAGGTACCTCCTGCTCTGAATCCAATTCCTCCAACTATCCCCAAACTTCTTTTAGGTCTATTTTTGGTAGAGTTGATCATCAAGTTTGCAGGATTAATGAAGTTTGCATGGTATCCATCTACATATGCGGTTCCACCACCACCCATTGAAAGGCTTCTGGAGTCATAATGTCTTGACTGACTTAGTACTTCAAAAGAAGTAGCTAAAAGAACTAATAAACTAATTGATAAAACTTTTTTCATTTTGCTATCCCTTATTTGCCGCCAATTTTATTTTCAATTTTTATCCTAGCTCCTAAACTTAACCTGAACGAATCGCTGGCTCTAAGTTTAACAGCTTTATTTTCGGATGACCGTAGGTTTATTGAAAACTCCACTAAATTCACAGTGTCTAGCATTTCTAACTGAGCTTCAGTTAAACGAGCAGTGAATGTGTTGTTTTCTTGTCCTCCGGTAGCAAATCCAGTAACATCATCAACCGGGGATGCAACAAGCCTCAGTTCATTTCCGGGATTAGGGAGTGCAAAAATTTCAGTATTAGTAGTACTATCTCTAAAGGATAGGAAAATATTCAATCCCATAGGCAGGTTGTTCGTGTACAAGATGAACAACTGTCCTTCGGTAACTTCAGTTTCGTCTCCAAGATCTACAGAGAAATCCAGAGAGTCTGTAAAGTTAGCAGGAGCTCCTACTTCTGTTCTGAAAGCAAGAGGAAGATCAACATTAAGCATTGGGTTGAATTCCAAAGGAGTAGTAATGAAAGCTTCATTTTCATTTTCATTAACAACAGCTTTTCCTATAAATCTAATATCAGTTGGCAAGTTATTAAGGAAATCATCAACATTTGTGGTGTTAATGTTAAAAGAAATCTGGCAAGTGTTATTTTGGCAATCACTTACATTATCAATAGAAAATTTGATTAATTGTTCAGGTTGCAACTGAACACCATTTGCAACCAAACCTGAAATTGGGTCGCCTGCGCTAACTTCATTTACGCTACCCGCTTTACCGGATAAATAAACTTCATTTCCATCGCCATCTACTCCAACCATTGCAGCGTAGATTGTTGTTTCAATACCAATATTAGAGTTGTAGTTGATATTGATAACAGGCTCAGTAAACTTGAAGCCATCAATTTTATCAGAAAACTCATCAAGACCATCAATACTTGTGATTTCAGCTTCAGTTTCATTGAAAACATCCAACACTTCTGAACCAGTATCATTTGACAGGTCGTTATCTCCCAACAATACTGTTTGGGCAAGTACAATACCTGATGCAGATTTAATTGTTAAACCTGATATATCAACTGTTGCAGTAATTTCATCTGTTTCACTAATTGTTACTGCTCCGGCATTAGGTCCTGTTTGTGTATTCTCTGTAGAAGCAACAATGTTATAAGTTACTTCATTGTTGTTTGCAAAGATTCTATAGTCAGCAAGATCAATATTTACATCAGTTGCTGTTGTATTTGCAGGAAGAGTTGGGAAACTAATTACCAAACTATCTTCAACACCATAATCATCGTTTCTGATTCCCGGGAAAGAAATTTGCAGTGTTTCAATTCCAATTCCCATATTGTTTGCCATATTGGTAATTGAAATCTGGCCTGCACTCAATTCTACATAATGGGCAGGATCAGTAAAACGGAATTCTGTATCACTAAAAGTTGAAGTGCTAGTTGTGCTAAAATCCTGAGATTCAATATTTGCAGTTACAGAGGAAGCAAAAAGATTCGACCCTGCAGCAGAATTAATAATCAAGTCTCCATCGCTTGCCGGGTAATTGAAATTATCCCAAGTGATAACAACATCTACAGTAATATTATTTAACTCATCACCATCAGAAAACGTAATGCTCGCTGTTTCAGAAGCACCGTTACTGAGATTATTAAAAGTAGCTACTGAACCAACCTGAACTCCGGAAGAAAGCAATGTAATTTCCAAAGTCTGAATATCAAACCCAAGCTCGTTGGTAACTCCAATATCAAGAGATCCATTTTTGATAGTAGCGCTTGTAAAGAAATCTGAGCTGGCACCGATGTCAATGTTAACCGGAGTTGCTGAGTTATCTCCCGATGGAACAGGTGTACCTGCCGGCGGAGTAGCTCCACCTGAGATTTCAGCAAAGTTAGTAGAACCCAGATCACTACCACCGGATGAAAAACTTCCAATTTCAATTTCTCCGATCGCAGAATTAAAGGAAGTATTACTTCCATCAATTTCCGGAATTGCATCATCAAGATCGCCAAAATCAAACTCTTCATCAGCAGTGATTGAGATCACCCCATTTGAAGGATCAACAACAAATAAAGAATCTAAATCTTCACTTGTTGTGTCAATTAAAGCCCCTGTACTATCGCCTAAAAAAACATAGGTCTTATTATTTATGATTGGTATCTCAACAGTATGTGCTGTTGTAAAGTCTGGTTTGTCGGGTACGCTCAGGTCACACGAAGCAATAACGCTGGTAATAATAAGCGCTATCCCGAAAAGTTTGATTTTAGCCATCTATATGATTTTATTTATATTTACTGTCTCTTCTCTGTACACAAACAGAAAAAAATTATACGGACATTTTGTGGTAAACACATTAAGAATATAAAATAATTAAAACACCACCTATTTCGGCATAAAAGTATTTAATTAGAATTCTATCAGTTTAATATCAAATACCCAATAAATTTATCTATGAATATGTGTTTTTTATTCGACCTTTTCTATGAGAACAGATACCCAATCATATAGGCACTAGTACCTATAAACTATATTTAAAAATACTCTAGTAGTTATGAATTAGCTTAGATCGTAAGGAGCGCTTCTGCAAGACACTTTTGCAAAGAAAAATTGTTTATGCGGAGAGGGAGGGATTCGAACCCTCGGTACCCTTGTGAGGCACACACGCTTTCCAGGCGAGCCCGTTCGACCGCTCCGGCACCTCTCCGTTTAACAATAAGAATGGGCGTCAATGATAGAGTTATTCTGAACGTATATCAATAACTAAAATCCAAAAGAGAAAACTTGTGTGGTATAAGCTTTAACCGGCTTTCCATTGTCTCTGGCAGGATTAAAGCGCCACTTTTTTGCTGCAGTGAGTGAGGCTTCCATAATTCCGTACCCGATTTCCTGTACAACTTCATAATTCTGAGCATTAGAATCATACTTTCGCATGCTTGAAATAAATATATCTTCCACCAATCCCTTTTTATCAACAAGGAAGGTGACATAGATTTCGGCAATTACTTTCGCTTTTCTGGCTTCTTCAGGTGTTACAGGTTCTATAATTTTAAGTGGGGTTGGAGGTCTCTGCGGGCTTGCAACGGCATCATCAGAGTCTCCAGTTTGCCCGATCTCACCCTCTCCTATTTTTTCCAAAGAGAGCATATCTTCAAAATCCAACGTCAAGATCTCATCTTCTATTACTTCATCGGTTGGTACAGGAATCGGAACCTGAGGCTTTGGTGGACTGGCAGGAGCAGTTTCCTGTTTTGTAGCAATAGACTGTTCTATAAAAATTTCCTGGTTCGGTTCAATATATACTTGTGATGTCGAAGTGTGTTGAATTTTGGGCCACAGTTTAAAAACGGAGAGCATTATTAGAAGAGAAATAGTTAAGCTCAACATAAACCTGTGTCGGTAATGCCATTGCTTGTACAATTTATCGAGATCGAAAAAATTCAATTAGCTCTGATTCGTTTCAGTTCTTCATCTATTAACTGATAAGCGTGATCTTTTAATGTGTTAATATCCTTAAATTCCGAGGTCAGGATCGGATCTAAAATAGAAATAGAAAAATTTACATTTGGTTCCACAATTTTTGATCCGGATTTCATAGCTAAGTGTCCTCCATCCAGAACCATTGGCTGCACATTAAACCCATATTCGTGAGCAAGCAAAAAGGCTCCGTTCTTAAATCGCTTCAGATCGCCGTCAAGAGTTCTGGTGCCTTCCGGGAATATCATAACAGGAATTTTATCCCTCAAAGGCTGTACCAGGTTATCAAGCCGTTTCAAAGCAGATTTACTTTTCCTGTTAATAGTTAAGTGACCTGTAAGCCAAACCAACCAACCCATTACCGGAATTAAAGCGAGACTTCTTTTAGAAACCCATTTCATTTGCCAAGGCAAGTGATATGCTAGCGCCATATCCAGAAAACTTTGATGATTTGCGACGAATACCGTAGGCACATCAGGATCAAACTTTTCAATGCCTTCAATTTTTATATCCCATTTGGGACTGGCTTTCATCATTAATCTGGCCATTATTGACAATACCTTATTTGGCACTTTTCTATACGGATCAAACGGAAATGTTAGTAAAAATATAACCGAGATCAGTATAAAAAAGATCAGAAATAAGACTGAAAAATAAAGCCAGAGAAATACGCTGAATAATGCCTTCATTATTCTAAATATCTTTAATTGCATTCCTTATAAAGCCGTTGTGCTTATTCAAAAGCGCTTGGGCTTGTTCTTTCTCAACCTTTGCCAGAGCCATTACTATAGCCGTTTTAACATGATTATCAGCTCTTTTTAAATATTCAGTAGCTTCGTCATAATTTAAGTCGGTAAAGATCATAATGATTCTTTTGGCTCGTTCAACCAGTTTCTTATTTGTTAACTGAAGATCTACCATCACATTTTCGAATACTTTACCCTGCCTGATCATTGCTCCCGTTGTTAGCATATTCAGAACCATCTTTTGAGCTGTACCGCTTTTCATTCTGGTGCTTCCCATTACAACTTCAGGTCCGACAGGTACATCGATTATAAAATCAGCTTCTACGTCTATCTGTTCTTTAGGCACTGTACTTACAAGTATAGTTTTGCACCCTCTTTTTTTTGCTTCATTTATAGCACCAACCACATAAGGTGTTCTTCCACTGGCGGCCAATCCACAAACAACATCAGGAGGAAACACTTCAATATCTTTGATATCTTCAGCGCCATTTTCTTCAAAATCTTCGGCTCCTTCTTTAGCTACATACATAGCATCCTTTCCACCGGCAATAAACCCCTGCACAAGTTCAGGATCAGATCCAAAAGTAGGCGGACATTCTGAGGCATCAACAACTCCCAGTCTACCGCTTGTTCCTGCTCCAAAGTAAAGTAATCTACCGCCCAGATTGAAGCTTTCACTGATCATCTCGATTGCTGCTGCAATAACTTCTGACCTTTCTGATACAAGTTTTGCTACTTTTTGATCTTCCTCATTAATTATACGAACAATTTCTTCAGGTGAAGCAACATCGATCCTCATGCTTGCTTCGTTTCTTTGTTCAGTTGCCAGGTTTTTTATTTTTTCAAATAGAGTTTGTTCTTCAGTCATATTATTTATTATCTCCGGTTCAACCACCAATCAGAATTACGGTTTCCTGCAGATAAAACTTCTTCGGGTTCCGCAGTTTCCTTTTCTTTTAACAAAGTAGCAGCCAAAGCCAGAATGTTTTCATCAACCTTCTTTTTCAGGTTTTCAGGATTAAAATTATCTTTTACAAAATGTGTATCGTATTTCGCTTCTACAAAATCTTTGTGTTTCAATGTAAATTCACAGAATGGTATTGTTGTTTTACACCCTGCAATTTCATATTCGTCTAAAGCCCGAAGCATTTTACTAATCGCAGCTTTTCTGTCTTTACCATGTACTGTTAATTTCGAGATCATTGGATCATAATTTATTGTGACCTCCTGTCCCTCTTCCACACCGGCATCTACTCGAATTCCATCTCCGGTAGGCGCTCTGTGTTTGTACAACATTCCGGTACTTGGTAAAAAATTATCCTCAGGATCCTCTGCATAAATTCTGCACTCGATAGAGTGTCCGTTTATTTTAAGGTCATCTTGTGTAAAAGGAAGTTTCTTTCCTTCAGCTACTAAGATCTGAGTTGCCACCAGATCCACACCTGATATCATTTCGGTTACAGGATGTTCCACCTGAAGTCTGGTATTCATTTCCAAAAAATAGAAATCCAGATGCTTGTCTACTAAAAATTCAATGGTTCCTGCACCGATATAATCACATCCCTTTGTAGCTTTTATTGCAGCTTCAGCCATTTTTTCTCTCAGTTCCGGAGTAAGTAATGCACACGGAGCTTCTTCAATAACTTTTTGGTGGCGTCTTTGAATTGAGCACTCTCTGTCAAAAACGTGCACTACATTTCCGTGGGTATCTGCCACAACCTGAAATTCCACATGGCGAGGTTCCTCGAGATATTTTTCAATGTAAATTCTGTCGTCGCCAAATGCATTCTTTGCTTCCGATTTAGCCGCTTTAATACTGCTTTCGAATTCATCCTTTTTATGAACAATTCTCATCCCCTTACCACCACCGCCAGCAGCAGCTTTCACCAATATTGGATAACCGATCTCATCAGCGATCGTAGATGCTTCTTCCAGATCTTTTAGCTCAGACTTTAATCCAGGTGGAGTTGGAATACCGAGCTTTGTAACCAATTCTCGTGCAGCCGTTTTATCACCCATTACTGTAATTGCATGAGGTTTGGGTCCAATAAATATAATCCCTTCTTTCTCACAGCGTTCTGCAAAAGCAGCATTTTCACTTAAAAACCCATAACCGGGATGAACGGCATCAGCTCCTGTTCTCTTAACAGCGTCAATGATCTTATCCATAACAAGATAGCTTTCTGAAGAAGCCGCCTCTCCTATAAATACAGATTCATCAGCATGCATTACATGTGGTGAAGCAGCATCAGGACGAGAATATACCGCAACAGTTTTAATTCCTAGTTCTTTACACGAATGAATTACTCGAAGAGCAATTTCACCTCTATTGGCGATAAGTACTTTCTTTATATCTGGCATTTAAAAACGGTTTTTTATTTAAGGAATAATACCGCTTTACTAAGAGATTCTCCAAGTGGATTTACACTGCTTTTTTTAGGTCAAGTAGTACTTGAGGGAGAATGTAAAGTTTCTCTGATTGATTAAGGAAAGCTCGTTTGTTGAAAACATCATATTCGTTTTCTTCTATCTTCTCCAGAATTCGACTATAATTCCTATGAGCAAGGTAAACAGGGAGTCTGCTGTCTTTATTCAGCATTTCGATTCCTGCAAAAGCACTATCGTAATAACAACGAGCTCTTGAAATCTGGAATTTCATAAGTTCAATAAATTTTTCGCTTTTATTTTTAGCGAAAAGCTCTTCTTCAGTGACATTGAACTTTATAAGGTCTTCTTTTGGAATATAAATCCGCCCTCTTTCAAGGTCTTCCCCTACATCCCTGAGTATGTTTGTGAGTTGCATCGCTATTCCAAGATCTGTAGCTCTTTCAATGGCTTCATCTGATGTATAACCAAAAACCTCAATGGTCATTAAGCCAACAACTGAAGCTACTTTATAGGAATAATCATAGATCTCCTGAAAATTCTGAAACCTGCTTATTTCCAAATCCTGGCGAACACCTTCAATAAGTAGCAATGGAAGTTCTTTTGGTACTTTATATCTTTTTAAAGAATCCGCATACGCGTTTAGAATGGGATCATTTACAGAGTATCCGCTATACACTTTATCCAGCTCTTTTTTGAACTCATCCAGTTTAGCATCAATTTCTGAGAGCGTTAGTTTTTCTTCTCTGATAAGATCTTCAACCTCGTCCACAAGATTATCTAAATACCTGCACATTCCATAGATCGCAAAAATCCCTCTTTGCTTCTCGTTTGGCAGAAAGCGTGTGGCTAAATAAAAAGTCTTTGCATGATAACGGGTTATAGCCCGGCAATGACTATAAGCTAGTTTCAGATCTTCGTCAGTAACATCGTCAATTACCGACTTATGAAATGATGTCATTTCATAAATGGGCCTGAAAAGTGAGTACGGTATTTGAAGCAGGTTTGTCATTGTTCACGATATAATGCTAAATGCTACGTAAATAGTTCCTGTAAAGATTTAAAATTGAGGTAATAAATTTCTTTAAAAAAGTTCACTATCTTCCACGTCGTTCAAAGTGTTGGTATAAAGCTTTGAAAAATTTAAATGAAAGGTTGAGTTCGACTTACATCAGGAGTATGTATGAATAAAAAAGTCACAATTTACGAAGTAGCAAAAAAAGCTGGAGTTGCTATTTCTACGGTATCGAGAGTGTTAAATGGTTCTGAAAATGTATCTGAAGAAACCAAAGTAAAAGTAAATACGGTAATTAAAGAATTAAACTTTCGACCACAGGTAAATGCTCGGAAGCTTGCAAGCAAAGAGCCTCAAATGTTAGCCATTGCCGTTCCTTCCTTTACTACTCCTTTTTTCAATGAAGTATTGAAAGGGGTTAAAGATGAGATCCGTAAAATGGATCTGGATATCATCTTGTATAACACCGGATCAAAAAATCCTGAAGAAGCTGTTCATAATTTCTTTGACAGAGGAACAGCAGATGCCCTTATTCTACTTTCCATAGATGTAACTGATAAGATTCATGAAGTTCTACAAGCCACTCAAACACCCGTTGTATTAGTAAATTCTGCTCATGAAAGTTATAACTACTTTATGCTGAATGATTACAAAGGCGGATATATGTCGGGTGAACATTTGGTGAAAAATGGATTCCAAAATATTGGAATGATCAGCACAGTTACCAAAAACAAATCTTCAGCTGAAAGAGAACGAGGTTTCATCGATGCTTTAAAAAATTACAAAATGAATATTGATGAAAATCTGTTCATCACCGGCGAATCTGAAAAGCATGGAGGTTTTACAGAAGAAGCCGGTTTTGAAGCCATCAACAAATACGCGGATATGGGTAAATTTCCGGATGCAATTTTTTGTGCAAATGATACTCAAGCACTTGGGGCTATTCATGCCATCAATAAACTTGGAATGAGCGTACCTGAAGATATTGCGTTGATGGGTTATGATAATATCAAATTTTCAAAATACATGGATCTTACCACCGTAGATCAGAAAATGTATTCTACAGGGGTTCAGGCAACTGCACGTCTGGCCGAAATCATCAGAAACCCTGATCAGAAACTCTATCAAACAACCATAGATCCTGAACTTATTGAACGTGGATCAACTCAAAATTCTAAAAAATAAGTGAACGCAAACTTTACTACTCAGGAAGCACTCAATCATTGTATCACAGAAACAGCTGTTGAAGGATTACAATCCTACAAAGGAAAAGTCCGGGAGGTATATGATCTTGGATCAGATAAACTTGGTATTGTTGTAACTGATCGCATCTCTGCTTTTGATTACATCATGAAACAAGCCATTCCTTTTAAGGGACAGATCCTGAATCAAATGGCTGCTTTTTCATTTGAGAAAGTAAAAGATATCGTTGCAACTCACATTATTGACGTTCCACATCCGAATGTAACGATCGCCAAAAAATGTGACCCGGTTCCTATTGAAGTTGTGATTCGTGGATATTTAACCGGACATGCATGGAGAACTTACAAGTCGGGATTAAGGGAATTATGCGGAGCTTCGCTTCCCAAAGGATTGAAAGAACATGATAAGTTTCCGGAGCCTCTCCTCACCCCTGCTACCAAAGCTACAGAAGGTCATGATGAAGATATCTCAGAAGCTGATATTCTGAAACGCGGAATCGTTGATGAAAAACTTTGGAATCAGATCAGAGAATCAGCTTTCAAACTTTTTGATCGAGGAACTGAAGTCGCTGCCAAACAAGGGTTGATCCTGGTAGATACTAAATACGAATTTGGTTTATACAACGGTGAACTCACATTGATCGATGAAGTGCATACCACCGATTCTTCTCGTTATTTTTATTCAGATGGATATGAAGAACGTCAGGCTAAAGGCGAGCCACAAAAACAGCTTTCCAAAGAATTCTTGAGAGAATGGTTGATGGAACACAACTTTCAAGGTTTAGACGGACAAACACTCCCCGATCTCCCCGACTCCTTCCGAATGGAAGTGTACGAGCGCTATGCTGAATTATTCGGTTTGCTTACCGGAAAAGAATTTGAGCCTAAGTTAGAGAAGGATTTTGATACGGTGTTGGGTGAGATTTTGAATAGAACTTAAACATCAAACTGGGATATGATGAACAAAATGCGTCATATGACAAACAACTCTAAAAAAGAAAAACGGGATAGCTGAAAACCGATTAGAGTAAGCATTAAAAACTAAAAATGACCAATTATGAAATCAACTTTTAAATTTCTAATTACTCTGATTTGTCTTGCCGTATTTTCAACTACTTCAGTTCTCGGACAAATAAATGAAGAACAAAAACTTTTATACAAAACAGGGAATCCAGCGGATTGGCCTAAAGAACAAGATGCTGTAGTTTCTGCACCGAAAAATCATAAAATTTTGTTGGAAAATGACAAAGTAAGAGTTCTGGAAGTAACAATTGCGCCAAATGAATTAGAAGCTGTTCATCATCATCAATGGCCGAGTGTACTTTATATTATGGAAGCTGGAGATTTTATTGACCGTGATGGAGAAGGAAATGTAATTATGGATTCTCGCAAAATACCAGAACCACTTACTTTACCTTTGACCATGTATAAAAAACCAGAAGCACCTCATTCTGTAGAAAATTTGAGTGACACTATAACAATTCGACTGATTAGAGTGGAAATGAAACAATAAAAGTTCTACGCTGAAAAAATACGAACGCACAACAATGTGTATAATTCATTGCTAGTTATAGCTTACATACGAAAGTCCTCGCGGACTTTCTATCTGTGATTTATTTGCTAACTTTAATGCTAAACCACGCAACTACTCATAGCCGAGACCGTTGTGCGCAAGCTGAAAACAGAACCAAACATCAAAAATAGAACTATGAAAAAAATAATCGCTCTTCTGATTTTTATCCAATCTTTCGGATTTGTATTCGGACAGGATAAGAATGAAATTTCTGTGAATTTCAATCACTTTGCATTATCGGTTAAAGACGCTGACCAATCTGCCGAGTTTTATAAAAGTGTACTCAATCTGGACGAAATTACCAACAGAACGATAATTGATGGAATTAGATGGTTATCATTAGGAGAAGGAAAAGAATTGCATTTGATTTCAATTTTAAAGGATGAAATAAAAATAAATAAAGCTGTGCATTTGGCACTAACAACATCTGACTTTGATTTGCTAATTGCTAAACTTCAATCGATGGAAATTGAATACTCTGATTGGCCTGGAAATGTGAATAAAATAAATGTCAGACCAGATGGAATTAAACAAGTTTTCTTTCAAGACCCAAATGGATATTGGATTGAAATAAATAGCGTTGGACAAAAAACTGATTAAAAGCCAGCGCACAACACCGTTGTATGACATTAAAACTTTCCTGAGCAGTTGAATAAAATCGAAATAAAAAAAGGACAAATTCTACAAAAAAAAGGTGACTTAAACACTAAGGTTTATCAAGTTGAGTCCGGGTTGTTGCGCAGTTATTCCATCGACGAAAAAGGGAAAGAACATATTTACATGTTTGCTCCGGAAAATTGGATCATTGCAGATAATCAACCGCCGGATATACCCTGTGAATTGTTTATCGATGCTTTAGAAGATTCGGTTGTTATTTCAACTGAGAAAAATGATTTATCCATCACCAACGAAGATTCGAAAAAAATAATTAAACGGTTAGGCGTTCTTCAAAATCGAATAATTATGTTAATGAGTGCTTCTGCAATCGAGCGCTACGAACATTTTATCAAAACCTATCCGGATATCGTACAGCGAGTTCCCCAAAAACTGATTGCCTCCTACCTGGGTATAACCCCTGAAGCACTTTCAGCTGCTAAAAAAACCAGAGCGCATAAAAGGTAATTCTTACGCCTCTTTTATTTCTTAATGTAGATTAATGACATTGGTTACTCTATGCCTGACATTTGTTTCTAGTTAAACAAAACGATCAAGGATCTTAATCTCTCAAAAGAATAGAAAATATGAATACAGCACTTTGGATTGTTCAAGGACTATTGGCTGCTATGTTTCTCATGGCCGGCCTAATGAAACTGGCTAAATCAAAAGAAGAACTAAAGCCCAAAATGGGTGACTGGGTAGATGACATTTCTACACCCGGATTCAAACTTATTGGATTATTAGAATTTTTAGGTGCCGTTGGTGTCGTATTGCCTATGGCGATTGATGTGTTACCGATACTAACACCCGTTGCAGCAATCGGTCTTGCCATGACTATGCTAGGTGCCATGGGTTTGCATATTCAAAGAAAAGAATACGATGCAATCAAGAAAAACGTACCGCTATTGCTTCTTGCACTATTTGTAGCCGTAGGCAGACTCATCATAATTCCAATTTCATAGCTACTAAATCACAAACAAAATGAAAACTTCTATATTGCTAAAGACCTCTTCAATCTTGTGGATCATCTGGGGCATTGTTCACATAATTGCCGGAGTAATGACAATGAAAGGCATTTTAACCAATGATATTTCTTCCTCTGTGGCGGGTATTGCTGATGCAGTTGAACCAAGTTTTGTACAAATGGACTATTCAGAAGCATCAGGAGCAATAATTGGTCAACACGGATTCAACCTGTTTTGGATTGGTATCGTAACTTTCATTTCAGCATTCTTTGTGTGGAAAGGAAATCGAAATGCAATTTTCCTTGCAGCTATTACCGGCGGTCTTGCAGATTTAGGTTATTTCCTTTTTATGGATCTGGGTGGGTTTGTGAATTTCATACCAGGAACTGTAATGACCATTGTTTCTTCACTAGCAATCATTTTGAGTTTTTACGCTTACTTTAAAACTCGGGATAAGAAACTTACCCAATAAAAAAAGTGATTCAACATTGAGTTGATTTCTCACGATCAGTATTGGACGTTCCGAAGTACTCCCCTACTTTTTGGAAGCAATGACATTCTATATTTAATTTACCACTTATCGGTCAGACGACTCTAAGCCGTCCGACGCTAATTGATTCAGCCTAGGTAATAAATCACTTTTATTCATTTTACTCTGCCTTATTAAAGAAGTATTCTCTCCTCTTCTTCAACATACAATCCGATCTTATATAGACTCTGATGTAACATTAAAACTTTTAAGCCGTCTTCATGTTAAAAAATAAAATGAATATGCTTAGAAGCTTTATTTCCATTATCACAGTGCTATTTCTTATTTCATGCAATTCTAATTCAAAAATTCCCCAAATAGCGAAGGTAGATATTGTCTTTCAAGAAGACTCTCTTGAATTTACGGATTCACAAAAAGTTTTCATCAGCATGGTTATAAGCAAATCAGAAGAAGAAGTTCGCAAGCTCTTACCGAATCTGCCAGATAGCATCAACGTTATTGTCGAACAGGTAGATTGGGATTTGGATAGTGTTGGCGGCGTAACCGGTAGGACAGAAACTAATCATCCGCCTCTTGTTTTAGTTCAAATATCAAACAACTATCGGGAAGGAATAGCAGATTCGCTTTATTCTGGTTTAAAGGCTACAATTTTTCACGAATTCCATCATTTATCGCGTGGCTGGGCTATTCAGGACAATAAATTCAGCTCTGGAATTCCGAATGCAATGGTGAATGAAGGTTTAGCGGTTGCATTTACAGAAATATATACCGGAACTATTAATGAAGTAAACTCCTATCCTATGGAGGCGGATAGTTGGGTAAAAGAGATATTGGCTCTTCCTCTTGATGCAAATTATGCTCAGTGGGTAATGGGTGAACACCCTGATGGAAGGAACTATATTGGATACCGAGCAGGAAATTTTCTAGTAAGAAAAGCAATGAATAAGTCTGGTAAAAACATTCTAGAATTAAGTGAACTTATGCCAGAGGAAATAATAAAACTAGCTGGTTACTAATACTCTTTAAAACTATACACAACATCATATAAAAGGAATTAAAACGCTTTTTTTTATAGTCCGGCAACTCATTAAAATGAACCGACATTTCTTAATAGTACTTACTTTTTTATTTATCAGTTGTGAAACAAACACAAAACTGTTTGATGATGTTAGTGAAATAGCTGAATTTGACAACGTCTACAAGCCAACTCTAATTCAATCAGGAAAAGAACGTGGATTTCCTGAGTTTATAGCAGAATACGGCCTGTTTAAAATCGACTCTCTGGAATTTCAAAATTTAGAACATTCAATTTTGACAAATGATAAGTTTAAGGAAGGCACCTTCTACTTCAATATTGAATTGAACGATTACATTTATAATAATGGTCTCGAAATACTGAATATGTCCAAGTCATTAATTACTGAGAACCAATTTGACAAGATCTATTACCTCTATCTACTTTCGGATAGAAACACTTTTATTGTGTGCAAAGTCAATTATTAAAGAAAAAAGCGCTTTACAACTTAAACCAAAAACCCATGAACCGGCCAACTTAAAGCAAGTGTAAAACTTTATAGTTTAGTTCGGTACGTTATACTCAATATAAAATTATGATATCAAAACAGTATGTAGCAAGTGGAGAAGGAGAAAATTACGACTACTCTCAGGATCACTGCTTTATTAAAGTCTCCTCTAAGCATACAAATGGAGAATTGTGCCTTATTGAAGATACCATTAAACCAGGATTTCATCTGAAAAGACACCATCACAAAATTATGACGGAAGTGTTTTATATGCTTGAAGGTGAAATGGAATTAGTTTTTGATGATGAGACTATCTTACTAAAACCGGGCGATACTATAACCGTAGCTCCTAATGTTTGGCATGAAGCAAAATGTAAAGACGGTGGTAAGATGCTTACAATTTTCAAAAATGGTCAATTTGATATTTTCTTAGAACAGCTTTCTACCATGACTCAAGAAGATTTTTCGAACGCTGAATTAATGAAATCATTTTCAGCCAAATTTGATATTTACGAGGAATAGAACTGAATACAGTAATGTATAAACCACATTAAAACTATGTTTATACCTAACGTCCCCGTTCAAAAAAAAATAATGAAAGTCCAAATTTCAATAATACTTGAATACGGTTTTTAATCAACTCGAGGTTCACAGCATTGAAGGATTTGTGAAGCTCAATATCAAAAGCTCTTAAAAACAGACTAATTCGATTTGGTCAATTAAAGAAATAAAATAACTTCCAACTAACATTGAATAAGCGCCATAAAAAAACCAGATGTACAAGTGAATTACGTTGAAGAAGTAGTATCCAATAAATGTCTTAAATCAGATGTTCTTTGCTACTGGCAAATGAGTGGAAATATTGATTCAAAAGTAGGGGTAAATTCACGCTATTTACCAAAAGGTCAAAATATACTGGTTTTCAATTTTGGAGATCCAATTGAACAATTGGATCTGTCTCAAAGCAACCTCCCTAAAAAACAATTTTTTATCGTCCCAGCTATAAAATCTTGTACAATTATAAACCAAAGAGGCAAAATTGATTTATTTGGTATTTCGTTTATTGGCGAAGGTCTATATAAGTTAATACAGCAACCAGTCTCAAAACTTATAAGTGGGTTTCCAAACATGTTAAGTGGTAAATATGAAGATCTATTTACAGAACTAAAGGAAATTAATTTTGCAGATAGAGTTACTCGCTCAGAAAAGTTTTTACTCGAAAACCTTAATCAGAAAATTAAAAGCCCCATATTTCATATGGCAACTGAAGTTATTCAAGAAACTAAGGGTGTAATTATGGTTTCTGATATTGCTGATAAGGTTCATGTTTCCGAGCGCCAATTACAAAGGTTATTCAAGACGAGGTTGGGTATTTCCCCAAAAGACTATTGTAAAATTATTCGTGTAAATAATTACCTCGAATTTATCCTAAGTAAAAACGAATCTGTAGATTGGATGGAGTTAGTGGTTGAATACGACTATCATGATCAACCACATCTTATAAATGAAGTAAAGTCAATTGCCAAGCTTTCGCCCAAAAAACTCCTCAATTTAAGAGACACCCTCTATCATCGATATAGCAGAGAATAATTTAATGTTATTATTAAGCGTACATCTCCGTATTAAGATCATCTACACGAATTACGATCTCTTGCACTCGATTTAGTTATGATACCACAGCAACAACTCTATTATTGTTCCAATTAAAATAAACAGCTAGATAAGTATTAAAAATACGGTAGCAACATTAGCAATAGAGTTGAGAAATTAATTGGTCGCTTTTCTACAATTACTTTTCAGCATTAGAATAGATATTTGCATAAAAAATGAAGCAAATACTCTTAATACTAATTCTTATTCTAATGTATAAATCTTCAATTGCCCAGAGCTGGCTTGATACGAATGAATATCCCTTTCAGTCGAACTACTTTACTACTGATTACGGTAAGCTACATTTTATTGACGAAGGTAAAGGAGATGTCATTTTGTTTGTTCATGGAACACCTACCTGGTCATTTCTTTACCGGAATTACATCAAGGCTTTTTCAAAAACGTATAGATGCGTAGCACTAGATCATATTGGATTCGGTTTATCTGACAAACCTAAAAATTATCCAGGCACACCTCAAGAACATGCTAAAAACTTAAACCTACTCATTGAGCATCTCAATCTAAAGAATATAACGTTAGTTGTGCATGATTTTGGTGGACCAATTGGAATGTCTTATGCACTTTCATATCCTGAAAACGTTAAGCGAATTGTAATGTTTAACACTTGGCTTTGGGAAACAAAGAACGATAAAGATGCTCAAAAAATTGACAAAATCCTGCACAGCAGGTTCGGTAATTTTCTCTATCTAAACACTAATTTTTCTGCATCTGTATTACTCAAAAAAGCATTTCACAATAAAAAATACTTAAGCAAACATGTGCATAAGCATTATAAAAAACCCTTCCCAAATAGAAGTAGCAGATATGGTTTACTCAACATTGGAAAATCATTAATTGGTTCATCTGATTGGTATGGAGAATTATGGGAAAATGCAGATGTGATAAAGGATAAGCCTGTTTTAATTCTCTGGGGTGAACAAGATGATTTCATTAAAATGAATAATCTGGAGAAATGGAAAAGTTTCTTTTCCAATGAAGAGACATATGTTTTTGATGCAGGACACTTTGTTCAGGAAGAGGAAGCCAAAACGACCATAGAAATAATGAATAGCTGGCTTAAAGAGCAATAAACAAACACTCATTAGTTATGGAAATAATACAGATAATGTTGCGGAAAAAACCCATTACTGGATTTCTAATATTGACCTTTTTAATCTCCTTAATATCATTTGTATTGATGTTTACCATTTCAGGAGCACACACTCCTGAATCTCTAACCGGCTTACCAATATGGCTTATTGCGATTTGGAGTCCAAATATGGCTGCGATAACTATATGGATAACAAAAAAAGAGTTCTTAGTTAAACTTCAACTTGCGTTTTCTTTTCCAAAATATTCATGGTGGATGATATTGGCATTTGTTCCAATAGTTGTTGCTGCTTTGTTTTTACTTATTGAGATAAAAAAGGGTACAGTAATTGAGTGGATGAATTTTAAGGTCAGTTACCTGTTTCCACTAATATTCGTTAATCTTTTGATGGGACCTTTAGGAGAAGAGCTAGGATGGAGAGGATTTCTCTATCCAGCGATAAAAGATAAATATGGGTGGATAGCAAGTGCTTTAATTGTAGGAACAATTTGGGCTTTTTGGCACGCACCTCTTTGGTTTTTGGATTCACCACAATCAAAAATTCCTTTTTGGGCTTTTTCTATTACAGTTATGCTGTTGAGTATACTTATGTCCATGATCTACAATCATTCTCAGTGTTCTATAATTGCTATAATTCTACTTCATTTATCCTTTAATGTAAGCCTTGGTTTCATAGATATATTGGGTTCTCATCACCCTGGAGAAATTGTCATAAAGAGTTTATACATCTATGCCCCATTAGTTTTAATTCTTGTAGCTATTCATGAATTACGCTCGGTTAGCAAATGGTTAATCAAATAATCTTTAAAGGTGAATTTTAAATACGTTATTCGAACAATGGAAATACGCATAAAAAATCTACTTACCGCTTTTTCTATTTTGTCAATGCTGTTAACATCATGTACAAATGTAAATAGCAATGAATCCGATAATAGTCTCACATGTATGGATTCAAAAGATACTGCGATTTACAAGTTTATCTTCATCACAGATAGTGACACATTATACTTTAATGCTGCAACTTCTGATGAAGATCTTATTCGAAAAGCTAGTGAAGAACTTAGCAAACCTCTTGATGAGCGAATTAAGCATATAAACGGCTTACTTTCATCAGGCGAGTGCTCGTACAATCTACACTATGACTGGCATTTTATTCATAATGAATGGGATTTAGTTGAAGCCTCAATTGAGTGGTGTGACGCTTTTCCTGCTAACCCTGATAGTACTGGGGTTGACCGTGTGTGTCCATGGTCGTCCAGAATTTATGAAAAGCTAATTAATTAGAAATTTAACCATACTTATCATATTAAAAATATGAAATCGATGACTTTTGCAGCTCTAAGCTTAGTTGTATCTATTGGGCACCTAAATGCGCAAGATAGTACTCAATGGAAAGATCTAAAATATTTAGGTGATCAATATAATATTAATGGATCCATCTCTGTAGAAGAAGTAGTAGACACTACTCAAATGAAATTTGTAGTAAAATCAGAACGGTTTTTTATTAAAAAATCTCAAGATTTTACTTACATCGGAATTCGATCTAATACAAGCACCATACTTAATACCTATCTGATTAATGAAGAGACAATTAAGGTACTTCATTCCTCAGCCGCTTTAGGGCAGGTTAATTTTGTGAAAGAAAACGAAATATATAAACCAACTAAAACTGAGTTCGATTGGATTTATAGAGATCCATTAGCTTGGCAAGAAATGCACAGCAAAGGAGTTGGTTCAATTCAAGAGTTTTATCATCTATTTGGTTGGATGGCTACTACATGGCATTCTGGATCTTATCGGGAAATAGAGATGTTAATTGAAAATACTCTCATCACCAATAATACCATTATAGTTATCAGCTATACATCTAAAGAAGGAGGAATTTCTGATATTAGGTTTAAGATGGGAAAAGATGACGTAAGTATAAGTAACAATGCGTTAATAGATAATCAATTACATAACGGATATATACCATTAAGCATTAATTTGAATAAAAAATTACTGAACCAAAATTAAGTAAATAAATTTCATCTATTCTGATTTCTAGCTATTAGAAATTCATTTAACTAAGTACTCAGCTATAAAATCAAAACATTTAAAAAAATTATACAACCTAAAATCATGAAGCTCAATGCCGGTATTATCACAGAAAAATTAATGGAGAGCAAGCTCTTCTATATGGAAAAATTAGGATTTGGTGTAACATTCGAAAATGATTTTTATCTCCTGATGCATACCCCAAACAAACAGACTGAGTTAAGTTTTCTTCTACCTCATCATCAATCACAACAACCTTTTTTTCAAAAGCCATATAACGGACAAGGCATGTATCTAACTATTGAAGTAGATGAAGTAGACAACATTTACAAAGACTTGAAAAACAAAGGCGTTGATATAAAGGTAGAACTTCGTGATGAACCATGGGGAGATAGGCATTTTGCCATTGAAGACCCGAATGGAATTGGTATAGATATCGTAAAATATTCTGCACAAGAATAATGAAATTAAGCTTTGAACTATACACTTCCAAAGTAATTGAGTGTAAAGCATTTTACACCCTTAATTTTGACTTTCAGGTAACATTGGAATTAGATGGTTTCGTTAAACTGGAACACAAAAATAATTCCCACTACGAATTGTTGTTTTGTGTCCCTCATTCCCCTTTTGTACATCCGATATTTCATCCTGAGTTCAATGGTCAAGGCGCCATACTTCAAATGGAAGTGAAGAATGTGAAAGCAGAGCTTCAAAGATTAAAAAAAAGGAATATCCCAATCGTAGTCCCATTGGTAAATGAACCTGTCAACGGTCTCCATTTTGCCATTAAGGACCCAAGCGGTCTGCTAATTGATATTGTTCAATCTATATGATAACTCAACAATACATCATGACATACCTGCCTAAAACTACATTTGGCATAATATTAACAAGCAAGAACTGATTAATTCAGTTATCTAAAGATTTCAAGAAAACTTAAATAAAGTACCACCATACAACAATATTCAAATATTCATTGATTAATAAACTTTTCTAAAACTTATGCGAAATATAAAAGTTATAATCGTCCTCTTAACGTCATCCTTAATGATTGGATGCAATCAAAATGTAAGTCAACATGAACCACCAATATCATCTTCTGGGACTTCAAAAGAAGCAATGATTCTTGGAGTATATCATTTTAATAATCCTGGAATGGATACCTATAATCTAGAGATCGATGATTATTTCACCGAGAAAAGGCAGGCTGAGATTCAAGAAGTTGTTGATTTGTTAGCACAATATAAACCAAATAAGATTTTTGTTGAATTCCTTCCAAGTCAACAAGTAAGACTAGACAGCTTGTTTGATCTATATAAAAAGAATCGATTATCATTACAAAATATTAAAGACGGACAAAATGAGGTATATCAATTAGGGTTTAAATTAGCAAAACAATTGGGAGTTAAAGAAATTCTTGCTGTAGACCATCCGGGTGTTTATTTAGGGCCTTATGCTGATTTTATTGCTGATACACTTTCTATAAAATCGTATCAAGATTACAATGAAGATTTCAAGCAACAAATGGAAACCCGACAAAAAAACTTTACAGAAAATACAGTTAAAGAAAATTTGATTTATCTAAATGATTGGCAACAAATTCTAAATAATCATAACTATTACAACAACGTAGCGATTACCATTAGAGACACCACAAATGTGATGTTTAGTTATAAAGAGATGGAACAGGAAATTGATGGTCTTCCTTATCTAATGCGGTCTTATGATTTCAATAATATTGGGGTAGAAATGGCAACTGAATGGTATAAGCGCAATCTATTTATATACCGTAACATCCTTGAACGAACTGAAGAAAATGATAGAATATTAATCATCTTTGGTAGCGGACACGTAAGACATCTAAATCAATTGTTTGACGATAATCCCAAATTCAAAATTGTTGGAGCAAATAACATTTTAAATAATGAAAAGTAAGGTTAGCACAACTAGGATCTAAACAGATCTTAACCGAGATGTTGAAGTAGAATTTAATCTAGTCGTACAGAAAATCAATACATCTCATAAAGCGTGGTTACAATAACCCCTTTTCCATCATCTAAAGTAATGGACGATAATATATTTTCTTCCTTTACCTTGAGATTAAAAGGTGATGCTAATACATCTAGCCCACTTTGTTTTTTTAGTCTTGTACCTTGTCCTGAGATAATATCTTTATTTGGGATAAAATCACCTTCAGGTATATGTTCTGTTAAAATAACATACTTAAAATCATCCAGCTTACTCACAATACTTTGTATTTCAGCATTTGACAAATGTTGAAGCACTTGTTTTAATAACACACAATCCCCGGAAGGCAAATCATCTACTGCAATATCTAAACATAGGAATTCTAAATTCTCATCCTTAAATATTGATTTATTATGATCAATAAGGTCTTTTACTATATCTACCGCAATATACTTCTTAGTATACTTTACCAATTCTTTCCCAACATTAAAATCCCCACAGCCTAAATCACATACTCGAAGAGGAGATTTAAATGATCTTAAGAAGGTTATTACAACATCTAAATATGGATTAATTATTTCAGAATGATGCGATCCATCACCTGAATAAAAACCAGATCTGTTCCCACCCCAAAGATTCATTTCATACACCTGTTCCATAGCATCTTTAGTTGGCCATGGCTTCTTTGTTCTTTTACTCCCTTTTTTCATACGCTCAACGATTCTTTCGAATTATAACCTGTTATATTTTAAACCTTAGTGGCAAACAAAATTACCCTTCTCGTTTTTCGAATAGTGTATACATATTTTGTACGAATTCTTCTTTATCTGATTTGAATTTGCTAACAAATGGTTTTGCTCCATCTTGCAAATGGTCATTCAAATTATTGTCGCTCCATTGTGCGATTTCCATAATTATTGGAAGCAATTCCTTCCCTTTCTGTGTAAGACTATAGATATTGGTCTTTTTGTTTCCTTCAAGTTTGCCCTTGTTAATAATTTCCAGTTCTTCAAGCATTGAAAGTCTGTTTGAAAGGATATTCGTAGCAATTTTTTCGTTTGAGTTGCTAAATTCGCTATACGTTTTCTTTCCTGAGAACATCATATCTCTAATAATTAATAATGACCACTTATCCCCTATTAAGTCAAGTGCTGAACTAATCGGACAATTCGACCTGAATTTTTGTTTCATTATTCATTGATTTTTACTTGCATTATGAAAGTTATTACATATTTTACTTGCAAAATAAAAGTAAAAATAATCAGAGGAACTACAAACCTAATATGAAAGATTCTGAAATAGCTATTTTAGGTGCTGGAATTGGTGGATTAACAACGGCTATAGCTCTGCATCAAAGAGACTTTAAAAATATCCGGATCTATGAGCGTAGAAATAAAGCAACAACGATTGGAGCCGGTATTGTTATTTGGGCAAATGCGAGTAAGATTTTGAGTCGATTAAACCTCATTAATGAGATCGAAAAAGTTGGTGGCTCGATCAATGAAATGCAACGTTGGACAGAAAAAGGTGAATTTATCGGCTCAATAGATATAAAAGAAATTGACTACTACATAGGAGCAAAAAGCTTTGCTATTAGCCGTAAAGATCTGCAGAGAATTCTACTTCAAAAGATTGATAAACTTAATATTCCGATATATTACAATCACAATGCACAACAAATTACCACACAAGAAAACTCGACATTCATAAATTTTGATAATGGGATTGAAGCTAAACCCGACATCATTGTTGGCGCAGATGGAAGAATGAATTCTGTTGCCCGAAAATATGTGAATGGTAGCAACGAGCCAATCTATCAGAATTTTGTAAATTGGATTGGAATAGTAGAAAGTGAGCATCCTGTTTTTCCCGATAACAATGTTTTAGACTATTGGGGCTGTGGTGAACGCTTTGGAATCGTACCGATAAATAAATATAAAGGTTACTGGGCGGGAGGAAAATCCTTACCTCTAAATTCATCTTTCAAAAATGAGAACCCAAAAGATCTGCTCCTTAAACTATTTGGCTCCTGGTCTCCAAATATCAAAGAAGTTATCGCATTGGCCAACGAAGAAAACATCAGATACATTGAGGTTTTTGACCACAACCCTATTCCCAAATGGCATAAAAACAATGTGTGTTTAATTGGTGATGCTGCCCATGCTGCTTTACCAACTTCAGGTCAAGGTGCCTGTCAAGCAATAGAAGATGCGTGGCATTTTGTTTCAATTTTAGATGCGGCTGAAACCACCGAAGAGGCCTTTAGTAAGTTCCAACAACTAAGATTTGATAAAACGACTTCAATCACAATGGCTGGACGTAATTTTGCAGAATCAGTATTTAATGAAGACCCACAGTTTTGCGAAGAGAGAAATAAAATCGCAAAGAAAGCAGACTATGAAAGCACCGGTAAAAATATTGCAAAGCTTTGGGGAAAAGATGTTCCCAAATAAAACCGTCAACTATCATCATTTTAACTTCATAATTACTAGATTATCCCGACATCAGATTTAAGAATTATCCTTCATCACTATCTACTCTATGAGCAAAAAGATCAACTGGGGAATTATTGGCTGCGGAAATGTAACGGAAGTGAAAAGCGGTCCGGCGTACCAAAAAGTGGAAGGGTTTGAACTTAAAGCAGTGATGAGAAGAAATAGAAAAGAACTCATCGATTATGCTGAAAGACATGGTGTAGAAAAGTATTACACTGATGCCGATCTATTGATCAATGATGATGAAATTGATGCGATCTATATCGCCACTCCTCCCGACTCCCATTTAGAATATGCTATTAAAGTTGCAAAAGCCGGAAAACCTTGTTGTATTGAAAAACCAATGGCACCAAGCTATGAGGAATGCATAGAGATTACCCGTGCTTTCGAATCAGAAAAAGTCCCTTTGTTTGTAGCTTATTATCGCAGGTCATTACCTCGTTTTCTTAAGGTTAAAGAATGGATTGATCAAAAGTGCATCGGAGAAGTAAGACATATAAACTGGAACTACTCCTGCCCTCCAAAGGAAATCGATCTTCTTGGCACTTATAACTGGCGCACTGATGCCAAAATAGCTAAAGCCGGTTATTTCGATGATCTGGCTAGTCATGGACTTGATCTATTCAATTACTATTTCGGTACTGTTAGAACAGCTAATGGAATAAGCGCCAATCAACTCGGCTTATATACTGCTAAAGATGTGGTTACAGGCTCATGGATATACGAAAGTGGAATAATTGGTTCAGGAAGCTGGAATTTTGGGAGCTATCATTATGAAGATGAAGTTCAGATCATCGGTAGTAAAGGAACGATCCGATTTTCTGTTTTTAAGAACAATGCTATTGAACTGGATAGCGAAACCAAACAAGAGAAAGTGTTTATAGAACATCCCGAACATATTCAATTTTATCATGTTAAGGACATGAAAAAAGAATTGATAGACAGAAATTTTTTGCACCCTTCTACCGGAAGTTCAGCTACTCATACTGCCTGGGTAATGGATCAGATCTTGAAATAGTGGATTCTTCCTTTCGATTCCAAAATTATATAAATCAAGCTCTTTGACACTCCTCTTTCACTTAAACTCTTTCGTGTACGTCCTCCCTATTGGGATCTTTTCGTCTTTAATTACTAGTGTGTCATAGGTTTTAGAGCGGATGTGACTAATATTTACAATGAAGGAACGGTGACTTCTTTTAAAGATATCAGGCAATTCTTTTTCAAGAGACGAAAGGCTTTCCCGAACCATGATCTTTCCTTTTTCAGTATGATAAACCACATAATTTCCATCGCTCTTAATGAAGTATAACTCAGAAGGTGTTATAAAAATCTCTTTACTTCCGTCTTTGATTTTGATCTTTTGAATTGGTTCTTCAGAATTACTTTCCCTCCCATCTATAATAATTCCATAAACTAATCCTGGGATTAAAAAGAAGATACCGTTCATTAGTAACGGCCCGGTAAGCATATCAAATATGACCCATTCCGGCAAACTTTTGTAGAAAGCATAAAAATAAATGAAATCCAGTATTATCTCGATAATTGTGATCAGGATGAATAACTGACCAAGTTTGACAACAAACTTTTTCAGATCTGCTTTAAACCATTTCATCACTAACAAGATTACTCCATAAAAAAGTACTGCATTCATTAACGCTCCGTAAATACTGGTCATTAACAGAGAGTTGTCAGAGCTGTGAAAAACTCCGATCGTAAAGTCAGAACCCGGCCAATTTAAAGTCAGAATACCGCCTAACCACACAAAAAGATGGATAGCCTTCACCTTCCTTGACATCGCTTTTATGTACGTTGGTATTTGTTTAAATATTAAGTCCGTCATTCGTATACAAAATATGGTAATCCGTCACATACCTTAAACCAGAGGCATTCAGGATAGTAAAAGGGTTTAAATTTCAACCCAAAATTAAATTCTATCATGAAGATATACACTTTATTATTTTTTCTCCTAATTACTTCTGCAACTAATGCGCAGGTTCAAGATCTCATCGAAAGAGAAGCAGCATATCATCATTTTAATGGTAATGTACTGGTGCAATCGTCAAGTTCTATAAACTATGAAGCGTCATTCGGCTATGCTGATCTTGAAAAAGAAACTTCTATTCATAAGCATTCAAGATTCGATATCGGATCATTGACTAAACAATTTACTGCCGCTGCTATTTTGCATCTAGTTCATGATGGAAAGATCAATTTAGACGACCGAATTAATGACCATTTGGGAAGCTTTGCAAATAATAAATGGAAGAAAGTAACTATTCACCAATTACTTACACATACCAGTGGAATCCCAAGTATCTACCAAACCGAGCAAGGACTTGATATTTTCTTTCCTGAAGAAGAGCCGATTGCTCTTGAAGATCTGATACTTAAATTCTCGGAAGGAAAGCTAATCAGTTCACCCGGAAAAGAGTTCAATTACAGTAATTCCGGTTATGTTCTGTTGGCTGCTATCATTGAAAATGTAACCGGATCAACATTTGAAGAATACCTCCAAAGAAAGATTTTTGATGCTTATGGATTAGAGCATACTTCCTTTTTACCAGACTCAAATTCCGCTCTACCCTACTTTGGATACTTACCTTCTAATATCGTAAGAGCTCCCATATATCATTATTCATGGTCGATTGGTGCTGGGGGAGTTTACTCAACTACTCACGATCTTTCCACATGGGTTGAAGTTATCACTAGCGATAATTTCCTTACTCAGGAATTAAGAGCCACATTCATAACTAACCATACTAGAGATCTGGGAAATCTTGGTTACGGTTATGGATGGCAGATCACACGGGATGGCATTGTTGAACATGATGGAGGAACGTACGGCTTTATAAGTTTTCTAAGTTTTGATCCCAAAACCAAAGATCATCATGTATTGCTTACAAACCGATCTTTCGAAAGCATCACTGATTTTGGAAAAAGCGGGGAAAAGATCCGTTCTCTGTCAAATAAAATATGGGATATTAAAAATGGAAAAGAGATTGAAATTCATCCAAAACGCTCTGATAATAAAATAGCTTCTCACAATGTCTTATTAGATACTCGAGAACAAATAGTTATTGAGCAAACAGAAACAGGGAATTATGTGTTTTATAGTGGTTCTAATCTTTCCGACATTATACCAAATACAGCAATAGCTCCAGATTCTGAGCTCAACAAAAAAGTATTGAACATCTCTAATCATTTAGAGAAAGGTCAATACTGGAGATTTGCTTCTTACTGCAATGGAGAAATGAAATTTGTTGCGTACTCAGGATTATTCAGGTTGGGATTTAGTTCTATGAGAAAAAGAGTTGGTGACAATTTAGAGATCATACCATTCCTTGTTAATGAGAGTTCTGCTATGCTTCGAATGAAGGGTGACGATGGTAGTTTACATCTGATCATTTACTTCAATGAAGAAGGAAAAGTTATGGGAGTGTATGATCGTAATTTTTACTCTCCAAAAGACCCACAAAAAATGAAAGCCTACCCTATTGGTGAAAACCAATTATTCATCGATGGATTTCCATATGGTGAAAACTCAGCTACTCTTACTTTGAAAAACGATACAGTAGTTATCGAGCAATTTGGAAGGGAAGTCTCTTTTAAAAAGAAGTAATAGTTACGCTAACAAATATCTCCCAAGCTCCGCTTGGGAGAATCGTATTTAGAAAAAAATTATAACTCACTATTTATATTTCATTACAAATTCTCAACCATGAAATTAAAGCAATTACTAATCATACTCTTGATCATGTTTACCTACTGCAACCCAATACAAGAATCAGTTTTGGTTGATACTGATGGTAAAAAGTATTTAGTAAAAAAATATGGAGACACTTTTTGGATGACAGAAAATCTGAAGACAAAGCAGGATGAATCTGGAAATCCGATAGAATACTATTTCCCAAATGATGACTCAACCAACATGGAAACGTTTGGATTATTATATGATTTTGAAACAGCTAGTAATATTTGTCCTAATGGATGGAAACTCCCAACAAATGGAGATTGGAAAAGGCTACTTCAATCAAACGGAGGTAATGTTGCCGGTATATACAAGGATAGTCTATATTGGGAAGGTGAAGTAAATTCCAATAGCAGCGGTTTTACAGTAAGACCAGCGGGTTTTGGAAATAACGGCGAATATGAGAATCAGTTTAAGTCTAAGACATTATTCTGGTCAAACTCAAAAGAAGAAGAGCATTTTATATGGACTTATATTTTTGAACTTGGTAATGACTCCATCAGGGTAGCATCTCAACACCCGACTTATGCTTTTTCAGTGAGATGTGTTAAGTCAAAAGTTGGAATATGGGTAGAATAATGTTTAATAAAATATCGGGAGCAGGAGCTCCCTTATTGCAATCCCAAGTAAGAGCTTGGGATGGAGAAAGGAACCTGAAAACCACACTTTTGTAATTTGAAATTTGGGTTTTGTCTTTTGTTTCTAGAAACTCTAACCTACTCTAAATTTCAGTTCCTCGATCGTTGAAAGTATCTCATTTCGATCCATTTCGCGGTAACGCTCAGGAAGTAATTCTTTAGAGGTACATTCGATCACTGCATTCAGAGTCTGTAATTCCACTTCTTCCGGATAGGTTGGTGGAATGAAATCTGCTAATGCTGCATCCAGAATTTCCGGTGTGACTTTCTTTCTCCCTTCTGCCGCTGCACGGAACTTGGCTCGCGTTAAAGCAGCTTCCATATCGGCTCCCGAGAATGTTTTTAAACCTTGCTGAACAACTGCCGGAATATAATCTTCGGTAAGTTTCAGGCTGGTTTTCTTAGCCATTGCTTCATACAACTCAATTCGCTCTTCTTTGGTATGAGGTGGGAACAATGCTAAATGTTCTTCGGCTCTACCCTGTCGCTTTAAATCTATTGGCATCAGATCAGGACGTGCTGTCATCAAAAACCAAACAATTTTACCACGATTGGTGGTATCACTCATAAAAGTAGCGATCTGTGAAAATACACGGCTGGAAACTCCGCTGTCTCCTCCTGCATTTCTATCACCCAGATAAGCATCCGCTTCATCGATCATCACCGCTACCGGCGACATCGCTTTTAACAGAGACAAGATCTTTTCGAGATTTCCTTCTGTTACACCCTGCCATTGGCTTCTGAAATTCTTCAGTTTCACCATCGGGATTCCAACTTCACTCGCAAAACAAGTCACTAAAAACGTTTTTCCCGTTCCTACCGGACCACAAACCAGATAACCCATCGGCATTACATCCTGTCGGCCTGCTTTAAGCGCTTTAACTGCCTGACGAAGGTGTTGCTTCACATGAGTGTGTCCGGCAACGTTATCGAGCGAATACGGCGTTTCCACAAATTCTAACAATCCATAAGCTTCCGCTTCGATCAGATCTTTTTTGTTTTCCGATAATCCATCGAAAGTGATCTTTTCCTGATTTTCACGAGCATTTGAAAGCACACTTCGAATATTTACATAATTCAATCCCGCTGTTTGCTGAGCTATGATTGCTGGAGAAACCTCTGATAGCTTTTTGAAATCATCATTTTTGGTTTCGAATTTCACAAACTCCAAACGATCTTCTTCACCCGGGATGTTGATCTTGATCTCTGTGGTGTAAGGGTTCTGAACAATGGTTTTATTCAGATCTGCAAGATTTTCTGTGATCATCACACAGGTAAAATCCGAAGCCAAAAACATAGGATCGTGTGCCCATCTTGATAAATAAACTTGAGAAGTTCTGTCCTCATTTCCGGTTGAACCGGCATCACTCATTGGCACGATGGTCTCTGCATAATCAATAATAAGCGCAATGCTTTTCTTTTGATCTAGACGGAGTCGGAAGTACTGCTCCAACAAAGACATCACACGGACAGGATCCTTAGGCATTTTTTTGGCATAATCAGTTCCAACAATGCTGTCACGTCCTGCGATAGCCTGATTAAAATCCTGTTGAGATTCTTTATCTCTGAAATAAATTCCGGATGCTCTGTCGTAGAATACAACGAAATCACGGGCTCCAAAAAATTCGTCTGAAAGAAACGATTTCAAACGATTGAATTCGGTGCCTTCATCGGTTTTGAGTGCAACCAGATCGTGCACGTTTCCGTGAATCAAAAAAGTATTAATGGTTCTGCTAAGGTATTTTCTCGCAAATTCCCGCGACCACTTCGGATAATGATCAAACATATGCCCTACTCAATAATAGTTAGTCTTATTGTCTCAATTCGGCTTTGAGTTGCCTTACTAATAATGAATTTATTGCCTTCAATCAGCACTTCTTCATTCACTTTTGGAATGCGCCCCAAATGATTGATAACATACCCCGCTACGGTATCATACTGAGAAGGTTCCAAAGGAATTTTAATTTCTTCGAAAGTATTCATTAATTCATCGATCTCAACATTTCCGCTAACCACAAAATTATTCGGTGCTGTACGTTTCATTAATTCGCTGTCCGTATCGTATTCATCCTGAATATCACCGACTACTTCTTCGAGGAGATCTTCTATGGTGATCATACCAGCTGTTCCACCATATTCATCCAGCACAATTGCTACAGATAAATTAGACTGACGAAATTCCTGCATCAGGTCTTTGGATTTTTTACTGGAAGGAACCAGTTTTATTGGTCGAATGATCTCATGCAACGACTTAGGATTTTTGAAAAAATCGTGTGCAAATACAACGCCAATCACATCGTCAATACTGTCTCTGTATACCGGAAGTTTAGAATGTCCTGATTCGATCATAGTATTCAGAACATCTGCAATAGGCGTAGATTTATCAACAGCTTCAATATCAATTCGTGGAATCATGGATTCCTTAACGCGCATATTTGAAAGTTCGAGAACGTTATGAAGAATCTCAGAATCATCTTCATCAATATCTTCACTTCCTCCACTTTCACGAAGTTCTTTTACAATGAGTTCCACATCCTGGCGGCGGTAAAATTGTTCTGTTTTTTCTGCATCAGGCACTAACCATTTGATCAGCACATTGGAAGATCCATTTGCCAGTGCTATTAATGGTCTTAAGATCCAATAAAATAGCCTTAATGGAAGCGCAATCACATTCACCATGATGTCGGCCTGGGCTCTGAAAATTGCTTTAGGGAGTATTTCGCCAAAAAGCATAATAATGAGTGAAGCTATAAATGTTTGTATTGCCAGTATCTGAAATGACGATGGCTCAACACCAAACCACAATTCGGTGTAATGCATAATGGGTTCTACAAGAAACAGAGCCATTAAAGTAGCATACACTACATTTACAATATTATTTCCAACAAGAGTAGTCGTGAGAAAAGTATCGGGATTTTTAGTAAAGAATCCGATAGAACTTGAAATGAGGTTATTTTTTCTGGAAGCAACTTCCAGTTTGAGTTTATTTGCCGTAACAAAGGCAATTTCGGATCCCGAAAAAAATCCACTCAATAAAATAGTTCCGGTTATAAGAAGCCATTCCATATACTAGCAGGCTCCTTTATCTTTTACTTCTTTACAATATGTGAAACTCGATGGAGGTTCGTCTTTCATTAACGAAAAGTTAGTTCCTATTTACCGGTAAAAGTTGGTTTTCTTTTTTCCAGAAAAGCACTTGTACCTTCTTTAAAATCATCAGTGTTGTACAATTCTCCAAATAAATTTGCTTCGGATGTGTACCCTGAGTCATTTCCAGATTCTTTGATGGCCAAGATAGCATTTTTTAGAGCAAGTGGTCCTTGTTTCATCATACTATTCATCATTATTTTTGCTGCATCCAAAACCGATTTTTCAGCAATTTGATTAACTAGTCCAATTTCTTTGGCTTCATCTGCTTTTACAAATCTACCGCTGAGCGTTAATTCCAGTGCTTTAGCTTCACCCACCAATTTTGGCAATCGTTGAGTTCCACCGTAACCGGGAATTAAACCCAGGCTTACTTCAGGTAATCCCAATAATGCGTTATTTGAAGCAATACGTATATGGCAAGCCATTGCTAACTCGCAACCACCTCCCAATGCGTACCCATTTACAGCAGCAATAGCAGGAATGGTTAAGTCTTCTAATTTCTGAAAAACACGCTGACCTCTCAACGATATCTTCTTTGCTTCAGAATCTTGAAGTGTATTTAATTCTTTGATATCCGCACCTGCAACAAAGGCTTTGTCACCTGCTCCTGTAACGATCAACCCTTTAATTTCATCGCTTTCTTTAATGTGATCTAAAGCAGCGTCAAGCTCTTCAAAAACCCGATTGTTTAGGGCATTCATTTTTTCGGGGCGATTCACAGTAAGCACACATACTCCTGATTCATCTACATCAAGAAGTATTGTTTCGAATGATAAGCTCATGGATTAATCTTTAATCTGTTTCTTTGCACTTGTACTTGACACATTTGATACGTCATCAGAAAGTTCATCTAAAATAGAATCAAAATCCAGTTCAGTTTCCCATTCTGTAGTGTATTCAGGTAAGATATCCTGATCTAAGTCGTCAATCAATTGTGAAGTTTCATCTACTTCGGTTAACAAGTTATCAAGTTGGAAACCAATTTCTTCAGGATTGCTCATGGTCATAGATTGTTCGTAGATATATCTAACCGCATCTTCTATGGTTTCCAAATGGGTTTCGCAGACTAAATATTTTTCTTTGGCGATCTTAAACTTCTGAAGCCTTTTTTGCATGATCGCCACACGACGTGCTTTAGTACGTTTCAGTTTTTCTGAGTCGATGGTCTTAATTTCTTCAATCTGTCGAATTACTTCTTCTTTTAAATTTGTTTCCAGTGAAGTATTCAAATACACTTCATAGCGCTTTATCAGATCAAGAAGTGTGAGATAGTTTCCTAACAGTTCTTCAATTTTCTTACCAATATTATCCAGCAATCCCTGAGAGCTGTAAGGAAGTTTTTCAAAATTCTCCTGCACCATTTTAGCCAGATGTTTAAGCACTAAAAATCGTTTTTGGCTTGCAGAATCCAGCGATTGAAAAAGATCTTTTTCGTTGCTGGAAGCATGGCGTTCTTTGATCTTTTTAAGTTCTGTCTTTTTTCTGAAACGAGGTAATTTTGGTACAATGCCTAAGTACATCAACTCCAAACCAAACACGGTTGTAAGCATCACACTAGAAGCGTCTCCAAAATCACTGATAAAAAAAGCGGTGAGTGTAGCAATTAATAATCCTCCCAGATTAATGGGATTCATAAATGCTTCACGAGTATAATTGATGTTTAGTTCGTCTGCTGACATTACTCTTTATCTGTATCGTTGCCTGGTGTGGAATCAGTTTCTTTATTCTTAAGCTGATCTTTTTTAGTTCCGATCGTTTTTTCCGTTTTAATTTCATCAGCGGATTTTTCGATCTCGGAATAAAGCATACCCATTTCAGCTTTAACCTGTTGTAAGGTTTGCTTTGCTTTTTGCTTTTTTAACTCAGCTTCATGCTGTTCATTTTTTATTTCTGTTTCAAGCTTAGAATCGTCATCCATACTGTCCATAGCAACGTCTAATCGTGCCTCTGCGTGGCTAACTTTATCGCGAACTTTTCCAAGGAACTCATCAACAGATTCCAGCAAACTATCCGGATTCATATTGTTGACGGCTTGAGCGATCTTTCCTTTTTGCTCAGCTCTTTTACCTCGTTCTTTTATTTCTTTAATACGCCGGTAATGCTCCTTGTATTCCTGCTTAAGGCGTTCGCGTTCTTCTTCACTTTTGTTACTCATAAGAGTCTCCGTTAGCTTTTCTCTTTATTACCAACAGATTTTTTTGGAGATTCTTCTGCTACCGGCTCTTCATCTATATTTATAGAACCTGAAGATTCACCCATTTCTAACTTGAATTGCTCTACCAATGATTGAGCACGAATCTTTTCAGCATTTGCTTCAATTTCCATAGTCTCGGTATCAATACCGTCTAGAGCAATTTCCATGCGTGCTTCATTCTTAGCTGTTTTCTCATTTAAACGGCTGATCATTTCATCATGAGTTTGATCCATACCGCCTACTTCAAATTGCTCTAGTGTATCAGCAATTTTTGATTGCCATTCAGCACGCTCGCTTGCACGTAAAGCTTCTTTTGCTTCCTGGATCTTACGATCTTTCTCACGCATGAAAACTTTCTTCACTTTAAGAGCTTTATCGTACGCTTTTTCCGCAAAAACTAACTGGTCTTTTGTGTGTGCAAAATTCTCTTTTGCCTTTTCGAGTTGAAGTGCATACCCTTCAGCAATGTCATCACGATTTGCCTGAATTGCAGATTTTATCTTAGAAGTAAGTTCACCGATCAACTTTTCGTTTCGATTAGACTCCTTCTGAAGCATGATCAAGTTTGCCTTTACTGTAGCAATGTTTTCATTCATTTGCGGAATCTGATCGTTCAGATCACGAATGTTCTGTTCCAAAATTAATTTTGGATCTTCCATGGAGCTTATTACCCCACCAAACATTGATTTTAATGCACGTATGAATCTTTTAAACATGATTTTTTTCCTTTTTTTAATGCCCTATGTTCATTAGATACAAATTAACTGATTATTAGTGTAATTCAACATTTTAAAGCCGGAAATCCCGAACACCATTTTTGTCTATTACTTTTGTAACCAGATATTCCTTTTCAGGTTTTGTATCCTCGATCTTAATTGCTCCATACAATTGTGCGGTCACAGGTTCGATCGTGGTTGGCTTGTTCGTATATGCCACTAAAATTGTTTCACCTTTTGTAATTTTATCTCCCACTTTCTTTTTGAGTACTATTCCGGCCTGGGGATCTACATCGTCCTCTTTAATTTTTCTACCCGCTCCAAGTTCAACTGATGCCGTTCCAATTTCAAATGCATCCATAGCTGTAACGTATCCATCACGACTTGATTTTAGCTCAAACTCAAATTTTGCGATCGGGTATTTTGCTGTGTTTTCTATAAAGCTTGTGTCGCCACCTTGTTCTTCAACAATATCCAGCCACTTCTGATAAGCTTCGCCGTTTTCAACTTGTTGCTTACTAACCTCTATCCCCTTTTCAACAGAATCAGCCTTTCCACCCAGATAGATCATTGTACCGGAAAGTAAATGAGAGAGCTCCATTATATCGTCTGGTCCTACGCCTTTTAAAGCATCTACAGATTCTTCAACCTCAAACCAATTTCCGATCTTATAGCCAAGAGGCTGCTTCATATTAGTGAGATAAGCTATGGTTTCTTTCTCGAACTGCTCACCAATTCCAACTAAGGCTTGAGCAAGTTTTGTGGCATCCTCTTCTGTTTTCATAAAAGCACCGGAGCCGTATTTTACATCCAAAACCAGGGCATCAATTCCTTCGGCAAGTTTTTTACTCATTATACTTCCGGCAATAAGTGGGATTGATTCAACAGTAGCTGTCACATCTCTTAATGCATATAATCTTTTATCGGCAGGGGCAATTTCTTCTGTTTGTCCTACAAGCACCAGATTCTGTTTCTCCAAGATCTCTTTATACCGAGCTAAGTCCACGTCTACATAAAAACCGGGAATAGATTCTAACTTATCCAAAGTTCCACCTGTATGTCCCAATCCGCGACCTGAGATCATCGGAACAGGAACTCCGGCACTAGCCACTATTGGAGCTAGAATCAATGAAAGTTTATCGCCTACTCCTCCTGTAGAATGCTTATCCACTTTTTTACCGGGAACATGAGATAGATCAACAACAATACCGGAATGAAGCATAGACTCCGTTAATGCTGCAGATTCCTCATCATTTAAACCATTTAGGAAAGCAGCCATTAAAAACGAGCTGATCTGATAATCAGGAATTTCGTCGGCTGTATATGAATCGATCAAAAAGCGGATCTCATCCTGTGAAAGAACTTTTCCGTCTCGTTTTTTGCGTATTAGGGAAACAATATTGTACTTTGAATTCATAGCCCAAGTATAGCCAAAAAACTACTATTTCTTCTATATGAAGAGAGATTTTTCATACCTTTGTTCTCTTAAGATGTGTACCGTCTACATTCTAGGAGTATCACTTTTTACAGGTTGTAGCTTTAAAACAATTGTACATCCATATCCAAAGGAATTTAAAGAGGATCCAAATAGCTATAAAGACAACATAATCCTTCATAAAGATGGAAAACTAACTTATATACCTGACTTAAGTGAAGCGGATATACATATAGACCTCAAATATAAAGAAGGGGCTCTTATTGTCGATGATGGTTGGTCATACCATTTTAAAAAAGAAGACAAGTTTATAAATCCCATTACAAAAAATGAGATTTTTATGATAGCTGAAGCATACTTTGATGATCAACAAAAAGAAGATATTTTCAGAGTGTCTCTCATGGAAAAAAATAATACATCAATTGTATACGAATTTTCTGGAACTTCACGGAATTCAACTATAATCAGATCTGATTCTACTGTATTTCAAATCGTAGCAAAAGATATTTGGGCTCCTTCAGTAAAGAAAGTTAAAACCGAAAACGGAAACGAGTGGCATCACTATCCTTTAGGAGGCACTTGGCATTATATTGATGATTCAGTTAACCCATATCTTATTATTCAGGGCAGTCCTGTTAAGAAAAGATTGGGTGCAAAAGCGAATTATGGTGAATCCTTTACATTACTATCAAATACCGTGCTTTCGAATGAGTTTAAATCTGAATTTATCAACATATTTTTGGGTTATTGGCTCCTCACGAATATCCAATATTATTACGAAGAGTGTAACCTGGAGAACAATGTTTCCGATACATGCCCTGGTTCTGTAATCATCAAATAATCAATCATTCAATAAATACTGATCTTGCTGAAAATTCTTGCTGATGAACATATTTACAAACTGAAAGAGTTTCTTCCTGAGGAAGTAGAGCTAAGTCTCTTCAATCCCAGCGCCCCTCTTCCATCTTTAAACGGGTTTGATGTATTGCTTGTAAGAACGGTTACAAAATTGAATTCCAAGTCGCTGCAACGCATCCCTGATACTCTTAAGTTTATAGGAACCGGTTCGTCTGGCTCTGATCATATTGATATCGAATATTTCAATGATCATAATGTTTGTGTTGTTGATGCAAAAGGTTCAAACGCGAACGCTGTAAGCGAATACGTCATCACTTCACTTTTGCTGTGGAGCCTGAAAAGACAAAAGGAATTAAAGAGCTTGAAAGTAGGTATTATCGGTGCAGGAGCTGCCGGGACTGCCGTATCAAGGCAACTAACCAACTTTAATATTAACAGCCTTAGCTATGACCCACCCCGGGAACAAAGAGACAACAGCTACGAATCAGCCTCTCTTAAAGACATTCTAAAATGTGATATACTAACTTTTCATGTTCCGCTAAATAAAAATAGCGATCATCCTACTTTTCACTGGCTCGACGAATCTAAACTATCAAATAATTCCTTTGAACTAGTAATTAATGCATCCAGAGGTGGTGTTATTGATGAATCTGCTCTTCTTAAAGCTTTGGACAATGAAACGGTTTCAGATGTAATTATTGACGTTTGGGAAGACGAACCTGACTTTAATAATGATCTTGTTGAAAAAGCTTTTATTGCCACTCCTCATATAGCAGGTTATTCAGAGCAGGCTAAGCTTAACGCTTCACTGATTCTTGCTGAGAAATTATGTGCGTTTTTCAAACTGACTATTCCAGACTATTCCTATTTATATGCTGCTAAAAAGCTGGAATTAGCTCATATCAAATTTTCATTATATGACCTTATTCTGAGACTTCATCCTTTAAAAGAATATGATGCTGATATTAGAGATCTTTGCCAAAGACCGGATAAAGATATTTTGTTTCAAAAGCTAAGAACTGACCGTCCATATAGATATGAGTATCCATATTTAAAACTCGAAAACGGGTTTCTGGGAAAGTTTAGTGAACTAAAAAAACTAGGATTGGAATTATAGTTGCTTAACCGACTAGTAATCCAGGTCTTTTAGATCCACATTCTTATGATCAGGTTCGGGGTCTTCCAGAAACTGAACTACTTTTATAGTTTCTTTTCCTTTCATTAATGCTTTTAATATTCGATGCATCCCGTCCATTACACGTCCATCAGAAGAAAGTATGACCGGGTATTTAAAGCTGGTTTTCTCTGCATAAGCAATGTGTTTAGCTATAGCCCTTGCCGAAGGAATATTGTCTTTATCCTGAAACCAAAAATTATTATCGATATCATCAATGGATTCAATCATCACTTCTTTTGGCAGGTAGTGTTCCGAGATTTTTACCAATTTATCTACATCCCAAATAAGG
>CEQK01005041.1_pt1 | contig 95586 bp, 86 predicted proteins | sample 531051 | NCBI WGS metagenome assembly CEQK01 (sample SAMEA2621229, study PRJEB7988) | marine metagenome | biome: marine biome (ENVO:00000447); feature: deep chlorophyll maximum layer (ENVO:xxxxxxxx); material: "saline water (ENVO:00002010), including plankton (ENVO:xxxxxxxx)" | depth 150 m
TAACGATAACTATTAATCTGTCAGCGAATTACCCAACATCTACATGGATGACCTAACTCTTTTTAATCGATATTTTATAAACATCAAAGAAATCCAGATCTCAGGCATTTCCCGCAAGATGACTTTATGCTATTTTTCAAAAAAATCAGCCATAGATAAAACCCACTTATTTTTTACATTCACTGCATGACTGAATCGATTGATGCTCTGCAATTAAATCTCGGGGAAGGCGGCTTAATGGTGATGAATGTATCGCTAACCGTAATTATGTTTGGCGTAGCCTTAGAGCTTACTATTCAGGATTTTAAAGATATAGCTAAGAATCCTAAATCAACTTTAATTGGTACATTTTCTCAGTTTTTATTACTTCCATTTCTAACATTCGTTCTAGTTTGGCTGATGCAACCGGCTCCAAGTATAGCGTTAGGAATGTTTATGGTTGCTGCTTGTCCGGGAGGTAATATTTCTAATTTTTTTTCCCTCTTATCAAAAGGAAACGCCGCTCTTTCTGTTAGCATGACTGCCATTGCCACTTTGCTCGCAATTATAATGACGCCACTGAACTTTACTTTTTGGGCGAGTCTGTATTCACCATCCAATGCCCTTCTTCAGGAAATCAGTTTAGACCTCGGTAAAGTATTTGAGATCATAGTTTTGATTCTTGGCATACCTCTAATTCTGGGAATGATAGTTCGCCATTTTAAAGGGAACATTGCATCAAAAATCAGCCCTTGGATAAAGGGTTTTGGCGTAGTTTTTTTTGCCGGATTTGTGATCGTAGCTTTTTGGACCAATTTTGACAATTTTATCGCTTATGTAGAATTTGTATTACTTTTAGTATTGATTCATAATGCTGTAGCTTTGACTTCTGGTTATGGTATTGCCAAGGCTTTTGATCTACCGGAAGCAGACAGGCGCTCTATTTCTATAGAAACAGGAATACAAAATTCCGGATTAGGATTACTTTTAATTTTTAACTTTTTTGACGGACTAGGTGGTATGGCTCTTATCACAGCATGGTGGGGAATCTGGCATATACTTGCAGGAATGAGCTTAGGGTGGTACTGGTCGGTTGGGAAAAAATCAATTCAACGCGTGATATCTAATGCGTAAAAACTTTCTTTGGTATAATTTTATTCGTCTTGGTGTAGTACGAACAGGACTCAAGTTTTTCTATAAACGAATCCGAATTATAGATAAACACAAGATCCCAAAAGGCAAACCTATCTTGCTAGTTCCCAACCATCAGAACTCTTTTATGGATGCCTTGCTGGTTACTACTCATTTTTATAAAACAACTTCTTTTCTTACACGTGCCCAGGCTTTTGAATCTAAATTTATGGATTGGTTTTTGCGATCATTGAATCTGCTTCCTGTTTACCGGGTTCGTGATGGCATGAGTAACATCCAGAAAAACAACGAGATTTTTGAGACTTGTATAAATTATCTCAGCAACAATGAAGCGGTGCTTGTTTTTGCAGAAGCTAATCATGATCTGAAGAGGCGTCTTCGTCCTTTCAGTAAAGGTTTTACAAGAATTGCCTTCGATGCTGAAATAAAGAATAACTGGAACCTTGATCTGTATGTTCAACCTGTAGGTGTAAATTATAGCGATCATCAAAATTCAAGGAATGAAGTCCGTGTTGTATTCGGTGATCCTATTAAAGTATCTGATTATAAAAAAGAATACGAACAAGATGAAAGAAGCGCCGCAAACAGCTTGAAAAATCAGACTTCAGAAAACCTGAAGCCTTTGATCATGCACGTTCCAAAATTAGATCAATATCCGCTAATCAAAATTGCTTTGGACGAAATGGAGCCTGACCGAGCAAAACTTGCGAATAACCAATATATGAACCAACTGGTTGAATATGCGGAAGAGCTTCAAACTCCGGAATTAATTTCAGACGCTGAATATGTGATCGAAGTTTCTGAAAAGAATAACTTAAGTATTCGAACATTGGCTGATGTAAAGCTTCCAATGGTTAAAAGAATTCTTTTAGCTCCTATTTATCTGCTTGTTTGGTTAAATGGTATCATACCTTATCAACCTGCGCGCTTCATCATAAAAAATAAGATCAAAGACAAAGCATTTGACGTCTCGATAAAATTTGTTCTAGGACTGTTTCTTTTCCCTCTTTTCTATTTATTGGTTACAGGCATTCTGCTTATAGCAGGAGTTCCTGCAATCTGGGCATGGGGATATTTTTTCATTAGCTTATTTACTTCTACCATGTTCAAAAGAGCTAATGAACTGGTAAGAAGTCTTAAAGAGAAAAAGAAGATCCGAGAATTTCACCAATCAGATTCCGAAGCATTCAATATTCTTAAAACAAGAATTGCCAATATCGCAAATTTCAGAAAACTTGTAATTAATGGTGAATGAAGCTTTAGTTCTCTGTGTTAAATAAAAAACTAACTTAACTAACATGAAGAACCTACTTACATTTTTAGCATTCGTTTTAATTTTAAACTGTACAAAAACAGAACGCATTGAGGTGTTTAAAGAGTTTGAAGGACCTCAGATACAAAAAGCTGTAGCCGCAATCCATCCTGTTGGCGAAAACAAGATCTCAGGAACAGTACATTTTGATAAAACTGAATCCGGAACAAAAATAACTGCTCAAGTTATGGGATTATCTGAAGGCGAGCATGGCTTTCACATCCATCAATACGGTGATTGTTCTGCTCCGGACGGAACTTCAGCAGGTGGGCATTTTGACCCTGAAAATATGCAACACAATTCAAGAGACGCGGAAAAACGTCATGTTGGAGACATGGGTAATCTGGTAAGTGAAGGCAAGGAATCTACAACCACACTTAACTATGTGGATAATCATATCTTTTTGGAAGAGATCATTGGTCGTGGAATTATTATACATGCCGGTGAAGACGATCTGACTTCTCAACCTTCCGGAGACGCCGGAGCTCGTATTGCTTGCGGAGTTATAGGAGTAGCTCAAAATTAATTTGAAACCTTTGTATTGACATTGCGTTATTATAAATTATATTTAGACAGTTATCTAATTATCTAAGTGAATAATCTATTTAAAGCTTTAAACGACTCAACACGCCGACAGATCCTGGATCTTTTAAAGGAGAAAGATCTGACTGCCGGAGAAATTGCAGAAGCTTTTGATATTTCTAAGCCAAGCATTTCTCATCATCTTGATTTACTGAAAAACGCAGGTTTAGTTAGTTCAGAGCGAGATGGCCAATTTATAGTGTATTCATTGGATACAACTGCTCTGGAAGAAGCCACGCAATGGCTTTTTAAGTTAATGAACTCAAATTAATGCCATGAATATCAAAAACACACTAAAGAAAGAATGGTATATGATAGTTTTGCTTTCAGCACCATTTATAGCTTCTTTCATACTTTGGGAGAAAATGCCTGATATAGTTCCGGTACATTTTAATGCTGCCGGTGAAGCTGATGACTTTGGTCCCAAATGGATAAATGCATTTCTATTACCGGGAATTGCATTAGTCACCTATCTTTTCTTATTGGTTATTCCTGCAATCGATCCAAAAAAAAGGATCGAAAACACACAGAAGCCAATCGCTGCAATTCGCATTGTAATTTCACTTTTTCTGATCGGTGTTTATGCTTTGGTTATGATGAAGTCATTCGATCTTGAAGCAGATGTCGGTCAATTTGTTTTAGCTAGTGTAGGTATTCTGATAGCAATTACAGGAAATTATATGAATTCCATAAAGCCGAATTACTTTATTGGCATTAGAACTCCCTGGACTTTAGAAGATTCGGAAGTATGGAAGAAGACACATCGTTTTGCAAGTAAACTTTGGATTGTAGGTGGAGTATTGATGACAGTTTCTGCTTTTATCCCTTTCCTTAAAGGATCTCCGTTCTTCATTCTTGGGGCGGTTCTCATATTAGCCGGGATTCCATTCATTTATTCATACCAACTATTCAACAAGCTCAAAAACTCTAATGAGGATTCCTGATGAAACTGTTTCTTGCAACTTTTCTTTTAATGCTGATGTCTACGTCGCAAATTTTTAGTCAAAATTCACTTCAGGGAATCTGGGAAGGTGGTATTACAGTTCCTGGCGGACAATTAAAGATCATATTCAAAATTGATAAAACATCGGATGGCTATTCCGGAACATTGGATATCCCACAACAAGGAGCTATAGGTTTAAATTTAGATCCTATATCACAAACCGGAGATTCTGTTTCTTTAACATTTAGTGTGGGGCAAATCACCGGACTATTTACAGGCAACTTTGATTCATATACTCAAATTTCAGGAAATTATTCTCAGGGAGGCCCTTCAACTCCATTTTCAGTAAAGCGGACATCCGAAACAACTCAAGAACCTGAAAAGCCCGCAAATGAAACGGATCTGATCATTCAAAATGGGAATATTAAAATTGGTGGTACGCTTACTATGCCTAATGGAGAAATTAAAGCTCCATTACTTATTATGAGTTCAGGAAGCGGTGCACAGGATCGCAATTCGGAAATATTTGGTTTTAAAATATTCTCTATCATTTCTCAATATTTGGCAGAAAGAGGCATTCCAAGTTTTAGATACGACGACAGAGGAGTAGGTTCCTCAACTGGCAATTTCGGCAATACAACAATTGATGATCTCGCTTCTGATGTTGAAGCAGTTATACAATATTTTCTAAATTCTGAAACAAATAACTTTCAAACCTTTGCAGTATTAGGGCATAGCCAGGGCGGAATCGTTGCCGGAAAAGTAGCCGCCGAAAATGAAGGTGTCCATCAACTTATACTTATGGGATCCACCGCACCTTCTCTTAGCGAGATTCTAAGGTATCAGGTTGAATTTGCGTACTCGGCTTCAACTATAGACCAATCATTGGTAGAAAAAGAAATTGACGCCAGAGAAGAACTTATGAGAGCCATTACTTATGGAAATGATATTGAATCCGCAAAAGAGAGTTATATACATGCATACACAGACGTTTTAAATAACCTCCCGGAGGCTCAGAAAAACTCCATCACGAATATTACATCAACAGTTAATACTCAAACTGAACAGCTTATCCAGATCTATAGTGCACCACAAACTAAGTCATTGCTTTTCTATGTACCTACAAACGATCTTGAAAAGATAACAGCACCAACTTTGGTGCTTTTTGGAGGAAAAGATACCCAAGTTACTATCGCTCAGAATCAGGATAAAATTCGAGATGCCTTAGTAAAGTCTGGTACTGATTTTCAGTTTAAGGTATTTGATAATGCAAATCATCTATTCCAAAATGCAGAAACCGGCTTAGCAAATGAATATCCATTCTTAGACAAAAAATTTGTAGAGGGATTTCTCGATCATATTGCAGAGTGGATGCTTTCCAACTAAATGTTATGCGATTCTAACCCAAAAAGGGGTTACGAAACTTCTTTTCACAATTTCATACTCAGATTTCTTACTATATTTATATAAAATCAAAGTCGTAGAGAGTAATCTATCTCAAGAAATTATTTAAGTATCACATATTATGAATATTCGTTACCTATTTGCAGCACTGCTTTTAGTGTTAATTTCCACACCAGCAGTAGCCCAGCTTTCTATAAATGAAATTATGGCTTCTAATTCAACTGTTATTGCAGACAATGCAGGTGAATATGATGACTGGATCGAAATCTATAATGCAGGAAATGTTTCCATCAATCTTGCTGGTCTTTATCTTACTGATGACCCCGACAACCTCACAAAATGGCAGATTCCTAGTACATCCAGTGCTCAAACAACCATTAATGCCAATGGCTATCTTATCATTTGGCTGGATAATGATTCTGAACAGGGTGCTCATCACGTTGAATTTAAGTTGAGTGCCGGCGGAGAACACATCGCACTTGTTAATACTGATGGAACCACAGTTTTAGATTCTATCTCTTTTGGAGAACAAACCACCGATATTTCATTTGGGCGTAAAACAGATGGCACGGGTTCTTTTGCTTTCTTAAATCCGACACCTAATGCTATGAATGAAGGGAATGAAGTAGCTGAAGTTTCTGATGCTCCTTCTTTTTCTCTGGAAACCGGATTCTATTCAGGAACTGTAACGGTTGGACTTTCAGCTTCAGGTAGTGCTGAGATCAGATATGAAACAGGAGGCTCGATTCCTACTCCGAATTCACCTCTTTATTCATCGCCTATTTCTTTGGATACTTCTACTGTTATTCGTGCTATTGCAATCGAATCGGGAAAACAAGCCAGTGATGTCGTCACTAATACCTATTTATTTGAACAACAACATACCATACCCGTTGTTTCATTTGTAATGGAACCTGATTCGCTGTTCGATTATGATAAAGGAATGTATGTGATTGGTGATTCTTCTGAAACGAATGGACAATATCCTTTCTTTGGAGCCAACTTTTGGGAAGATTTTCAATACCCTCTAAACATAGAATACATGAATGAGTTCGGAAATCCTGAATTCGAATTTATGGCAGAAGCAGAGATAGGCGGAAATTTCAGTCGTGGATTCCTCAAAAAATCATTCATCATCAATAACAATGATCGGTTTGGTTTAGACCGACTGAATTACCCTCTTTTCCCGGAAAATGATTATGAGGAATATGATGGTTTTTCTTTAAGAGCCGGCGCTGAAGAACGATCTCGACTATTGAATGAGCTTATGAGAACCATAAACATTCAATGGAATCATAACAATGCAATGCAGTCATATAAACCTGCCGTTCTTTACATAAACGGGCAGTATTGGGGTATTTACAATATCTACGAAAGAAAGAATGATGATTTTGTGGAATCCCGATATGGTTTCAATGACATCGACATGATCAAAGATTATGATGAAGTTACCGATGGAGATGCAATTGCATACGATGCACTTATCGATAATTTTAATGACGAAACTTTATCAGGTGATGCATTCTTTGAATATGCTCAATCTGTAATTGATTTCGATAGCTTCACAGATCACTGGATCTATCAGCTTTATACTTCTCATGGTGACCCAAACAATGTTCGCTATTGGAGACCGCGTCAGGAAGGCGGAAAATGGCACTACATTTCATACGATTTTGATTGGTGGGAAAATCTTGGAGATGAACCAAATGAGTTTGTTAGCTCACTAAGAGATTTTATGAACGGAAGTACAGGCGGTTATAAAATATTGGGCAGAATGTTGGAAAATGATCGATATAAAGAAATTTTCTTAAACAGATTGGCAGATCTTTTAAACACTTCTTTTCAGCCTGAGTACATGATGGGTTTGATCGACTCTATTGATACTGCAATTAATCCTGAAATGTCACGAGATATTGCTCGTTGGACAGATGGTTGGTACGACATTGGAGGACCAACTACGTATGATATGGAGTATATAAAAACTGTTACTGAATGGTATGTTGAAGATATTCCTGATTTCATTTACTCTGAAATAGCTGATACTCTTGGAAACGATACAACAAGCGTTACTTTACTATCAACTACTAATGGAGCCGTACAACTTAACTCCATCAATCCTGATATTTCTTCTTCAAGTTGGAAAGGTATTTATTTTGAGAACACTGATCTCACTTTAACTGCGGAACCTGAATTGGGGTATCAAATAGCCTCTTGGGTTGTTAATGGAGAAACTCAACCTGCATCACAAACCCTCATTATTACTTTGGCAGATACAGCCGTTACCGTTCAGGCTCAGTTTGAAGAAATCACAGAAGTTCTTGTCATTAACGAGATCAATTATAATTCTTCTGATAATTTCGGAACCGGAGATTGGGTAGAGATCTTTAACACAATGGATTCTGACGTAGATATCTCTGGCTGGGTATTCAAAGACGATGTAGATTCTAACGCTTATGTAGTTCCTGAGAATACTATTCTGGAAGCACAGGGCTATATAGTTATTGCTGATGATACAACTAAACTCAAATCAGTTAATTCTGAAGCTAGAAATTACGTTGGTGATTTTTCTTTCAATCTTTCAGGTTCAGGTGAAGAATTAAGACTATTCAATGCTCAAGGTGGATTAGTTGATGTAGTTACATATTCTGACAGCGCTCCATGGCCGACAGAAGCGGATGGCAACGGTTCAACTTTAGAACTTACAGACGCAGACAGCGATAATACAGTAGCTGAGAACTGGATTGCATCAACTAGACTTGGCGGAACTCCGGGTTGGGCAAATGGAACTGTTCCGGTTTCTATTGAAAGTCAGGGAAAAGACACACCTAATAATTTTGTACTTAAACAGAATTATCCGAATCCGTTTAACCCATCTACAAATATTACATTCGTACTTCCCCAAAGCACAAAGGTTCAGCTTACCGTTTATAATATGCTTGGCCAAAAAGTACAAACTCTTGTTGATGGGAATTTAACATCCGGAAGTCATACTGTTCGATTTGAAGCAAGCAATCTTTCAAGTGGTATTTATATCTACCAATTAAGAACGCCGACTACTTCTTTAACTCAGAGAATGGTATTGGTTAAATAACAAAAATCTCCCCGCTGGGGAGATAAATGTTCAAGCAGATTCTTTGGATTTTCTTTGGGTGTCTGCTTTTCGAATAGTGAAAAACCGCACCTTCCTTAAGAGATGCCACTTAAGCCGTATTCCAAAACCTAACTAATCTTTAATTTTTCATTCTATAATTCTTAATCCCACGCCTGGCGTGGACTGCCAAAGCGACAGTTTGTCTTAAACCTATCTAAGTTGGCATTGTGATTGCTCTATCCATCTTGAAATTAATTTAATGAGGTGAGCATCATGGGAGATTTTACAGAATTTGGTATCGAAGTGGAAAAACATCTTTCCAAACTTGGAAAAGATATCCAGCAGTTTGTGGAAAAAGTAGTTCCACTAACCAATGAAGATAAAGATTTTGCTCCTGATTGTGATATCGTCGAAAGCGATGATGAATTCAAAATTCTGTTAGATCTTCCGGGGCTTTCAAAAAAAGAGATCGGAATTTCTCTTAAAGACAACGTACTAACTATTAAAGGTGAACGCGAAGTTACATTATCAGAAGGAGAAGAATTTAAACGACAGGAAAGAACTCGTGGTGCTTTTGCTCGTTCTTTTGCTTTACCTGAAAATGTTAACAAAGCAGAAGTAAACGCCAGTTTCAGAAACGGAGTATTGACAGTGAGTATGCCGAAATCAGAAAATTTGAAGGATACTCAATCGATACCGGTTAAATGAATTTGCCACAAAAACACGGAAACACAAAATTGAATGACCTTTTAGTGGTTTTGTGATTTAGTGGCGGCTATTAAGACTTTAAACAAGTAAACAATAAACATTCGTGATTTTGTGCTTTAGCGGCTCAAATCACACAATTAAAATCAGATTTTAGACCAATGGGAAAAATCATAGGAATTGACTTAGGAACAACCAACTCATGCGTTTCTGTAATGGAAGGAAACGAGCCGGTTGTAATTCAAAATGCTGAAGGTGGACGTACAACTCCATCTGTTGTAGCATTTTCAAAAGATGGCGAACGTTTGGTAGGTGCTCCTGCAAAGCGTCAGGCTATTACAAACCCGGACAAAACAGTTGCTTCTGTTAAGAGATTCATGGGACGTATGTTCGATGAAGTAAATGACGAATCTAAGCAGGTTGCATACAAAGTTGTAAAAGGCGATGACGGCACAGCTCGTGTTGAGATCGACGACCGTAAATATGCTCCACAAGAAATTTCTGCAATGGTACTGCAAAAAATGAAGCAGACTGCAGAAGAGTACATCGGTGAAAAAGTAACGGAAGCAGTAATTACTGTTCCTGCATATTTCAACGATGCGCAACGTAAAGCAACTCAGGAAGCCGGAAAGATTGCCGGGCTTGAAGTTAAAAGAATTATAAACGAGCCAACCGCTGCGGCACTAGCTTACGGTCTTGACAAAAAAGATACCGATCAAACTATTGTAGTGTATGACCTTGGTGGTGGTACATTTGATGTTTCTATCCTTGACCTTGGTGACGGTGTATTTGAAGTAAAGTCGACCAATGGTGACACGCATCTTGGTGGTGACGATTTCGATGCTCGTATCATAGATTTCTTAGCAGATGAATTCAAGAAAGACGAAGGAATTGACCTTCGCAAAGATCCAATGGCAATGCAACGCCTCAAGGATGCCGCAGAAAAAGCTAAGATCGAACTTTCAAGCTCAGCTAAAACAAATGTGAATTTACCATTTGTTACTGCTACCAATGACGGACCAAAGCACTTAAATGTTGACTTAAGCCGTGCTAAATTCGAACAACTAGTTGACGATCTTGTAAAACGTTCAATTACTCCATGTGAGAAAGCATTGAAAGATGCCGGAATGAGCAAAAGCGATATCGATCAGGTAATTCTGGTTGGTGGTTCAACTCGTATTCCAAGAATCCAGGAAGCTGTTAAAGAATTCTTTGGTAAAGATCCTAGCAAAGGTGTAAATCCTGATGAAGTTGTTGCCGTTGGAGCTGCCATTCAGGGTGGTGTTCTTTCAGGAGATGTTGAAGATGTAGTTCTTCTGGATGTAACTCCACTTACTTTAGGTATTGAGACTCTTGGTGGCGTTATGACTCCACTTATTGAAGCAAACAGCACGATCCCAACAAGTAAATCACAGGTGTTCTCTACTGCTGCTGACAACCAAAGCAGTGTGGAAATCCATGTATTACAAGGTGAACGTGCCCAGGCAGCGAACAACAGAACGCTTGGTCGTTTCCACTTAGACGGAATTCCTCCCGCTCCTCGTGGAATGCCACAAATCGAAGTTACTTTCGATCTTGATGCAAATGGTGTGATCAACATCAAAGCAAAAGACAAAGGTACCGGCAAAGAGCAAACCATCCGTATCGAATCATCTTCAGGATTATCTGATGAGGAAATCGAAAAAATGAAGAATGCTGCGAAAGAGCATGAAGAGGAAGACAAACAAATTCGTGAGAAAGTTGAGAAAATGAATCAAGCTGATGGCTTGATCTTCTCAACCAAGAAGCAACTCGATGAATACGGAGATAAAATTTCTGACGACAACAAGAAAGCTATCGAAGATGCTGTAGCTAAATTGGAAGAAGCACACAAAGCTGAGAATCTTGAAGATATCGACGCTGCTATGGAAGCTGTGAATACTGCATGGACCGGTGCTTCTGAAGAAATCTACGCCGCATCACAAGCAGAAGCTGCTGCAGCCGGTGCTGAAGGCGCAGGCGAACAAGCAACAGGTGATGCTGAATCTTCAGAAAGCGAAGAAGCTGTAGATGCAGATTTCGAAGTTGTTGACGAAGAAGACGAGAAGAAATAATAGTATTTAGACATTAGATATAATATGTTAGACATCTTTATCTAATTCATTGTCTTATACCTAGAAATTAGCTCCGATGCGAAAGTGTCGGAGCTTTTTTTATGCCGATCTGTTTTTCCAAGAATAGAATTTGAAACAAATGATCCCCAAAACGCCTTAAATGTAAGTGAATAACAAATTATAACTTAATACAAGAGACAATGAGCAAGCCACATGACAGAACGATCTATAAAAACGAAGACGGTAAATGGGTGAATGAAAAGCACGATGCCGGCAAAGCAAGTACTTTGCATGACACTCAGGAAGAAGCATATAACGCTGCTAAAGAAATGCTACAAAACCAAGGTGGCGGAGAAATAAGCATTAAAGGTCTAGACGGGCAAATACGAGAAAAAAATACCATTGCTCCCGGAAACGATCCTGTAAATGTACCCGGCTGATTTAAAATCGATCACATTTTAAAGCTCTGATACGACAGTATCGGAGCTTTTCTATTTGGCGTCATATACATCACCGTAGGGACGCAAAATCTTGCGTCCCTACGGTGGTGCTACATCTATATATACTTATGATCTTGTCGACCCCGAAGGATCTGGGTTTTATACAAAGAGGTCGTTTACGTCCGACGATTAAGGTATCGGCAGATACATTTTAACTCAGATTATTTATATATCTGAATTCATAAACTAAATCGATTATCTTCTGCGCATGTCAGAAAAATTGTTCGATTCATATTCCGATCCAATCCCGAATCTCAGGTACGATATTCAACGAATTCCTATTCAGGATAACGGAAGTTCATTTATCTACTTTTATGATCAATTAGGTTATTCTACTCCTGATTTTGCTCTTCCTAAAGACGCCGAACCCATTCTTTCTTTGATGGATGGAACCCGTTCGGTAAACGATATTATTAAATTCAGTTCTGATGAAGTTACCAAAGAACAAATTTTAGGTTATGCCCGGTTTTTGGATGAAAACGGATTATTAGATTCCGAATATTTTGCTGAACATGCAGAACTGATAGAAACTGAATATGAAAGAGCTGAGGTTCATCGCTCTGTTACCGCCGGAACTTCTTATCCTACCGATCCAAAAGAGCTCACTGAATTTCTAAATGAAGCTTTTGAAAATCATGAAAACTCTGAACCGGTCGACACCGCTAAAGCTCTTTATACTCCGCATATTGATCTACGTTTTGGGATGGCGTCCTATGTTAAGGCCTTCTCGGCAATCAGAAACTTAAAGCCTAAGCGGATATTTATTCTGGCTACTTCTCATTATTCAGGATTGTACAATATTGAATACTCCAACAAGCCTTTCATTATTTCAAACAAAGACTTTGACTTACCAAATGGTTTGGTAAAAACAGACAAAAAAACGATCTCCCTCATAAAGGAACAAACCACACATGACGAGATATTCGGAACTTCATTTTCTGACCGAGCCCACAGAATTGAACACAGCATTGAGTTACCTCTTTTATTTCTGAATCACATTTGGCAACACGATTTTGAGATCATTCCTATTCTGGTTGGTAATTTCGACGAGCTTTATTATACCAAAGACGGCTACCTTGCTCATCAAATCGAAGCTTTTACTTATTTACTGAATCAGCAATTCAATAATGAAGATACTTTTTTTCTTATAAGCGGAGATCTGGCTCACTTTGGGAAAAAGTTCGGAGATCAACAACCTGCATCTAACCTTTTCGATAAAGTAAAAGCCTTTGATGAGGCATTCTTGGAAGTCGGAGCAAATAACGATTCTAAAACTATGCTGGAAATCATGAGTTCGGAATATGATCCTTATAGAATATGTGGCTTCCCCCCTCTGTATGCTTTTTTGAATGCGTTTCCGAATTTAGATGGGAAAATACTTTCCAGAGATCTTTGGGATGAAACCGAACGAGAAAGTGCCGTTAGCTTTGGAAGTATTTTGTTCAATTAAGAAATGGAAACACAGCTAAAATATGTTCTGGTTAGAAGAAGAAAGTCTGAGATGTTAGAGTTTATATCCAATCATCCGGAATCTTTTGATCAAGCACTAAAGCTGGCTCTCGAAAATGAAGAGAATTTATCCTGGAGAGCGACATGGCTTGTTGCCGGGGTTATGGAAAAAAATGATCAAAGGGTTAGACCTTTTATTCAAAAAATAATAACTATACTCCCGGATCGGGACGATGGACATCAAAGGGAGCTTTTGAAAATTCTACTGAAAATGGAGTTAGATGAAGACTTTGAAAGCCTGCTATTTGATATTTCAGTAACTCTATGGGAACAAGTTCGGAAGCAATCTTCTGTTCGCTATTATGCTTTTCAAGGGATGATGAAGGTAGTAGAAAAATATCCCGAATTGAAGAATGAGATTATATCCCTAACTCAACCTCATTTTGTTAATGCTCTTTCACCAGGAGTTAGAAAAAGTGTTTATAGAAATATTACTGATCTTAAATCCCAAAATGAAATTAGGTAGTGTTGCAGTGTTAAGGTGTTATAGGGGCAAAGCTTAAACCCTATAACACCTTAACACTATCGCACCTTCAGCTCCCTTTAATCTCCATCTTCTCAGCAAAATAATCACAAAAATCCATCATGTCTCCTGAAATGCGTTCGTCGTTGGTAGCTCGTTTTAATGTATCCGCCATCGTTACCAGCGTTTGGTGGAAAAAGATCTTCATTTCATCTACGGTCATATCTTTCGTCCATAGATCCAGCTTTAAAGTATCTTTAGCTTCAGAATCCCACAGCGAAAGTAACATCGCTCTGCATTTTGCTTCTCCCATTCCATCCATATCATCGGCATTCCAAATGATGTTTTCTGGTACGTTATCCTGATCAAGTTCTACTGAAATATTAATGTCTTTCTTCGGCATAAAAAATGGTTTTGATATTTGTACAAAGATAAGGGGAATTAGCGACCTTTGTGAACAATCATTGATTATTCTTTATTCATAAACTCTGCCAACAATCTGTGAAAATGATGAACGCCTTGTTCTCTTTTGGGAGAAAATCTTCCTGTAGTATAAAAACTGGATTTTAATCCCTGATGTACATTTTCAACTACAAACTCGTCTTCCCTTTCTACTTTATCGAGTAATGCACCGGCACTTTCTTCGATCTTGGATTCATCCCACACATAAGAAAGAAAAGATACTTTAGTACGATTTAAAGAAAGAGGTTTTACAATATTGATCGATAATCCCCACGGATAAAAATTGAACATCATATTCGGAAACACCCAGTAATAATAAGCCGCCACATGTTTTCCAAGATCGGGATGACCTTCAGGTAGTTCAAAAGTTTCTACAGCATCATCCGAATAGCCGATCTGGAGATTGCAATTATCGTAAAGCTCAGTAGTGTAGGTCCCGTAATCCAAAGCTTGATTTAGATCGCTGTGAACATAGGGAATATGAAACCCTTCCAGATAGTTATCACAATACAACGCCCAATGTGTATTCACCAAATAATCTTTTGAGCGAACAGGATCGAATACGAACTCATCAATTGGTAAAAAACCAACCCGCTCTTTCATTTTATCAATGACCGACTGAAAATCGTAGCTCTCATCCAATCCAACAAACAATAACGGTCCCCATTGGATCAGCGGAAATTTATGAAGACTGTCACAAGGTCTGGGGAAATTCTCAGCATCCGAAAACTCCGGCATAAACTTAAACTTCCCGTCTAATTCAAACTTCCTGCCGTGATACTTGCACGTCAGGCTTTTCGCAGGTCCTCCATCATTTACTATAATATTTCCACGATGAGTACATACATTGGAGACACAGTGAATTTTATCCTTTGAATCTCTGGTCAGGATCATGGGCTCGTTCAGATAATTTTCCAATACCGACAACGGCTTAATCTGATTCTGAAGTTTGATATCATTCACATCTCCGGCAAACTGCCAGGTCTTAAGAAATACTTTATCTTTTAAATCACTGAAAATTTGGTCATTTTTATAAAAAGACCCCGGAAGCGTTTCTGCTTTTTCTATTTCAGGATGAATATTGAAATTGTAGCCCATCTGGATTCTTCGTTTTAGTATTCTTAAATCTACATCATAATTCTGAGAAGGTACACATTAGTTGAATCAGCGAAAATTATTAGGCAAATGGACCAGCACATCGCTTGTTGTTGGAAATATGGTGGGCGCAGGAGTGTTTCTGATGCCGGCTTTACTAGCTGTTTATGGTGGAATAAGTATTATTGGATGGCTTGTTTCAACGATCGGTGCCATTCTTATAGCTGTTCTTTTTAGTCGTTTAAGTCGAATTCTTCCCGGACTTCAGGGCGGGCCTTATGCGTATACCAAAAAAGGAATGGGTGAATTTCCCGGATTTCTTGTGGCGTGGGGATATTGGATATCTGTGTGGACAACCAATGCGGCTCTGGCTGTAGCTTTTGTAGGATATTTAAGTGTATTTATTCCTGTTCTAAGTGAAAATACGGTTTATGCAGCGGCCATGGCTTTGTTTGTGATCTGGTTTTTATCCTGGTTCAATACCAGAGGAATTCGTCTGGTTGGCGAAATGTCTTTGGTCACTACGGTTCTTAAGCTCGTTCCGCTTGCAGTGATCAGTATTGCCGGATTGTTCTTTTTAAATATTGATCATTTTACTCCATTCAATTTAAGTGATGAAAACAGTCTCTCTGCTATCGCCATTACCACAGCTTTAACTTTCTTCTCTTTTTTGGGTATTGAAAGCGCCACCATTCCGGCTGAAGATGTTGAAAATCCCACCGAAACAGTAGCCTTTGCAACAAAATGGGGAACACTGATAGCCGCCGTAGTTTATATACTCAGTTCCTTCTCTATAATGGGGATTATTCATCCTGATGTGCTGAGCAATTCTACCGCTCCTTTTGCTGATGCTGCCAATATATTATGGGGAAGCGGTGGAAATCTTATCATCGCACTTGCAGCAACCATTTCCGTGTTCGGTGCTTTAAACGGATGGATCCTGATTCAGGGACAAATGCCTCAGGCAATTGCCAAAGATGGATTATTTCCGTCAGTGTTTGCGAAAGAAAATAAGCGCGGCACTCCTGCTTTGGGAATCGTTATTTCAAGTGCACTTGCTACTTTATTGATCATAATGAACTACTCAGGTGGACTGCTTGAAGTCTTTGAATTTATGATCCTTGTTTCAACCGTTTCGGTACTCATTCCTTATTTATTTTGTTCGGTTTCCTATGTTTTGTTGGTTAAGAATTCCGAAGGCAAAAAAGTCTTAAGTATAGGGATCGCCCTGCTGGCATCATTGACGTTCTTATTTTCCCTTTTTGCACTGATCGGTTCAGGATTTGAATCGGTGTTCTGGGGCGTTTTGTTTTTACTGATCGGAGTTCCGGTCTATTTTATTCTCAAAAGAAATCAAACTAAACTATGAAGCTAACTAGCCATTCTGAGTACGGGTCTCTTAAATCTGTGTATCTGAAAAAAATAGAATCTGCTTTTGTGGATGAAGAGACTATTGTGCAGCAGTGGAAAGATCTGAATTACTTATCGAAACCCGATTTCGAAGCCGGAATTAAAGAGTACTCTGAGTTTCAGGAACTTATAGAATCAGTTGGAGCTGACATCAAGTATTTTGATCACGAAAGATCGCTCTCCATGGATTCTATCTATTGCAGAGATGCCTCCATTGCAACTGATTTTGGTCTGATAATTTGTAATATGGGTAAAGAAGCCCGTACAAATGAGCCAAAAATAGCTAAGAAAGTGTATCAGCAAAATGGCGAAATGATTCTCGGCGAGATTCAACATCCGGGAACTTTGGAAGGCGGAGATGTAGCCTGGTTAGATGACAAAACGCTAGCTGTAGGACATACATACCGAACCAATGATTCCGGAATTGAACAACTCAGAAGTTTACTTGAGCCTCTTGGAGTAACAGTTATTCAAGCGGATCTGCCACATTTCAAAGGGACTTCTGACGTGTTTCATTTGATGTCTATTTTGAGTCCGGTGGATAAAGATCTTGCGGTCGTTTATTCTCCTTTGATTCCCATTCCCTTCCGTGAGCTTTTGCTCGATTTTGGTTTCTCTTTAGTTGAAGTCCCTGATGAAGAATTTGAATCGATGGGTTGTAATGTTTTGGCACTAAGTCCTCGCAATTGCTTAATGGTTTCCGGAAATCCTGTCACAAAAACGAGACTGGAACAAGCCGGTGCAACGGTTCATATATATGATGGGACAGAGATCAGTATAAAAGGTGGCGGTGGACCAACTTGTTTGACAAGACCAATACTCAGAGAAATATAAAATGAACATTCAAAGCTTGGGTTATATACCTTTTTTTTAAAATTAATTTATGTACTCTTAATTGTTTTCAAACACTAAATATACAATTCATAGTGGACGATAAATGCACATGGGAAACTCGCAAATAGAGAACAGTTCTGATTTAAAACAGGATTTAATAGATAAAGTACTATTGGTAGGTGCTTCAACTGGTGTTGGTGTCTTTATTATTTCCTTATTTCCGTTGAATGAATTCTATATAAATGCTGATTTTTTCTTTGACATATTTGCGCTCATTGTTCTATTTGGAACCTACTTCTTAAGAGACAAGATTGATATAAAGATCAAAATGAATACCATTAATGTAATGTTGGTACTTCTTTTGGTTTCTGATCTACTGGAAAACGGAATTAACACTCCGGATTTTATTTTAATGGTGCTAATTCCCTTCTTTTCTATTTTGATCTATAACCTTAAGATAACTCTGCTTTTTTATGGGTTTTGCTCTGCCCTTTTCCTGTGTATTGGACATCTTTTTCATCTAGAGATGATTTCATCACCAGGTTTCAATGTAGCTGAAGTCTCTATTTTCAGATGGTACGAGACACTATTAATGATCTCGGTAGTTACCTTTGTAATCACTTTGTTTGTAAACAAATTCAATGACAGAGTGTATAATTTGATTCAAAATCTGGAAAATCAAAATACTCAACTCATTACTTCTCAAAGCTTGATTGAAGAAAATCTGAACGAAAAGAATGTACTTCTTCAAGAGATCCATCACAGAGTTAAAAATAATCTTGCAGTCGTTTCAGGGTTACTTTCTTTACAGTCTTATCATGTTAAAAATGACCAGCTAAAAATGGTTTTGAACAAAAGCATGAACAGAATTTTAAGCATCGCCAAAGTTCATGAGATGCTTTATGAATCAACAAATTTCAATAACATCCCTTTTGATATATACATAAAAGAGCTATCTGAAATCATACTCTCGAGTATGAATGAAGAAAACAAATCCATTGACTTTAAAACCAATATTTCAGTTGAACAACTGAGTATAAACCAGGGAGTTCCTTTGGGAATAATCTTTAACGAGTTGATTACTAATTCTGTTAAGTACGGTTTTGAGAATCAAGATGGAAATGAAATTACTATCATTGTTAGACCCAAAGCACAAAATATTGAGGTAATTTATTCTGATAATGGCATTGGTATCGAAGATTTTGAAGCCTCTTCCAGAAAAAGTCTTGGGTTTACTATCATTAAGTCACTAATGCAACAGATCGAAGCAGAGTATGAGTATGAAACTGAAAACAAGTTCAAACTTACCTTTGAGTTCCCTGTCGAGATTACCAAAAGTGACTTCCCCATCTCACGATAACATTTATAAAATGAACAAAAATTCAGGGTAATAGGTGGTCGTGATCCAACTTGCTTAACATTCCCTATCTTAAGAACAGTGTTGCTCATGTCGATGTTAGGTAATTCGATGACATTTTTTGACCAGTAAAATATATAGGGTCATCCCGTCCGCCAAGTCAGCAAAAATATTCACCATTTCTCCTGACCTGTAAACACCAGCAAGTATTAAAATATTAGTGACTTTAAGAAAAGCCTCTGCAGAATTTCCAAAAATTTTGAAAAAAATAATTTTGAGAAACCAAATGGTTGCGTATATTTATGCAACCGAACGATTGCGCAATCAACCTACTTTTATGAAACGAGACATTTTTCAAGCCATTGCAGATCCAACCAGAAGAGCAATACTAGTTTTAATTGCTACACAGGCATTAACACCTAACGCGCTTGCTGATCAGTTTGACATAACACGACAAGCTGTATCAAAACACATAAAGATCCTGAATGAATGCGAATTGCTGAAACAAGAGAAAGTGGGTAGAGAAATTTACTACGAACTTAAAATCGATAAAATGAAAGAAGTCGATCAGTGGCTGGAGCAATTCCGAAAGATCTGGGAAAATCGGTTTGATCAACTTGACGACTTATTAACTAAACTAAAATCAGAAAACGATGAAAGCTAATCTTCAATTCGACTTCCTTGCAGACAAGGAAAACAACACACTTACTATAAAACGGGAATTTGCTGCTAACCGACAATTAGTTTGGGACTGCTATACCAAAGCAGAACTTCTGAACCAGTGGTTTGCCCCAAAACCTTTCACAACTAAAACCAAATCAATGGATTTTAGCGAGGGCGGTCATTGGCATTATGCTATGGTGGAACCAAATGGAACGGAATATTGGGGCTACACTGAATATTATGACATAAACCCGATCGATGATTATCGGACCGTGGATTCTTTTTCTGATAGTGATGGAAACATTAATCCCGATCTCCCAAAAGCGAAATGGCACGTTCAATTTTCAGACTCGAATGATCATGCAGTAGTAACAACTGTAGTTAATTATGAATCTTTAGAAGATCTTGAAACTGTCATAAACATGGGTATGGAAGAAGGTATGATCTCAACCCTTGAAAGGTTAGATGAATTACTTGAGACTTTAACTAACTAATTGGAGTGATTAAATCACCATTCAAAAATCTTAACTACCAGTACTTCAACAATTACCTTTGATTCAGCACTTTCTGAAAAAGTTTGAAACTACTGGATCGTACCTGATCACATCACAAAGTGGAGTTTTGCGGCATCTGATTGGTATTAGCCCTTCTAGCAAGTTAAATCGGTCTGATGGCTTACAGTCCATCTGACCGGTGCTTGTTCGAATTATTAATTGTCACTCAAACTACTTACCCCTCTTTCCGTACGCTCTTCCTCGGAATGTAGTATAGAGCACGAGCCCTACTTCATCATTCATGATTGAATATTTATTATTCAATAACCAACTAATACTCCGCTTTGCAATGCTCCCTCAGCATATTCAATACATGAGAAAAGTCTTCAGGTAATTCAGAATCAAAACTTACTTTTTCGCCGGTGGTTGGATGTTCAAATCCCAAGGTTTTGGCGTGGAGTGCTTGTCGGTTTAAGCCTGTGATCAATTTATGGAACATCACTTTTCGTGATCCGGTGTTGGAACCATATCGAACGGAAGTTCCGCCATAGGTTTTATCTCCAAATACGTTATGTCCAATATGATTAAAATGAACTCTGATCTGATGTGTTCTTCCTGTTTCAAGTTTTACTTCCACTAAACTCAGATAATCGAAATATTCCAACACTTTCCAGTGTGTGACGGCATGCTTTCCTTTTCCTTCAGGCAGAACCGTCATTAATTTTCTATCGTGTCTGGATCGACCGATGTCTCCTTCGATGGTTCCTTCTTCTTTTGGAGTCCCCCAAACTATTGCCCAATATGTTCGTTCTACATCTTTTTCAGCAAACTTAGCAGAGAGATTTGCGAGGGCTTCATTGTTCTTAGCAACTACCAGTAATCCGCTCGTATCTTTGTCCAAACGATGAACAATTCCGGGACGTAGATCGTTATCTTCATTCTCAGCAAGTTCATCCACATGATGCATCAATCCGTTAACTAACGTACCTGTCCAGTTGGCATATGCAGGATGAACCACCATTCCGGCTTCTTTATTCACCAAAATGATATCGTCATCTTCGTATACAATATTGATATCCAGCTTTTCAGCAACTGCCTCGGGTGGTGGAGCTTTCGGCAATTCGATAAATATCTCATCACCCGGCAACATTTTATAAGATGGTTTCTCTTTTTTTCCGTTTACCTGAACATATCCGTCTTTTATCGCTTCCTGAACTTTGGTTCGAGTAGCATTCTCAACGAAATTTGTTATATACACATCAAGGCGAATCGATTCCTGTTGACCTTCCGGTACTTTGAATTCGTAAACTGTGGTTTTCTTTTCTTCTTCTTTATTCATACTGAAAAGTAATGATTTTGTAAGGAATTAACTTTGAAACTGTCTTACTTATCAGAATTAAAAATGTAAGATGAAAAATTAAAGATTATGAAAGACAATTTGATACAATCCAAAAGCTTTGAATTCTCACTTTCAATAATTTCATTATATAAATTACTTCAGAATGAAAGAGAATATATTGTTTCAAAACAGTTGTTACGTTCTGCTACAAGTATAGGTGCGAATATTGAAGAAGCAATTGGAGGTCAGTCGAAGAGAGACTTCCTTGCTAAAGTTTCAATTTCGCTAAAAGAAGCTAGGGAAACCAGATATTGGTTACGTTTGTTACAGGAGAGCGAACTTACTCAAATTGACGTGTCCAATTATCAGAAGGAAATTCTTTCTATCATAAACATTCTTTCTTCCATTGTTAAAACTACCAAAACAAGAATCAAATAATTTTTCATCTTACATCTTTCATATTTAATTTGATTAATCTTAAAAATCACAATCTTCAATTCAGAATTAATAATCCAAAATTCATAATTCAATGATTCAATCATTGCACATAAAAGATTTTGCCCTAATTGATGAGCTGGAAGTTAGTTTCGGGCAAGGGTTAAATATCCTCACCGGACAAACGGGAGCCGGAAAGTCGATCATCATTGGTGCGTTAAATATGATCTTGGGTGAACGAGCTGATACTGAAGTCATCCGTCGCGGAGCTGATAAAGCCATCTCTGAAGCAACTATCAAATATTTTGAAAGCGAAACTCTGAAGAATTTACTCACTGATAATGAAGTTGAGCTAGCCGATTATCTGATCCTTAGAAGAGAAATTCGTCAAACAGGTAGTCGGGCGTTCATTAATGACACTCCTGTAAATATTGGAGTTCTGAAAGCAGTTGGAGATCAACTAGTGGATCTGCACGGCCAACACGATCATCAACTCTTGTTGAAAGAAGAAAATCATCGAAGCGTAATTGACGGATTTGGAGAAATTGAACCTGTTTTAAATTTATATCAGAAAGAGTTTAGTAAGATGAAGACCCTTCAAAAAGAATTGTCTTCGTTAAAGAAAAGAGAATCAGAACTTCAGGAAAAAACGGAACTTTATCGCTTTCAGGTAAATGAATTGGATAACGCTAAGCTTTCGGTTGAAGAAGAAGAGGAATTGGAAGCCGAAATGAATCTACTGGATAATGCAGAATTGCTTGATCAAAAAGCAGCTGCAATATCGGAAATGGAAGACAGTGATGACGGGAATATTTCTCAGCTATTAAATCACTTAAAGCTAAATCTGGAAGACTTAACCAGAATTGAGCCTGAATTTTCAACTTATCTGGAAGAAATAAATGCTGCCCGTGTTAGCATCAATGAAGCTATCCAGTTTGCTGAAAGATATCGAAGTACTATCGAGTTTAACCCAAAAAGATTAGAAGAACTTCGTCAAAGACAAAGTGAGTTAAATCGAATTCAGAAAAAATATCAACGGGATATTCCGGAATTGATCAACTACCTGAATGAGATTCAAAGAGAACTGTCCATTGCGGATAACTTTGATCTGGAGATTGAAAAAATCGAACAATCCATTTCAGATCAGCAGATAAAATTAGCTCATGCTGCTAAACAACTTCATGATAAAAGAACACATATCGGAGAACATTTATCCAAACAAATTCAGATCGAGCTTGCTCAACTTGGTATTCAACATGCGAACCTGAAGGTTTCTGTTGAGTGGTTATTTTCAAACAACGGCTGGGTTGAAATAGATGGTCAACAAGTAGAATGCACCGAATTAGGTTGCGATGATATCCGAATATTCATCTCAACAAATAAAGGTGAAGAACCTAAACCTCTTGCTAAAATTGCTTCCGGTGGAGAAATAAGCCGGGTTATGCTTGCATTGAAATCAATTTTGGCAAAAGAACAAAGCCTGCCGGTTATGATCTTTGATGAAATTGATACCGGTATCAGTGGCGAAGTTTCCGAGAAAGTAGGCAGAGCAATGCGGAAGTTGTCGAGTCATTGTCAGATCATAGCCATAACACACCAACCACAAATTGCCAGCCAGGCGCACCATCACTACAAAGTAGATAAGCAGGAAACCGAAGACAGAACCATTACACGAATACTTTCTCTTTCCAATGAAGAACATATTCGCGAAGTAGCCAGCCTTATGAGTGGTTCTGAGATTTCAGAAAATTCTCTTAAAAGTGCCGAAGAATTGATCTCACGGAATACTTTTAAGAACTAATTTATTTGATCAGAGTCATTTTTCCTGAGCCTATCAAGCTGCTTGATGCATCGGAAATTGCTCTGATTCTATAAAAATAAACCCCACTTGGTTGATCAGAAAGGTTAACAGAGAAATCGTTTTGTCCAACAACAGCTCTTCCAATCAATGAATTTACTTGTTGTCCGTTCGCGTTATAAACTGTGATCTTAAACTCAGAACTTACCGGTGAACGAAACTGAACTACTGTACTAGGATTAAATGGGTTTGGGTAATTTCCCATCAATTCAAACTTAAGAGGAGTAACTAACTCACTTTCATTTGAAGTAGCTACTTGCTCATTTGCCCCTTCATTAATCCATTGTTTTATCTTATTGATTTGATCAGTCGTAAGTTGGCCCCCTTGTGGCATTCTTGAGCCTACCTGGGGATTTGCTTCAATTTTATCTACAAGCGGACTGTTATTTGCATCACCCGGAATAATATGATTTCTGTTGTATGTGCTACTTGTGCTGGCTATCAGATCGTTGTAAGGACTTGAATCAAATCCATTTCCTCCACCTGAATGACAACTATTACAGTTATTTGCAAGAATGGGTTGTATTTCAGTTCCATAATCCACTTGAGCAAAAACTGAAATATTCAGCAAACCAAAAAACGCAAACAGTAATAATCGTTTCATATCAATAAATTTAGTTTAACATCAATCTAGTTAAATTTTTTCGGAAATCAACACAGATATATGTTTTGCTTTAAATCCGGTTCCATCATGGATCTGATGTCTGCAAGAGAACCCGGATGCACAAACGTTACTACGTTTTTTATCTTCTATAATTGCAGGAAATAATCGTTGGCTACCTATTTCCATCGACAAATCGTATTTATCTTTTTCATACCCAAAACTACCAGCCATCCCACAACAACCTGAATCCAACTCATTTACTTCAAATCCAATATGCGATAGAACCTTGCTCGACAAACCCTTTTTTGTTAATGCTTTTGAATGGCAATGTTGATGGATTATCACCGATTCTGAAAGTTCTGCTCTTGGTATTCTTTCGATGTTTACTGCTAAGAATTCCTCAAAGGTATAACAGTGTTTTGCAATTTGCTGAGCATCTTTTAAGTATTCATCTTCACAAAGATCTAAAAACTCATCTTTTGCTGTTAGAATTTCAGAAGGTTCCAGTCCAATGATCGGAAATTCTGAATCAGCATAATGTTTCCATTCAGATATTACCTGATGAGCTATTTCTTTTGCCTCTCTAAGAAATCCTTTTGAAAGATGAGGCCTTCCTAAAGTATCCACGAACGTTACCAATACTTGAAAACCCATTTTTTCTAATACCTTTACAGCAGAAATAGCTATTTCAGGCTCGTGGTAATTTGTAAATATATCAACATGAAGAACTACAACATCTTGAGATTCTTTACACTCGTATGATTTCCACCAACTTTTAAATGTTTGCTTTGCAAATTTAGGAAGCGTTCTGTTTCTGGAAATCCCTGCAATATTTTCCAGCATTTTTTTGCTCAAATCTAAATTTGAGAATTGGTTTGCCAACGACGGAAACAACGAAGCCAATCCATATAATTTTGAGGAATTAACAAAAAACCAATCACTGAAATTTCGCTTTTGGGTTTTGTGCCAACCATTCATAAACTCCGACTTCATTTTAGCCATATCTACATTTGCCGGGCATTCACTTTTACATGCCTTGCAACTCAAACATAGACTAAGAGCTTCTTTTAACTCTTCAGATTTATATTGCTCAGGATCATCTCCTTCAAAAACCTGTCTGAACACATTTGCCCTGCCTCTGGTACTATCTTTTTCATCATTAGTAGCCATATAAGAAGGGCACATTGTGCCTCCGCTTTCAGAAAGCTTCCTACACACACCTGCGCCGTTGCAAAGCTCTAAGGCTTCGTTTAAGCTTCCTTCTTTTCTCCAATTAAACTCTGTATCAACAGGTTTTGAAAAATATTTTGGAGAAAATCTAAGGTCTTCTTCAATGGGCTTAGCATCAATTATTTTACCGGGATTGAATATATAGTTGGGATCCCATATTTCTTTTACCTGCTTCAACACAGGCATCATTTCTTTGCCAAGCACTTTTTCAATATAAGGTGCTCTTGCCCGCCCATCTCCATGCTCTCCTGATAACGACCCTCGAAATTCACCGACCAATTCAGCAATTTCCTCTGCCATAACTTTCATCTTCTCTATGCCTGCAGTCGTCATTGTATCTATCATCGGACGTAGATGCAGCTCACCAACTGAAGCGTGAGCATAGAACACACAAGAAGTTTCATGCTTATCTAAAAGTTCTTGAAACCTTCTCACATACTCAGGTAAATCCTGAACCCGAACAGCCGTATCTTCACAAAAAGTAGGTGAACGTGCATCTTTCCCTAATCCCATAAGCAGACCAAGACCTGCTTTTCTCAACTCCCAAACGCTTTTCATTTCTGAAGGATCACTTAACACAGGAAACGCATAACCGAGATTCTTTTCTTTTAGGGTTTTCACCAACTCTTGAATTTTACGGTCAATCTCCTGTTCATCATTTTCTGAAAACTGAATAATTAAAATGCCTTTCGGTTCTCCATCAAGAAAAAATCGGTTTTGCGTTTGCTCGGGGTTCGCTTTAGTAGCATTTAAAATTATATCATCTACCAGCTCTACCGCTCCTGGACCAAACTTAACCGCTTCAACAGTTGCTTTCATTGATTCATCAATACTTTCAAACTGAGCAATCAATAACTTCTGAATTGAATCTACATCTTCTAGATTTAACACGGCCGATCCAGTCATTGCTAATGTTCCTTCACTTCCACAAAGCAATTCACATAAGTTAAAAGCTCTGCCTCCATTCGTAAATGGTTCCATCTCAAGCAATTTATCCAGAGCGTATCCAGTGTTTCTTCGAATAATCTCCGGATGTGGGTAATTACTCCTTATCAGGTCTTTATTCTTTTCAAGCAGCGAGAGCATTCCTCTGTATATGCTTCCTTCTAAATTATCTTGCTTCTTCTTTTCCTCTAGTTCAGAAAGTGAAAGTGGTTCAAACTTTGCCATGCTTCCATCACTTAGAACAACATCCATCGAAAGTACATGCTCTCTTGTTGTTTTATATTTAATGGAAAATGAACCTGAGGAATTATTACCGATCATTCCACCTATCATGCAACGGTTTGTTGTGGATGTATCCGGACCAAATAAAATGTTATGCTTTTCTGTATGCCTGTTTAAAGAGTCTCGTATAACCCCCGGTTCAACTACTGCTCTTTTATTCTTAGCGTCAATCTCTTTGATCTTAGTCATGAACTTTGAAACATCCATGATCACACCGGAACCTGTAGCTTGTCCCGCTAAACTTGTTCCCGCGCTTCTAGCTGTTATTGAAAAACGTTCTTTATTTGCCTTTCTAACAAGATTCTGGATATCAAATATTGATTTCGGAAAAGATACTCCTTTAGGTAATTCCTGGTACATGGAAGCATCCTGCGAGTAAAGCTTTCTGGTAAGTGTGTCTTTATTGATCAATCTAATTCTGTTTTATTTTTAGTATAGCAATATCTAAACTGCAAACGAATATTTTACTTTGTTTACGATCTCATCAGCAATAGCCAACCCTGCTGTAGCGGCTGGACTTGGAGCATTCAAAACATGAATCTGGCGATCAGCAATCTCAAAATGAAAATCGTCTAAAATTTCTCCGTTTTCTTTAAGAGCCATTGCTCTTACCCCTGAAGGAGCTACTTTTAGGTGCTCTGATCTAACACTAGGAATCAGCTTCTGAAGTCCCTTTACAAAAGCTTTTTTAGAAAGCGACCTGTGATATTCATCAACTCCCATCCTCCAATGTTTGATAGAAAGTTTCCAAAACCCAGAAAAATTCATCATCTCTAACGCTTCACTCATATCAAATGAGAGTTTATCATACCCCTCCCGTTTAAAAACCGGAACTGCGTTAGGACCGCATTCAATTCCTCCATTAGCCATTCTTGTAAAATGAACACCCAAAAACGGGAAATCTTCATGAGGAAGCGGGTAGATCAAATGATTCACCAAATATTCTGCTTCAGGCATGAGTTCGTAATACTCTCCTTTAAAAGGAACTATTTGAATCGGAGATTTTACCCCAGCTGATTTTGCAACATGATCACAATATAACCCAGCGCAATTGATAACATAGCCTGTGTTAAAACTATTCTTATTTGTATTTACAGTAAGGCAATCTTTTTCTGTTTTTATGTTAAAGACCTGCTCACCGAAAATAACATCTCCTCCATTTTGTGAGATCTTGTTATGAAGTTCCACGCACATTCCTGAATAGTCCACTATTCCGGCACATGGCACTTTTATTGCCCCAACTCCTTGTGCATAAGGCTCGATATCAGCTAACTCATCCGGCCCGATCTTTTCCAGACCTTCAATTTCGTTTTCTAAGCCTCTTCTATAAATAGTATCCAATCTAAGAAGTTCAGACTCCTCAGTAGCTACGATAACCTTCCCGCATATGTCAATGTTCACGCCATTTTCATTACAAAAGTCCACTAATTGGTGCCGACCATTGATACAATTCTTAGCCTTATAACTACCGGGTTTGTAATAAATACCTGAATGGATGACTCCGGAATTTTTCCCTGTTTGATGTGCTGCTACTTTATTTTCTTTCTCTAGCACTAATATTTTGGCATCCGGTAATGCTAATGAAAGTTTATATGCAGTAGAAAGCCCTACTATTCCTGCCCCTACTATTGTGAAATCGTATATTTTATTCTGCATTTTTAAAGATACAGTTACTTAACTTTAAGTTTCAAACTTTTCATTCCAATAGTCAGTAATTGTTACAGAACTGTTATCTCATTTAACAGAACTTTGCCTTATCTTTTGTTGTTAAACAAATATGAATATGACAAAAAAATATATACTTCCCGGATTACTATTTATTTCACTATTAATTTCTTCATGTACAGAATCTCGAAAAAATCCACGAGAACTAAGTGATGAACAATTAAAAATAGGTGAAATTATATGGAATTCAACTTTTACGGACCTTAATGGAAACGAAGTTAGCATTCAGGATTATAAAGGAAAAGTTGTACTGATAGATTTTTGGGAAACATGGTGTGGCCCTTGTCTTCAAGTGTTCCCCGCTATGGATTCCTTAAGAAAAGAATACAAAGATGACTTCGTAGTATTGGCTGTAAATTTGCAAGACAGTGATACTCCTGACGAAGTTGAAGCATTCAAAAACGATAAAAATTATGATTTTAATTTCGTTCTTGATAAAAATTCTGTGGGACCAAAAGTGATCAGTTTTGGAATTCCATTTAAGATATTTGTAGACCCGAATGGTTATATTATTAAAGCAGAAGTAGGCTCTAATGGAACTGAAGGGGACTATTTAAAAGCCAAAACTATTATAGAAGACAATAAACAATCATAGATTAGACTATACATTATGCCAGAAGTAAAAGAAAAACTAGCATACAAAGTAAAAGACATTTCTCAAGCCAAATACGGCCGACAGGAAATAGAGCTTGCTGAAGCTGAAATGCCGGGATTAATGGCATTAAGAGAAGAATATAAATCTGAGCAACCTTTAAAAGGTGCGCGAATTGCAGGTTGTCTTCACATGACCATTCAGACTGCCGTTCTTATTGAAACGCTTGTTGATCTAGGAGCAGATGTAACGTGGTCATCTTGTAATATTTATTCCACTCAGGATCACGCCGCTGCAGCTATTGCTAAAGCCGGTGTTCCTGTTTATGCCTGGAAAGGAATGACCGAAGAAGAATTTGACTGGTGTATCGAGCAAACGTTATTCTTTCCTGATGGTCAACCTCTGAATATGATCTTAGATGACGGTGGCGACCTTACCAATATGGTATTGGATCGTTATCCGGAATTAGTGGATGGTATTAACGGAATTTCTGAAGAAACTACTACCGGTGTTCTTCGTTTGATCGAAAGAGAACGAAAAGGAACCCTTACACTTCCTGCGATCAACGTAAATGACTCTGTTACCAAATCTAAGTTTGATAACAAGTATGGTTGTAAAGAATCAGCTGTAGATGCTATTCGCAGAGCTACCGATGTCATGATGGCCGGAAAAGTTGCTGTAGTTGCCGGATACGGAGATGTTGGAAAGGGAACTGCTGCTTCATTGAGAGGAGCCGGTGCTCGTGTTATCGTAACTGAAATTGATCCGATCTGTGCGTTACAAGCGGCAATGGATGGTTTTGAAGTTAAGACTATGGATGAAGCTGCTAAACGTGCTGACATCGTTGTTACTGCAACCGGAAACAAGGACATCGTTAAAGGACGCCACTTTGAGAGCATGAAAGATAAAGTGATCGTTGGAAACATTGGTCATTTTGACAATGAAATTGACGTAGCATGGTTAAAAGCGAATTCTGAAGAAGAGAACATTAAACCACAGGTTGATATTTTCACTCTGAAATCAGGTAAGCAAGTGGTACTTCTTTCACAAGGAAGATTGATGAATCTTGGTAATGCAACCGGACATCCATCTTTTGTAATGAGTAACAGTTTCACCAATCAGACGCTTGCTCAGATCGCACTTTGGAACAGACCCGAAGAATTTGAGCCGGGTGTTCACGTACTTCCAAAGTCTTTAGATGAAAAAGTAGCACGACTTCATTTATCAAAGATCGGTGTAGAACTTGAGACTCTTACTGAAGATCAAGCTGAGTACATTGGTGTTCCTATTACAGGACCTTACAAGTCAGATCAGTACAGATATTGATAGATTAAATATCAAATCTCAAGCATCAAATTTCAAAGCCTTTCTGTATTTCTCAGAAAGGCTTTTTTATTAGAAAAAACGATTGTGAAGCGTTTCAGAAGTCCTTATCTTTAAGGCTCTCAATTAATTTTATTGAAATGCACCCGTAGCTCAATTGGATAGAGTACTTGACTACGAATCAAGCGGTTACAGGTTCGACTCCTGTCGGGTGTACACCTAAATAAGCCCAAAACGCGTCTTTCACAGCGCTGAGGGCTTTTTTTTATTACAATTCTATCGCTCTGCTTGTCTTCTTAACCATCCTAAACACTCCCCAAACCATCAGCGACCAAACAATGATGATCACTTCCAGCACCAGAATATAGACCGGCCATTCAGGAAGCAAGCTAAAGAAAGTAGTTCCGGGTGGCTTACCCATCACATACAGATAATTGCTGCCTAAGATAAGATTTAAAAAATAGATCACTCCTGCTACCACATTCAGAGCTATAAATGATCTTCCCACATCTTTCAGCTCCAGATCCCATCCCCAGACGATAGCGGGATAAAGTCCCAATAAAACCAACATCAAATGAACCATCCAATACCGAATGGCATCATAATGAAATAGCGAAAACTCTACAGAAGGAGTGAAATTGGCTTGTGAAACTCCCAATATGATCCAGAAAAAGATCGTAGCCCAAACGGTTCTGTTTTTAGTTGCATACACCCAGATCATGATCATGGGCAGGAAATTGCACATGTGTAGAGGGATATCTTTAGTGACATCAAAAACACCTGTATAATGATTCAGAGGAATCTTGCCCAATTGCAGAACTGTAAGAAACAGAGCCAGAAGAAGTAGTGTCTTTTGCTGAATAGATTCAGGTTTTACTTTCAGAAACCGAATAAACCACACAAAGAAAACTACAAATCCGATCAGCAAGAATATATGTTCAGCTGAATATGAAGAAAACAGATGGGTGATTTCAAAAAAAGAATTCAATATGCTGATGCAGTTAGTTCGATTGAAAGGTATCTACTTGATATCTACCACAAAATAAATGAAAAGTAACTAGTTATAAAACCATTCTTTCAGGAGTAAAAAAAAACAAAAAAATATTTTTCGTTGGGCTTTAAAACTAGTTGAAATGATCAAAATTCTTCGTACCATTATTTAATGATCAAAATTAAAACAGTTTGATCATGGGTTACGGTTTCGCCAAAACAGGCGAGAGAACATAACCAAAATTTCCAATGGATAAAGCAATGGCTAATAAATTTAAACAGCCTGCTGTCAACCAAACTAAACCTTCAGCTAAGAATGCAGCTCCTGCGAAGAAAGTTGGTCAAGCAAAGAAAAGTGGCCGTAAATAATTTAGACTAAATTTTTTACATAAAGCCGGTTCGTAAATAAGAATCGGCTTTTTTTTGGCCTTAAATTGTATGTGCGAATTTAAATTATATAGTATCTTATTTAAAAAACAGCATGTATACTCCCTCTTCCTTTAAAGAAGAAAATCCTGAAATTCTATTCCACCTGATAGAAGAATATAATTTCGGAATTCTGTTCAGCCAACATCAAGAGCGCCCGGAAGCAACCCATCTACCTTTTTTAGTACACAGAGAAAAAGGTCCTCAGGGAAGCTTAATTGCTCATTTTGCAAAAGCTAACAAACACTGGAAAAGTTTTGATGAAAGCAAAGAAGTGTTAGCTGTATTTCAAGGACCACACACTTACATCTCTCCTGCATGGTATAAAAACAGAGCTGAAGTTCCAACCTGGAATTATGCTACTGTACATGTAATCGGGAAGCCTAAGATTGTTACCGACCCAGGCGATTTAACCGAAATGGTTACCGAACTTACTCATTTTCATGAAAAGCCGGAACATTCCGATTGGAAGCTTGATGAAGTCCCTAAAAAAGAATTTGATACAGACCTAAAAGCAATCGTTGGATTAGTGATAGAGATCACGAAAATAGAAGGGAAATTTAAATTCAATCAAAATAAATCAACTGAAGATCAACAAAGCGTGATCAATAAGATGGATAGTTTGGGGCGTACAGATATCAGCTCAATAATGAAGAATAATCTTCACTCAAAGAAATAACTAGCTTTATTTATTTTTATCAATATCCGAGAGTTTTCTTCTTAACTCAACCGGATTAAAAGGTTTGGTTACAAAGTCATTCATTCCTACTGAATATACTTTTTCTTTCACATCACTTAGTGCTGCTGCTGTTAATGCGATTATCGGCACATCTTTTTTTGAAGTATCTTCCATATTCCGAATAAAGGTTGCCGCTTCATATCCATCCATTTCCGGCATTTCAAGATCCATAAGAATTAAATCGAAATCGGAATTTTTCAACTCTTCAATTGCTTCCAGTCCATTGCCTACTATAGTGGCATTAACACCCCATTTTTTCAGAAAACTTTCCATAACTTTCTGGTTTACCAGATTGTCTTCTGCAACAATTACTTTTAAGCCTGAGATTTCCTCTTCTTTTATTTCCACTCTACCTGCGTCTGTATTTTCTTTGTTTTCCGGTTTTTCAAAAGTTAGTACTACATTGAATTCACTACCTTTATTGATAGTACTTTTTACTGCAATAGTGCCATTTTGTAGCTCAACCAACCTTTTACTAATACTTAAACCTAAGCCTGTTCCTCCATAAAGCCTTTTCGTTTTTTTGTCAGCTTGTACAAAACTTTCAAAAATCGAACCTAACCTGGATTCTTCAATCCCAATTCCGGTATCTGAAACCTTGAACTCAACATCTACTTTTTTATTTTTTTCTGCAACACATTGTACAAATATTTTCACATGCCCTTTTTCGGTAAATTTTAGAGCGTTACTTACAAGATTGTTTAATATCTGAATCAATTTAACGGGATCACCTGTTAAGTACTTTGGTAAGTTTTCTCCCAGTTCTGTAATTAACTCAACTTTTTTATTTTGAGCTGTGCTTCTGAATGTTTCTGATATAGTGCTTATAAGCCCCTTTAATTCAAAGTCTGTTTTTTCAAACTCCATCTTACCGGCATCTATTTTGGAGAAATCAAGTATATCATCTATCAAAGAAAGCAATATTTTTGCGGAAAAATCTACAATATTAATTGATTCAAGCTGATCTTCACGAGGGTTATCTTCTTTTAGAAAATGAGTCATCCCCAAAATAGCATTCATTGGTGTTCTGATCTCATGACTCATAGTTGCCAAAAAGTCTGACTTTGCAGTTGAGCTTTTTTTAAGCTTTTCACTAGTCAATTCCAGCTTTTCGATATAATCCTGAAGCTCTTCTTGTTTTAAGCTCAATTGTTTGTTCAGCTCTTTCTCTTTTTCTAAAAACTCCCTGTTAATTTGCTCTGCTCTTTCTTTAGATTCCGAAAAGGTATTGAATATAATCCACGTGGTTACAAATGCCGCAGATATTACTCCCCATCGCACATAATCAATAGAGTCTGGACTCAGTGTAATTCTATCTATTGCAATAAAATCAATGATGAAATATGAAATTACAGAAAGAAATATTGATATGTTTCTAATCCTTGTTTTTTTCGCATCAAAAAGAAGAATTGACAAACCCATTGCAGGGATAAGGAAATACTGAATCTCTGCTTGTCCGTCAAAAATGGAACTGAGTATTATAATTGCAATATCTACATATAAAATGAGGAGAAACTTCGCTATTACCTCAAATCCTTGCCTGGATAGAATTGGAATTAAACAAAGTGCGATAATCTCAGAAATAAAGAACCACGAAACAGACATCGACTCATCCAAAGCAAAGATCAAAAAAAATACAGTGCAAGTCAGGGCTATTGAATAGGAAACGATATCAAGAACAGGCAAGCCAAAAAGTCCTTTATTTTCATAAAGTTCTTTGTTCTGGACGGCTGAAGATGGAGCTGCAATACCTGTAAGAGAAAAGTTATTTGTCATACTTCTAATATAATATTAAGTACGGCAATTATTTCCTATTGGTCAAGAAGCTTGCAACTTAGATTTATACGCCATAGCATAGATCTTCATTTGTTTTATCATCGAAGCAAGCCCATTTGCCCGCGTGGGAGACAGGTGTTGTTGCATGCCAATTTTTGAAATGAAATCAGGATTTGTACTCAAAATATCTTCCGGTTCTTGGTTGGAATACAACCGAACTACCAAAGAAACTAATCCTTTTGTTATGGCGGCATCACTATCTGCCTTAAATATTATTCTTTCTCCTTCCAGATAAGCCTTTAGCCAAACCTGACTTTGGCAACCTTTTACCAAATTGTCCTCAGTCCTATCTTCATCGGGCAAAGGCTCAAGCCTGTCTCCATGCTTGATAATATATTTGTATCGTTCGGTCCAGTCTTCAAAGAGACCAAATTCCTTAACTATTCTTTCTTGTACTTCCTGTATATCCATAACGAAAGATAATGAAAGCAGAGCTTAAAAATGACGAATCTTAATCAATTCCTAATTCTATAAGAGCAACTGATTTTACCGCATCCACTTTGTTCTGTTTTTCATTAATAATAGGCTTGAAAGACTGTATCATGGATATGGTGCCATCATTTTTACCAATATATTCACATTTTTCGGAGCATCGTTTTCCGCCAAATGCTTTATCTAAACTTTGTTTTATAAGATCGATAGTTTTTTTAGAAACTACTGATTCTATACCTTGATCCAGGATAGCTTCCTGGGAAAGTCCTGTAATGGCTTTATAAGATTCCGATACATAGCTGCAATAGATTTCGCCATTTTCATCTTTCTTGAATTTCATCACAAATTCTTCATGGCTATCGAGTAAGTCTTCTATGTTCCCTGTCTTTTTCTTCAGTGTTTCAATTACTCTGTTTCTTAATGATACATTGTCAAAATGCACACGAACTATAGTTTGATCGCTACTTACGAAAGAATGTATATCCGCTTCTAGCATCAATTTTTGATCTCCGGAACTTAAAAACTCCCAGGTATATCTTTCTTCTGTTACTTTTGATGAATCAAAATCATCGAAAATATCTTTTACGGATTCTTTATCATTTTCTGATACCAGATCCCACACTTTCACCTCTTTTAATTCATCAACATCCAGCTTTAGTATTTCACGAAATGATTTATTACTTGAAATAATATTTCCCTGTACGTCCAGATCTGCAAAAGTACGCTTTGAATTTTCTTCCAGTTCTTCAAAATCTATTGTAGCATCAAAAAGTACTTTACTTGTTTCCTGACGCTCTGTGATATCTCTTTGATATGAAACCCAATGTGTTATTTCGTCTTCTGAGTTGGTTAATGGGTGAATATCCCATTGATTAATAAATTCAGATCCGTCTTTTCTGTAGTTTACGGTATGTCCAAAAAATGCCTGACCGTCAATTAATCTTTTCTTTAAGCGGTCTAAAACATGTCTGTCAGTCTTTTCTCCCTGTAAAATACGTGGTGTTTTTCCAATCACTTCCTCACGTGAATACCCCGTCATTTTAGTAAATCCGTCATTTACATATACAATTCGCGGCCCCGGGCTTTCTAAACTTAATTCTGTTATTAAGATAGAATCATAATCATGCTTAGTGGCATTTTCCAATAGCTTAAGATGAGAGGATGTTGTCTCATATTTTTTGAAAATCTTAGCAAAAAGCTCCTCCAATTTCAATTTCGAGGATTCATCTTTGCTGCATGAACGTATCAACTCGAAAATTTCGGGATCAATCTTATTCATTGTATAAAATTAGTGTAGAGTACATTTAGGTTAATAACTAATGAATAGTTTTCATCATTCCATTTTGGGATAAAAAACTTTACCTTCTACTATCTAAGTAGTATAAATAAATGTTATGCGAAAAAAACTGTTTTTCTACTCCCTATTCATTTCTTTAATCGGTTGTTCAATAATCAAACCTAGTGAAAAAAAACCGTTTAAACCACAAATGGTGAAGATTAAGGGTGGAATTTTCAATTTTGGAGATTTTTACGAAGGTACTAATACAGATGCCATTCCTGTTCATGAAGTTTTTGTTGAAGACTTTAAAATCAGTAAATATGAAATTACGTATGCTCAGTTTGATTTTTTTTCAGAAAAGAATGATCTCGAAAAACCAAAATCTGATATAGAAAAAAGAGGGAATAGAGCGGTAGCCTATGTGACTTGGGATGAGGCTAAAGCTTTTTGCAATTATTTCGATCTTCGATTACCTACGGAAGTGGAGTGGGAGTATGCTGCACGATCTGGAGGCAAAAAACAAGTTGTTTCAGGTTCTACCAATCTAGATTCAATTTATGTTGTTGCATTAACAAAAGATGAAGATCGAAGAGAATCAGGTGTAGTAGGAACCAAGCAACCTAATGATTTAGGAATTTACGACATGAGCGGTAATGTATTTGAATGGATCGGTGAGTACTACCAATTCTATTCTATGCCGGAAAGAAGACACAGCCTTGATGAGGACGCAGTGAGAATTATCAGTGGTGGGAGCTATTACGAAAATATGTTAGCAAACCGGACTTATTGGAGAACCGGGACTCTCAGAGATGTCCGCTCTGAGGATATAGGTTTCAGATGCGCTGAAGATTAGTTTTTGAAATAAAAAAGGGAGCCGAAGCTCCCTTTCCTCACTCACTCATCGAAGTAGCAACTTAGCTATAGTCATAAGTTGCATGTTCGTGGTTCCTTCATAGATCTTTCCAATTTTAGCATCACGATAGAATTTTTCCACTGGATACTCCTTTACGAAGCCATTTCCACCGTAAAGATCTACTGCCATAGAAGCTACTCTTTCAGCAACTTCTGACGAATAAAATTTTGCCATTGCCGCTTCTTTCAAAAAAGGTTGTCCGGCCATTTTCATTCTTGCAGCATTGTATACTAGTAATCGAGCTGTTTCAATATCTGTAGCCATTCGTGCCAACTGAAATTGAACACCCTGGAATTCTGAAATGGCTTTACCAAATTGTTTCCGCTCTTGTATGTATCCTAAAGCTGCATCAAATGCTCCTTGTGCAATTCCGACCATCTGAGCTCCGATTCCAATCCTGCCTTCATTCAGAGTTTCAATTGCAACTTTATATCCTTTACCGAATTCCCCAAGGATATTTTCTTTAGGTACTCGGCAATCTTCCAATAAGATCTCGCAAGTTGAACTTGCTCGTATCCCTAATTTATTCTCTTTTTTAGAAACTGAAAATCCTTCAAAACCTCTTTCTACTACAAAAGCTGTAATTCCTTTATACCCTGCTTCTGGGTTTGCGTTTGCAAGTACAATAAATATATCTGCTTCGTTCGCATTGGTGATCCATAACTTAGCACCGTTCAATATGTAAGAATCTCCATCTTCTTTAGCTTTACATTTAAGTGCAAAAGCATCACTTCCTGATCCTGCTTCTGATAAGCAATAAGCTCCAACTTTCTCAGTAGCTAACTGGGGCAAGTACTTTTCTTTTAAAAAATCTGATGCATAGTTTACAAAAGCATTGTTTACCAATGTATTTTGTACATCCATAAACACCCCGGCTGAACCATCCACTCTTGAAATTTGTTCGATAGCAACCACAGACATCATAAAAGTTCCGCCACCACCATTGTACTTCTCAGGAATATCAATACCCATTAATCCCATTTCAAAAAATTCTTTAATCAGACCCGAATCTAATTTTGCATTTTCGTCCATTTCCTCGACAAGTGGCTTTATTGAAGCTTGAGCAAAATCAGCTGCTGCGTCTTTTAATAATTGCTCATCTTCAGTCAAGGTGGTAAGTGGGGGTACCAATAGTTCTGTTTCTTCCATTAAAAATAGTCGTCTTTTGAGTTGTGAGAATTATAATATACGAATTGTAAGCGCTTTTCTGCTACTCTTTTTTGGCTTTATTAAATCTTACTGAGCAATTCCATCGCAGCTTTTGATGGGGTTATTTTACCGGACTTGATCCTGCTTATAAGATCTTCAACACTTTTTTTATTCTCTCTTGAATTCCATAATCTTCTAAGCACCTCATCCTCAACCAATCGTTTAAACCAATTCAGTTCCTGCTCTTTTCTTTGAGCTTCAAAAATTTCTTTCTCTTTTAATGCAGAAATAAACCCTTGAATTTTCTCCCATGCTTCATCAATTCTTTTTTTCTTAATGGAGCTTACTGTCAAAAACTCCACTCCAATTCCATCGTACTTTGGAGTGAGTAAATGAAACGCGTTTTGATATTCCATAACTGCATTTTTCGCCATCTTCTCCTGATCACCATCCGCTTTGTTGATCACCAGAATATCGATGATCTCCATGATCCCTCTTTTGATTCCTTGTAGTGAATCACCGGCACCCGGCAACATCAAAACTAAGAAACAATCCACCATGGAAGCTACTTCAAATTCACTTTGTCCAACTCCTACAGTTTCAACCAGAATCACGTCATAACCCGCAGCTTCACACAGCATCATAGATTCGCGAGTTCGTTTTGCTACTCCTCCTAATGTGCCGGAAGTCGGCGAAGGACGAATAAAGGCTTCATCTTTTGAGGACAGCGTCTCCATTCTGGTTTTATCACCCAAAATACTTCCACCCGTTGCGGGGCTACTAGGGTCTACCGCCAATACCGCAACTTTCAAGCCCTCTTCGATCAACAGATTTCCAAGCGCTTCTATAAATGTACTTTTTCCCACTCCTGGTACTCCGGAAATACCAACCCGAACGGTTTCTTTAGCTGATCTTACTTTACTGATCAGTTCCTGAGCAGTTTGCTGGTCTGCCTCCCGGTTACTTTCAACCAGAGTGATGGCTTTGGCTAAATGTCGCCGCTTTCCTTCCTGAACCCCTTTTGCAAGTTCGTCAATGGTCATGATATCTCAGATCTATTTACTAACTCAGCTCTCAAACAAAGTTTAGTCATTCCACGGCGAATGCCTGGAATCTCATTTATTATATTGATTAAAAACTGGTTTGAATACATCAATCCGGATTCCTGCCTCCGCAGGAATGACTTATAAAAAGATGATATAGCTATTGAACTGTTAATATCTCTATCTATTTTTAGCTCTGATTTCATCAATTACTTTTGATGCAGCTTTCGGAATATTCGTACCAGGACCAAAAATTGCAGAAACACCGGCTTCATAAAGAAAATCATAATCCTGAACTGGAATTACGCCACCGGCTACAATGATAATATCTCCGGCTTCTTCTCTTTTGAGAATTTTTACCAGATCCGGAATTAAGGTTTTGTGTCCAGCAGCCAGAGTGGATACACCGATCACATGCACATCATTTTCGATAGCTTGCTTAGCGGCTTCTTCCGGCGTTGAGAATAACGGACCTACATCCACATCAAAACCCATATCTGCGAATGCAGTTGCTACTACTTTAGCTCCACGATCATGACCGTCCTGTCCCATTTTCACTACTAAAATTCTTGGTCGGCGACCTTCTTCTTCGGAAAATGCATCGATCTTTGACTTTATTTCCTGATATCCTTTATCCGATTTATACACGCTTTCGTACACTCCTTTTATGGTTTGATTGGTGGCGGTATGTCTTCCCCAAGCCTGCTCAAGTGCTGTAGAGATTTCTCCAACAGTAGCTCTTTTACGTGTTGCTTCCACAGCAAGATCCAGAATATTTCCTTCGCCTGATCTAGCCGCTTCGGTAATTGCCAACAAGGCTTCTTTGGTTGCTACCTTATCGCGCTTAGCTTTGATCTCATCGATCAGATCAACTTGCCCATCCCGAACTCCGGTGTTGTCGATATCTAAAATATCCACCGGATCTTCTTTTTCATTTACGTATTTGTTCACACCAACAATGGTGATATCGCCTTTATCAATTCCGGCTTGCTTGATGGCAGCGGCTTCCTCGATCTTTCGTTTTGGATATCCTTCTTCGATAGCTTTTGCCATTCCACCCATTTCCATCACTTCATTGATGATGGTCTTTGCCTTTTCTTTCAGATCATGAGTCATGGATTCTATAGCATACGACCCTCCGAGCGGATCAACGGTATGCGTGATATCCGTTTCTTCCTGAATGATGGTCTGGGTATTTCTGGCAATTCTGGATGATGTTTCTGTCGGCAGAGAAATTGCTTCATCATAACTGTTGGTATGTAGCGATTGAGTTCCACCAAGAACTGCTGCCATAGCTTCTATCGTAGTTCTTACCACATTATTCAATGGGTCCTGAGCAGTTAATGACCAGCCTGATGTTTGACAATGTGTTCTCAACATCAATGACTTTTGATTCTTTGGCTCAAAGTGCTCTTTCATCAATTCTGCCCAGAGCGTTCTTGCTGCTCTCAGCTTACTCACTTCCATAAGAAAGTTCATTCCGATCGCAAAAAAGAACGATAATCGTGGAGCAAAAGCATCTACATCTAAACCGCTTTCAACTGCAGTTTTAACATATTCTAGACCATCAGCTAGAGTAAAAGCCAATTCAAGAGCTGAATCTGCTCCGGCTTCCTGCATGTGATATCCGGAAATGGAGATCGAATTAAAGCGAGGCATTTTTTCACTGGTATATTCGATGATATCTGAAACCAATCGCATAGATTCTTGTGGTGGATAGATATAAGTGTTCCGAACCATGAATTCTTTCAGAATATCATTCTGAATCGTTCCGCTTAATTGCTCAGGTGAAACTCCCTGCTCTTCAGCTGCAACTATATACGCTGCCATGATGGGAATCACTGCTCCGTTCATCGTCATGGAAACGGACATTTTATCTAGAGGAATACCATCGAATAATATCTTCATGTCTTCCACTGAATCGATGGCAACTCCGGCTTTACCAACATCTCCAACTACCCGTGGATGGTCAGAATCATAGCCTCGGTGCGTTGCAAGGTCAAAAGCCACACTAAGCCCCTTTTGTCCTTTTTTGAGCGCCTGACGATAAAATTTGTTCGATTCTTCTGCAGTTGAAAATCCGGCGTATTGGCGAATCGTCCACGGACGTTGTGTATACATACTGGAATAAGGACCGCGCGTAAAAGGAAATTCTCCCGGATAGCCCGGATCGACATTTCTTTTAGAGACATCTTCTGAATCATACAATGCCTGAATTTCAAAACCCTCAGGACTTTGTCGGTTTAAAGATTCTGCTTTATCACCTTTAAGCAGTTTTTCTACACCTTTCTTCCAATTTTCTTTACCGGAATTATTTTCTGACATGGAGTTAGTTTTTTATGGAAACTTCTATCTCCCTAAATGTACGACTTTGAGAGAAGATTTTTAAGAATGAAAAATCACTTCAAATTCATCTCTGTCTGGGAAGTACCAAAACTCATATCGGAATCAAATTCACCTTTGCCGAAGGTTTCTTCCATTTCGGCACGGAGTTTTTGAATAGTTAATCCACTTTTAAGCGTCCCGTTTCTGGCAAGAGAAACACGCCCTGTTTCTTCAGAGACGATCAATACTAATACATTATTGGTTTCACTAATACCAACCGCTGCACGGTGTCGAGTACCAAAAGACTGTGCAATATTCGGATTTTGTGAGATAGGCAAATAACAACTTGCGGCAACAATTCTATTGCTCCTGATCACCACCGCACCATCATGGAGTGGAGTGTCTTTTTGAAAAATTGTGGTAAGTAACTCTGCTTTTACAGCAGAATCAATTTTTACCCCGGCGTCTACCAAGTCTTGTAGCGAAGAAGAACGGGCAAATACTATCAGCGCTCCGGTTCTGTCTTTAGCCATTTTTTTGGTGGCATCAATTACCTCATCGATCATTTCATTTGATCCCGTTCTGGTAAAGAAGCGATCAAAACTGGTATTATTACCAATTCTGTACAAAAGCTTTCTGATTTCCGGTTGGAAAAGGATAAACACAGCCAGAATACCTACATCAAGAATACTTTTAAGAATGAAATTAATGGTCTCAAAACCCAATAAACGGATTATAAAATTGATCAGAATTACGAATATGATTCCAATAGTAGCTTGAATTGCGAATGTTCCTTTGATCCATCGATACAGATATACCAGAACCCCTGCAATAATGAGGGTTTCGATGAAATCCTTAATTCCGAATTCTAAAAATCCGATGGGAAACAATGTAGTAGCCGTCTAGCGTTGTGATTGAATTGCTTGGAATATACGTAATGAATCGGAAGCTTCCTTAACATCATGAACACGAAGTATTTTTGCTCCTTTTATAAGTGCATCATAATGAACTGAAACCGTTCCGATCAGCCGATCATCAGCAGGTCTCTCATCCAGAATTTTTCCGATCATCGATTTTCGTGATGCTCCAATTAACACAGGAACGCCAATTTTTGTGAATTTATCAAGGTGGGCTAGTAATTTTAAATTATGCTCTTGAGTTTTGCCAAAGCCAATACCCGGATCGATAATTATTTTCTGCACTCCTTTTGACCGAGCATAAGCGATCTTGGTTTCAAAAAAATGTAGTAGATCTTCTATTACATTATCATATTTCGGAGCATCCTGCATGGTTTTTGGATCTCCCTGAGAATGCATTATCACATAGGCTGCGTCTTGTTCAGCTGCCAGCTCTGCCATAGCAGGAGATTTCTGTAAACCGCTTACGTCATTTATTATACTGGCTCCAACTTTCAGCGCTTCTTCAGCTACTTTGAACTTAGTTGTATCGATAGAATAAGTGAGATCAGGGAATGTCTTTGTAGCTTTTTCAAGAACAGGAATAACACGATCTATTTCTTCCTGTTCAGAAACCGGATCCGATCCCGGACGGGTAGACTCTCCACCAATATCAATGATAGAAGCTCCGTCTCTGCGCATAATATGAATTCTATCGAGTGCGCGCGCTACATGAATGTACTTACCACCATCACTGAATGAATCAGGAGTAGCATTTATGATCCCCATTATTTTGGGAGTGGAAAAATCTGGTATTGAGATAATAGAAGTTGTTTGAGTAAGGTTATTAGTTAATGGTTATCGGTATACGGAAACAAATAACCATTAACCAATCACTAATAGATTACCACTCTTCCTGTAGCTCGCTTAATTTATCTTCTTTGGTTGCCCATTCATCTGCATCAGGAAGTGCATCCTGAGTTTCATTGATTACTCTGTCTTCCCACTGTTCAGCAAGGCGTTCATTTAGTTCAATATAGTGCTCCCACTTTTCAGGCACTTCATCATCCGGATAAATAGCTTCTACCGGACATTCCGAAACACATGCATCACAATCGATACACTCATTTGGATCGATAGTTAGAAAATTTGGTCCTTCCCGAAAAGCGTCAACAGGACAAACAGCAGCACAATTAGTATATTTACATTGAACGCAAGGTTCAGTTACAATGTAGGGCATTATATTAGTTTTGTATTTTTATTTGGTGATTGGGAATATCTAAGCCTGAGGCATTAGATGCAATCCAAATTATTTAAGCATTTCCTTAACAGTATTAAAATCTCCATCATTTGGCGCGGGATGCACATTTAGAATCTTTGCCATAACTTCATAAAGATGAATGTTTTCAATACGTCCCATAGTAAATTTATTCTTGAATGCAGGCCCGTGCGCTATAAATAATGCATCCATCTTGATGTTTGCATTATCAAAACCGTGCGCGCCACCACTTGGATATTCCTCACCTCTTGATTTAAAATATTCATCAGAGTTTATAGTGTAGCCTTCTTCTGCTATCATTAAGAAATCTGGCGTTCTGATATTGTTTTTAAGGTGAAAGCGTTCGGGAATATCTTCCTTTGAGTAAATCCTGTAGTTTTGCTCCCCTGCTTTTAAAGAGGAATATATGTCTGATTTGACCGCACCCTCTTTCACATTAAACATAAGTGCAGGGGAATAGGAAATGACTTCTATTTTATTAACATCAATGTAGTTGTCCAGTATAACTTTTTTTGACGGAGATACTTCGATCATACCATGATCAGAAACAATCATCAGATTAACAGATCTATCATTGTCGAGTTGTTCCAACTTTTCCATTAAATAACCAACTAATTCATCGGCCTGTTTAATAGATTCTATTACCTCTTCTGAGTCTGGTCCATAACGATGTCCTTGACTATCGACAAAACTAAAATAAAGTGTTCCAAGATCTACGGGTTCTTTCTCTCTGGTCAACCACTTCAGAACTGTATCTATTCTTGCTTCATTTGCAATACTACCGTCATAACTTTTCCAATGTGTTGGTCTCATATCCTGAATAGGAGCTTCTGAGCCAATCCAAAACATGGTACCCGCTCTTTTACCGGCTTTTTCTACAGTGTTCCAGATGGGTTCCCCTAAATACCATTCAGGATTTTCAACCGCATCTCGGTTTCCCATAGAGTATCTTGCTTCCATCTCAGGATCATACATATTATTGCCTATCAATCCATTATTCTCCGGATATAAACCTGTAGCAATCGCGTAATGGTTTGGGAATGTCTTTGTTGGAAATATTGGAATCAGTCCTTCTGATGTAACCCCGTTCTTAACTAGTTTATCAAAATTCGGAGTGGCTGTTTTTGATAAATAATCAGCGCGAAAACCATCAAATGAAATTAGTAACAGCTGTTGTTCTTCATTTTTTGGAGAACACCCAATCAAAACTAATACGGATAGAACAATTAGAAGCTTTTTCATCGTGACCGAAAGTTAGGTCTTTACAAATAGTTTATTATTCGAAATCTGTTGTTAATTTAAAGCGTGCAATTCTATTATTGCCGGTATCTGCCACATATACTACAGCTCTATAGTAGGCTACACCGCTTGGATTCCTGAATTGCTTTGGACCTGCCCCTTCGCCACCAAATGAGACAAGAATTTTCTTGCTGTTAGCATCAGCACCTACCGGAGGATTTACCCCTTCCTGTCCATTTGATTGAAATTGATATAAAGAGTCTGTTTCTGAATCAACCACAAAAATAAATGCATCATCATCCCCTGAAAAAGCAATATCAGTTGGCAATTGGAATTTACCGGGCTCATATAAAAAGCCATTCGCTTGTGAAGTATCCTGAGCCAAAAGTGAAGAGTTCTGCTGAAATACTAAACCATCAGTAGTCTCAACTGCATTAATCCACAATACTCTGAAATCTATTTGCTGAGATTGTGAAGCCTGCGCGATTAAAAAGCTTCTATCATCTGTTAACCGGTCTCTTTGAGGAGGTGTAACGAAAGAGGCTACTGAACTTAATCTTACAGCACTTCTTAATGAAGGGTTAGTAGGATTCAACGTAGTGATCTGACGTACATTCGTCATTTTTTCTGTTGCAACTCCATTTATTTCAATTCTTGAAAACTCCAGAACTGTGTTATCAGGTGCGGCAACTTGATTGGTGCTGTTTAATGGCCCTCTTCTAGACAAATAAATCGAATTATCAGCCAAAACTGTAATTCCTGTTATTTCTACATTTTCATAGTTGTTTGATGAGCTTTTATTAAGTCTGGCATTCTGTGCAGCTGAAGTACTTAAACTAGCATCATCAAACGGAAAAATTAGTGTATCAACAAATTCCAGATCCCCTGCACCGTTCAGATTTTTAATTTTAAAAACAGCCGGCAGATTGAAAGTAGTTGGGACTCCATTTTTATCAATAGTTGTATCTATTCTTGCAGACACATAGATATTTAACAACCTGTCTTGTGTAACTGCATTCGCTCCTTGTAGCTGAATAGTTCTTCTAGGTGAGAGGTCTGCTCTGTCAAGTAAATGTACACCTTGATTATCAGTTACGTAAACGAACGTATCGAAACCGATATGAACGTCGTTTGGAGCATCGAAACCACCCCAAAATGGAAGTACAGGAGCATAACCATCAACATTTTCCAATCGAGGGTCGATCTTACCTTCATCAAATATTTCTTCGTTCGTTGAATCATTTTTAGATCCGAAAATAGATTCACACCCTGTTCCAAAAACAGCAAGCAGAACTATTAAAAATCCTAATTTCTTCATTCTAATCATAAACTAAATCCTAACGAAATTCTGTGTATAGTTCCTAAACGGTCGAAGTTTGTGAAGCCGTAATCAGCTTTAAGTGTTTTTCCTGAAAAAGGAATTTTTATTCCTGCTCCAAAACTTGGTAGTAATCTCTCTTCATTTCCAAATTCGTACCCGGCTCTGAAAAAGAACTGATCCATGAAGCTGTATTCTCCACCAATATTTAACTCCTCTGAGTTATCACTTGGGTTATTGATTTGTGCAGTTAATACAACCTTGTTTTCCTCTGTTTCATAAACATCATAAGCTGCTCCAAAAATAAATCTAGTTGGTAAAGAAAGCTCACTTTCAGGCTCTCGTGTTACTTCACCTTGTGGGGTTGAATTTGAAACCTCTCCTTCGGGTGATGCATCGAATCCAAAGTTATTTACGCTTACACCAAACCGAAGTCCGGTATCACCAACGTCATAAGAAAACCCAAAATCTATTGCTCCTGTTTGATAAGTCACATCAAAAAAGTTTAGGTAATAGTATCTCAAAGTAATTCCATAGCTAAATAAATCAGTAATTTTATGAGAACCAGTTAACCCTGCAGATAGATGATGTGTTCTAAATGTACGTCCATCACCAAAAGGCTGCGTTTCTGTTGTTACGTTTTGATCTCCTGATGTGAAATACTGAACAGAGCCACCGATAGCAAAATCTCTGTATTTATGAACATAACTGAAATATTGTTGATTCGTCTCAACCAGATACGATGTATGTGAAAGGGTTGCAAACGAACTTCCTATTTTAGAAGCTAATGCTGGATTCCAGTATAAACTTGAGCCATCAGTTGCATCCGCCATGTTTGAATTTCCCATTCCAGCACTTCTGGCATCTACAGTTATCTTAGTAAACTGAAAGCCTTCGGTTCCTGATCGGTCATCTCCATAAGAGGTTTGCCCAAATGTTTGCGTGCCGGCAAAGAAAATAATTCCGGCTAAAATAAACGAAGTAAGTTTAGAGTAATTTCTCATCAAAAATTGATTGAAAGTCCAAAGACGATGTGTCTTTGCTGTAAAAAGTTTGCGGGGTTTTCATAGCTTGGTAAGCCATTATCTGTAGGATCCAAATATCTGGGATCTCTTACACTGTTCGGTACGTCATACGATCTGTCGTCTCTTAGGGCTATAAGTTCAGCCTGACCGCTTGGGTATTGTTTATAACCTTCACCGGTTACAGGATTAATAACTACTGCACTCTTATTATTCAGAAAGTTTGAAATCTCTAAGAATGTAGATACTCTGGTATCTCCAATATTAAACCATTTTTGAAGATTGAAATCCATATAAAACCAAGCAGGCCCAACTTGACTGTATCTCTTCGCAGGGTCGTCAATCTGCTCATAAATCGGTCTCCAGTTTTCTTCTCCTGTAATAGGATTTCTTTCCGTACCAACTCTTTCAAATGGTGTATACCGAGCGCCGCTTCTCCATACTCCGGATACGAATAACTGGAAGTTATTTAAAACTGGACTGTCAAAAATTCCGTTTTCTCTAGCATGAGTAAATGTAATGTTCCCTTTTATATCAAAAGGACGATCCCAAGCTAATGGAGTTTCAATATTATTACCAACATTCTGACTACCTGATATGCTGTTTAAATTATCATCATTTGTAGAACTCAATCCTTCAGCCCTGCTGTATGTTACCGAAAGTTGACCTCTCAATAAATCTCTGTATCTCTTTAAATATGAAACCTCAACTCCACGAGACCTCGCATAATCCCCATTAATCCTGAATGCTTTTGTAACCGGTCTTCCATCTATATCATTAACTCTAATGCTCTGAGAAGTCACAAAATCATATTTATCTCTCCAAAAAGCAGAGATATTTAACGCATCGTTAGAAGTTATTTGATTCCGCAGGCCAATTTCATAAGAGATATCCACTTCTCTGTTCAAGTTTGGATTACCTAAATTTGGCAAATCTGACTGATCCTGAAAGAACGGATCAAGACCTGCATATACAAAACTCGGATGTGGAATTCTCGCTGAATGCCCATAGTTAAAGAACAGCACCTGATTTTCTCTTACCGGAAATGATACATTTATCTTAGGCAGAAAAATAAATTTATACCTTAGCCCCAATATCTCTTTACTGTCTTCTTGATATTGTTCTGCAACAAACTCTGGTATAGTTGAGAAAACATCAGAATTCAATGCTTCTTCTACACGCTCATCTACATATTTACCAGGAGCCCAATATTCAAAACGACCACCAATATTTGCGATCAAGCCATTATATCGAATCTTATTGGTTGCGAATATAGCTCCTCGTTTTGGTTTTACTCTCCAAGCATCAAAATTTTCTCCAACACGAAAAGTTTCCGAAACCGTATTTTCATCAATTCTGATAGGAGCGCCAATCCAAGGTCTGGTAATGTCAATCCATTGATAGTCATTGAACTTTGATTCGAACCCAACTACTATTTGGTTTTGTTGCCCTCCAAATAACTTGGTATAACTGGAACGTAAAGTTATTTCTTCAGCGAAATGATCGTGCCATAAAGTTGCTACCCCACCATTATTAAAATACCCGGGACCAGCTAAGATATAAGTAAAATCGTCGGTGCCTTCAAACTCATTTCCCGGATAAGTAACTATACTTTCAGGATCGAATTCTCCATCAACAATATCCGGCCTCCAATCCCTTCCATTTGCATCCGCCCTTAATTGTGTAAATAATCTACTTACTTGCACTTCATAAAAAGATGAAGTTGATAAGGTTTGAGTCCACTTTAGATAGGAAAGGTTAGAATCATGCGTGTAAGTATTCGCATTATCCAAAAAGCCGTTTGAGAATGCAAATTGGAACCCTGGTTGTACCTGAGTATCTGCTCCTGTAATTTGAAGCATTCTCGTATTTTGATTAATTGTAAGGGAACGTTGATAAGCTGCTTGGAACCTCATTCCAGGCTTTATATTATAAGTAAGCTTCATCATGCCGTTCCAACGATTTCCTTGTCTTGGAGACCAGAAGTCAGACCCGGAAATAGAAGACTGTATTTGATTCGCCGAAAGCTTGGTATAGCCATCTTCAAAGGCAACTTGCGCTGTTGCATAAAAAGAGATCTTCCCTGGAATATCCAGCCCTAATTTTGGCAAGATCTTTTCAGCGAGCACCCCAGGTCCACCAATACTGAATTCATATATATCCTGGAAGTAATTAGCCTGATTATCCATTACGTTAGAGCCAAAATTATCACGCTTGTGAGAAAAACTTCCCTCGTAAGTATCTCCGCCATTTCTTGTTTTCACAGAAACAACTCCTGAGGTAACATCACCATACTCAGCGCCAACTCCACCTGTAATTACTTCAATATTACTGAATGAATTTGCTCCAAGATCCAGTCCAAAACCAGTTCCTGCAAGTGGATCCTGAGCAGAAACTCCATCCACTACATAACCCGTTTCATAAGCTCGACCACCTTTTATATATAAGCCGGTAGGATCTTTAATTACTCCTGATTGTAATGAAACTGCATCTTCAACTTTTCTCACTGGTGCAGCTTCAATATCTTTTCTTGAAATGGTCGCAGAGGTAGTTGATTTCTCTACATCAAAAATAGGACGTTCTCCGATTACAACAATTTCTTCTCCTGAAGTTAAAACTTTAGGCTTTAGTTTATAATCGAGCTCTGTAAATTCTCCGGCTTCGACTTTGATAGCCGTTAAAAGTACTGTCTCGAATCCGATGTATGTGATTCTTACAGAATATTCGCCCGGACGAATCTTATCAATTTCATAATCACCATCAATACCAGTAGCTGTACCAAAGCTAGTTCCTGTAATAAGTACCGTTGCACCAATTAAGGTTTCACCTGTTTCGGCATCAGTGATAACACCTTTGATTCCCCCTGTTTGTGCAAAAACAGCAGAGCCAGTGAATAATAAAAATAAGGCTATCAGTATGCTTTTTAATCTTTTCATAATTCTATTGTTTGAAGCCTAAACGTTCGATCACGATCTCATTGATCAGGTTTTCCAGATTATTATTACCATCAAGTATGGTAATATCTAAACTGAAATAGATCAGATTAGATTCTGCATTTTCTATTGCTACTCCTTTGTAGCCAAAATAAGGAGCCTGACTACTATTTGGTCTTCTTCTTCTGAATTGAGCAGCATAAAGCTCAGTACTCCCACTTACACCTTTTATTGGTCTTTCATTAGTTAAGGCAAAAGATCCTGAATTTACTTTAAGTGTTTCTGATAAAGATACTTCCGTTGGAACTACTAAGGAATCTTCGAATAAATAAAACTGACCTGTTGCAATTGAATCTACAGGAAGGAAACTAAACACAGGATCTTCACGACTTATACTTTTCATAGGAATATTTACGAATGCCGTTCCGTTATTATCGAAGAACTCATCCAGAATTTCCTGTGCATAAGTTATATTTCTATCTATGTCATCTGATATCCAATAAATATGATCCCATTTAGATAGTGTTTTTATCAAAGTAGGATCAATAACTGTTGGAAACGCTTCTGATAGCGCAACTTTATCCTGTTCAACTTGTCCATCATTAATAATCCAAACATCAGGGTTAATTCCCTGAGACTGTAAAAGAGCCAAATGTTCGTTTTGCTTATTTAATGAACTAGGACCTCCAATATCATTTAAAAAAAGTGTATTAGATGTTTGCTCTTTGATATACCATGAAAGCGAATCCACTTCACTTACTGATTCTGCCGCATCCACAGCTCTTACATAAAATGTATTTCTGGCTCCTACTTCTACCGGTATTGTAAGTATTTCACCACCGATCTGAATGGTTGAATAGCGTTTCCCCAGAAAAACTTGAGCATCTTTTTGCCCTGAACTAGAATTATCTACTTCCAATGATATAAATAGCTGGCCGTCATCATCTTCAGTAAACGGAATTTCTACCCATCCGTTTACAGTGTCATTTACCGCAACCTCAGTTCTAACAATATTAAGCAAACCATCTGGATCACTGAAATTCCATCCAAAACTTGATACTGAAAATAAAGTATCCGGAGGAGATTGATTTGAGTTTATACTAACCTCAGGGTCTGAATTTACAACGGGATAAATAAGAGATGCGCCTACAGGATCTGCCAAGCCCTTATCATCTACTGCTCTTACTTTGAAAAGCACATCATCAGTCTGCTGCCCTGGTGTGATCGGAAGAATAAAAACGCTATCTGTCTTAGTTGTAAAAGAGAAATTTCCTTCAGATGTATCATTTATAGCATACTCAAACCCTGAAATAAACCCATCAGGATCGCTACCAAACCAAGAAATTTGAATTTGGCTGGACAAACGAAAATCGTTTCCACGATTTATCCTTTCTACAGTCAAATTTGTTGTAGGTGGTTGGTTTTCTGAGAATTCTCCGCTAATTGTTTCTTTGCATCCATTCCAAAAAATGAACGTCCAGAATATAAGAAGTAGTAAAAGGGTGTATTTTTTCAAGAGACAAATTATTAAAAAAGAAAGGAGCCACCTATATAATTAAGGTGGCTCCATTTCAATATGTTTATTTAATCAATAGCATTTTTTTGGTGCTAGTGAATGAACCGGCTTGGATTCGGTAAATATACATTCCACTTGATAGGTTACTTGCATCAAATGGTACGATATGGAATCCTGAGTTCATTTTTTCATTGATCAATGTGCTCACTTTTTGACCCAGCATGTTATATATAGTAAGTGTTACATCAGCCGTTTTAGGCAATGCAAACTTAATATTTGTTGTTGGGTTGAATGGGTTCGGGTAATTTTGCTCTAGGGCAAATTTATCCGGGGTTCCCGCTTCGAAATCATTCGAAGTGATCACTGCTCTTTCAATAGTAATGTGTCTGTAGATTGGCTCCCAATCATCTCCGAAGTTGCCATAAGAACCACGAACACCTAAAGTATCAGAACCGTCAGTAGCTCTTACATGCCACACGAATGAACCTGATTGACCAACGTCAACACCTTGCTCTGCAAGGAATTCATTAACATCTACTGTACTTGCCAGCAAAGAAGTTGCAGTTCCTTCACTATCAGACATAGAGCTTACAAGAACTTGTGTAGTATCTTCACTTAGAAGTCTCCATTCGTAAGTAACATCGTCTCCATCAAAATCAACACTACCATTCCAGGTAAAAGTGAAATCTTGATCAGCAACAATGCTTGCGCTATCAGCAGGACCTGTTAATGAAAAATCAAGAACCGGAGTAAAAGAATTACCGTCAGCTGCAATTATATCACTAGCATTTCTTGGGTGAAATTTTGGAGCTCCAAAAGATGCTGCAACAATTGCATATGCATCAAATGTTTTGCCTTCTCTAACAGTGTGGTTGTAATCATAGTTTACATTTGGCACACCAATTTGAGAATCTGAGCGAATGTCTTCATTGAAGCGAACACCGTCCGATGAATCTGCAGTTATATTCTGAAGTTCATACTCACCGAATGCTCCACGATCAACAAGTTCAACATCTTCAAACTTAACAACCATGCCTTCATAGTTCTCAAGCTCACCACCGTTTTGCAATGCTTGAACAGTGTCAGTTGAAATTACCGGAATTACTTGCTCCGTGTCGTTTCCTGATGAATTAACAGTAAACTCAAGGTTTACGATTTGAGTTAAAGTAAGCGAGTTACTTGCTACAGATGCTTCTGCAACTTCCAAAGAAGTTACTGTAATAGAATCTCCCCTAACAAGCGCTTCAGTAGCTGATGTTTTTTCTAAGAAAACACCACTCCAAGCAGCTGCTGCTTCCTGAAGAACGATTACACCATCTGAGTTGTCTGAAACAATAATACCTGAAATATTAACAGGAACCTGACCTGCACCTGCTAATGGGCTTGCTCCAGCTTTACCGTCTGCAGTAGCTTGAATAATAGCAATAGAGTTTATTGCTTCATCCTGAACGAAGAAGCCATAGCTTCCTGAAATAGGATCTCTACCTGTTAAACCTTCACTGTCAGTAGCTTCAACATAAAATGAAACCGGTGTAAAGTTGTCAAAAGTAGGAAGTGTAGCTGAATAAGTACTTCCAGAAGTATTTGTCATAGTCAAAGTGTCTGAAACAGAACCTGCTGAGTAGACTAAAGAAGCCGTAGAAATAGTCGCAGAACCATCAGCTACAATATCAACAGTTACTGTTACTGCATCAGAAGAAGTTACAGCGGAATCAGACTGTGAAATGTTGCTAAATACAGGAGGTAATCCAACAACTTCAATGTCGTTTGGCCATTCATGAACTGCACCATTACAGGTTTCTCCATCCACACAACGGATGTATGTACCTGCGTTGTTCACATCTTCTTGCCATTCTACACCATCTTCAAATGGATTTAAACCAAATACGTTTTGGTCAGCTGCAATTGTTCCATCAGGATCATCGCCGTTTACTGTTAAGAAACCACTTACGTTTACAATAGCTCCAGGAACAGGTGGAACAAATGCGCCATCTTCAGTACCAAGCTCACTATTTAATCTTCTATAATTGAATTCAGGAAGATAACCAGCAGTTCTGTCATTTCTGGTTCTTAAAGAAGTATCATAAGCATAAATTCTGGTACCGCTTTGGTTAATAGCCCAGTTTGGTCTGTCGCCAGTAGAAACATTGCTAACACTACCATTAGTGATCTTAACGTATGCTCCATTGTATTTTCCATAATTTTCAATATTGATCTGATAAGTACCATCACTATTAGCTGTATTCAGATCGGTAAGCGGCACTTCCCAAGGATCTAATAAAGAAGCGTATTCAGGGAAATTCAGGTTTACACTTCCTTTAAATTCCGGTGTTTGATCCACAGACATTTGAGCTGTTGCATTAAAGAAAGTAAGCCTTCCTGTAAATGTTACAACATCTCCTCTGTTTAATCCTGAAAGTAGCCCAAAATCAGATTCAACAATCTGAATAGACATACCATCTCTCCCTTGAGTAACAGCAGCTGTATCCGTAATAAATACGTGAATCCTACTTATATCATCAATAACTCCATCGTTATCGGTATCACTTGGTGTGGCTAAACCTGAACTTCTTGGGTTAGAAACTACTACACCAGTATATACTACAGTTTGTCCATTTAATGGATGACTCTGTATTGCATTAACAGAATACTCTGTTAACGGCGTTGGGTATGTGTTAAGATCTTTTACAGAAACTGTATCTTGTGCTTGCACAAACATTGGCAAAACTACTAACATAGTAACTGCAAAAAATTGTATCAATTTTCTCATAGTAAGTATTATTTGATTATTGTAAGTTTTCCTTTTTCTATTTGTCCTGTATTTAAATCTTTAACGGTAAATAGATATAAACCCGTCGTTAAGATCTGATTAGCTTCGCTCTGTAAATCCCAGGCATGCTCACCACCGGGAAGCACTCTGGGGTCGTCACTAAAATCATCAAACCAAGAGATATCTCCGGAATATGTTTCAGAATCATGCTCAAGCTCTGCTATAATATCTCCTGCAATAGTATAAATTCTGATTTCGGCTTTCGAAGGCAGGTTATAAAAATATAGTTTTCGATCGCCCTCATTCGGCCCATCCCAAGCAGCGTTTACTTTATATGGATTAGGATAAACACCTACTTCAAATCCATCATCACCAAAGTTAGTATTGGTTGGTGTGCCAGGGAAAACACGAACTGCGTTAGCATTGGTACTGGTTTCCAGGCTTTCAACTCCAAACTCAGCATCTCCTCTGTCAAAAGCTGTTACAGAAACCTGATATTGCCAACCACTCAATAAATTTGATAAGTCATATTTGTAATAATATTCCACTGTATCGCCTTCAAATGTAACAGGTTCGTTAAGCTCCACTTCATTGAATCCAACATCAAAGCCAATATTATTATTTGGCTTGTCAAACTCTCTAATCAATCTGGAATTTGGATTTATATCCTGCCCAAGATCCGAGCTGTACACACGATAGCCTTCAAAATCCATCTCTCCGGATACTCTGTCTACAGATTCTTCCGCTGTTTTATCCCAATAAATAGAAACTTTTCCAGCTTCTAAAACAATTTTTGTTTTGGGATTATCAGGCGGAGTTGGAAATAAGTACCGTGTTAATTCCCCGTTTCCATCTGTATCTTCACCAGGGTCAAGTACACCATTTTTGTTTTTATCTTCTCCTCTGAAAACACTGTTGGCTGAGTTTATTGTACTCACCATATTTACTCTGGAATCTTCATTATCAACAGACTTACCGGGCTGCCCTTGAAATTGATCAGGCTTCAAAGCAGCACTAAATACAAAGTAAACAGTTATTGTTTCTCCCGGTTCTACTTGAGGAAAAGGTCCCATCGAAATAAATGAAATATAATTCCCATTACCGCTTTGACCGTCTTCTCTAAGATTTTGCTCGTTATCTTTATAAGGAAATTGTTGAGCCATTCTATCATAACGATCATTATCATTGGCAGGTGCAGTAAAAGCCCCAGCTCCGGCACTAAACAACCAATAACTTGGACCCAGATCAGGCACATTAAAACCTGTTTCGGTAAACTTTCCATCCAGTGTATCCGGATTATCAGGGTGGAAGAAAGAGTTTCTATATTCTGCACCAATAATTGAAACGGCACCGTAGGTATTTATACTTGGATCATCTGGTGAACCTGCATCAAAAGCATACATGGTATTCAGTGAATCCATAAAACCTACACCATTCTTATTAAAAAATGCCCCTCCGGTTTCAGTAGCACTATTTACATTTCGAACTACCAAATCGGCATACATCCCAACATACACACTATCCCAAGTTTCCGGAAGTGCATGTAAATCACTGTTGTTGGTGATATCGTATTTCAGAATTGTAAAATTTTCAGTAAATGGGAAGCCCCAATTGTAGCTTTCTAATTTAACATCTGTATAAAGCGGGTTGTCATGACCTTGTATTTCAGTCCCGTTAACACTTCTTCTTCGATCAGTAAAAGCTGTTAAAATATCTTTTTCACTTATTGCTGACACAGAAAAGAATTCATTATTTGGATCAGTACTTCTTCGGGTTATTATTGTCTCTGATGTAAATTCGAAACCCCTTGCCCCTCTGGCATAACCTGATGGATTAGTGACTGAAGATGAAGATAATCTGATCTGACCTCCCACATCAGCTCCGATCCATATACCAGCCTCAAACAAGTGCTCGGTTCCTGTAGATTTTGGAAAGCGCATACTTGAGCCGCTTTCGGGGTTATTCCGAACATCAGGCTTCCCTAAAGTTCCAAAGTTAGTAATGGATAAACCTATAATTCCGGCATCTGTTTCTGCTCTTTCAAATGGAACTTGTGCTTGCGCACTAAACGGAACTACTAATAAAATCAGGAGTAGGATTAACTTCTTCAAATAACGATAAATTGCTAACGATTATAATGAGCACAATGATAAGAAAATTCTAACTTAATCGAAGTTAGAATTCAATGTTTTACAGTTTAGTAACATGTGCCTAAAGTTGTTTAGAGTAAAAGTGAGACATAACCTTTTGACTCACACCCAAATAGTATGAAATTACGATTATCGTAAAAATTAATTGCAACTTCACTACTCCAACTTTCAGGTACTTTCTTGAAGAAGTGACTACACAATCATCCATAATTTTAAACTTTCCATACTTCTTTACATCTGATATTATTTTTTGATCTTCCATCACTTTAAGATCCTCATCGAAGCCTTTTATGCTTTCGAAAACCTCTTTTTTCACAAAAAGACTTTGATCTCCAAATCGGAAAAGGTCAACATCAAACCTAGTAAACCATGCATACAGCTTAAGTAAAGAGTGCTCAGGATTAAAAGCTAAACGATAACACCCGGCTATGTATCCTTGATCGATACTTTTTTGTATATCTTCCACAAGAGAAATAGGCGGCTCTGAATCTGCATGCAAAAAATACAATACGTCTCCCGAAGATTTTTCTGCCCCAAAATTCATTTGAGAAGCCCTGCCTTTTAAGGGCGAATCATAAACCTGCTTACCCAATTCTCTACAGATCTGAGTGGTTTTATCTGTACTTCCCCCATCAATAAAAATCAGCTCAGCGTTCTTTCCTTTAATTGCTCTTTCTAAAGAATTGATACAACCTTCTATAAATTCTTCCTCATTAAAAACGGGTACTATAATACTTAACATATCAATTTACATTCGCTAAATATTCCTTCCAATCTTGTTCAGTATCAATATCATTTAAATACTTTAGTTTTGTTAATTTTATTCCAATATGCTTGGCTTTAGCTTCCGTTTGCTCCATTACTTTTTCTGTACTCCAGTCTATCCCCTCCAATACTTCCGGGTTATATGAACTCATACCTATTAAATAATACCCTCCATCTTCTGATGGACCAAAGACTACATCAGAGGTATTTAGCTCATTGAAAGCCTGCTCCAGCACTTCATTCGTGAGAGTAGGACAATCACTCCCAATCAATACTATTTTCTCACCTCCTGAATCAAACGATTTTTTAAACGCATCTTTCATTTTCTCTCCTAAATCGCCTTCGATCTGAACTTTTTTCTTAAAATAATTTTCGTCCCAAATATCATTTTCACTCACTTCCCAGGCATACCATACTTCCTTTTCAGCTCTTACTTTTGAAACCTCTTCTTTAGTAATAGCCAATAATCTAAGATACACTCTCAATGCCTCATCCTTTCCAATGGTTTTTGCCAATCGTGTTTTTACTTTACCTGAAATTGTATTTTTTACGAATACTATAACTTTATTTTTACTCACTATTGGAAATCATCTTGTTAATAATTGGAACTAAAATACGATTTATATCCTTTAACTCTTTGAATACAAACTAACTAACCAAAAAATGAAAACTATTAGAAAATCGTTTCTTTTATCTTTTGCAGTAGCTTTTTTCGGGCTACTTACAATGAACACCAATGCACAGAGCACTAACGGTGGCAAAACAGGCCTAGGTGTTATGATTGGTGAACCAACTGGAATTACACTCAAATCATGGACCAATGAACGAAATGCATTTGATGTAGGCTTAGCGTGGTCTCTTTCAGGTACAGATGATATTTATATCCACGCTGACTATCAATGGCATAAACCATTAGAAGTTGATAAAGGTAATCTTTCATTCTTTTATGGCTTAGGTGCTAGAGCCATCTTCTCTAACGATACTTTCTTTGGAGCACGAATACCATTAGGTCTATCATATTTAGCTCCAGAAGCCCCATTAGAATTTTATCTCGAAGTTGCTCCTGTGATTAACTTGATCCCAGACACAGATGGAGATGCAGATGGTGGAATTGGTATCAGATATTACTTCTAAGTGAACAAAGTATAGATATTAGTTGGGCAGGTAAATTTCCTGCCCTTCTTGTATCACTGTAGCTTCCACATATGAACTTCCCTTGATGCTGGCTATTTTCGAGTTTATCCTGTCTAAAGCATCATCACTATGATCAGGGTCATGGTGAGATAAACACAACCTTTTTATTCCAAGATCTTTTGTCAGTTCGATAACAGTTTCCCAATTCGAATGTCCCCACCCTAATCTTTCTTCATGTTGTTCTTTTGTAAATTGAGCGTCATGAATTAACACATCCGCTCCTTTAACAAAATTTTGAAAGGTCTCTACAAATGCTTTGTTATCCGAATCAATTTCAATTGGTAATTCGTTGTCTGGAGCAAAAACAATTACCCTACCTTCTATATTGAATTTATAGATAGCAGTAGGCACTGTATGATTAGCCCATATATATTCAACTGAGTAATTCTTAAAGCTAAGTTTTCCAATTTCGAAAGTAATACAATCCAGCTCTGACTCAAGCATATCAATGGAAACAGGGAAAAAAGTATTAGACAAATGCCCTTGCAAAATCTCTTTACAACCTATCCCATCCTGAGGAGGCATATAAACTTTAAATCGATTTTTAGAATCATAAAAAGGCTTAAAAAAAGGAAATCCCTGAAGGTGGTCCCAATGAGGATGTGTAATAAAAACCTTCCCGGTTAGACTTTTTCCTTTTGAATCGAGCTCGTTTCCGAGGTTTCTAAATCCGGTACCACAATCAGCAATTAAAAACTCATCCATTCCTGGAATAGTTATCTGAATACAAGAGGTGTTACCACCATATCTCATATTCTCAGGGTTAGCACATGGCGTTGAACCTCGAACTCCCCATAGTTTTATTTTGATGTTGTTTTCCAAATATCGTCACAATCTTAAATGTAATAATAGGTAAAAACCACTATCACATTCAAATAATATTAATTAATGATTATTCCTCTTCATCAGAACTCATCAACTCTTTTAGAGCACGATTGATTTCAGACATTCTCTTCTTTTTTGTCTCAAGCTTTTCACCAACTTTATCTATTTTTTCTTGCAACTCATCTCTAAGCTTGTTGCCTTTATTGGTTGGCTTAAAATATGTTTTAGCTTCTTCATACTGAATACTTTCAGATTCCAGCTTCGAAACATCTTTCTTAATATCGCTCTTTTCTTTCCTAAGCTTGATAACCTTTTTTCTGTCGGCTGGCTCCACTCCTTCTGAAGCCAACTCCCTCTCCATTCCCAGATCAGAACCACTGGCTCTAAATCTTTCATAGATCACATCACAGGCTTCGCGATATTGCTTCCAAATTTTATTTTTCGACTTTATTGGAACATATCCTGCATTCTTGAACTCTTCCTGTAGTTTTTTGGCTTCCTCAACTGCTTTTACAGGATCTTCATGAGTTTTTAGTTCTTTAAGCTTATCTAAAATATTCTTTTTCTTTTCGAGATTTTCTTTCTCTTCGCCACGACGGTCTTTAAAATGATCCCTGCGTCGCTCATAGAATACATCCATTGCTGCTTTAAACTTCTTCCAAATCTTAGTTGATTTCTTTCTCTGAACAGGTCCTATTTTTTTCCATTCATCCATCAACTTTTGCATAGCTTGATGGCCTTTATCAAAATCTTCAGTATCCTGAGTTGCCTGAGCCAGCTCTATTAATTCAAGCTTTTTGGCATAATTCTTTTCTTCCTGTTCACGAAGAACATCGATGTTCTCTGACTTTTTCTCATTGAATGCATCTGTTGCAGCTTTAAATCTGTCCCACAATTCATTTTCATCCTTTTGCGGAAGATTTCCTGTTTTTTTCCAGGCGTTATGAAGTTTATTAACCTTACGAGCTGCTTGAGCAATGTTTTCATTATCCACTAATGCTTCGGCTTCTGCAATTAGTTTCTTCTTCTTTTTCAGAGATTTTTCAACTTTCTCTCTGTACTCTTTATCATTCTTAAATCTTAGTGAGTTGAAAGCATCTTCAGCAGCATTGAAACGATCCCAAACCATTTGATTCTTTTCGTTTGGAACCCTTCCTATCTTTTTCCATTGGTTATGTAAATCGTCGTACTCTTTGATTAATGTCTTAAAATCTGCTTTAGGATCATCGCTTCTTACATTTAATGCATCCATCTTATCAAGCAGCAACAACTTTAGAGTAAGATTGTCTTCTTCTTTCTCAAGCTTTTTTACCAAACGGTCTACTTTGTGGCTATCGAATTCTTTCATGAATGACTCAAAACGTTCATTCAGTGCATCGATCTCATCTCTTGGTATTTGAGTAATTCTATCCCAATTATTTTTTATTTGAGAAACCTCTTTGGTTGCTGTCCACTTTTCTTCGTTAATGATATCAGCAAACTGCTTTAGAAGCTCTTTCTTTTTCTTAAGATTTTCTTCTCTCTTTCTGTTCAACTCCTCATAATGAGCTTTTTTTCGCTCTTCAAAATCTGCCTTAAGCTCTTCAAATTCACTTAAGAGTTTTTTTGATTCTTCATCAGGCTCAGGTCCTTCACCAATATGTAATGAAAGATTAGAAAATTCATTAGATATAAGCCCCCAATCTTTTGTCTCCAATACTTCTTTGATCTTATTTAAGATCTTCTCGTAATACTGATTTGGACTTACTTCTTCCGTTGACTCTGAAGAATCGCTTGCTTCTTCACCTTCTTTTTCCTCAGAATCCGAAACATTTTCGTTCTCAGATGTAGACTCATTAGCCGCTTCTTCTGTACTATTTTGTTCCTCTACACTTTCAACTTCTAAGGATGAAGTTTCAGCATTAGACTCTTCTTCTGCTGAAACTGCTTCTTCAACTTTATTCTCCTTATCTAAATCAGGAGTTTCTTGAGCTATTGTTTCAGCAGCCTCTTCATTGGTTACTTCCTGATCATTTAAAGATTCAGTCTTTTCGTTTTCTGTATTTTTATCTTGCTCCAGGTTCATAATAGCAACCTTCCTTTCCACTTGGTTCATTGATTCGGCACATGCCTTCTTTATATATATAAGTTGAGTAAGATAGTATTTATTAACTTTTTTTTATAATCAGTTTTCTTGACATAAAAAAAGCCGATTTAAAAACCGGCTTTAGATTTAGGATTCAAAAATTAATTAATCAACTTTATATAAATGCACGTCTCTTTGAGGGAACGGTATTTCAATGCCTTCTTTATCTAATTCTTCTTTGATCTTTTCTAGATTTTCCCAAAAAAACGGCCAATAATCAGAGTTCTTTGTCCACGCTCTCGCAGAAAGATTCAGTGAGCTATCGGCAAGTTCTGTGAGTAATACAACAGGAGCGGGTTCTTTCAGCAATCTCTCATCTGAATTCAAGACCCTGAGAATAGCTTCTCTTGCTTTTTTAATATCTGAGCCATAACTGATACCAACAGAAAAACGAGCCTGTCTTGTCTCTTTATTGGAATAATTGATAACAGGGGAGTTTGCCAGTTGACCGTTTGGAACCACAACAGTCTGATTTTGAGGAGTATTAAGTATAGTATGCAAAATATCAATTTTTTCAACCGTACCTGATTCTGAGCCTCGTTCTATAAAATCCCCAACTTTGAATGGTTTAAAAAACAAAATCAAAACTCCTCCGGCAAAATTGGATAAACTTCCCTGAAGAGCCAAACCAACCGCTAAACCTGCAGCACCAAGTATGGCAATAAAAGAAGTCATTTCTATTCCCAACATTCCAAGTGCAGTAATATATACCATCACCTTAAGTATCATCGAGATTAAACCTCTCAAAAATCCTTGTAACGAAGGATCGACATTACTTTTATTGAATACTCTTTTTATTCCACTACTAATTAATTTTACTGCCCACAATCCTATAACCAGTACAGCAATTGCTTTTAAGACATTTGGCGCATAAGTAAGTACAAAATCCAGCAACATTTCTGAGTCTATTTCAAAGTTTTCCATATTCTTTTCTGTAGTTAATTCCTTTATTCAATGTAATACATTAAAATATCCCTGATGATTCCGAACTGCAACAAAAGGGCATAAAAAAAGGAAGCCGATTTTGGCTTCCTTTAGAGTATGAGATCAAAACTTCTTTATAATGAAGCAATCATTTCTTTAATTTCATCTTTGGTTTTTCCAAGCTTTTCTTGAAGTCTTCCATACATCTCATCTTCTTTCCCTTCCTGAAATGTTAGATCATCATCTGTAAGGTTAGAATATTTTTGCTTTAGCTTTCCCTTTACTTGGTTCCAGTTTCCTTCGATAGTTAAGTTATTCATAATAATAAACTTTTATTATCCTTTCTGTTTACTATTATAACTGCCTTTTGCAAGAAATTGTTCCAAATTAATTCAGAAAAGCCTCAATCTAAATCGTACACTTCTTTTAAAATAGCTTTAGCATTAGCGTCTTTACCCTGCATTGCACGATGTTGCAAATTTGTTATAATTTCAGGAGTAGCGCGCTCATATGCTTCTTCTTTTGCATCTTTTTCATTCGGCATTCTGATAAGGTCATAGATATCATCTGCGCGAACAACACTATAAATATTATCTTTATTAAAAGCGTGCGATCTTTTCTCTTCATACTCTTTAAAAACCCTAGAGAAATCCGCGCTGTCTTCAGCTCTGGTTATGATCTCAACATCATCAGCACCTTCAGCGCTTAGTGGGGTTTTACATAGAAAAAAATAGTTTTGCTGAAAATTCATTCTTTAATAATTCTTGAATTGTAGATTGGTTTTCGTTTTTGAATATAAACAAAGTGCGTATAAATGTTTAGCAAGTTCGTGCCAATATCAGATTTCTTTCAGCACCTTGGGGATCATCATCCATTCAAGCTCACAACCTCCCCATTGTACTTGATCCCAGCTAGCTGCATATGAATTAACGCATACTAAAGCAGCAGTGGGCATGCGAATACCTGAAGACCGTTCAGACCCAATCAACGCTCCGGCCGTATCTTCCATTTTCGGATTGTGTCCGACAATCATTACTCGTTCTACATCACCATCAGCTGATTGTATAGCTTTCAAATAGTCTCTCACACTTCCATAATACAAGTCACTATTCCAAGTAATAATACTTTCATTTTCTTTCATTCCTTCTACAGCAAGCTGAGAAGTTTCTCTTGCCCTCTGTGCTGTTGATGAAATAACCAAATCAGGCGCTCTTCCTATCTTTCTCAGAAACTTCCCCATTCTTGGGGCATCTTTTAACCCTCTTTTGGCTAACGGCCTGTCAAAATCATCTAAACCCGGGTGATCCCAACTCGATTTTGCATGCCTAAGTAATAGTATCTGTTTCATGAGCTCATTGTTTATGTTGAAATTTTAAGAACAGCTCTTTTTTTGCAAATAATGTCAACGTAACCCCTCTTATAACCATAAAAGAAGTCATTGCGATCCATAGTGCATGGTTACCTGCAAATGGCTTTACTAAATAATATACTGGAACAAAGAATATAATTGTAGCAATCAACATTGAATTCCTCATTGCAGCCGTTGAAGTTGCTCCGATGTATACTCCATCCCAAATAAAACATATGCTATTGATCAATGGAGCTATAATTAACCAAATGGCTACTATCATAGCTGTTTCAATGACCAAAGGTTTATCTGTGAAAATGGATAACAACTCGCGATCAAATAAGGCATAAAACAATGTCCCCACAACACCGAATCCCAACCCCCATGCCATACATGTCCAGATAGCTTTCCTCATTTTTTTGAAATCCATAGCTCCCACATACTTACCCACCAAGCTTTCTGCGGCATATGCAAATCCATCAACTGCATAAGCACTTATATACCACAGCTGAAGTAATATCGTATTTGCAGCCAACCAAACATCTCCCATTTCAGCTGATGATGCGGTGAAAAAGCCGTATGAAAAAATCAGACATAAGGTTCTGATGAAAATATCTCTATTTACGCTGAAGAACTTTTTCAATTCCTCTAGTTCAATAAGATCGCTCCAGGATACGTTAAGTTTTACTTTATTATATGTACTCAGGTATAGGATTACCGCCAGAACAACTGCTAGATAACTGGAAAGCAGGCTTCCCCACGCAACTCCATCAACATTCATTCCAAAATAGAATACAAAGGTCAGGTTTAATATTATATTCAGAATGTTGAGAAATATGGTTACAACCATTGGATATCGTGCATTTTGCATACCCAGAAACCAACCGTTTATAGCAAAAAGACTTAAAGTAGCAGGTGCCGAAAACACTCTGATCTTATAGTAAATACGAGTGTACTGTTCAACTTCAGGACTGGCATCTATAACCCATAAAGAAAATTCAATTAATGGATACTGCAACAGCAGTATAGCTACCGATCCTGCCAATGCTACCAAAAGTACTCTTATCAGAATTACTTTGGTCCTGTGAATGTTATTAGCTCCGTATGCTTGTGCAACCAAACCCGTAGTGCCCATTCTCAGAAATCCGAATCCCCAAAAAATAAAATCAAAAATAATACTCCCTACAGCTATAGCTCCTAAATAGTATACATGCTCTAAATGCCCGATAACTGCCGTATCAACTGCTCCAAGTAATGGTACTGAAATATTACTGATAATATTGGGTATGGCTAATTGAAGTACTCTTTTATTCAAACCAATTTTGTTTATTTATGTAATAAAATCACCCTTAGGGTACGTCAGGCTTAACTTAATTACAGATTTATTTTTACATCGCTTCCAACGGTTGCATATATATGGGTGCGAATGTATTTTTACCCACTCAAAGTTCCAAAATTCTTTACAATTAACTGACTTTTATTTCAAATGAATATTGATACACGCAATAAAGTTTTAAGCATCGTTTTAGGGATCGTAATTCTAGCTCTTTCTTGGTTACTGTACGATTCTATAGTTACTCCATACCAAGAGGTACTTGAGCGTCAAGCTATGACTGAGCGTGTCCGCTATCATATGAGTACGATAAAGGATGTGCTTATTCAGTATGATGTTCGATATGGTAAGTATCCCCCGGCTGAAGGCGGTTTAGATTCTGTAGTTCAATTTGTTGAAAGTGATTCTGCTATGATCTCTCTTTCTGATAGTCTTTTATCATATCAAGGGGAGCCATTTCCTGCAGGACAGCTGATTTATTCGCCCAGAGACCAACAGCGTTTCATCTATTCTGTAAATGATACCATTCGTCCACCACTGTATTTACTTCAAGATCCGAGTGAAGATTACAATGATGAAATAGGTAGTTTATCAAGAACCACAATGAGAAACGCTCCTAGCTGGAATTAATGAGCGAATCCACCTCAAACTTGGGTGTTTGTTTTTTTGCTGATCGTCTTTTTTATGCACTCAACGATCCGCAGAACAGCAAGCACCTTTTTCGTATTGGGTCGTTTGATTTTAACTTTAATGTAAATCAAGCAATAACTACCCAGAACGAAAAGCATTTCCCTCTTTTACAAAAAACCTTTGACCGAATCTTTGAGGAACATAGCATCCAATCTGTACGGGCGTTAACACATCCGGGAGAAGAATGCTGGACAGCTCTCCCAAAAGTTGTTTATGATAATGCCGACGAACGTGAAGATCACCTCTCTATTTTAATGAAAGGAATTGATCGTAAAGAGGTCGAACCAACGTGGCATACACTAAGCAAATCAGCTTTTAAATTTCTTTGTTTACGTAGAAGAACCGTTATGCAAGGGTTTAATGACCTTACAGAAAAAATAGCTGTCACTGAATTTGCCAGTGACTTTGAGATCGCTCAGAAATGGTCTTCGTTTCAAAAACCAGGTGGTTCTTTTATGATGATTGGTTGCCACAAAAATGTACTTACAATTACTTCTTTTTTGCTGGGCAAGTTTCGAGCAGCTACCTACTTTCAGTTTGATCAAATTACAGACGCGCCTTACCATTGGTTACAACAAGCTTCTAATTCTTCATGGATGAATGGATTACACGAAAATATTTTCCTTTTTGGACACCATACTCATGAAACGGAACAAGCACTTCAAGGATTTTGGGATCCATCTTCAGAAATCACACATTTAAATTCATTACAAACCATTGGCGTTGAAGCAGAAGAAGAAACCTACGGATTTGATCTGGCGGCAGCTTTTCCGGCAATTCTGTTAAGTCTGGATTTTTAAGCTTACTACACCCAAATTATAACACCCTAACATTTTAGCACATTATTGTGTTAGCTTGTTATAGTGTTACAGTTGTTTCCTTATATTTACTCAAAAATTACTTCATGCGAATAATTACCGGAAAACTTAAAGGACGCCGCTTTTCAATTCCAAAAGGATTGGATGTACGCCCTACCACAGACCGAACTAAGGAGAGTATCTTTAATAAGATTGTTGCTTACAAATATTTGGAAAACTCTGTAATTCTGGATCTCTTCGGTGGATCAGGAAATTTGGGATTCGAAGCAATTTCCCGCGGTGCTAAGCAAGTTACTTTCGTCGATATTAAACCGGAGAATATCAAGCTGATCGAAAAAGTAGCTGCTGATTTCGAGATCGAAAAAAATATCAGAACCGTGGTTTCAGATGTTCAACAGTTTTTAGAAAACAGAACTATGAGCTATGATTTTATTTTCTGTGACCCACCATACTGGTATGAATGGATGGATGAAATGATTGCCGAGATAATTGATAACGAATGGCTGAATGAAGATGGTTGGTTTATTCTGGAACATGATAAGTACCATAATTACGAGGAACATCCCCATCACTTTTTTAGTAAAGCGTATGGCAGAACAACCGTTAGTATTTTTGAAAAGCATCCGGTAGAGAAGTGAAAACGCTAACTCTAATACCTCTTTTTTTAATCGTACTTCTTAGTTGCAGAAGCAGTAAAAACTTAACCCCTAATCCTGAAAATTATCAACATTTGGATATCAATGGTTTTGCTAATGAACTATTGAATGGTTGGGGAACCTTTAATACTAAAGAGTTTAATGATTATGTACCTCATAGCTATCATTTAAACAAAATTGAATTAGCTAAACACATAGAAAAAATATCCGCTGATTCTTCTTCAGCATTTAAAGGTTTAATTATTCTTGGCCCAATGTCTTTTTTGTGGGAATACCGTACAATATATATACAAGAACACTATACTGATTCTAGTAAGATGATTGTAAACTTTCTACAGTTTCCGCATGCTCGGATTACATATAAAGCGACGAACTCAGTCGATATTAGTCAAGTTGATTCTTTGATTACGAGTATTAAAAATACACAGTTCATTTATTCAGGTTTACCTTCAGCTTCCCAATTTAATGAGAAAGATATTTTAGATATAGATTCAAAATTTGATCTTTTGATTCTATTTAAGACTAATAATGAGTTTCAATATTATTGGGGTTATATTGATGACAGTCCTATTGATGAGATTGGCAAAATTTTGACAGGCTCAATTACTACATATAATCACTGATTATGAAACACATTGCCTTATATCCCGGTTCATTCGATCCCATCACATTTGGGCATCTCGATATTTTAGAACGTGCCACCAATCTTTTCGATAAGGTTTTAGTGACTGTAGCTGTAAATCACAGAAAGAATGCGGTTTTTTCCGGCGATGAAAGAGTGGAACTCATCAAAGAGTGCCTGAAGGGAAAAGAATGGGCAAAGAATGTTGAGGTAGATCAGTTTACAGGATTACTTGTAAATCATGCCAAGAAAGTAAAAGCGAATACACTGATCAGAGGTGTACGACAAATTTCTGACTTTGAATACGAATTCCGAATGGCGCTTACCAACAAAAGATTAGCCCCGGAAGTGGACACCGTATTTCTAATGCCCGATGAACATTTTACTTTCATCTCAGCATCGCTGGTAAAAGAAGTCGCTCACTGGAATGGAGATCTTTCGTCCTTTGTGCCCGAACGAGTTGCAAAAGCTCTACTGGAAAAACTAAATAAATAGTTTTGGGCTAGATTAGCAGAACCTGAAGGATCTGCTTTTTTAAACCCTCTCAGGTTCATCTTGTTGTTATTTGGTATTTGAACTTTGTTTTTTTGTTCTTGAAATAGCGTTTCCCTTTTACCTAACTATTTGGGATTTTCCGCCTGCACAAAAAAACTATACTCCAACTCATCCCACGCATGATATCCAACAGGGCACAAAACCTTCAGCCATCAGAAACTTTAAAGATCACCGGAAAAGCTAAAGAGCTAAAAAGACAAGGTAAGTCTGTAGTTTCCCTCAGCGCCGGAGAACCTGATTTCAAAACTCCGCGACATATTTGCGATGCAGCTATAAGAGCAATTAATGATGGATTTCACGGATATACAATGAATACCGGAACCCCGGAATTACGTGCAGCCATCGTTGCAAAGCTGAAAAGAGATAATGGTTTGGATTACGATCCGTCACAGATCATCTGCTCTAATGGCGCGAAACAATCGGTTGGTTTTGGTTTATTGGCTATAGTAAATAAAGGCGATGAAGTAATTATTCCTGCTCCGTTCTGGGTTTCTTACCCTGAAATGGTTCGTTTGGCTGAAGGAGAATCTGTGCTTGTAAGAACTTCCTTTGAAAATGACTTTAAGCTTACGCCGCAGCAACTTGAAGATTCTATTACGGATAAAACGAAAGCAATCATTCTATGCTCGCCTTCAAATCCTACAGGCGCTTGCTACTCAAAAGAAGAACTGGAAGAGTTAGCGAATGTGCTTCGTAAACACCCAGAAATTTATATTCTCTCGGACGAGATCTATGAGTACATCGTTTTTGACAGCGACCATGTCAGCATTTTGAATGTTGCACCAGACCTTAAAGATCGGGTGTTATTGGTTAACGGATTTTCCAAGGGGTTTGCAATGACCGGCTGGAGATTGGGCTACCTTGCAGCGAGTAATGAAGTTGTAAGCGCTGTGTCCAAGATTCAAAGTCAGGAAACTTCCGCACCTTCTTCCATATCTCAGAAAGCAGCGGAAGCAGCATATAATGGCTCTTTGGATGAAGTTAAAGCTATGCGTGATCAGTTTAAAAAGCGTCGCGATTTCATGGTTAATTCATTGAATGCTATTGAAGGAGTAAGCTGCTTCTCTCCGGGCGGGGCGTTTTATGTATTTCCGGATATTTCTCATTATTTAAATTCATCAAAACCCGACGGAAGTAAAATTGAATCCTCAACAGAACTCTGTATGTACTTGCTGGAAGAATTCGGATTAGCTCTGGTCCCAGGTGACGCCTTTGGCGAACCGAATGGATTGCGAATGAGTTACGCCGCTTCGATGAATGACCTTGAAGATGCTATGCAGAGATTTAAGAAAGGATTGGCGAGTTTGGGGTAATTTATTATTCAAAGCGTTTGAAGCAGAATTATCTTAATTACTGGATTTGCAGGATTTAGTTTATTTAATTTTACTAATTCTGTAATCCTGTAAATTCTGCTTCAGATTGCTATGATTAAAAATGAGCTCACTTATAAGATCATAGGTTGTGCAATGAATGTTCACAACACTATTGGTCCTGGCTTTCAGGAAGTTATATACCAGCGTTGTCTTAAAATGGAACTAGAAGAATCCGGATTGAACTTCGAAAGAGAGAAGAATCAAGCCATATTTTATAAAGATGTACAGGTTGGAACTAGAAGAGCAGACTTTGTAGTAGAAGAAAAAGTAATTGTTGAAATAAAAGCCGTTACAAAACTTGAAGATGTTCATCTTGCGCAAGCAAAAAATTATACAGTTGCTTATGATTTTCCTTTAGGATTATTAATTAATTTTGGGAGTAAAAGCATGGAATATAAATTGTTGTTCAACCCCAAATATCATCCAAAATAATTCAAGTATGCTGACAATTCTTTAATCCTGTAAATTCTGCTCCAACCTACTTTTTTCTATGGCCTACAAACCTCTTAAACTTTGGTTCGATAAAGAACTGGCAGAACAGCTTTCGGAAAAACTACTTTCTGTTAGATCTGATTTTAACTCAATTCCTTTCCTCAAAAAAGTAAATGCAGGAGTTGATGGACTGGAACTTAAAGAAAGAGTCGAGTTAATAGCTGATGAGCTAAACAACCATTTGGAAAGCGATTATCCACAACAAGTTGAAGTTTTGCTTCAAATACTTGGTCCTGAAAACGATGAAGAAACAGGAATGTTTAAGAAATATTTCTGGATCATGCCCATCGCAAAATTTGTAGAAAAGTATGGTTTAGATCACTTTGATGTCTCCATGAGAGCTATACAAGAGATCACCAAGAGAAATACGGGTGAATATGCCATACGGCCCTTTATTGAAAAATTTCCTGAACAAACAATGGCAAGAATGAGAGTCTGGTCGTTGGATTCCAATAAACACATCCGAAGGTTATCAAGTGAAGGCGGTCGGCCGAGATTGCCCTGGGCCACCAAACTTCAAATGTTTATAGATGATCCAAATCCATTATTTCCTATTCTGGATAACCTTAAAGACGATCCTTCAAAATATGTTCAGAAATCTGTAGCTAACTGCCTGAATGATATATTGAAAGACAATCCAAAAGTTGCCAAAAGAATTATCGAAAAATGGATTACAGATGCTACGATAGAAAGAATCTGGATCATTAAACACGCACTCAGAAATCTTCGGAAACAAAATGATGAATGGGCGATGAAGATTATTTCTGCTCTTTGATTTTAGGCCGATTCAAAGTACGTTCCTATAACTAAACTCATTTTTATGGAACTAACAGCTAAAATACTCATCGGACTTGTCGCCTTTATGCATCTTTATTTTTTGTGGCTGGAAATGTTTGCATGGACAACACGCGCAAAGAAAGTATTCACTGGGTTTACACCTGATTTCTTTGAAAAGACTAAAAATATGGCTGCCAATCAAGGACTTTATAATGGATTTCTTGCAGCCGGACTTATTTGGTCCTTTTTTATAGAAAACCCTTATTGGTGGATCAATGTGGCCTTATTCTTTCTGAGCTGTGTAGCAATCGCAGGTATCTTTGGAGCTGTTACAGTCAGCAAAAAGATCTTTTTCGTGCAAGGCTTGCCGGCAATTATAGGGATTCTTCTATTACTATTTATTTGAGGTATGAGTAAAAATCGCATCACTTTTCTTGAAGATCTCTAATCAGACATGAAAGAATTCCACATTCTTAACGGTGATGCTTTAAAAGAGCAATTTCCTGACTCTTTAAATGGTAAGTTAATTGTTGCCAGAGAATGTTTAGTGGATGGTGATGTATCTGCCGATTCGTTGGATCAGCTATTTCAGCTAAGAGCTGAATATTTAAGTAATGCCTACGATTCAGAAATTGATTTCTACCATCAAGAAGTAATCCCCGAGTTCAACAAAATTATTTCTTTACCTGAACATTCAGTTATCAATCTTTGGTTTGAAGATGATCTTTATTGTCAGGTGAATTTATGGTTTGTGTCTCATTTGATTCACGATTTCGCAAGTCCTTCTCAGGTCTTTCTTGTTCGCCCACATACCGATATTCAGTATGGTTTCGGCGGTTTAAATTCTGATGGTCTAGAAAACGCTTTTAAATCAAAAGTCCGGTTATCTCGTGACGAAGTGAAGCTTTTCTCTTCTCTTTGGGCGTTATATCAGCATCAAGATCATGAGGGAATTTTAGAACTCGCTCTGAAACACTCTGAAAGATTTCCTTTCTTAGAAGATACTGCAAAGGCGAACCTCGATCGGTTTCCAAATGATGGTTCACAGGGAAGACCTGAACGAACACTACTGGACATCATGAAAGAATTAGACTCTGATGAATTTGGTCCTGTTTTCAGGGAATTTCATAAAAGAGAAAGCATTTACGGCTTTGGAGATCTTCAGGTAAAGCGATTGTTTGACGAATTGAGAAATAGTAACTAAAGAAATCTTTCTTTCAGTGTAATTCTGATTATTTTCTCTCCTATGAAAAGAACTCAAGCTTATACTGATGCCTTAGATCAATTTGTTCAACTTTGGGGAGATATGGCCTCTGCTTGGGGCATCAATAAAACGATGTCACAGATTCACGCATTGCTGTATGCTGAATCTCATCCGCTTGATACCGACACTATCATGGATAAACTTGATATAAGTCGTGGAAATGCCAATATGAACCTGCACCGGTTAGTGGAATGGGAATTGATCCATAAAGTTCAAAAATCCGGAACGCGCAAAGATTTTTACACTGCTGAGACCGATGTCTGGAAAATAGTATCTACAATTATACGAGAACGGCAACAAAAGGAAATCGAGCCCATCAGAGCTGAATTGAAAGAGTGTATCGCTACGTTGGAATCTGGCGGGTTAAACGATGAAGAAAGCAAAGCCTTCAAACAACGGATAGAAAATTATAATGAGTTTCTGGAAATGTTTGAGCGATTTACCGGAGCTCTTCTCCCTTACATCAATAAAAAGAATCTCGGCTTTTTGAAACAGCTCATAAAATTAGTGGAAGTAAAAGAATCATTGATAGGAAAAAAGTCTGATGACTAAAAAAACCACCCGTGAAATTGGAAACGAAGGCGAGGAACTGGCTTGTGCATATCTGGAAAGTAAAGGCTGGAGAATTCTGGAAAGAAATTATTTTTTCGAAAAGTCAGAGGTTGATATAATAGCTTATGATGACACAGCTATTGTGTTTATCGAGGTAAAGCTTCGATCTTCTGATAAATATGGCAGGCCTGAAGAATATGTCTCTGAAGTAAAAGTAGAACATGTTTTTAAAGCTGCGGAGGCATGGATGTATGAACGGAAAATGGATGGTTCTCCCATGCGCTTTGATGTAATTGGAATTCTGCAAAAGAAAAATGAAGCGCCTCAATTCAATCACATTCAAGATGCCTTTCGTTAATTGGAAATTTGCACTTGAATTCTGACTTTCCACCATGCAAAAAACTACTCTAACTCCATTTGAATACTTCAGAAGTGTTATAACGATTCTCTCTTTCATGGTTATTCTCGCAATCGTTTCTTTGCTTGTAACCGTTATTGTACTCCTTACTTTCGGAAAAGCTACTAATTGGATTGTAAAAACCTTTCCTAAGTATATGAGCATTCCGGTTTTTTATCTGCTTGGAATAGAATATAAACTTAATGACCTCAGGCACGATACATCTAAGCCCGTAATTTTTATTTTCAACCACTGCTCTACTTTAGATATACCTGCTATCTTAATGCTGGCACTGGAACGCTTTCGAATTGTGATAAAGTGGGAACTACAATACATCCCTTTCTTTTTTATCATCGGCAGACTAACCGGTCAGGTTTTTATTAAACGTTCGGATAAAGAACATGCCATTTCAACTCTTCAGAAAACATACGACCGCCTCAAAAAAAACAATCTGAATTTAATTCTTGCTCCCGAAGGCTCTCGAAAACATAAAGGAAGAATTGGTCCATTTAAAAAGGGCGCATTCAGAATGGCGATCGATCTCGGATATCCGATTGTCCCAATTTACTTTGATGGAAATGATCGTTTAAGTTTAGGCGGTTCAATAATGGCTAAACAAGGAACAATTACAGCTACTATACATCCTCAGATTGACACCTCCTCATGGAAAGTAGAAACAATTGAAGAGCACATTGAAGAAGTCAGAAGTATGTATTTGCAGTGGGCTGGTGTTGAATAGTCTCTCTTTTTTAAACTTGGAACTTCTCACTTAGGCTCCAAATACTGTAGACTAAAGAAATCCTTCTCATCTGTCCATACTTTCTTTACATCGAACCAATTAGAAACCATATCAGCAAACTCATTCAATGAATATTTATGGGAGTTTTCCGTATGAATGGACTCACCTTTTATGAAGTCTATAACTTTATCATCTACCGTCACGCTATGATCTTCCTTCACGAAAAGATGCATTTCAATGCGTCCTTTTTCTTCATTCCAGATTGCTTTGTGATCAAATAAATTCGGATTAAATGACAGTCCTAATTCTTCGTTAAGATGGTTGAGAATATTTTTATTGAATTCAGCTGTTATACTTTTGGAATCATTATATGCAGCTTTCAAGACTTCGATATCTTTTTTGAGGTCTACCCCGATTAAAAACGCACCATCTTTTCCTATAATATCATGAATCACTTTCAAAAATTGCTGAACTTTTTCCATCTTGAAATTCCCAATTGTTGACCCCGGATAAAAAACTACTTTTCGTGCATCCGGACTACTTTTTGGCAAATCGAATGGTTTCGTATAATCTGCTGATAGGGGCAGTATTTGTATATTGGGATATTCAGTTCGTAATTGTTCAGCTACTTTATTGAGGTAATCTCCTGAAATATCCATAGGGATGTAACAACAGATATTTTGCATATTGCTCAGGAGTATTTTGGTCTTTGAACTACTTCCACTTCCCGGTTCAATCAATAATACCTTCTTCCCTAAGTATTTCGCAATCTCCTCTATATTATCTTCCAGAATTTTTCTTTCAGTTCTGGTAGGGTAATATTCATCCAACTCAGTAATATCATTAAAAAGTTTGGAGCCTCTTTCATCATAGAAAAATTTACTGGGTAGTGACTTTTGTTGCTGAAATAATCCACTTTTTACTTCCTCAAGCATTGAGGATTTATTTAAAATCAGTTCTGTTTCTGTCATTGATATTACTTTGCCAATCTAATTCCGGAAAATTGCCATCGAGCATCAGCATGGAAAAAGTTCCGATACGTTTTTCTTATATGAGACCTAGATGTTGCACAAGATCCTCCGCGTAATACATATTGATTTGCCATAAACTTACCATTGTATTCGCCTAAAGCTCCCGGCAGTGGTTCATATCCGGGATAGGCAGAATAACTGCTTTGTGTCCACTCCCATACATCGCCGAACATTTGTTTTATTTCTCCTTTTGAATTTCTTAAAGGTGTTGGATGAAATAAATCACTATCAACGAAGTTCCCCACTATTTCACGATTCCCGCAGGCATACTCCCACTCTTGTTCAGTTGGAAGCCTACATCCTTTCCATCTGGCAAAGGCATCTGCTTCATAATAACTTATATGAGTTACCGGCTCGTTTGGATGAATCGCGCGCGCACCTGACAATGTGTAATTAAACCACGAACCATCTCTTTTAAACCAATAAAGAGGAGCTTTCCATAGATCTGACTTCACTTTACTCCATCCTTCATCTAACCAAAACTCTGATCTTTCATACCCTCCTTCACTCATAAACTCCAGATACTCTTCATTGGTAATCAATCTGTTGGCAAGTTTAAAATTCTGAACAAATGTTCTATGTCTGGGATGCTCATTATCGTATGTAAATTCATCTCCCTTACTTCCGATTTCAACAATTCCTTCTTCATACTCAATCCATTTTAATTCTGAAGAAACTCCTGGATCAATTTCTTTTCTCTCTTTATAAACGGGCAACAAAGGGTTTTGAGCCAACAGGTATTTTAAGTCAGTTATAATAAGTTCCTGATGCTGTTGCTCATGGTTTATACCGATTTCCAACACATTGGATGCTTTTTCCCAAGTTTGGTCATCACAAGAATTTATAAAATCAGAAACCTGATCATTCACATATTCCCGGTATTCGAAAACTTCTTTTACAGTCGGACGAGACAGCAATCCACGCTTAGCTCGAGAAAAAGGAACACCGGTCTGTAAATAATAGGAGTTAAAAAAATAAGCGTATTGGGGATGTAAGCTTTCAAAATTGGATTGAAATTTTTCTAATACAAAAGTCTCAAAAAACCAACTTGTATGTGCCAAATGCCATTTGGTAGGACTTGTATTTTCCATTGGTTGAATCACAAAGTCTTCAATTTCCAATGGCTCCACCAAATGATGAGTAAAAGCTCTTACTTTATTGAAATTACCTTCAATGCTTTCTCTCGAAAATCTTGAATCTTGTTCTTTGGATTTAATCTGTGTCTCACTCATATAACGGTGCAGTTCAGTGTCATGTAGTAATGTAGGAAATCAACACCAAACCCAAAAAACTCATTCCTATTCTTCCCTGTAAAAATGTATTTTTTTTATTGAGGGGTCTTTTTTACTCTTGATCTTAATATTTTTAACTCTGCTATGCTGATAAACCGCAGTTCGCATCGAATTCACATTTTTGTCGCTGGTATATGAAACCTCAATTGCCTGTCCACCCGGTTTTAACTTATCAATAGCTTCCAAAAGGGGCTTAAACTTTGAATTTCTTTTTTTGGAAGAATTTATTGCCGATCTCTTAACAAACTTAATATCCATAATCATACCCAATTAGATACATACTATAATATCGAATATAGTTTTTTATTTCTAGAAAAACCTTTAATTAAATTCTTAAGACTTAGGCAAGCTAACTATAAATTCAGATCCCTTATATTCTTCTGAAATAACAGTAATTGTGCCGTTATGAGCCTCTACCAGATCTTTACATAACAGCAATCCCAATCCGGTTCCTTTCTCAGAAAGTGTCCCTCTTCTTTGCGGTCTGTTTTCTTTATCAAAAAGCTGATCTTTAATTTCTGGGGTCATTCCAATTCCGGAATCCTTAATACTGATAGTTACAGAATGCCCACTCTCATTTATATTCACATTTATCTCACCATCTTTTTCGGAGTACTTAATTGCATTCGAGATCAAATTTCTGAAAACAGTGGAAAGCATATTGGCATCAGCCATAATATGCACATCAGACGGCTCCAAATTTACGGTTACTCTTTTTTTTGCTGCAGATGTTTCGAAAATGGAAAAACTGTAAGATAATAGTTGAGCAATATCTACTTCTTCTCTTTCAATGCTAATTTCACCATTCTGAACCCTGATCCAATCAAGCAGATTCTCCAGGAGCTCATAAGCATTGTTTGAGGATAAATGTACAAGTGAGAGAGTCTTTATGCTCTTTTCAATTTTGTCTTTACTATTACTTTCTTTTAACTCATCAATCAAAAGCTCGATCAATCCATTAATCCCGAAAAACGCTCCTTTTAGATCATGCGCAATAATTGAGTACAGTTTGTCCCTTGTTTCAGTAAGCCTCAATAGCTCCTCGTTTTGAGCAATTATTCGCTTCTCATAATTAACCTGCTTACTTATGTCCTGAAACGTTCCACTAAGCCTTACTACATTCCCATCAACTATATGCGGCTCACCAATTGCACGCACCCACTTAAAAACTTTTTTTTCTGAAATAAATGGAAGTACAAGGTCATATTTTTCATGATTCATAGTGGCTTTGTTAATAGCCATTGAAAGTTTATCTCTGCCTTCCCCCGGAAAATGATCCATTCCTTCTTCCAGTACAATTTCTGATCCAATTTCTTTATCATGAATTCGGTACACTTCATCAGTCCAGGATATCTTTCCTGTCGTTAGATCAAATTCCCATCCACCTACATTCGCCATTTCCTGGGCTTTCTCGAACATCAATTCCAGATTCTTTCTGGCAGTTACATCTCTTGAAATAGATTGCAAGCCTATTGGTTTACCATCAAGATCCTTAACTGTTGAAACTGAACTCTCAAACCAAATATACTCTCCCTGTTTATTTCGAATCCTATATCTGGAATTAGTTATAATCCCATTCTCTTCCAATTCTTTTCGGGGATCCTCCATCAGCATTTCCAGATCTTCTTCATGGATCAGGTCAGCATGATTCTTTCCAAGTAACTCCTGATAAGTATAGCCTAAAATATTTTCTACTGAAGGGGATATAAATGTATACACTCCATCCATGTTATGTAAACAGATCAGGTCAGCACTATTTCTAGAGATCAGTTCAAGCCGTTCATTTTTTTCTTTTAGGGCCTTAACTATTCTAGCTCTCTTTATTGTAGCTGCCACCCACTCACTCAAAAGCTTCATCAGAGTGAAATCAGACGGAACAAATCCTCCTTTTTTTGGATTTGGGCTCGAAAAATTTATGGTCCCGTATAATTCTCTGTTTATAATTATTGGAATTCCTATATAAGCTTCCAGAGAAAAAGTATTGTAGCAAGGGTGACGCTCATATGCTGATTCTTTCATATGATTGATCGCAACAACATCATCACTTTCCAACGTTATACTACAGTAGGTATTCCCAAGATCAAATGTTTGTCCCACAGAAAGCCCGGAATCTTCCGGAAAGAAATTTCTAATTGTATATGTCGCACTCTCATTTGAAATGGAACTGATAATACCTATTTCCATTCCCAATAACTTCGTAGTTAGCTCAAGTGCATTATCCAGCTGGTCGTTTAAGTCTTTTTTTGGCTGAGACGTGATCTGATACAGAAGCTGTAGCCGCTTCTCTGTTTCCCCAAATTCTATTGTGTTGTTATCGGATTTCAAAGGGATATTAAGAACAAAATTACCGGTTATGTGAGATTACGTTATTTTAGTCATAATTGCCATATCAACCATTAATGTTTCTTTAATGAAAGACGGGCCACTAACTAACCATTACAATTAAACAAAAAAAAGCCACATTGTTTTAAAATCAATGTGGCTTTTGGAATTTGTTGCTTAAAATAAGTTGTGGGCGATGAGGGACTCGAACCCCCGACCCCCTCGGTGTAAACGAGGTGCTCTAAACCAACTGAGCTAATCGCCCTAACAAGGGCGACAAATATATGAACATTTATAATGCAGACAAAGAAATTTCTTCATAAATATTGATTATTTGGTTAACACTGTTAACTTACGCCATACAAAAGAATAAAAATCCCCCATATTTTGAATAAGTATCCTTTTACAGCTGTTCTTGTTGATGGAATCAGAACTCCCTTTTTAAAATCAGGCACAAATTATAATGATCTTATGGCTTACGACCTCGGACGTTATGCTATTCAGGGCTTATTAGCACGTAACGCTGTTGATCCCCTTATCATTGACAGGGTCATTATGGGGAATGTCATCCAAGAAGTTCGTACCAGTAATGTTGCTCGGGAAAGCGCTTTAGGTGCAGGTATTCCACATTCCGTACCGGCATTTACAGTAGCTTTGGCATGCATTTCTTCGAACCAAGCTATAGCAAGTGGTGTTGATCTGATAAGATCCGGGCAAGCAAAGATCATTTTAGCCGGAGGTACGGAAACGATGTCAGACATTCCGGTTCGGTTTAAGAAAAAATTTCGCCAAAAAGTGCTGAAAGCACGAAAGTATAAGTCACCTTTAGATTTTCTGAAATTCTTAAAAGGACTTCGTCCCAAGGACCTTCTCCCTGAACTACCTGCAATTGCAGAGTTCTCGACAGGAGAAACTATGGGTAAAAGTGCCGACCGAATGGCTGCAAAGTTCGGAATCTCACGCAAGGATCAAGATGAATTTGCGATGCGCTCACATCATTTAGCTGCAAAAGCCACGCAGGAAGGTTTGTTGGATGATGAAATTTTTCCAGTAAAGGTACCGCCTAAATTCTCCGTTGTTAACAATGACAATGGTTTTCGTGCAGACACTTCAGTTGAAAAACTGGCAAAGTTAAAACCAGCTTTTATAAAACCCCACGGAACTATTACAGCCGGAAATGCTTCTTTTTTAACGGATGGCGCATCTGCAGCTTTTATAATGGAAGAACAAACAGCTCTTTCATTGGGGCTTAAACCAAAAGCTTATTTAAGGGAGTATAATTTTGTGTCTCAGGATCCTAAAGATGAATTGCTACTTGGCCCTGCATATGCAACACCAAAAGTCTTAGATCAAATGAATCTTAAACTTGAAGATATTGACGTTTTCGAAATTCATGAAGCATTTGCAGGTCAGGTTCTTTCCGTATTAGCTGCTCTAGACTCTAATGAATTTGCTAAAAGATCATTAAACAGAGATTCTAAACTGGGAGCAATTCCGATGGATAAGATTAACACCATGGGTGGATCTCTCTCATTGGGGCATCCTTTTGGAGCTACCGGAACAAGGTTGGTTACTACTGCAGCAAACAGACTTATACTTGAGGATGGAAAGTATGCTTTAGTTACAGCTTGTGCTGCCGGTGGTCAGGGTCATGCAATTATCCTAGAGAGATATCTAGGATAAATGACAATAAAGGAATTTTCAAATCTCAAAAATTAGTCCGTTAGTTTCTTCTCCATAAAAGAAATTGAAGGGGCGTTTAAACACCATTTCTGAAAAATTATGAGCTACTTAGAAATTACAAAAACAGAGAATGTTGCCGTTTTAACTCTTGACCAACCCGGAGAAAAGGTAAATACACTCAATGAATCTATGATGGAGCAGTTCGCATCCTTCTTAACTGATCTCGATTCAGATCCTTCACTTATAGGCGCTGTCCTTATTAGTGGTAAAGAAAACAATTTTATTGCGGGCGCCGATATTGAAATGTTTAAATCACGGGAAACAGCACAAGAAATTGAACAGCTTAGTCTAGATGGTCATAAGATCTTAAATCGAGTAGAGAGCTCTTCAAAACCGATAGTGGTGGCAATACATGGAAGCTGCATGGGAGGCGGCCTGGAGCTTTCTTTGGCTTGTCAGTATCGAATTGTATCAGACCATTCTAAAACAATATTGGGTTTACCGGAAGTTAAACTCGGCATTCTTCCGGGCACAGGTGGCACACAACGGCTGCCAAGGTTAATTGGGATTCAAAAGTCATTGAATTTTATGCTTACGGGGAAAAATATTTATGCCAGACAAGCCTATAAAATTGGATTGGCCGATGAAATGGTTCATAAAGATGCTTTAAAAGGCGCTGCCATTAAAGCTGTTCATAAGCTATCATCAGGTAATTTTACACGTAAGGATAAAAGATCATCCATGGAAAAGATGATCGAAGGAAATGCCTTAGGTAGAAAAATTGTGTTTTCTCAGGCTCTCAAACAAACTTTAGCACAGACAAAGGGTAATTACCCGGCTCCCGAAAAAATACTGGATACTGTAGAATTTGGCTATAAGAACGGGAAAGAAAAAGGATTGATAAATGAGGCAAAACTTTTCGGTGAACTAGGAGCGACTAAAGAATCCCGAGCTTTGGTAAACTTGTTTTTTGCCATGACCAACGCCAAGAAAAACCCTCTAAAAGAATTGGTATTGCCTATTGATAAAATAGGAGTACTTGGAGCAGGGTTAATGGGCTCAGGAATTGCAGACGTGAGCATAAACAAAGGCAAATATTCAGTGCTTTTAAAAGATCGGGATTTAGAGTCTGCATCTAAAGGGGAAAAAAGCATTTGGGAAGATCTTAATAAAAAAGCCCGGAAAAGAATCATCACTAAGTTTGAACGTGATGAAGTTGCCAGCAGAGTTACCGGAATAGATTCCTATACCGGCTTTGATGGGGTTGATCTTGTAATTGAAGCTGTGTTTGAAGACCTGGATCTCAAACATAAAATTATTAAAGAAGTAGAAGATGTAACTGGCGAAAATACAATTTTTGCATCTAACACTTCTTCAATACCAATATCTGAAATCGCTAAAGCGTCTTCCCGCCCTCAAAATGTTATTGGTATGCATTATTTCTCACCTGTTCAGAAAATGCCATTATTGGAAATAATTACCACTTCCCAAACTGCAGATTGGGTAACCGCTACTGCTTATGAAGTTGGAGTAAAGCAAGGAAAAACGGTAATTGTAGTAAACGATGGACCCGGATTTTATACCACCCGAATTCTTGCTCCTTTTATGAATGAGGCATTACTTTTATTAGAAGAAGGAGCATCCATTGAATTTCTGGACAAAGCTATGAAGCAGTTCGGATATCCTGTTGGCCCGATGGCTCTTTTAGATGAAGTTGGATTTGACGTAGGCGCTCATGTTGGAGAAACTATGAAGCCAATGTTTGATAAAAGAGGAGCTAAGTCTTCAGAAAAAGCTAAGGAACTTGTTGATGAAGGCTATTTGGGTCGTAAGAATAAAAAAGGGATGTATTCATATGCAGACGGAAAGAAGAAAGAAGTGAATACCGAGATCTATAAATACTTCGGTGGTACAAACAGAACAAATCCTGATATGAAAACTGCTCAGTTCCGAATGGCATTGACCATGATCAATGAAGCTGCATATTGCTTAGAAGAAGGAGTTCTTAAATCAGCTACTGATGGGGATCTTGGAGCAATTCTTGGATTGGGTTTCCCTCCATTTCTCGGTGGACCATTTAGATACATTGATCAAATTGGAGCTGATACTATAGTGAAAAAACTAACTGCTTTTAGTGAAGAATTTGGCCCTCGTTTCAAACCTTCTGATATTTTAATTCAAAAAGCTGAGTCAAAAGATAGTTTTCATTAAATAATCCTTCTTAAGCCAGTTGCAATTTATAATGCTATTAATATTATAGTTATATACGATAAAAATCTCTGGCACATATCATTCTATGCCAATCTAATACTAGCGATACACCTTTTCGAGCTTAAGTACAATTTCATCTATTAGCTGGTGCTGAGAGAAGAGAGGCATGCAGACAAGCCTCTTTGATATGAAGTTACCCACTGCATAACCTTTATCACTAAACCTTAGTTAAGCCTGTTTAGCGTCTCAAAGTTTAGATATAAATAAAGATGACCAAAACTTATTTCGGTCTCCTAGATTAGCACTTGAATTAAGTCCTATATTCTGACAGCGTTTCTAAACAAAAATATTGGAATGAAAAAAACACTTACACTCTTTTTAATTTCGCTTGTTTTCATTACCTGCTCGAAAACAAAAGAGAAAACTTTCGAATTAACCGAGTTTAAAATTGAAGATATCAGCATTCGCGCGATCGAAACTTTAGATGAAAACACAATGTGGTTTGCCGGTTCTAATGGAAAAATTGGATTTACGAACGATGGGGGTAAGTCATGGAATATTGATAGCATTTATTTCGATACTCTTAAGCCCGAATTCAGATCTATTGCTATAAAAGATAGCTCCATATTTGTTTTAAGTATTGCCTCCCCTGCGTTGCTTTTTAAGTCTATGAATAAAGGAAAAGATTGGGAATTGGTTTATAAAGAAGAACATCCTGCAACTTTTTATAACGCCATGGCTATTTCAAAAAATGGTTTCGGAGTAGCTGTAGGGGATCCAATAGAGGAGTGTCTTTCTGTATTAATTACCGAAAACGGAGGCAAAACCTGGAATAAAATAGATTGCGAGAAGTTGCCTATAGTAGCTGACGGAGAAGCAGGTTTTGCTGCGAGCAACTCAAATGTTAATATTATTGAGGATAATGTTTGGTTGGTTACAGGTGGAACTAGAGCTAGAGTTTTTCATAGCGAGAATAGAGGGGAAACCTGGCAGGTATATAACACCCCAATTGTTAAAGGTGGACAAATGACCGGGATTTTTTCGAGCCATTTTTATGATATACAAAATGGTATAGTTATGGGTGGGGACTGGAACAAAAAAGATACAAATACACAAAACAAAGCTATAACTTCTGATGGTGGAAGAACTTGGACATTAATCGCTGATGGAGAAGGTCCTTCTTATCGGTCATCAGTTAGGTATATCCCTAAAAGTAAAGGAAAAGAGCTTATTGCGGTAGGTATTCCTGGGATTTCGTATTCCAATGATGGGGGAATAAGTTGGAAAAAAATAAGCGGTGAATCCTATTATACAATACGTTTTTCTCCGGATGGTAAATCAGCTTGGTTGGCTGGTTCGGGAAAGATTGGGAAATTAAACTGGAAATAATGTTAATAAGCTCTTTCCGTTCATACTAACTTTTGTTCGCTTACAATACTTCGGATAAAATAAAAGCCCCTTCATTTCTGAAGGGGCTTTTCAATTTATCTTAGATAAAAGTTCAGAGAATTAAGCTCCTGCTTTTTCTTCATCGCTTCCGCCCAGAGTTTCAAATATCTCTGCTACTTCTGCGTCACTTTCATCAACTTCTTCAGTTGGTCCAACGATAAGATCATTGTACTCACGAAGACCAGTACCTGCTGGTACTTTGTGTCCAACAACTACATTTTCTTTCAGTCCACGTAAGAAGTCTTTCTTAGCCTCAATTGAAGCCTGAGTAAGAACCTTAGTAGTTTCCTGGAAAGAAGCGGCTGATAACCAACTTTCAGTAGAAAGTGCAGCTCTCGTAATACCCAATAGAATTGGACGAGAAATTGCCGGTTCAGCTTCACGAGTTTGGATCTCTTCTTTGCCTTCTTTGATCAATTCGTTGTTGATGTCTCTTACCTGACGACGATCAAGGATCTTTCCTTTCTTAAGCTCACTGCCACCTTCTTCGGTTACAACAAACTTACCGATCAATTCATCATTTCTGGTATTAACTTCAAAACGATCAACTTTATCGCCTTCTAGGAACATTGTATCGCCCGGATCAGTGATCTCAACTTTCTGCATCATCGTGCTTACAATAACCTCGATGTGCTTATCATTGATTTTCACACCCTGTAGACGGTAAACTTCCTGAATCTCATTCACTAAGTACGATTGTACAGCGTATGGCCCAAGAATGTTTAGAATGTCCTGTGCAGGAATTGTACCATCAGATAATGGCTGGCCTGCTTTCACAAAGTCATTGGTTTGTACAAGAATATGCTTGCTCAAAGAGATCAAATACTTTTTCTCATCAGTACCGTCTTTTGATTTAACAAATACTTCCTGAGAACCACGCTTACGACCTCCCATTTCAACAATACCATCAATCTCAGAAACTACTGCCGGCTCACTTGGCGAACGAGCTTCGAAAAGCTCAGTCACACGAGGAAGACCCGCTGTAATATCTTTAGATTTAGATGCTGCTCTAGGAATCTTAGCGATTACCTGACCTGCTGAAACTGTCTCTCCGTTGTCGATAGCTACGTGAGTATCAACTGGAAGAGTGCTTTCGCGAATCACATCTTTTGCGCCTTTAACAACTAGTGTCGGTACAAGAGATCTGTCTTTAGAATCAGTAATTACTTTTTCACGGTGACCTGTTTGGGCATCTGTATCATCAGTAGAAGTAACTCCATCAATAATATCTTTGTACTCAACAACACCATCGATTTCAGAGAAGATCAATGCGTTGTATGGATCCCACTTACAGAGCTGAGCTCCTTTTGGAACCATATCGCCTTCTTCAACCATCATTTCGCTACCATAAGGAACGTTATAGCTGATTAAGACCTGACCTTCGTCATTAACAATTTTCAATTCGCCTGCACGGCTCAATACAATGTTATGCTCTTCTTCACCATCATCATAAGCTACAACACGAACATTTTCGAATTCAACTTTACCGTCGAATTTAGTTTTGTGTTGTGAATCTGCCTCAAGACGAGAAGCCGTACCACCAACGTGGAAAGTACGAAGTGTAAGCTGTGTACCCGGCTCACCAATTGATTGAGCAGCGATAACACCAACGGCCTCACCTTTCTCAACAACGGTTCCACGAGCTAAGTCACGCCCATAACATTTTGCACAAACACCACGACCGGTTTCACATGTAAGTACCGAACGGATGTCAACTTCTTCAATAGAAGTTTCTGCAATTTTCTTAGCTACTCCTTCATCGATCATCTGGTTTGCTTCACAGATAAGATCATCTGTGATAGGATCATGAATATCATGCAGAGAGAAACGACCTATAATACGATCTTCCAATCTTTCGATTATATCTTCATTATCCTTAAGAGCTGACATCTTGATACCACGAAGTGTACCACAGTCATCTTCAGTGATAATCACATCCTGAGAAACGTCAACAAGTCGACGGGTTAAGTAACCTGCATCGGCAGTTTTAAGTGCGGTATCAGCAAGACCTTTACGAGCACCGTGAGTAGAGATAAAGTACTCAAGTACCGAAAGTCCCTCTTTGAAAGAAGAAAGAATCGGATTCTCAATTACTTCGTTACCCTGCTGCATTGAACTCTTTTGAGGCTTAGCCATCAATCCACGCATACCACCTAACTGACGAATCTGCTCTTTAGAACCACGAGCTCCTGAGTCAGCCATCATATACACCGGGTTGAAACCATCACGATCTTCTTGAAGAGCGGTAAATAGAGTTTCGGAAACACGGTTAGTGGTACTTGTCCATTTATCAATAACTTGGTTATATCGTTCATTATCAGTGATGAAACCCATTTCGTAACGACCTTGAATGTCGGTTACTTCGTCTTTGGCTCCGTCAATTAATTTTGCTTTAGCATCCGGAATAATGATATCATCAAGGCTAAATGAAAGACCACCAAGGGTAGCATTTTCGTAACCTAACTTTTTCATATCATCAAGGAATACAGCACATCGTGAAGTACCAACATTCGAGTGAATATCACCAATCAATACACGAAGCTCTTTTTTACCAAGAGTTTTGTTCATGTACCCAATTTCTTCAGGTACAATCTGATTGAAGATCACACGACCGGTAGAGGTTTTAACCACTTCTTTAACGGTTTCGCCTTCTTCATTGATTACATCAACACGAACATTAATTTTTGCATGCAGATCGATCTGTCCTTGATCAAAAGCGACAAGAACTTCATCCATATCTGAAAATGTCTTTCCTTCTCCCTTTTTGCCGTTTGCAGGCTTAGTAAGGAAGTAAAGACCCAAGATCATATCCTGAGATGGAACTGCAATAGGGCCACCACTTGCAGGACTCATAATATTATGAGAACCAAGCATCAATACAGAAGCCTCAAGCACTGCATCGTGGCTAAGTGGCAAGTGAACCGCCATCTGATCACCATCGAAATCGGCGTTGAATGCCGTACACGCTAGTGGGTGAAGACGAATCGCTTTTTCCTCGATAAGCACCGGTTGAAACGCTTGAATACCTAAACGGTGAAGCGTTGGAGCACGGTTAAGCATTACCGGATGTCCATCAATTACATTTTCAAGTACTTCCCAAACCACCGCATCTCTGCGATCAACTACTTTCTTTGCGCTCTTAACGGTTTTAACATAACCGCGTTCTATCAAGCGACGAATAATGAATGGTTTGTAAAGCTCGACTGCCATTTCTTTTGGAAGGCCACACTCATGCATTTTGAGTTCCGGACCTACCACAATTACAGAACGACCGGAATAATCAACACGCTTACCAAGAAGGTTTTGACGGAAACGACCGCTCTTACCTTTCAACATGTCGCTAAGAGATTTTAGCGGACGATTGTTATTTCTAACTGCGTTTGATTTTCTTGAGTTGTCATATAATGAATCAACCGCTTCCTGAAGCATACGCTTCTCATTTCGAAGAATTACATCAGGAGCTTTAATGTCCATCAATCTCTTCAAACGGTTGTTTCTGATAATGACCCTTCTGTATAGATCGTTAAGATCAGAAGTAGCAAACCTACCACCTTCAAGAGGTACAAGAGGGCGCAATTCTGGTGGAATTACCGGGATTACACTCTGGCACATCCACTCAGGCTTGTTTTCTGTGTGCTCTGCAGCGGCACGGAAAGACTCAATAACCTGAAGGCGCTTTAATTTCTTTTTCTTACGCATTTGTGAAGTTTCATTTTTCACTTCATAGCGTAATTGATAAGCTAATTCATCCAAGTCAAGATCTGCAAGCATTGCTGCTAGTGCATCTGCTCCTTCTTTAACTATGAACTTATCTTCGTCGTCATTATCAAGCTCATAATTATCTTCCGGAAGCTGATCAAGGATGTCATATTTCTCTTCTTCAGAAATCATATCACCTTTAGCATAACCCAAATCGCGTGCTACACCAGGGTTTATGATTACAAAAGTCTCATAATAAACAATCTTGTCAAGGTTTTTAGAAGACATACCTAAAAGGTAAGCAATCTTGTTTGGCAGAGATTTGAAATACCAAATGTGTACAACCGGAACGGTTAGGGTGATATGACCCATTCGCTCACGACGAACAGCCTTTCTTGTTACTTCAACACCGCAACGATCGCAAATAATACCTTTGTAGCGAATACGCTTGTATTTTCCGCAATGGCATTCATAATCTTTAACCGGGCCAAAGATCTTTTCACAGAAAAGACCATCCATCTCCGGCTTAAAGGTTCTGTAGTTTATAGTTTCCGGTGTTAATACTTCTCCGTGTGAACGGGACAAAATTGTCTCAGCAGAAGCAAGTGATACTCCAATGCTGTTAAAGTCGTTGGTAACTGTTAATGTTTTCGTTATTGGCAAGGGTATTCCTCCATTAAATAATTAACAGTGATTATTGTATATGTATTTCAAGTCCGAGACCCATAAGCTCTCGAAGTAATACTTTAAATGATTCAGGCACGTCTCCATCAGGAAGGTTTTCACCTTTCACAATAGCTTCATAAACTTTGGAGCGCCCTTTTACGTCATCACTTTTTACAGTGAGCATTTCCTTTAGGATACTTGAAGCACCATATGCATAAAGTGCCCAAACCTCCATCTCACCAAGTCGCTGACCACCAAACTGAGCTTTACCACCCAATGGTTGCTGCGTAATTAATGAGTATGGTCCAATCGAACGGGAGTGCATCTTATCCTGAACCAAGTGATTCAACTTGATCATATAGATATATCCAACAGTCGTTTTCTGTGAGAATGGCTCACCAGTGCGACCGTCGTATAGGTTTACACGACCATCTTCAGGCAATCCTGCTTCTCTTAATTTTCCTTTTACGTCATCCATGCTTGCTCCATCAAAAATCGGAGAAGCGAAAGTAACGCCAAGTTTTTTAGCTGCCCAACCAAGGATCGTTTCATAGATCTGTCCAAGGTTCATACGAGAAGGCACACCAAGTGGGTTCAGACAGATATCTACAGGAGTACCATCAGCCATAAACGGCATGTCTTCCTGTGGTACGATCTTAGCAACAACACCTTTGTTACCGTGACGTCCCGCCATCTTATCACCTACCTGAAGCTTACGCTTCTTAGCAACGTAGATCTTAGCTTTTTGGATGATTCCAGGAGGTAGTTCGTCTCCTACTTGAATTGCAAACGTACGACGCTTAGCCTCACTGTCGATCTTACGACGAAGGTCACGATAGTTAGCAAACAGTAGTCTTACTTTTTCTACCAATTCCTGATCTGTAGCCCAGTCAATATTCTCATTGATATTTACCGGATCTAGTTCTTCAAATACTGATTTTTTATACTTCTCACCTTTAGGGATCAGCTCAACATTACTGTAGTTCAACACTCCCGGAGAAGTTTTGTCTCTAAGAAGAGAGTACATCTTATCAGCCCATTGCTGATTTAGTTCTGCAAGTTTTTCAGCATGTCTTTCCTGCTCTTGCTCTACTCTTTTCTTTTCTTCTTTTCTTGAAATTAACTCATCACGCTTACGGCTGAAAAGCTTTGTGTTGATTACAGTTCCAGAAACGCCCGGAGGAGTTTTTAGAGAAGCATCTTTAACATCACCAGCTTTGTCGCCAAAAATAGCACGAAGTAATTTTTCTTCCGGTGTTGGGTCAGTTTCACCTTTCGGAGTGATCTTACCAACCAGAATATCACCCGGATTGATTTTAGCTCCAACTCGGATAATACCTTTTTCATTAAGGTTACGAGTTGCTTCTTCACTTACGTTTGGAATCTCGCGAGTAAGTTCTTCTTCACCACGCTTGGTGTCACGAACTTGTTGTTCGAATTCTGTAATGTGGATAGAAGTATAAATGTCATCCTGAACAATACGCTCACTTACAACGATCGCATCCTCAAAGTTGTAGCCTCTCCATGGCATGAAAGCCACAAGTAAGTTACGTCCAAGAGCAAGTTCTCCACCGTCAGTTGAGCAACCATCAGCAATAGCTTGTCCTTTTTTAACCTTGTCACCAACTTTTACAATGGCACGCTGATTAGTACAAGTATCCTGGTTTGTTCTACTGAACTTTTCAAGCTCATATGATTTAATTCCACCATCAAAATAACAATGTTGGTCAAGCTCATCTCTTTCGTACTTGATACGAATTTCAGTTGAACTTACATATACAACTTCACCTTTTGCATCTGCGGTGATAATTGCACGGGAATCACGAGCAGCTCTATGCTCTAATCCTGTACCTACTACCGGTGCTTCAGGTCTAAGTAATGGAACTGCTTGACGCTGCATGTTCGAGCCCATCAAAGCACGGTTTGCATCATCATGTTCAATAAATGGAATTAATGCAGCTGCAAGTGATGTGATCTGATTTGTTGCCACATCCATATACTCGATCTCTTCAGCTTTAGCAACTAAGTAGTTACCTTCACGCATTCTTGAGAAAACTGCATCATTAGCAAAAGTGTTATTTTCGTCTAACTCTGCATTAGCCTGAGCAATTACTGTCTCATCTTCCTGCTCTGCAGCTAAATACTCAACACTTTTAGAAACTTTCTTGTCCTTAACTTTTCTGTAAGGCGTTTCAATAAATCCAAAATCATTCACTTTTGCATGAATACAAAGAGATGAGATCAGACCAATGTTCGGACCTTCAGGAGTTTCAATTGGACAAAGACGACCGTAATGAGTGTAGTGAACATCACGAACCTCAAAACCGGCACGCTCACGAGTAAGACCACCTGGTCCAAGAGCAGACATACGACGCTTGTGCGTTAATTCTGCTAATGGATTCGTTTGATCCATAAACTGTGAAAGCTGGTTAGTACCAAAGAAAGTGTTAATTACACTTGAAATGGTACGTGCGTTCACAAGATCTTGAGGAGTCAATTGCTCTGCATCACGAGAGTTCATTCTCTCTTTTATTGTTCTTGCCATTCTGGCAAGTCCAATAGCAAATTGCTGTCCTAATTGCTCACCTACAGTACGAACTCGTCTGTTACTCAAGTGATCAATATCATCAACTTGAGATTTCATATTTTTAAGACGGATAACTTCTCTGATGATAGCAACAATATCTTCTTTCAATAGATATTGGATCTCTTCATTACCCTCTAAACGAAGTCGCTTGTTTAATCTGTAACGACCAACTTCTCCAAGATCATATTTCTTATCACTAAAGAATAATCTTTCAAGAATAGAACGAGCAGTTTCAGGATCAGGCATTTCACCAGATCTGATCTGCTGATAAACTTCCCCTAGTGCAGAAGTTTCGTCCCAAGTTGGATCTTTACGAAGTGTATTCATCATAACAGAACGCTCAGACTCTTCTGAAGTAATCTTCTGAACCAGTACTGTTTTTTGATCAACCTCGCCAAACATTCCGTAATCATCTTCTGTTAATTCATGATCACGTTCAAAAATGATTTTACGGTTTAACGCTTCAGTAACTTCACCTGTCTCATCATCAACAACTTCTTCCATCTCTTCAACGATGATGTTTTGAGCAAGTCGTTTACCTACAAGGTTCTTTTTGAAGTTAGCTTTTGTTCCAACTTTAATTTCTTCTGATAATTCAAACAGACTTAATAAGTCAAGATCAGTAGAATATCCAAGTGCACGCAATAGTGTTGTTGCAGGGATCTTTTTCTTACGATCAATGTAAGCCCAGAGTACGTCTCTGATATCAGTAGTAAATTCGATCCATGAACCTTTGAAAGGAATTACACGAGCTGAATAGAGCTGAGTACCATTCGGGTGAACCGATTGACCAAAAAATACACCAGGAGATCTATGTAACTGGGAAACAATTACACGCTCAGCGCCATTAATGATAAAAGTACCACGGTTTGTCATCCATGGCAGGTCACCTAAAAATACTTCCTGCTCTATTGTTTCACTAGCTTCGTCACTATCATCCACAGATGATAGACGTAGTTTTGCTTTCAATGGAACTGAATAAGTTAGTCCACGATCCTGACATTCTTTGATGGTATATCTCGGAACATCAACATTGTAGTATAAAAATTCTAGTATATGAGTTTCCCGTGTATCCTGAATTGGAAAGTTTTCTAAGAAAATTCTTTGCAACCCTTGATTAACACGCTCATTTGGTGCAATATCAAGTTGTACGAATTTCTCGAACGACTCTAATTGGATATCCAGAAAATCAGGATACTCTAAAACTTCTTTAGTTCGCCCAAAAGATTGGCGATCCGTATTTGGAATAGTTTGCATCTTCTTGCTCAAAAGGAACCTCTCCTTTTTGTTGAAGGTAAATTAAACGGTAAAAACCCTATAAATAACAGGGTTAAGTAATATAGACGCCAATAGCCAATACCGTTTTCACGATATCGGCTATGTGCGAATATTGTAAGAAAGCTTATTTAAGCTCTACTGTTGCTCCAGCTTCTTCAAGCTTAGCTTTGATCTCTTCAGCTTCTGCTTTAGCAGCACCTTCTTTGATAGTATTAGGTGCGCCATCAACAAGTTCTTTAGCTTCTTTCAGCCCAAGACCAGTGATTCCGCGAACTTCTTTGATCACAGCGATTTTTTTAGCTCCAGCAGATTCAAGAACTACATCAAACTCGGTTTGCTCTTCACCACCACCAGCAGCGTCTCCGCCTCCGGCTGGGCCAGCAACAGCAACAGCTGCTGCAGCAGGTTTGATATCATATTCTTCTTCAAGAACTTTTGCTAGTTCGTTTGCTTCTTTGATAGTTAGGTTGACAAGCTCTTCAGCTAGTTTATTAACGTCAGCCATTTTTATCTCCAGTTGTTTTTTAAAGTAAAATTTTTAATGTCTTGCGACATATTGTATAAATATTATTCTTCGCCTTTTTCGGCAATAGTCTTTACAGCACCAACAAGGTTTGAACCTTGAGCAGTAAGCGCACTTACTACATTTTGTGCAGGTGACATTAACAGACCAAGTATATCGCCAATAACTTCGTTTTTAGACTTCATTGCGGCGAGAGCTTCTAATTTATCAGAAGAATAGAATTCGCCATCTATAAAAGCGGCTTTGAATTCAGGTTTCTTCTTATCCTTAGTAAACTCTTTTAATACTTTAGCCGGTGCGGACAATTCATCTTCAACGAATGCAAAAGCATTTTGCTCAACTAAAGAAGGGAGTACTTTATCGTAACCTCCAACTTCTTCCATTGCAAGCTTCATAAGCTTATTCTTATATACTTTGAAGAAGATATTTCCCTTACGGAATGCTCCTCGCAATTCATTAGCATCTGCCACAGACATACCAGTGTACTTGGTAATGTAAATACCGTTCGCACCATTTAGTTTTTCTGTGATTTCGTCTAAGACTGCTCTTTTTTCTGCAGTAGGCATAATTCTTAATTCCTCCTATTATAGGGATGTAACTGCGGTTCTACTTATAGGTATGCTTGGTCCCATTGTACTACTCATGAAAACTGATTTCACGTATAGTCCTTTAGAGGATGCAGGTTTTAATCGCATTACAGTTGAAAGAAAAGCTTCAGCGTTTTCTTTAATTGCAGTAGCGTCAAAACTTATTTTACCTACGGATGTGTGAAGAATTCCGAATTTATCAACACGAAAATCAATCTGACCTGCTTTAACTTGCTTAACAGCATCAGCTACATCCATAGTAACTGTTCCACTTTTTGGGTTTGGCATAAGCCCACGGGGTCCTAGGAATCGTCCTAGTTTACCGAGTTTTCCCATTGCATCAGGTGTAGCGATTATCACATCGATATCCGCCCAACCTTCTTCAATTTTTTTGATGTATTCATCCATACCAACATGGTCGGCACCTGCTTCTCTGGCTTCATCTTGTTTTGCTTCGTTTACCAAAGCTAAAACTCGAACTTCTTTACCCGTACCATGAGGCAAGCTCACAGTTCCACGTACCATTTGATCGGCATGTCGTGGATCAACACCTAAGCGGATATCAATATCCACCGAAGCATCGAAATTTCGGTTTGAAGTTTTTTTAACCAGATCACATGCTTCCTCCAGAGAATATTCAATCTCCGGATTAACTAATGCCACAGCTTGTTCGTATTTCTTTCCTTTTTTTGCCATAATCACAACTCCTTATTTATCGCGATTTACTCTTAGACCCATACTCCGAGCCGTTCCTGCAATCATTTCGGCACCAGCTTCAATGTCAAACGCATTTAAGTCTTCCATTTTTTCTTGTGCTATATCTTTGCATTGGCTCCAGGTAACTGTTCCAACCTTCTTAAGGTTAGGTTCACCTGATCCGGACTTTATCTTCGCAGCTTTTTTAAGTAACACTGGCGCTGGTGGTGTCTTTGTTTTGAATGTAAAAGACTTGTCAGCGTATACAGTAATCTCAACTGGAATTACAGTTCCGGCTTTTTCCTGAGTCTTAGCATTAAAGGCTTTACAAAACTCCATAATGTTAATTCCAGCCTGACCGAGAGCCGGCCCAACTGGGGGTGCAGGGTTTGCCTGCCCGCCAACAATTTGGAGTTTCAGGATTCTTTCAACTTTTTTAGCCATGGATTATCAGGATCCTAAATGATTAGTAACTTCTGTTTGGTTGCGTAATAGCTAGCATCAACTAGTTTCTTTTAATTAAGTAGTGGATTCCACTTGGTTCACATCTACTTCTACAGGGGTTCGGCGTCCAAAAATGGAAACCATCACTCTCAGTTTTAATTTATCGGTGTTAACCTCCTGTACCGTGCCATCAAAATCTTTGAATGGTCCGGAAATAACTTTTACGAGATCACCTTCACTAAACGGTATCTCAATATTTGCATTCTCTTCTCCACCTTCTCTAACTCGCCCAATAATTCTTTGGACTTCATGTTTTTTAAGAGGATGCGGTACAGTCTGCGTTTTTCCTACTTTTAAAAATCCTAAACAGGAAGGCGCACTCTGTACTAAATTGTTTACTTCTTCATCATAATGAGTGTTGAGCAATATATAGCCAGGAAAAAAATTCTTTTCTCTTGTCTTCTTTTTTCCTCCGCGAATCTCAACAATGGTTTCAGTTGGAACAAGCACTTCTTTCACTTTATCCTCTAAACCTTGCTCTTCTATTTCACGCTCAAGAAAATCTCTTACCTTATTTTCATGACTGGAGAAACAACGTACTACATACCAATCATGTACTAGTTCAACACTCATGTTCTTAATTGTAAATGTATTCTAAAGCAGTACTGTATACTTGATCTACACCAAATATAAATACAGATAGAATTATCGAGAAAACTACAACGATTACAGTACTGTCAATAAGTTCTTTTTGTGTAGGCCATGCTACTTTCTTAAACTCACCTACAACACCGTCAAAAATTCCTGATAATTTAGCCATTATGCTTATTCGTTTTATTTAATTGCACGGGCGGAGAGACTCGAACTCCCGACACCTGGTTTTGGAGACCAGTGCTCTACCAACTGAGCTACGCCCGTTTATACACGGAAAAGCAGATGGTATAAACCACCTACTTTTTTCCGTAAATTCGCTTAGCTGGTAGTGCTTAGTCTAAAATTTTAGTTACCACACCAGCACCTACGGTACGTCCAC